>SMVA01170173.1_pt1 | contig 11339 bp, 10 predicted proteins | sample 2456451 | NCBI WGS metagenome assembly SMVA01 (sample SAMN11095933, study PRJNA526329) | marine sediment metagenome | biome: Marine sediment; feature: Surficial sediment; material: Deep marine sediment; isolation source: Hadal surficial sediment | place: Pacific Ocean | collected 2014-05 | depth...
CTCTCGGAATTCCAATTTACTATACGGAGCAATATCCAAAAGGATTGGGTCCAACTGTAAAATCAATACAAAACGAATTGGAAGGGAATGACGCAATTCAGAAACTTTCATTTAGCTGCTCGGGAGCAGGTGATTTGTTTAATGAATTAATAAAGAATGGAATATCTCAAGTAGTTGTGTGCGGAGTTGAATCACATGTATGTGTTCAGCAAACTGTTCTTGATTTGATTGCAAACGATTTTCAGGTAAATCTTGCAGCTGATGCCGTGTCTTCAAGAAGAGTGAAAGATTATGAAATTTCTTTATCAAGAATGAGGCAGCATGGTGCAGATGTTACAACCACAGAAGCTATTCTTTTCGAATTATTGAATGTTTGCGGAACAGATGTGTTTAAACAGATATCAAAAATCGTAAAATGATACACATAAACTTCAAGATTTTATTCTTATGAAGACATTCTCATTTTGATTATCAATTTCAATCTACAGCGTCCGATTAATTTAATTAATAATAATAACCAATCGTAATCCTGATACAAAGACTGAATTAAAGATTTCTGTCAGTTCATAATTTCTTTATCGCAATTTGATAATTTCTCAAATTAGAACAGCAATAAAACTTTAGATTTTGTAAGAATTTCTAATAATATTACGTAATAATTACAATAGCTAAAATTTTAAGATTAATCTATTTTAACTACCTAAACTTTTATGGATTGGCACTAAGGTTGCACAAGTTTTGCGGTGGAGGATGGGAGACAGGGACAAGAGAATAGGTTACTCAATATTTATAGCACCAAAACCAGAAAGTAATTGAGCATAAATTATCCAAATACCGAACCGTTAGTTGAAGAGGTCTTAAACAATTTTTTTACGGAAGCAGACGCCGAAGAGTTTAACTCAAATTATTTAGCTGCTGAACAACCGCAAGATGTGTCTGATGAAAAACTTAAAGAAAAATTTGATGTCGATTTACAAAGCGGTATCAGAACACGTTCTCAAGTAAATCTTCTTATTACATTTGCAGAAAATCAACTTTCCAAAGAAAAATTTATAGACCTGCTTCTTTTTGTAGGGCAATCCACAATTACCAGTGGTGAATTTTCTACAGCACTGGAAATCCATGAAAAATTAGCTCGCTCCTCCGAAGATACGCCTCAAATGAAAAACATAGCAGCCAATGCTTTTTTACGAATGGGCGAGGTTTACAGCGGGCAGGCAAAGTGGGAACTGAGTTTTAACTATTTGGGCAAAGCCGAACAACTATTCCAGGAGGAGAATGATGTAAAAGGCAATGCTGAATGTGAAAACTTAATGGGGACAATCTTCGGCGATAAAGGCGAACTCCAAAAAGCAGTTGAGCATTTTGAAAACGCATTGGCTTTTCTCGAAGATAATCCCGATAATGTTTTAAAGGGAAAAATTGAGATAAATCTTGGTATTATCAATAACATACAAGGTAAATACGATTCGGCGCTCTCATATTTCCGCCGTGCACTCTTAAATTTTGAAAAAGCAGACGATATACGAAGAGTTGCCGAAGTAAGGCAGGATATGGGTATGGTTTATACCAAGAAGAAAGAATTCCGGGAAGCATTAAGTGAATTTGATTTGAGTTTAATGGCAGCAAAAGAAATAAATTATCTTCAATCTTTCGGAATAAATTATGTTAGCAAAGCTTACGTTTACACTCAGCTTTCCGATTTTGATTTTGCCGAAGCATTTGCCGATAAATCGATGGAAGTTGCTTATAAGCTTGATGATAAACTTACTATTGCTGAGGTTTACAAGATTAAAGGAATTATTCAACGAAACAAAAATAAATTTGCAGCAGCTGCAAATTACCTGCTTACAAGTCTTCGCTTAAATAACGAAATAGGAAATAAACTAAACCAGGCAGAAACATCTTACGAATTAGGTATTCTTTACGATAAGGCAAATGATAAAGATAAGAGCAAAGAATACTTTGCCGATGCTTTGGAATATTACAAAATGATTGATGCCGAAGAGGAAATTAAAGAAATAGAGAAACTGATAAAATAGTGGTCTGAAAAAAAATATTTAAATCAAAGTTAATAAATGCTTGCCCGAAAATATCAGGCAAGCATTTTAATTTTAAATTCACTAGTAGTAATTAGCAGCACCCCACATACTTAATCCGAAAACAGCAAACATGATAGCAGTAAGAATGGCAGCAATAACAAAATAAACAACAATGACTACAACAATTGAGACAATAATATATCCTACCTTTTTGTCTTCTGGGGTTTTCATTAATGGTGAGAAACCTAAGTACATCACGTACAATCCATATATCCCAAACAAACTGCCAAGCCAACTAATTGCTGGAATTATATTTAATATCCCCCCAATCCATGCCGGTGTCATTGCAAAGGCAATAAGTTGTAATGCTCGTCCTAAATTCTTTTGTGATCCAAAACTTGGTGCAAGTGCATCAATCACAAATGCTGCAACAAAAACACCTACGAGAGCATTCAACAATGTTACTAACCCCATTGCTATTCCGTAATTAAACGATTTAAATCCTAAAATACCTATTAACCCCCAACCGATAATCATTGCAATAGAGGGTACAAGTGCCAATGGCAAAACATACCCGGTGATTATCTGTTGAATGTTCGGCTCTTCATTTGCCACTACATCCCATTCGGTTTTAGGACTTATAATAATATTTTTAGCCCTGTCAATTAAATTCATACTTCTTCTCCTTTAATTTGTTGGAATGAAAAATTCAATTAAATTTTACGGATAGTAATTTCCTTAATGGATAACCCAAATCATCAAAATGATAGTAGATAATATTTCCATAAATTCCCGAAATGTTAGTCTTGTGCTTTAAACTAATTAAAATTTAATGAAAATGTGAGAATGATACAAGAAAAGATTTGGCTTTTTTAAAATGCTGGAATTTTGGATTTCAGAACGAGAATTTTATCCTTTCAATATAAGATGTTATTCAATGAATTTGATGTCACAAAAGTAGATTAGTTTCAGTATTTTAAAAAGAAATTATCTAATATTATAACAGATATTTTTTCCTATTAAACAGGAGTAAATTTATGTCTGAGCATGTTTATAAACACATTGAATTAACAGGTTCCTCCAAAACCAGCCTTGAGGAAGCAATACAGAATGCAGTTAATAAAGCAGCAAAGTCTGTAAGAAATATGAGATGGTTTGTTGTTACGGAACAGCGTGGTTATATAGAGAACAATGCCGTTGCATATTATCAGGTTACAATTAAAGTTGGTTTTACTTTACAGGATTGATACTTCTGCTAACATCTTCTTTTTTCAATAATTGATGTCCTTCAAAAACTGTAAGTACCTCTATAGATTTGCCCATGATGAGGTAAACTATTCTGTAATTTTGGTGTAATAGTTCTCTTATATATTCTATTGAAAGTTCTGGTACAATTCTTCCCTTTTTAGGATTTTCAGGGATTCTTTCTGCAAGGGATATTAATTTATTAACAAACTTTGCAGGCGCGCTGGGATTATCCATTGCAATAAACTCCTCAATTTCCTGAAGACGTTTTAATGCTTCGTTTGTCCAGCGTAATCTCAAATTTCTCTTTCTGCTCTTAATTTCTTTAATTCACTTTTGAGTTTTGAAGTGGAAAGCACCATCCCTTTTTCCGAATCAGAGAGCCCGCGTGAAATTGATTCAATGAATAACTTGGTGTGTCTCAATTTATCAAACTCGGATGGTGAGATAAGTACGCCGGCGGGTTTACCATTTTGAGTAATGATTAACGAATTCTTTTTCTGCTGTATCTCTTTAAGATATTTTGCGAGACCTGCCTTGAACTCCCCTACTGGAATAATATCACTGGAAACTGAAATTTCTCTCATTTAATAGTCCTCTATATTGTCGTAATTCAGACCTGAATTTAGATAAATATCCGGATAATATCAATAACTAATTATTTTGGTTTAAAAGTATTGAGGAAGTAATACAGAATGCGGTTAACAAAGCAGCACAATCTGTACGAAATATGAGATGGTTTGTAGTTACGGAACAGCGTGGTTATATAGATAACAATGCTGTTACATATTACCAGGTTACAATTAAAGTTGGTTTTACTTTAGAGGATTAATAATTAGTGTAAATTCGTGAAAACTTGCCTGGCGCCTGCCTGCAGTAGGCAGGGCAGTCGGGTTCGTGGCTAATTTGTTACCACTAATTAAACTAATTGTCACTAATAGAATTTCTAATTCAATTAATTAGTTCATTCATTTTTTGTTCAATCAGGTGTTGCGCATCTTTTACATTCTTTTCCATTGTTCTTATGCTTGAAACTGCGATGCGAATAACAAACTTGCCGTTTAATTTTGTGTTTGATAAAAATAGCTTGCCGGTTTTGTTTATTTCATCAAGCAGTTTATCATTGAAAGCATTCAGTTCATCCTCATCATTAATATTTTTTGGATGAGCACGGAAACAAACCACACTAAAAGGTGTTGGTGCCATTTTTTCAAAGTCGGGATGAGATTCAATCCAATCCGCAAACTCATTTGCAAGCCGCAAATGTTCAGCGATTCTATTTTGAATTCCCTCAACACCAAAATACCTGATAATGAACCACAACTTTAACGAACGAAATCTTCTGCCGAGCTGCAAACCGTAATCCATATAATTTGTTACTTCACTGTCTTCGGAACTTGTTAAATACTCTGCTCCCAAACTAAATGCACATTTAAGAATTTCAGGCTTAGTTATATAAAATGCACTTAAATCAATAGGGGTGAACATCCATTTGTGCGGGTTGACAACGATTGAATCTACAAGCTCAATTCCCTCAAAAATATATTTCATTTCGGGAATGACGGCAGCTATTCCTCCGTAAGCCGCATCCACATGCAGCCAAAGATTTTCTTTCCTGCATATCTCACCAATTTCTCTAACAGGATCAATGCTTGTGGTGGAAGTTGTGCCAACAGTTGCAACAACACAAAACGGAAGCCATCCATTTTCTCTATCTTCCGAAATTGCTTTCTGCAGCTCAATCGAAATCATTCTGAATTTGTCATCAACAAGGATTTTTCTAATTCCGTCCAAACCAATTCCGAGTGTTATTATTGCTTTATCAATTGAAAAATGTGCATGCTCAGAAGCATAAAGACGAAGTTTAGGTATTTCCTTTCTGCCGCTCATTCCTTTTCCACGAAATTTCAATTCTGCTAACTGCTCTCTTGCAGCGGCAATTGCATGCATCGAACTGATTGAAGCTGTATCGTAAATTATTCCCCAAAAGTTATCGGGAAAACCGAGCATTTTTTTTAACCAATTTAATGTTACTTCTTCCAACTCCGTTGCCGCAGGAGAAGTTTTCCATGCCATTCCGTTAACATTTAATGCAGTGCTCAACATCTCCGCCAATATTCCCGGTCCGCTTGATGTAGAATTAAAGTACGCCATAAAATCCGGATGGTTCCAATGAGTAATTCCGGGCATAATTATTTTTTTAAAATCGGAAAAAACCGCATCGATACTTTCTCCTTTTTGAGGCGGTTCTAACGCCAATTTACTTTTAATTTCTCCCGGTTCAATATCCGGGAGAACTGTATTGCTCTCAATGTTTTTAAAATAATCAGCTATCCAATCGATAAACTCGTGACCGTACTTTCGGAATTCATCAATAGGCATATCACCTAAACCGGAATTCTTTATATCTTTAATACTCATTTATCTGCCTCTGTTTATTTTTCCAAGCGATATAATATGCGGAAGTTTGTTTATAATAAGTTTATGCAAATTTGTTTTAATTAAAACTTTTAACAAAATAGAAAAAGTAAGCTTTGGTTTAACACAAAAATAGTAATCAATCCAGATAGGATTAAATTTATTTTTAAAGAAAAACAATCCTTCATAATTGTAGGCGAATCTTAATCTCCTGCCGATAAAATTGATCACTCCTTCTTTTGTAAATAATGTGTCTTCATAAACAGTAAAAGGCACACCACCGAGACTCCAGTATTCATAACCTTCCTTCTTTAAATTGTTAAAGATTGAATAGATCAATGCTTCCATCACACCTACGGGTGCATGCTTTCGTCGTAATATCAGTTCGGTTTGTGCGTAGTTTTTTTCTTTATGAGAAACCATAAACGCTCCGTACCAAAAATCACTCTCCCGAAGGGACAAGTCATCTTTAATAACAAACAAACGATTGAACGGTTCAAATTTATCATTGAAGAGATATTTTAGCTGCGGTTCTTTTCCATGTGCACATTCATATCTGAATTTCCGCAAACGGTCTCTCATCTCTATTGAAAACGGTATTTCTTCAAATTGCTTTCCCCTGTAACCTCTTCTTATAAGTTCTTTAAGAGATTTCTTTTTAAAATGATCATACTGAAGATCAAAAATTGCTTCCTGCCCTGTTTTTAAAATCTCATATCCGTTTTCCGAAAGTTCATAAGCAATCCCTTTGTTGCATCCGTCAATCAATATTCCTTTGTTAAAAGTATAGAGATATTCTTTTATAAATTTTTTAAGGTTGTAACCATAAGGCACTCTTGTAAACGTAAGCCATTTTGTTTTTCTGTTCAGATCGATTAAGAATAATATCGGTTTATCTTCATCATATCTGCAAAAGCTGAAGGGCAGCATTATTTTTTCATGTAATGATTGCAAATTTAATATTGAAGGTTTATCATAAAATTAAATTTCTTTAACGAATATAAATTTGATAATTTTCATTCCCAAAAATAATTCATTTTTAATACGCTGTTCGAAATTGTTCATGAAAAAATTCTTATACATTATAACGATATTCACCATATTAATTTTAATTGGTTGCGAGAGTAAATTCCCGTTGGATAAAGATCTTACGAGGAAAAAATATACGTTTTTTAATCAGGATAGTATTGAAGTGATTTTTCCCGATATTATAAAAGGCAAGGTAACAGTGATAGGATTCATTTACACTAACTGCCCTGATATTTGCCCGATGACTACACACAATATGTATCTGACACAACAACAATTAAAAAAGAATGCGATAGATGATGTATTATTCGTTACCTTAACATTCGATCCTGACAGAGATTTTCCCTCTGTTCTAAAAAAGTTTGGAAAAATAAGAGATATTGATTTTAACAATTGGGTATTTCTTTGGGGTGATAAAAAAAGCACGGAATCATTATTGAGAAGATTTGATATCACTGCATTAAAAACCGACTCAACATATTTTGATGACGGTGAACTAACTTACAGTATAATGCATACAGACAGAATTTCTTTAATAGATAATGAAAGCAGGTTAAAAAAAAATTACCGGGGAAGCAAAGTAAATTTAGAAGAACTTTATAACGATATAATAAATTTAGGAGAAGAATAATGTTCAATTTATTAGCAGTAGTTTTAATGATCTTTAATCCCGTGGATGACATTGTTATAAAAGACCAATGGATAAGACCTGGTGCTGAAAAAATGGCTACAGCACTTTACTTTACACTTGAAAATAATGGTAGTGAAGCCGATACCTTATATGCAATTGAAACAGATATAGCAAAGATGGTTCAAATCCATGAAACTTACTCAAATGGTGATGTTCTGGGGATGAGGGAAATAGGTAAAATTATTATTGAACCGAAATCTTCTGTAAAACTTGAACCGGGCGGAATGCATATTATGGTAATGAGGCTTAAAAAGGATATAAATAAGGGTGATGAGATAGAATTTAAACTTCATTTCCGGAAAGCAGGTGAAATCTCTGTAACAGCGAAAGCAAAAACATCCTCTGATAATGAATAAAAAAAGGCCCGCAAATACGGGGTTTTAAAGTTTTAGATGAATGAAACTTATTTCAGAATCATCATCTTTTTAATGGAAACAAAATTACCTGATTCCATTCTGTATAAATACATACCGCTTGCTAATCCTGAAGCATCAAAAGTTAACTCATAATTGCCAGCTTTAACGTTAACGTTTACAAGGGTTGTAACTTTCTCGCCAAGTATGTTAAATATAGCAATGCTCACAAAACCATCAACTGGAACTGAGTATGTAATCTTAGTAGTTGGGTTGAATGGATTTGGATAATTCTGTTCCAACCTGTAAGTGAGTTGCGGATTATCATCCTGGATAATGGAAATAGTTGAATCAGTCCTTCCGCCCATTACCAAGACTTGTGCAATTCTACTTGTATCAGTATCGGTTCTGATATGGAGATAATCTTTAAAATATCCATCTTTAATTGGTTTGAATTTAATATTGACAGGAGCGGTTCCAAACGGAGATAGAACGAAAGGTACAGAATTTTCAACAGTATATGCTGAATCAGAGTTATAAAATGAAGTTATGTTAATCGCATCATCAGAATTATTTATCAGGTTTACTGTAATTGTTGATGATTCTCCAACCGGTATTGATTCGAAGAAAATTGAATCCGGATTAGTAATAAACAGATTTGTCCTCCAGGAAAATTTAAATGCTCTGTAACTAAGCATTGTATCGGGCAAAGAAAGTTCTAATGCAACTGTACCATCCGCTTCTATTTCACTTAAAGCTCTCGCATCTCCAAAAGTCCAACCCCATCCTATTACAGTATTATGGTTTTCAAGCCTTTGAGTATTGCCCATTGCACGTGAATATGTTTGAGGTTCATTATTAAAGGCCCAGACTAAACTGACAATTAGATTATTCTCGTCTACCTGATATTCCAGACTTCTTGAAAACCTAGGATCATGTAAGTTCCCGTTATCAAATATGGTTAAGTTTCCGTTTGGTAATCTTCTTATGTCATGTTGATGCGAAAATGTTATCTCATCATTTATAAAGAGGAACTGATTGTTCCTTGATTTCAGACCACCCAGGCGCCATATTATTTCTCCCGTATCCCTGTTAATTTTAGTGATTTCATCCATATGCCTGCTGGAAATTAGAAAATTATCGTCATCATCCAATTCTACTGCATTACCATGAACATAATCAATAAAAGATGCTGTTAAATTAATATCCTCTGTTGCATCGGTAATCAGAAAATGATCCCAGCTTCGCCATTGAAACACAACATATTTATCGGCATCCAATTCCTGAACAATCAACCCAACCACAGTAGCAGATGAATCACCGCCTTGAACAACCGTATCCATCCTTACTGTTTGATAATCGTACGCCATTAAAAGAGCATGACCGTCCGGCAGTATTTGAAGTCCATGTGTATCAGTTGTATACCCGTTACCAGTTGAGAATGAATCGATAATTGCATAGGAAGAATCCATTCCATAATATTTCAAATTACCAATATCAACATAAGTAAGCATTCCATTGGGCTGAAGTTTCCAATCAGCTTTAAGTGAGTGGGAACGCTGATAAAATATTGGGACACCCTTATTATCTACAATCATAAGATAACCCAGAGGAAGAAAAGAATTAGTAAACGGTGCTAAAAATGAATAACCGGAGGAAGGATTATTAAATGTATTAACAGTAACCGTTGGAAAATCTTCCGGTAGTCCTTCGTTTGTAATTGAGAGTTTTTGACTTATTAATTTTTTTGTGTGATTTAAATATGATTTTGTATCCAATTCTAAAAGATCTTTTATACCTCTTTTGTTGTCTTTATAAGAATTTTTATCACTAATATAAAAAGTGAAATTTAACGGGAGAAGTTCTTCTCCGTTTAATTTAAAAATTCCGCTGTTGTAACTAACCTTAATTGCCTCACCATAGGAAAATTTTTCGTATGGTTTGAATATAATTGTTTTGCCATCATCAGAGAGAATTAATGTTCCGGTGTGTGCCCCGCTCTTAGAGCCAAATACATTAATAATACTGGTCCCAAATAAACTTGCTTCATTTATTAAGTTTCCTTCCCTGATTATAATATTGGTTTCCGGCAACAGCATTGACGAATTTGGCAGAGGCGAAATAAATTGATAGGAAGATATATGAGAGTTTTGAGGGAAACATAAAGAAGTTATTAACAACAATAAGATAGAAACTAAAATAATAGAATTAAATAGTCGAAACATTGTAATTTTCATTAAGTGTTCCATCATCAGCTCTCTGGAAAATTTTCGAACAATAATAAAACTCAATCAAAGTGAATCACAGATTAACTTAGATAGATTCATTTTCTTTAACTTAACAGATTATATTACTAATTTCAATCGAAAAAAATGATGATACAAGCCTTATTATGACTGAACGAATTGATTAAAAAATATAAGGGCTTTAGTTTTTAAGCTTATGCTCTCTTCCGCAACGAGGGCAGAAAACAATTTTTTTCTTATAATCAGGTGGAATTTTGATCTTTACGCCGCACTTACAATTGATGAACGAATAATCATTCAACTTCATAATCAGATTGCCAACATTTCTTTGTGTCTGCTTTTTAGTTAATCCTACTGCAGGTATACCCATTGCCCCGCGAATATTTATATGAGTAGAATCCTTCAGTTCAGCCGGAGGAATAATATTGGTTTCCTTTCCTGTTACTTTATTGAATGCAGTTTGATAAGCATTAAAATCAGCGCTTTGTGCTATGCCTCTTAAAATTCTAATTCGTTCGGAAATTGGGGGATGTGTGCTTGTTAAGTCATTCAGTTTCCTCCCCTTTTTCTTTAGGGGATTGGCAATGTACATTGGCGCAGTAACTTTATTTGCTTTTTTTAACTCTTCTGTAGATCGGGATATTTTTTCTAATGCAGAAGCTAACCCTTCGGGATAACGTGTAAACCTTACTGCTGAAGCATCGGCGAGATATTCTCTTTTCCTTGAGATGGCAAAATAGAGTAACCTGGCGGCGATGGGTGCAAGAATTGCAAATGCAATTGCGATGACCATAAAAATAATCTGACCTTGTCCACTATCTTTTGATGATTTTGAATATCTCCCACCTCCACCAAACCATAAACTATAAATAAACGTTTGCGATATTAAAACAATAGCTCCGAGCATTATTCCCGATACAGTCATAAAAAGAATATCCCGGTTAACTATATGAGCCATTTCGTGTGCGATAACTCCCTGCAATTCGTCTCTGTTCAATCTTACTAATAAACCAGCAGTAACTGCTATTGCTGTATTATTCGGTTTTATTCCGGTAGCAAAAGCATTTGGTGCGGCAGAATCAATAATATAAATTTTAGGCATAAATGGATTACCCGAAGCAATCTTCATCTCTTCAACTATATTATATAACTGTGGCTCCATATCTTTTGTAATTTCTTTGGCGCCGCTTACTGCAAGTAATATTTTGCTGCCGCTGGTATAAGATATTATATAAAGGATTCCCCACACCATAAGGGCAATAAAAACTCCGGCAACTCCCCCGCCATCGGGGCTATACGCGCTTCCAATTACATA
>SMVA01426593.1_pt1 | contig 11339 bp, 7 predicted proteins | sample 2456451 | NCBI WGS metagenome assembly SMVA01 (sample SAMN11095933, study PRJNA526329) | marine sediment metagenome | biome: Marine sediment; feature: Surficial sediment; material: Deep marine sediment; isolation source: Hadal surficial sediment | place: Pacific Ocean | collected 2014-05 | depth 0-1...
CGCCCGCCTGCCTGGTTCAGGGCGCTATCCAGATCGAGCCTCGGGGCGTTGTTGAAGTGAGGCGCCACGAAGAGCAGGTCGCGGATCGGGTAGTAGCGGATCTCCCGCGCGCTGGGAGCGCTGAGCCGATCCTTGGTTCCGACCTCGACGAATCCGTTGCGAAGCTGCCAGGTGCAGGGCTCATCGAACTCGGCGCACTGATCGAGCACCAGCTCCAGCACGGTCAGCGCCGGCTTGTCGATCACGTCGAGCGTGATCGGCGTTTCGGGATCGATCCCGAAGCCGATCTTGTCGTCGCTGTAGCGGCCGATGATGTTGATGCCCAGCACCGTCTGGAGGTAGTTGATCGCGTCGCGGGCCTCGGTCTCGTCGAATTGGACGGTGATGTCGGTGTACAGCAGCACGCTGAGCATGTGGGCCTTGGAGGTGTTGCGGGACTGGGCCTGGGCTCGCCTCTGCATGACATAGTTGATTCGCTCGGACAGGCTCTGGCCGTAGGCCGGGGAGCTGGCGAACAGGCAGCAGCCGACAAGGGAGAGGGCCAATCGTTTCATCGATTTGGTCTCCGGGGTAGGTCGGGTGGGCCGGGCGCGGCCCATCCGCAGGGGAGGAGGGCAGCAACAGTATATTCCCCATCCAGCCGATGGGTCCCAGAACTCTTCGGCCCGTCCACCCTATGGGTTGCCGGCGGTCTGCGAGATCCCCAGGCTCAGGATGGTCTCGGCCGCCCCGATCAGGCCCAGGGCCTGGGCCGCCACCGGCTGGTCGCTGTCCCAGGGTGCAGCCCGAAGCCCCCCGAGAGCCCGGGCGGGGTTGCGGAACGACCAGGCGTCCTCCTCAGTGACCGCAAGCTGCATCAGGAATCGCACGGTCCTCAGATGCCGGCCCAGGGCGAGCATCCGCTCCGGGGGCGGGGTAAGCCGTGGTTCCCGGATCATCCAGGCCAGAAAGGCCGCAGGGCGGGTGGATTGGGCGGTGGCCCGGCCCGGCGAGGCCGCCCCCAGCCGAAACCCCCCGCGCAGATCGGGGGCCGCTCCCACCGTGGTGGGACCGATCTGGCTCTCCCCGAAAGCCCGCCGCAGACCGAGAAGCCTCTCGACGTTGCGGATCGGACGCCCGGTCGCGGCGGCGAAGTCCACCTCGGCCCACCCGATCCACGGAACCAGGTTGACCGCCTGACGGGGGGGGACCGACTGCCATGCCCGGTCCAGGGCCCGGCCGACCAGGTCGGGGTCGAGCGATCCCGGCGTCGCCCGCAGCCGCCGGCTCAGGGCCGAGGCCAGGAGCGCCTGGCCGTAGGGCGGAATTGTCTCGGCGGGGGCGCCGAAGCGGTTGTCCTGGACGAACCCGCGACCCTCCCGATAGGCCCCAACGACCCGGCCCTCGACGGTCGCCAGAAGCTCGGCGAGGGCGGGATCGGCCAGCGCATCATCGCCTTCCAGCAGGGCGTGGACGATCACCCCGCAGGTCATCACGTCGGCTTGCCAATCGTCGGGGGGACCCGCCGCCGCCGAGAGGTCCCGAAGGATGCCCAGGGCCGCCGTTCTCGCCGCCCGAGCGGTGGCCACGTCCACCGATGGCGTCTGGCTGTATCGGGTCAGGGCGAGCGACACCAGGGCCTGCTCAATGGGAGGGGCGACCGGCGGGCGGTACTGATCGGCCACGGCCCGGTAGTCACCCATCACCCCCATCGGCTTGCGGTACTCGCCCCCGCCCGGCCTCTCGTCGGGCCAGACGGTGGTCAGCAGGTGACGGGCGATCCCGTCGGCGAGGTCGATGATGCCCTGGGCGACGACCGCCGCCTCGGGTACCACCGCCCCACCTCGGAACGTCTCGAAGGGGGGCCGACCGGGCCCGGGCTGGGCGAGGTGGGTGGTGCGAAACGAATAGAGAGCGACTCCGTGCTGCCTCGTCAAGTCCGGGAGGCCCTTGGGCGTCAATCCCAGATCGATCGCCAGCCCCGGGAGCTGCGCCTCGAGTCTGCCGGCGGTGTTGGTGGCGCGCGCCTGGGCGGGGAAGATGACCGCCCAGGTGTCGCCTCGGCGCATCGCCACGCCGTCGAGGCCCGGCTCGAGCCGCTCGGCGATCTGGGCGAACGTCCGTCCGAGGATCGGGACGAAGCGGCCGGCCACCTCCACCTCGACGGTGAGCCCGGCCCCGAAGTCGGGTCGCAGATCGACCGGCAGGTTGGCCACCGCCTGGTCGCCGAGCACCCGGCTCAGGGCCCGGCCGGCGGCGCGGCGAGCCATCAGCTCGTCGCCGCCGGTGTCGGTTCCGATACCCACCACCCGACCGCCCCGGCGCAGGACCACGCACACCCCGTCGGCCCCGGCGATCGTGGTCCGGGCGGCGGGGTCGTCGGGATGGGGCACGGCGAACGCCCGGATCCAGTCACGCACCCGGCCATATGCGGACACGACGTCCGCGGGGTCGGCCAGCATGCGATCGGCCGCGATCGCCTGTCCTACCGCGCCGGCGTGAGGCAGAGGGCCGCCGCCGAGCAGAGCCGCCCCGGCGAGGACCAGGATCGGGCGGCGCCGCGCGCCGCGACGGCCCGACGTCGGGATCACGCCACGTGAAATGTTGCCGTGGCACAACGCCGGCGGGGCAGTCCCCGGCGCAGGTCCGCGAAAACCCGGCTCCACGTTGTCGGTACCCCAATACGGCATGACGGTCACGGTCCGGCACGGGCCTTGAAAGCATATAGCGCACAACTACAAGATATGGAGTACGAAGCACATGTTGTTGCGCAGTCTGATGGTACTGACCGATAACCGAAAGCGCATGCTGCTGCTGACTTTCCTGAGCTTCGTGACCCTCTGCTAGAGCGTCCTCAGTTCAGACGTAGCGTTCGCAGCGCGGCGAAGCAAGCGTAGCGCGGAGGGCGAAGCAGGCGATTCACCACCGACCGCCGGACCTTCAGGGACGGCGGCTGGTGGCATTGGGAAGAAGGCTTGAAGGAGTCGACGAACGGAGGGCCTCGGGGTCTTTGTTCCCCTTCCCTCTTCTTTCTTCTCTCGTCTCTCGTCCCTCGTCCCTTCTTGCTGCCCCTGTAGCCCCTCTTTCCTACGATGCCTCCGCGCGGGGATGCGCATCGTCGTAGGCGTTGCGGAGCCGTTGCGTGGTGAGGTGGGTGTACACCTGGGTGGTCGAGAGCGACTGGTGGCCGAGCAGCTCCTGCACCGAGCGCAGGTCGGCGCCGTTGTCGAGCAGGTGCGTGGCAAAGCTGTGACGCAGGGTGTGCGGGCTGATCTCGGGATCGAGGCCGATCTGGGTCAGGTACTTGGTGACCTTGCGCCGCACCGAGCGGGTGGAGAGCCGCGTGCCGTGCTTGTTGACGAAGAGCGGCGCCACGGGATCGGGCGAGAGCCCGGCCTGCCGCAGGTCGGCGTCGAGAATGCTGACGTAGTGGCGAAGAGCGCGCAGCGCGTGGGAGCCGAGCGGGACGATGCGCTCCTTGCGGCCCTTGCCGCGGACGATGAGCGCCTCGCCCGGATCGTCGATGTCGCCGCGGTTGATCCCCACCAGCTCGCTCACCCGAATGCCGGTGGAGTAGAGGGTCTCGAGGATGGCCCGGTCGCGGGCCCCGAGCAGGTTGCTGTCGTCGGGGGCCGAGAGCAGCTTCTCGATCTCCTCGACGGTGATGGCCTTGGGCAGGCGCTTGTTCTGCTTCGGCGTGCGAATGAGCAGCATGGGGTTGCTCTCGATGAGCCCCCGCTTGTTCATCCAGCGGTGGAAGGAGCGGAGCGTGGCGATCTTGCGGGCCATGGTCGCCGGGGAGTACTGGAGCTGGTTGAGGTGCCCGAGGAAGGCCCGGATCACGTTGATGTCGGCCTGCACCATGGCCCCGATGACGGTGGCGGGACCCACCGTGGCCAGGACGTCGGGCCCCCCGGAGGTGCCCGGGTCGGGCGGGTGAAGCCGGCGCTGGAGCGCCTCGGCCTCCCGCGGGCGGGACACGCTGATGTTGAGCTCCTCGGCCAGGAATTCCCCGTACTGGCGCAGATCGACGGCATAGCAGCGCGCGGTGTACGGACTGAAGTGCCGCTCATCCAGCAAATAGCTGAGGAACTCCTCGACGATTGGAGAGTGTTCCCTGTTTGGTTGGCTCATCGTTGAAGCGCTGCCTTATCTCGTCGTTGCTCTCGGGTAAACATCAGGAACTCGACCGTGACCACCCGCCGCCTTGAGGGCGTGATGGGCCCAGCTGCTGCAGGACGCTCTGGCACACCACCGCGGCGTCGAACCAGTCGAAGGAGAGGCTCGGGTCGCGGGCGAATGTCGCCACCGTGCGCAGCAACCGTCGCTCGCACCCCGGGTCCCAACGGAAGACCCACTCCTGATCGCCGTCGACCACCGTCAGCCCGTACACCTCGCCGCGGGTGCTGCCGTGTTGGTGCTGGGTTGGGCTGATTCTGGCCATCCGTGGTCCTCGGCTTCGCGCGCCGGCGACCACCGTGGCCGTCAGCGCTCCTGGCTGCTTGCTACCGGCATTAGCCGCGTCCACTCCGCTACGAGCAGATCGTGGATCAGCCGATAGCTGACGAACTGTGTGTACAGCTCCATGCTGACCAGGTAGATGTCGGCGCCATAGGCGCTGTCGGGCGGGCTGCGGTGGGCGGAATACTCCCGGAGCCAGATGAGGGTCTGGTGGTTCGCCGCGTCGAAGACGCCCGCGGCCTGGACGGTGGGCGGGGGAGATCCCCACTCGCCGATCGCGGCGGCGCCGCCCAGGGAACGGGTCAACGACCGAGGATCGAATCCGCGGGAGCGAACGGGCTCGGGCCGCAGGTAGAGCTGCACGGCGACCCCCAGCACGAGCGGTGGGTAGGGGTCGTAGGCGGTCACCGTGCCCACGAGCAACCCGTCGACGTCGAGGGCGTTCATGAGCAGCAGCGCGTCACCCGCCGAGGAGATGCCTTCCATCTCCAGCTCGCGCAGGGCAAAGAGCACCCGGTTCACGGGCACCGAATCGACGCCCTGCACCTGCTGCACCTGCTGGGTGAATAGGTCGGCCACCCGGTTCGTGTCCACGGTCGAGGTGCCCGACTCGTTCGTGAAGGGGGCCACGGCCCAGAGCTGCGATTGCGCATAGGGCGAGGCGAGCCTCAACGGTGCCTGCATGGTCCGTAAGCACCCGGCCGGAAGCACGCACGCGACGACCGCGGCGGCGCAGCGCCAACGGACGAGGTCCGAGGCATGGCCTGGCTGCATGGGCTGTGCACTTGTCATGGCGTCCTGCCGAAACAGCGAGCTCCGCTCGCCGAAGTTGGGTCGGCCATCCCGACCCCAAGAGACGGACAACCAGTCAAGGCTGGCCGTCAGTACGTCACGGCCCAACGCGGGCGGTTGGAGTTCCTCCCGCGGGCCGGCTCAAATCGATCGCCCGGGCGGTCGGCACCGCCCAGATGTTGTCCACTCCAGTCCGGCTGGAGATGAAATACACGTATCCGTTGGTGCCCCACGACGGCTGGAAGTTCGCGAAGCGGCCGCTGGTCAGGTTGGTCCGACCGTCCCCGTTGAGGTTGACGATCCACACATCCGACTGCTCGGGGGCGAGATCGTCATCGTCGGGCTGCAGCACGGTGACGAAGACGATCCGGTTGCCATCCGGCGACCAGGTGGGGTTGATGGCGGCCGCGTTGGAGGCGGAGACGATCTCGGTGGGATGTATCGCCTCCCCGTTGACGAAATCGACTGTCCAGATGCTGTGCAGCCGGCTACCGCGCTGGCGGGCCCGCTGGAAGAGGATCTTGCTGCGGGCGACGTCGGGGTTCCACTCCGGGAACAGCCCATAGTCAAGGAAGTGCTGGACGCCGGGGTTGGCCAGGTTGACCACCCACAGCTCCCACCGGCCCGATTGCGAGCCGAAGCGGCAGTAGGCGAGCATCGTGCCGTCGGGCGACCAGGAGGGATGAAGCTCCGGGTCGGGGTTGCTTGTCACCTGTACGGGCGGGCCGCCGTTGACCGAGGTGATATAAACGTTCCAGTGGCCGGAGCGGTTGGAGGCGAAGGCGATCCTCTCCCCGTCCGGGCTGAACGAGGGCATCATGTCGTCGGCGGGATCGGTCGTGAGCTGGGTGATGGTCTTGCCGTCGATGGGCTTGAGGTAGATGTCGGAGGTCGGCCGGTGCATGGTCGAGGCGAAGGTCAGCAGGGTGCCCGCCCGGTTCACCTCCGGGTCGAAGCAGGCGCCCTCGGTGATGGCGCTGACCTGGAGGAGGCTGGTGCCGCCGTCGAATTGCCCGGGGGCGTCGGTGGAGTCGTTTATCCACTCGCCGTAGAGCCCGATGAGCGCCTTGCGGCCCTCGGGCCGGCCGCGGCCCCTGTCGCGCTTGGCTGGCGGCACGCGTGCCAGCACCTGATTGATCTCGGCGTCGGCCGGCGGCGCCAGGTCGAGCTCGGTGAACGGCGTATCCGCCTGGTTCGGGAGCGGGGCCGCCGCTATGCCTCCATCGGTCGCGCAACCCGCCGCGGCGATGACCGCAGCGAGGATCAACCCACCGCTGAGAAGTCGTGCCGCGAGGTTCATGGACGCATCTTCTTCATGTTCGGTTCACAGAAGGACATACTGAACCGGGGCCGTTGCACCCCTGGCCCGCTTTCGGCTCCGCCGAGCATCGGCCGGTTCAACGAATTCGATTCGTCAGGCCGGCGCCAGCCAATCCGGGATTGTCGCGCCGGGAAGCGTCCGCTCTTATCGGACGGGTCCCGGTCGGACCTTCAACCCGCCTTCGGAGACGCCTCGAAGGCCGCAGACGCGTTATCGGCATCAAGCGTCCGGCTCCTGAGCCGATATGTCGATTTGATTCGCTTGAAGAATAAAGGAGGGTGCCGGCCCTCTGGCGAGTCGTCGTCAGGCCGGCCGGGAGCGGCTAGACTGCAAGTTCGCGGTCGCGTAGCTCAGTCGGTAGAGCAACCGCCTTTTAAGCGGTAGGTCCTGGGTTCGAGTCCCAGCGCGATCATTCCACCGGCACGGACGGCCGGCGGGTGGGCGGGAGATTCGATTGGCCCATGCTGGTGCTGCACGCCAACTGGAGCGACGGAGCGCTGCGATTGTGGGCGGAGTCCCTGGAGGGGTATCTCACCCGGCCGGTGCCCGCCGACGCGCCGGCCCGGACCGCGGCCCCCGCCGCGACCGCGTCCCCTCCCGCGCCGGGCGCCCCTGCGACCAGGCACCCCTTTGCCGCCTCACCCGACGCTCTGGCCAGCGCCCTCGTCCACGCGGGCCGGCTCGATCCGCAGACCCCCACCCGCCCCGCCTCCCTGCACCTGCGCCTGCCGGCCGATCCGGCCGGACCCCGACCCAGCGACCGGCTCTCGGGCGCGGTGGGCGCCGTCGAGGGGCCCGCCGAGGCGCGCCTCGGTCGCTTCGAGGTTCCGGGACTGAGCATTGGGGGCGAGTACGCCCTCGCGGCGGGGCTGCTCCTGGAAGACCGGGGCCCGTCCGAGCTCATCGAGTACGGCCACTCCGTTCGATACTGGCTCGCCGTGGTGCGCTTTGCGTGGGAGCTGCTCGTCGACCAGCGCTTCATCCCCACCCTGCTTCGGCGGCGCGACGGCGATCTGGCGGCCGCCTGGCAGCCGTGGCTGCACGACGAGGCGACCCGGGCCCGGGTCGGGGCCCTGCTGGCCGCGATGCCGCCCGTGACCCGGGCGGTGGACGATGCCCACGAGGGCCGGCCGTGGCTGATCCTCGACGAAGCCCTGCGCACCCTCACCGACCAGACCATCCGGGGGATCCTCCGCGCGGAGGACTTCGCCGAGGCGATCGCCGACCGCGACGCCGCCAGCGATCCACACGTGGCCTGGCTCACCGGGCTGCTGGCCCAGGACAGCCGGGTCACCACGACCGCCGAGATGGGCACCGCCCTCTACCGCGACATCGCCCGCTGGGTCGGGCACCTCGATGAGACCGGACGGGGCCAGCCCTTCGGGCTTCGCCTGCGGCTGCAGGAGCCCCCGGTGTCGGACGCCGCCGGGACCCCGCCTTCCGCCGATGGGGTCCGTTGGCGGCTCAGCCTTCACCTGCTGTCGGCGGACGACCCGAGCCTGATCATCGACGCCGAGGAGGTCTGGCGGCAGCCGCCTGCATCCCGCATGGTCGGCGGGCATCACATCGACCATCCGCAGGAGTTGCTGCTCTCGGAGCTCGGCCGGGCCAGCCGCGTCTACCCGAAGCTCGAGACGATGCTCTCGCAGACCGCGCCTTGGGGTCTCGAACTCACCACGGCCGAGGCGTACGCGTTCCTGGGCGAGTACCGGCCGCTGCTCGAGGAGTCGGGCTTCGCCGTCTCGGTGCCCGAATGGTGGGGCAAGCCGGTGAGCCGGATCGGAGCCCGGCTGCACATCGACTCCGCTGCGCTGGAATCGGATTCCGGCGGCCCCGCGTCATCGCGGCCGAACCGCCTCGGGCTCGAGAGCCTCGTGGGGTGCGGCTGGCGGGTGGCCATCGGAGATCAGACCCTCTCCGGTGAGGAGTTCGAGCGCCTCTCGGCGTCCGATGGACCGCTGGTCTTCCTGCACGGGCGATGGGTGGAGATTCGGCCCGACGACATCACCGCCGCGGCTGCCCTGCTCCAGTCCGACTCGACCGTTCAGATGCCGCTGCGGGAAGCCCTTCAGATGGCCCAGGGCAAGCCGGGCGAACAGCCGGGCCTGCCCGTCTTCGGGACCGACGCCACCGGATGGGTGGGGGACATGCTCGGTGCGTCGGCCGACGATCGCCGCATGCCGATGCTCGAACAGCCCACCGGTTTTGTGGGCACCTTGCGGCCCTACCAGAAGGCGGGTCTCAGCTGGATGGCCTTCCTCGACTCCTTCGGCCTCGGCGCCTGCCTCGCCGACGACATGGGCCTCGGCAAGACGATCCAGCTCATCGCGCTCTTGCTCCACGAGCGGCAGGACCAGCCGCCGGGAGCGGTCGGGCCGACCCTGCTCGTAGTGCCCACCTCGCTGGTGAGCAACTGGAGCCGCGAGCTGGACCGCTTCGGGCCGTCGCTGACCTACCACATCCATCACGGCCCCGACCGCCCGATGGGCGACCGCTTCGTGGAGCTGGCCGACCGCCACGACCTGGTCATCACCACCTACGCCCTGGTGAGCCGCGACCGCGAGACGCTCGGCCGCGTGCCCTGGTACCGGGTGGCGCTGGACGAGGCCCAGTTCATCAAGAACCCGCCCACGCAGCAGTCGGTCGCGATCCGCGGCCTTCGGACCCAGCGGCGGCTGGGCCTCACCGGCACCCCGGTCGAGAACCGGCTCCACGAGCTGTGGTCGATCATGGAGTTCTGCAACCCCGGCTACCTCGGCCAGTCGGCGGAGTTCCGGCGCCAGTTCGCCGTGCCCATCGAGCGGTATCGCGACCAACACCAAGCCCAAAGGCTGCGGGAGCTCGTGGCCCCCTTCATCCTGCGGCGTCTTAAGTCCGACCCCAACGTGATCAGCGACCTGCCCGCGTGCGTGCAGACCAAGGAGTACGCAACGCTCACCTCCGAGCAGGCGGCGCTCTATCAGGGCATCGTCAACTCGATGCTCGGCCAAGTCGGCCGTGCCGGCGGCATCCAGCGTCGCGGGCTCGTCCTGACCATGCTGCTGAAGCTCAAGCAACTCTGCAATCACCCGGCGCTGTTCCTCAAGGAGCCGGTGCAAGCGGCGACGCTGGTGGGGTCCGGCCGCGCGGCTGCCCCCCCGCTATCGGCGCGATCGGGCAAGTCCCGCCGCCTCATGGAAATGCTCGATGAGGTGCTGGCCACCGGCGACCAAGCCCTCATCTTCACGCAGTTTCGCCAGATGGGACACCTTTTGACCGCGATGATCCACCAGTCCTTCGACTGCAACGTGCTCTTCCTGCACGGGCAGACCCCGCTGGTAAAGCGACAGCAGATGATCGATCGCTTTCAGGCCGCCGACGGGGCCACGCCGATCTTCGTGCTCTCGCTGAAGGCCGGCGGCATCGGGTTGAACCTGACCGCCGCCAACCACGTCTTCCATTTCGATCGCTGGTGGAACCCGGCGGTGGAGAACCAGGCCACCGATCGGGCCTATCGCATCGGCCAGCAGCGGACCGTGCACGTCCACAAGTTCGTCTGTCTGGGCACGCTGGAGGAGCGGATCGATCAGATGATCGAGCAGAAGGTCCACCTCGCCGAGAACGTGGTCGGCTCGGGGGAGCACTGGCTGACCGAGCTGTCGACGGGGCAGCTTCGCGATCTGCTGGCGCTGCGCGACTCGGCCCTGGAGACGGTGTCATGACCCTCGGCGATTCGAGACCGGCTCCGCGCGGATCGGAGCGGCCGCCCGCCGGACCGGACCGGGGGTGGCTGACCCAACGCTGGCTTGGGCTGGTCGAGGCGCTGCTGCCGGCAGACCGCCCCGAGGGCTCGGGGGCGGCGCGGAGCAGGCCGGGTGAGTCCCTGGCGATTCACCCCGGCCGAATCGAGGCCCAGTTTCCGGGCCGGCCGGCGAAGGCCGTCGTCGCGACGATTCGGGTCGCGACGCTCAGCAACCAGGATTGGGATCGGATCATCAACGCGATGGCCGGCGAGGCGCTCTATCCGGCCAAGCTCCTCGGGGGCGAGGTGCCCGAGGCCATCGACGGGCTCATGACCGGGCTCGGTCTGGAGCTTCTGCCCCGCAGCCGGGGTGGGCTCGATCTCGCCTGCACGTGCGAGCAACCGGCGCCGTGCCCTCATCTGGCGGCCACCGCTTCGCGGTTCGCCGACCGGCTGGACGAAGACCCGCTGGTGATCTTCACGCTGCGTGGCCTGCCGGGCGAGCAGCTGCTCGACCGGCTGCGGCAGGCGAGGCTCATCAACGCCCACGGCGTGGCGCCCGCCCACGTCGATCCGCTGATCCCCGAGTCGCAGGCGGTTCCCCCGCCGCTGGAGGCCTGCATCGATGACTTCTGGCGGAGCGGACCCCGGCTCGCAGAGCTGAATCGCACCCCCCCCGCGGCCCATGCCAGCCACGCCCTCCTGCGGCGTCTCGGTCCCTCGCCGCTGGGCGGTAAGTTCCCCCTCGTGGGGCTGCTGGCGAGCATCTACGACGCCGTCGCAAAGTCGGCGCTGCGAATGAGAAACCAGGATTAGCTTGAGCGCTCCGTACGGCCCTCCGGGCCGACACTCGCTCTGGTACGCGGCGGCGAATGCATCCGCCGCCGCTGGTCGGTTTGCCTTCCTGGGCGCTCCGTACGGCCCTCCGGCCGACACTCGTAATTCAGTTTGAGCGCTCCGTACGGCCCTCCGGGCCGACACTCGCTCCTTTGCGCTCCGCGGCCGATTCATCGGCCGCTGCGCCTGGACGCGAGTGGCGTTCAGCAGCCGTCCAGGCCCAGACTC
>SMVA01074571.1_pt1 | contig 11338 bp, 10 predicted proteins | sample 2456451 | NCBI WGS metagenome assembly SMVA01 (sample SAMN11095933, study PRJNA526329) | marine sediment metagenome | biome: Marine sediment; feature: Surficial sediment; material: Deep marine sediment; isolation source: Hadal surficial sediment | place: Pacific Ocean | collected 2014-05 | depth...
CGCGCGCCGATTTCGATAGTGGCTGTCACTGCCTTGCGCATCCCAGATTGTAAAGGGGCCGGATCCGGCCCTGATGCCGGAAAACTGGTAGTCGAGCTTGTTGTCGGTGAAGGTGTAGTAACCCGCCTGGCGCAGCAGTTCCGGAAAAGCCTTGATCTCAGGCGCGGGTACCGCCAGGTAGCCGCCGCCCGGCGCGGTGGATGTCCGCATGTGTTGTGCGCCCAGCGAGATCTGATGCACGCCGGTGATGAAAGCCGCCCGGCTTGGCGCGCAGACACCCGCTGTGGTGAAGGTGTTGGGAAAACGCACACCATCGGCTGCGAGCCGATCCAGATTCGGCGTGCGGGCGAGTGGGTCGGCGAAAGCCGCCACATGGGCGCTGAGATCCTCGGCCATGAGCACCAGGATGTTGGGGGGCAATAGTAATCCGGCGGCCGGGCCGAGAGAGGCGGCCGGGCCGAAGGAGGCGGCCGGGCCAGATGCGGCGATCGGTGCGGTGATCGAAAGCGCGATCGGCAGGCTCGCAAGCCACCAGAGGAGTGCCGCAAAGCGCCGCTGCGGCGGGTGCACACAGGCGCGGGGCACGCCTGCCGCGAAGCGCCGGTCGGTTTTGTGGCTGACGGGAGACACGCGTGCAGCGCCGCAGACGGTTGCGCTTCAGCGTGTGCCGAAGTCGAAACCTTCGCCGTTACTGTAGTGGCGGAGAATTCGCCGGCCGACGGTCTGCACGTGCACCTCGTCGGCGCCGTCGTAAATCCGCGCGGAGCGGGCATGCCGGTACATGCGTTCGAGTGGCGTGTCCTCCGTGACGCCGAGCGCACCGTGCACCTGAATCGCCCGGTCGATGACGTTGTGCAGCATTTTGGCGCCGAACACCTTGATCAGGCCGATCTCGATGCGCGCTTCACCGCCCTGATCGATTTTCTGTGCGGCGTGCAGGGTCAGCAGCCGGCTTGCCTGAATCTCGGCGGCGCTGTCGAATACGAACTTCTGAATCTGCTGATGCTCGCCGAGCGTCTTGCCGAAAGCGACACGGTTGTTGGCCCGGTCGCACATGAGATCGAACGCCCGTTGCGCCTGGCCGAGCCAGCGCATGCAATGGAAAATCCGCCCCGGTCCGAGGCGGTCCTGCGCAATCTTGAAGCCCTGGCCGCGAGGACCCAGCAGGTTGTCCTTCGGCACACGGACGTTATCGTAGACCACTTCGTAGTGACCTTCCGCCTGGCCCATCACTTTCACGTCCCGGATGATGTTGTAACCGACGGTATCCGTGGGCACCACGATCATCGAAAACGCCGCATGGGGTGGCGTGTCGTCGTCTTCGGTTCGCACCATAACGGTGGTATAGGCTGCGTTTGCAGCGCCCGAGGTGAACCACTTGCGGCCGTTGATCACCCACTCGTCGCCTTCGAGCACCGCCCGGGTCTGCAGCTGTGTCGGGTCGGAACTTGCGACATCCGGTTCGGTCATCCCGAAGCTCGGGAACACTTCGCCGGCGACCAGCGGCTTGAGGTACTTGTCGCGCCATTCGTCCGAGGCATAGCGGTTGAGCATGATCGAATCCTGCAGCGAGTGCGTGCCAAGGGCCACCGTCGCGATTTCGGATCGGCCGACGACTTCGTTGATGAACACATAGTCCATGAACGGCAACCCACCGCCGCCGATTTCTTCGGGGTGCCCCAGTGCCCACAGGCCTTCGCTTTTGGCTTTGTCCATCAGGCTGCGCAGCACCTCGCCACGGCGCGAGCCGACTTTGTCGGCGAACAGCTCGGTTTCGAGCGGGTAAACTTCCTGCTCGATGAAATTGAGTACTTTGTTGCGCAGCGGTTCGATGTGCTCTGGTATGGCCAGATTCAACATGGTGCCCTCCCCAAGGCTTCGGGTCTGATTGGTCGTAGGAGTCTAGCAGCGTGTTGCCGAACACGCTCGCGACAGCACGTCAACGTTCTGCTGAGCACGGCAAGCAGTGAAACTCAGCGGCGCACGAGCGTGCCGCAGCCGCCCCGCCGTGGATCTCCCGCGGCGGCAAAAATACCGTCGCGCAATGCCGCGAGGTGCACGCCGCCAAAGAACAGATTCGGTGAATCCCACTTCTGCAGACTTGCCCGAGGGCGTACGCCGTCCACGGCAGCCGTTGCGGTGCTGCTGTCGAACCCGGCTTCCACCGAGAGCAGCTCAGCTTCGAGGTGGGCGCGTGGAAAGTTGACGGCAGCGGCTGGCTCCTGGGCGAAATCCAGCAGCTGGCTGATGACCTGGGCGATTGCGCTGCGGATGCGATTGGATCCACCGGAGCCCAGCGCGTAGTGCGCGGCGCCGTGTTTGATCAACGTCGGCGCCATCATCGAGCCGAGGCGCACGTTGACCGGCCAGTTGCCGACACCCGTCGGGTTGATGTCCGCCTCCCCCAACATGTTGTTCAGCATGATGCCGGTGCCGGTGATGAGGTGCCCGCAGCCTTCGCCGTTCGACAGCGTCATCGCCGCGGAATTGCCGTTGTTGTCGATCACGCTGATGTGGGTGGTGCCACGGCTGAACTGAGCGGCGCTGGTAATTTTTTCCTGATAAATCCGTACCAGCTCGCTGAACTCCGTGACGTTGTCCGTGCGGGCAGCGCTGGTAAGTGACATCGCGTTGCACAGCGCGCTCAGGTGATCGGCGCTGCCGGGGACGATCTCGGACAGATCGAGCGCTTCGAGAAGCTTCAGCGTCAGTGCGATGAGGACACCGCCGGCAGAGGGTGGCGGATTGGTCAGGACTCGCGCGCCGCGATAGTCGAACTCGAAGGGCTGGCGGACGATGACCGCGTAGTTCGCCAGGTCCGCGTCGGTCAGGTGGCCGCCGTGCAAGCGGCTGGCCTTGCTGATCTCGGCTGCGATCTCGCCGCCGTAAAAGCGTTGCGCGCCGTCCCGGGCGATTGCCGCGAGGCTGCCTGCCAGGTCGCTCTGGCGCAGACGCTCGCCGGTTACGGCGCTGGCGTAAGCGCTCGCTGTGGTTGAGTTTGCCTGGTAGATCGGCCGCACGATATCGAAGATGTAGCCCTGGAAGTCATTGATGGTGATGCCATTTTGCGCGGCGCTAACGGCAGGCTCGGCGAGCCTGGACAGCGGCAGCGAGGCGAGTGCTGCATGAATCGCAAACATGCCAGCGACGCTGCCGGGCACAGCCGCGCTGCCAAGACCAATGTGGAAGGTCTGCGTTGTGGTGCCGAAGTTTGCTTCGATCGGATAAAACTCCTGCTCCGCAGCGCGCTGCCGCGGCGTTTGTGGAAAAAAGTCGAAAATCTGTGGCGGCTGGCCCTGGGCCTGGGCCAACAGGAAGCCGCCGCCGCCAAGCGAAGCGAGCACCGGTTCGGCGACGCAAGCCATGAGCTGTGCTGCGAGGATGGCATCGAACGCGTTGCCACCATCGCGCAGCATCTCTTCGGCCGCTGCCGCGGTCAGCGGGTGGCCACAGGCAACGGCGCCCAGGATAGTCACTGATATTTCCCGTCTGTTTGCGGAGTATTCAGTTGCTGTCCAGAAATTCTTACACCCCCCTTGTTGATGGTTACCGCAACGCTAACCGACCCCGGATTCCAATGAAGTCGGCCAGAGCTCGGGGTGTTGCCGCGCCAGCCAGCCAAAGAGCGCTGCGTTGACGTCCAGCGGCCGTTCCTGGGCCATCCAGTGGCCGCTGTACACGAGTTTCTGCGTCAGCTGCCGACAACGTGCCTGCAGCGGCGCTGCCAGCTGCGAATTGATGCAGTCGCAGGTGTAGTCGTACTGCGCTGCGAGAAACAGTACCGGCATATCGAGGTAGCCACCGTTGACGACGTCTTCGGCGTACTCGGCATTCGCGGCGTGGTTCATGTAAACCGAGTTGGGTCCGAAGAAGCCGTTTTCTTCGAGGGAGTCGGCGTAGACGCTCAACTCGCCCGCACTGATCACGTCTGCGTCGATTGGCAGGTCGGGTGCACTGCCGCTGCCGCCGAACCAGCCGCCGTTGCGTCGCGTCATGGCCGTGCCGGCGGGCAGGCCGAAACCGTCCGGATTGCCCTTGCGAAAGAGCAGCTTCACGGTGTTGTAGGCGTTTGCCTCCATCTCGGCCTGGGCGGCGGCGAACTGCTCTTCATAGAAAAGCTGGTATTCCCACTGCCCGGCCGGGTAGTCGGCTATGGGATAGATCTCGCGATTGACGAGGGCCACGCAGGCGTCCAGCCCGCGCTCCAGAGTGTAATAAGGCACGCATAGATTGGCCACGCCGTGGCAGCGCTGCGGATGGTGACTGGCGATGCACCAGACGGTTGCCGCACCCCAGTCGTGGCCGATCCAGATCGCGCGCTCAGCGCCCAGCGAGTCGAGCAGGTTCAGCATGTCGCTGACGAACAGTGATTGGGCGTAATCGCCATGGGTTGGATACACATCGGAGCCGCCGTAACCGCGCATATCCGGGGCGATCGCGCGAAAGCCGAGAGCCGCCGCCGCACGCAGCTGGTGGCGCCAACTCAATGACAGCTCCGGCCAGCCATGCACGAAAATCAGCAGTGGACCCGCCGGAGGTCCGGCGGCGAGATAAAATGTGTGGTGTCCGGCCTGGTTGAGGGTGTGCTCTTCGAATGGCTCGTGCATATACCTCGCCTGCGCCACGGGTTTTGTGGCCATGATAGCGGCAATCTGCAGCGTGTTGAAAACGCAGCGTTGAGTGGCGCCACCCTGCCGGCAGCAGCGCCCGGGGCAACACAATGAAACCGTCTGGATGTAGCGGGGTCGCCTGGCGCGTGGTATAACACCGCGCTTTTTTCGAGGGATCACCGCGTTGGCGCACGCCCACACCACCCACAATGACAGACTCGACAGACTGGCCATCGCGCTTTCCACGTTGTGCCTGCTGCATTGCCTGGCAATCCCGCTTGCCGTGCTTGCGGCGCCCGCCGTCACCGCCTGGTTCAGCGGAACCGAAACCGCCGTACACTGGGTGTTGCTTGCGCTGGCCGTACCACTGAGTATCTGGGCCTATTCACGGGGCTATCGGCGTCATGGCGGGATCGCGGCCACCGTGCTCGGCGGCCTGGGTCTTGCACTCATGCTGCTCGGCGTGTCGCACCTGCTCGCGGGGAGTTGGGAGATACCGCTCACGCTCCTCGGCGTGGTCCTGGTCAGTGTTGGCCACGCTACGAACATCCGCCGCTGCCGGCAGGCTCACGCGCCAATTTGAACGGCGGTCGTTAGAAATTCAGGCTCAGACGCGCAACAGCGCCACGAAAAGTCAGCGTGCGCACGCTGCCTGTGCGCTCGACGTTCACCGTGTTCACCTGTTCAAGCCAGATGTCGCGCAACGCGCGGTGACTGATCTGTAGTCCAGACAAGCGCGGCGATGGAAACGGCAGGCTCTGGTAGACCCAGAGGAAGTCGCCATCGAGCTCTGAGCCGCGCAGTTCGAGCGGTAACTGCGCACCGTCAAGTGTGTAAATCTCGAAGCGCTCATGAACGTAAATACTGAATCGCTGCCGGTCGTCCACAGTACCCACCAGATCTGCGCCTCTGCCGATGATCTGGCTGACCGCCTGCTCGGCGTCGTGCAGGAAAAATCTGTGCATGATTTCGATGCGCTCGGTGCGTTCGTTGAACAGCACCGTCGTCATTGCCGCGCGCATCTGGTGAGCCTGGAGCGGTGCTGCCAGCGAGCTCAACACGATGGCGGCAGCGATCGGCAGCAGGGCTGCCGCCAACCGGAGTGTGTTGCACCTCGGCTGTGCGCCAACCGCTGTCCGGGTCAATCGACCACAGTCCGGACCAATTGATCGTTGTCCGGGTCAATTGACCACCGTCCAGGCCAATTGACTGTTGTTCGGGTCAATTGACCACCTTCAACGGCACCAGTTTGTCACCGCTCGATCGGCGCACGGGGGCGGCGTCAGGGCCGTCGGTTTTTAATGCGTCGGTTTTCAGTTCGGTCTTCACATCCTGCATGAGATCGCGATCCTGGATCGCCTGTGGCGACTCCGGCGGATCGAATATCTCCAAACGCGAAGGGACGATCTTGCGCGGGTAGTGATTGTTCACCAGATCGACATCGGCTGTTTCCCAGTGTGGGTCGACTTCGACAGATTCGATGTCTTTGCTGCGAACGATCAGTTTTTTCAGGCTCAATGGATTACTTCGCCAGATTTCGGCGGGCAGATAGAGTTCTTCAGTGCTGGCGTCGGTGTAGACAATCTTCAGGATGATCGGCATGACAAGACCACCGACGTTCGAGAATTCGAGAACATAGAAATTGGCGTTCTGCGCGATGGCTTTTTCCAGCGCCTCCCGTTTCCACAAGGGGTTGCTTTCGAGGGGTTCCTCCAGGTCTGTCAGATATTCCTGGTAGGCGTTGCGGTCCTTGTTGGAAACGCTGAACTTGTCGTTCTCGTTGTAGAAGTCTGCAAGATCGGGCATGCGCTCCACACGAGACGGACGATTCTCGGCGGCGTTATTCATGTCCGTTCTCGATTCCGGCTCGTCGAGATACTCCTGGCGTAAATATGGATATTCCACTTCAGGATCTGCGGTGTTCACTTGCATTTTCGTGATCGCATCAATCGAGATGTCGACATGGTCCGTTGTGTAGAACCAACCGCGCCAGAACCAGTCGAGGTCGACGCCCGAAGCTTCTTCGAGCGTTCTGAAAAGATCGTACGGGGTCGGTCGTTTGAACATCCAGCGTTGAGCGTACTCGCGAAACGCAAAGTCAAAGAGTTCGCGGCCGAGTATGGTTTCCCGCAACACGTTCAGCGCAGTCGCAGGCTTGCCGTATGCGTTGTTGCCGAACTGGAGAATGGACTCCGAGTTGGTCATGATCGGCACCTGATTTTCGCTCTTCATGTAGTCGATGATCCAGCGTGGCTCGCCGCGCCTGGAGGGGTAATCGTCCTGCCACTCCTGCTCCGCTATGAACTGCAGGAACGAATTCAAACCTTCATCCATCCAGGTCCACTGCCGTTCATCGGAATTCACGACCATCGGAAAATAGGTGTGCCCCACCTCATGAATCACCACGCCGACGAGAAAGCTCTTCTCGTTCCTGGAGTAGGTGCGTTCGCCGTCATCCTGCAACTCCGTGCGCGGCCCGTTGAAGGTGATCATCGGGTATTCCATGCCGCCGACTGGACCGTTGATCGATTGCGCAGTCGGGTACGGATAGGGAAAGGAAAATCGGGAGTACACCTCCATCGTGTGTATCACAGCTTGCGTTGAGTAGCGCGACCACAGTGGATCGCCTTCTTTCGGGAAAAACGACATTGCCATCACGAAGGGCGTCGCACTATCGTCCTGTCGGTAGCCCTGCGCATCCCAGATGAACTTTCGCGAAGAAGCCCAGGCGAAATCGCGCACGTTGGCCGCCTTGAAGCGCCAGGTTTTCATTTCCGTTGTGCGTGTTTTTTCGTTGCTGAGCGCCTCCGCGGGCGTGACGATATAGACGGGCCGTTCTGCCGTTGCCGCTTGCTTCAGGCGTTCGCGTTGCGGCCTGCTGAGAACGCTACCGGCGTTTTCCAGCGTACCCGTTGCGGCGACGATGTGATCCGCAGGTACGCTGATCGATACGTCAAAGTTGCCGAACTCCAGCGTGAACTCGCCACGGTTGAGAAACTGTTTGTTGTGCCATCCTTCGTAGTCGGAGTAGACCACCATGCGGGGAAACCACTGCGCAACGAGAAAGATGTCGTTGCCGTCGGCTGCAAAGTGTTCGTAACCACCCCGTGCCCGCACCGCGTTTTCTTCGACCAGCCGGTAGTGCCAGTCAATGCTGAAACGGATGCTCTGGCCGCTGGCCAGCGGCTTTGCCAGATCGATGCGCAGCATCGTGCCGACGATCGTGTGCGCGAGGCTGCGACCGCTGCTTTCCACCCGGGTGATGTTGTAGCCGCCGTCGAACTCGGCCATGAACTGCAATCGTCGCAGTTCGTAAAACGTCAGCTTGTCGCTTTCGCTCACGGTTCGCGTCCGGTTGTCGATTGAATCCTCGCGGAAGACGTTCTGGTCGAGCTGCAGCCAGAGGTACTTCAACGAATCCGGTGAATTGTTTTTATAGGTGACAGACTCGCTGCCGGTGATTTTGCGTTCGGCCTCGTTGAGGCTGACGTCAATTTTGTAGTCTGCCTGTTGCTGCCAGTATTCGTGCGCGGGTGCGCCGGCCGCGTTGCGGTAAGCATTCGGCGTTGGCCAGATTTCATCGAGCTGGCGGAACTTGTCGACAAAGTCGCCTTTGGTTTGCGCCACCGGGCCGGCAGCGGCGAAACCGGCACCATACGTGATAAGAATCGACGTGATAAGAATCGATGTGACACGAGTCGCTGCGACCGGAATCGGTGTAATCAGCAACGCTGCGAACCGTGCTAAGCCGGCAACCGGCCGCGCAAGGGTGCGCGGCTGCGCAAGGGTGCGGGTTGTGGAGTCATTTTTCATGGCGCGGTTCTTTTTGTTCTCATTGCAAAACAGTGACATCCTGAAAACGATTTGACTATCATCCTGGTTGGCGGAACTAGCCTTTCTGAATGGGGAGAATAATCATGTCCAGCTTTCACGACATCGAAATGATGTCCATCACCGGTGAGCCCGTAAGCCTGTCGAAGTATCAGGATAACCTCTGCCTGATCGTCAACGTTGCGAGCCGCTGAGGAATGACCCCCCAGTACGCAGGTCTGCGTACCTTACACGAAACCTATAAAGACCGGGGCTTCACGGTGCTGGCGTTTCCCTGTAACCAGTTCGGTGGTCAGGAACCCGGCAGTGATGCCGAGGTCCTTGAATTCGCAGAGAGCAAATTTTCTGTGACGTTTCCGATGTTCAGCAAGATCGAGGTCAATGGCGACGACGCCTGCGAACTCTATGGCCTGCTGAAAACCGCCCAACCGGGCACCGAAGACAGCGCCGACATCCGCTGGAACTTCACGAAGTTTCTCGTTGATGGCAGCGGTGAGGTGGTTGCGCGTTTCGAACCCAAGGTGACCCCTGAGGAAATTGACACCGACATCAGCGCGCGGCTGTAGGAACAAGCGGCACATGGCACTCGGCAGACGCAGCTTTCTCGGCACGTTGGGTGCGGGAGCCGCACTTGCTCCGGCCTTGTCCATCGCGGCCTCTTTAGGCGAACCCGCCGCGGGCGCTCGCGACGCAGCCGACACGCTCGCCGGCGACGAGTTCGGCCAATTGCCGCGAACCCTTGCCGAGGTTCGCGATGCATTCGCGTTCACTGAAAAAATCATTCCGCTGAACGCAGCGAACCTCTGTCCGTCGCCACGGCTCGTTGCAGCCGCGGTATCCGCCTATACCCGCGACATCGACCAGGATTGCTCGTTCCAGAACCGCGACAAGTTTCAGCAGACGCTGGAGGCAACACGGGAGAAAGTTGCCGCCCTGCTGGGTGTGTCGGGTGACACGGTGGCGCTGGTGCGCAACACCAGCGAAGCCAACAACGTGATCAACAACGGCATCGATCTTGCGGCTGGCGACGAAGTGGTTCTCTGGGCTGAAAACCATCCGACCAACTACGTTGCCTGGCGGGTGCGGGCGGCCAGATTCGACTTTCGCGTCAAGGTGGTGCAGCTTCCCGCGGCGCCCGGCGATATTCAGCAGTTACTCGATCCCTTTATCAATGCGTTCACGCAACGTACTCGTGTGCTGGCCGTCTCGCAGGTCTCCAACGTCAGCGGTCTGGCGCTGCCCCTTGCAGAGCTCGTGACGGTTGCCCATGCACGGGGTATTCACGTGCATGTGGACGGCGCTCAGACCTGGGGGATCGTTGCGCAGGATCTCAATGAGCTGGGCGTGGACTCCTACACGGCCAGCGCACACAAGTGGTTTATGGGTCCCAAGGAGGTCGGGTTGCTGTACGTGCACCCCAGTGCGATCCAGAGAATCTGGCCAGGCGTGGTTGCTTCGGGTTGGGGCACAAGCCTCAAGGGTGACAACGTTGGCGCCCGCCGGTTCGAATCGCTGGGCCAGAGAGACGACGCTGCACTCGCAGCGCTCGGCATCGCCGCGCAGATGCACGCTCAGCTCGGGCCGCCTGCCATTCAAGCGCGAGCCAGGCAACTCGCCACTCGTCTCAAAGAAGGTCTGCTGGAAGCAGGTGCGCGGCTTGTCACACCGCTCGATGCGCAATTCAGCGCCGGAGTCTGTGTGACGCGGGTTGATCCGTCGAATCGGGGCGAACTCTTCGATCGGCTGTACCGGGAACACGGTATTGCCGGCGCGCCGACCGGCGGCCTGCGTCTGTGCCCGCACATCTACAATACCGACGAACACATCGATCGCGCCATCGCCGCGGTTGCCGCGCTCAGCCACCTGCTCGCCTGAGTGCGGCACGCGCCGATCCGGTTGCTGACATCCGCGGATGTTGCGGCCGGCACTGGCAATCTCGGAGCTACCGATAGCTGATTGACAAGTTCAACGACGCTGGCGCGCGTCCTCGATCGCGCCGAAACTATCTGCAATCGCCTGCCGGATGCGGCGCTGTTCCTGCTGCTGTATCGCACGCCTGGTATTGTGTGGACTGGAATCGAGATACGTCTATCCCGCCGGGTGATTCCCGGAAGACTTAAGGTGAACGGGTCTGCGTTGGCTAGGTGTCTTTGTCGACCAGGGTGAACTCAGCGAGCTTGTCATCGGTCGCATCGCTCGCAACCCCGGCAACTCCCGGCGTGACTTCTTCGAAATAGGCCATTTCTTCGGTGTAACGAGTCAGTTCCTTCTCCGCCGACGCGCGGGAGGGGTAAGGCCCATGGTTGTCTTCCCGGGTCTGGAAAAACCATTTTCCGTTCTGGCAAAACACGCGATCGCCCGCGCGAAAATGGGTGCCGTTGTCTGTATCCTGCTTACGCATAGCAAGATTGTCCGTCTGATTGCGACTGGAATTTGTGCGCCGCATCACACCTGGCAGGATTCGTTTCGTCGCCGGATGAACGGTACTGAATGAACGGTACCGAATGAACGGTACCGAATGAACGGTACCGAATGAACGGTACCGAATGAACGGTATAGGCGCGATGAGCCGGCGCCCGCCCTGGCCATGTGATTAGCGCCGCGAGCGGGTATGAGCGCCGCGAGCGCGTATGATTGATGATTGTCACAGGAGCGCGCAACTGAACATTGCCAAGGGGGATCCGATGTCCGAACTGGAAGGCTTCCGCCTGGCAACCCGTGCCTGGCTGGAAGAAAACTGCCCACCCGGGGCACGCGGTCCGGGGCCGGTGTCCAATGGCAGCAGCAAGATCCAGATAGAGGATTCAGACACGCTGCTATGGCTCGAACGCATGATCGAGAAGGGCTGGACGGTGCCGAACTGGCCGACACAATATGGTGGCGGCGGCCTCGGCAAA
>SMVA01255751.1_pt1 | contig 11337 bp, 10 predicted proteins | sample 2456451 | NCBI WGS metagenome assembly SMVA01 (sample SAMN11095933, study PRJNA526329) | marine sediment metagenome | biome: Marine sediment; feature: Surficial sediment; material: Deep marine sediment; isolation source: Hadal surficial sediment | place: Pacific Ocean | collected 2014-05 | depth...
GATCGAGGCAATCGTGTCTGTTACGACTTCGCCATGCAGCCGGCGGAGCGCGCGGTTGATCTCGATGTACCGATAGTCTCGGTCCGGTTTGAACTCGACCAATTCATAAGCCCGGATCAAACTGCCGAAGCGGCGCTGGTACGAGCCGCTCGAGGGCATGTTTTCGGATTCATCGATGATGAGGCCGGACAAATAGCCGTGGTGGTCGAACAGGTGCCTGAGACGCTCGAGCATCTCTTCATCCGAAAATCGTCGATTGCGCTCTCGGATCATTCCCTGTGCTGTGAAGAAAATCTGTGGGCCGATAACCGCCTCGAATGCATTATCAGCCCGAATCCACATTTCTGGACTGTTTTCAACCCGTTTCTGCTTCAGCTTGAAGGAGCGGCGGTTATAGACGTTATTGCCGATGTATTTCTCGTTCGTCAAAACCTGATGAACGGTGCCCCGAGTCCAGGGCCGGCCTAGATCAGTCACTATGCCTTTCTCGTTGAGCTGTGTAGCAATCTCGCTCTCGACCTGTCCTCCGTCGACGAACAGGCGATACATCCATCTAACGGTCTCAGGTTCTTCTCCAGGGCCAGGGACCAGGATCACGCGATCGGTTTGCAGGCTCTTGTGCTCGCCGAATTGGAGGATGCCTTGGGGAACACCATTCTGATCGATCCGCATTCGGCGCAACCCGTAGCCGGCCATGCCGCCTTGCCGGTACCCGAGCTCGATTAGCCGGCACTGGCCGGCAAACACTTTCGCTGAGAGCTCGCGGCTGTATTCGCCCGCCATTGCGCGTTTGACGCTTTACACGATGGTCGAGATGGGGCTGCCGTCGTTGTCGAATTGTTCGGCGCAGTAATGAACGGAGATCCCACTGCGGCGGCAGATGTACTCGTAGTAAGCGCTTTCATCGGCGTCTTGGAACCGGCCCCATCGGCTGATGTCATAAACCAAAATTGCGTCGAAATCGGTCTCACCACCTTCGACGTCGTCGATCAGCTGCTTCAGGGCGTCGCGGCCCTCAATATTCAATCCACTCTTTCCAGCATCTGAATAGGTTCTGACTATCTCCATATGATGATCTTCTGCGTAACTTCGGATTGCATCGGCCTGATTATCCGTCGAGTACTCCTGATGCTCGGTCGACATGCGCACATATTCGGCGGCGCGGACCTTCTTGGGTTCCGTGTCGCCGGCTATATTGGATTCTCTGCCTGACCGCTCAGCCAACTCGCTTTCCCGACCTGTGTGCCCTCGCGCTCTCCATTGCAGGCGCAGTCTCGCCTTTTCGAACTGAAACGACCGTGCGACCGGCCGGTGACCTTCTCTGTGTTTTCAAACATTAAGCACGGAGAACAGGAATGTCGTTTCGTAAAAAGGGCCGAAAATTTCGGACCGTTTCCGGAAAAACTTTTCCGAAATCGTCTGGTAAAGTTGTTGCATCTGAAGGCTATGAATTTGCGGCCGTCATCGCTGAGACCTTACGCGAGACGTTTGGCGGGACCCGTAGGTCTGTCAAAACGGTGATGGCGTATACCGGTGCCGGTGAACGCACGGTCAAGAATTGGTTTGAGGGCAAGAACGGTCCGAATGGCGAAAACCTGGTCGAGCTTGTGCGCCATTCCGACGAGGTTCTTGAAGCTTTGCTTTTGATGGCCGGCAGAGAAGATATCTTAGCAGGAAAACTACTTGTCGATGCCCGGGACAAATTGGTCGAGATGCTCGAGATCATCAACCAGTTGCGGGTTGGCGAATCGGCCGCGGATCCGCCCAATGGTTAGGAGCTGAATTTGGCCGAGAGTGTGGCGCGAGGCAGGGAATCCGGCGTTTGCAGAACTTCCGTTTGAATTTGGTGCGCCTCACGGCTGCCCGATCATTCCCAGTTTCGGCCGTCAAATTCCCTGTCCATACCAAAATTCTGTCCGCCGCAGAAATCCTTACTTTTTCAGCGGTGATTCGGAATTACATCGGAGCCAGCGTCTGAGTTCGAATTGGGGCCGGCGTCCTTAACACCGGCCATCGGATCGAACCTGTTGCCAAAGGCCAACAGGGAAGGCCAATTCCCTGTTTCGGGTTGGAATTTCCCTGTTCCGTCTAGAAATTTCCCTGTTCCATTGCGCAGGGAATTCAGCCAAAATCACCAGGAAAATCAGCGGCTTGTAGGGTGTACGAGGGCCTGATTCGGGCGTATTTCGCGAAAATTCCCTGTTTTTTCCCTGTTTATCAGGGAAATCGGCAGAGACGGGTTCGCTCCAGACTGCCTGCACCGCCAACTAATCTATTGAAATAGAAATAATATTTCCCCTGAAAGGGGAGGCCGATAAAGGCTTTGCGGCAGCGGGCCCGGCGGGTCCACCATCGTGTCGGCCGATCCGCCGAGATCGATTGGCTCGGCACGGGAACGGGCCCCTCAGCCAGTGCCTCGGATCGTTCCGATTGCGGGGTGCGATGATTCGGCGATGATTTTGCGGTCGTGATCGACCGGCATTCGCGCGGCGTCATCGGGCCAGGATCGCCTTAAAAAACTTTATGTCGAGGGTCGAAAAAATCGTGCGGTGGGAATGTTGGAGGCGTCCGGCGCGAATTCTAAGAGAGGGAATAGCCGAGATGTCCGCGAAGCCGGTTCTTGATATAGACCGCGTCCCGGGCCGGGAGAGAGCGCGGCAGGTTTTCCGGCCGCACTTTCAGGACAACCAGGGACGGCCCGGTCAGGCTGTCGAGATACCGTTTCCGAATGTCGGCAACGTCATCCTCGGTTCGGGCCACGGCGGTGTTTGAAAAGCCGCACGCCGTGGCGACCGCGGCCAGGTCCAGCCCGGCCCCGGTGTGGCTGACCTGCATGCCGGTCTCGCCATAATGGCCGTTGTCGACAACGGCGATGATCAGGTTTGGCGGCGCGGCGATCGCAATCGTTGCAAGGCCGCCAAGGCCCATCAATTGCTCGCCGTCCCCGGTCACCACGAGGACCCGCCGCGACGGCTGGGCCAGGGCCAGTCCCAGGCCGACCAGGGCGGCGGCGCCCATGGCCCCCCACAGATAATAGTTGGCGTCGTGATCGCCGACCGCATGAACATCGTAGCTCGGCGATCCCAGGCCGCTGACGACAAGCAGCCGGTCGCCGCGCTCGCGCAACAGCTCGGCCACGGCCGCGCGGCGGTCCATATCGCCAAGGCGGGCGCCGGCGGCGAGCCTCACCACTTTTTTTCTCCGAGCATTCTTTGCGATATCAAGATGGCGATTTGCTGGTCCGAATCATAAGCCATGGCGACAGCCGACCCGACCGTTTCGATCAGGTCTTCCGGGCCGTCCGGCCGCAAGACCAAGACACCGATCGAGTTGAGGGCGGATTCCGTCGCCTGGCCCATCGGAATCTGCCACGGATTGAACTCGGCCCATTCGCCTCGCATCGTGACCAGCATGACCAGGGGGAACCTTCCGACGGTCGCCAGCGCCGCCATGTTGATGCAATTTCCGGCGCCGCTCGATTGCATCAACAGCACGCTTCGTTGCCCGCCAAGCCAGGCGCCGGCGGCAATCGCGATGCCCTCCTCTTCGCTGGTGAGGACAATCGACGCGATGTCCGGATCGTCATTGAAAAGGTCGATAAGTTCGGCATGGCCCGCGTCGGGCACATAGGCGACCTGTTTGATGTCCGCGTCCCTCAGGATCTCATAAACGGCTCTCGACCACGCGCGTCCCGGCGCCGTCGACGAGGCCGGCCCGCCGCCATCCCTATCCATCGCCGATGATTTGTTCGCCACCATCAAGCCTGCCTTCGAACGGTTTCGTAGGACAAAATAATTGAATAACGTTGATCACGGATGATGCAACGTTTTTGATCCGATATAACTGAAATGAAAAGGAAAATCGGACATTAATCAATGCCGCGCCATCCTTCACGCGGATGCTCCGGCCCGGCGCCGGCGATGAAAAGTTTGGCGACGCGGCCGCCACGCGCTACATGTATAGGTAACCGTATTTACATATTTTCGAGGATCGCGATGACATCCGAGGTCGGAAAACTCGGCCAGCCGCGGAAGAGCGGGACGAATTCGAAGCTCGACCGAACGTCCCCCATTCCCCTTTATGTCCAGATCAAGCAGCGCTTGTTGGCCATGATCGCGACCTGGGACGATCGCGACGATCGGTTCCACGGCGACAATGAGCTTTGCGAAATGTTTGGCGTCAGTCGCATGACTGTTCGTCAGGCGGTTCGGGAATTGGTCGATGACGGATTCCTGACCCGGGTTCGGGGGACCGGCACATTTGTCACGATTCCGAAAATCGAAGAGCACTTCACGCCGCTGATGAATCTTCGCGACCAGTGGGCGTCGCGCGGGCGGCCCATGCGGGTCGAGGTCCTGGCGTTCGAGGAGCGGCCATGCCCGGCTGAATTCGCGGCGTTGCTCGATATCGCGGCCGAAAGCCCGGTGCGCTACATCCGGCGCCTGAGATTCTCCGGCCGGGTCCCGATCGCGATCGACCACCGCTACATTCCCTTGCCGATCGCCCGCGACCTGGCGCCCAAGGACGCCGAGCATTCGATCCTGCACGCCCTGTGGAATTGGTTCGAATTGAGTCATGGCGACCTGAGGATCGAGGCGGCAACGGCCGACGAGGAGGTGGCGGGCCTGCTGCGCATGCTGCCCGGCGCGCCCTTACTGGTCCGGCATTTGCAGTATTACGACACCGACAAACGGCCCGTCATGGCCGGGTATTCGCTCTACCGCGCCGATCTCGTTCGGTATTCGATGACCGTGCCGTTGTCACGCGGGGCGGGCCGGGACGAGGAGGCGACAACGGATTCCGAATCGGGAAGCCATGTCGTGCGGCTGACCCGCGAGATCGCGGCTTCGCGCCAGGAAAGTGGACCCCGGACGTCCGGAAAATCGTCCTGACGCCCGAGCTGTAGGTGGCCAGCGGGCCCGCGACGGCGCATTTCGCCGATCAAACAGCGGCGCCGCCGGCGGTTCGGTAAAGCGGGCTTGTGCTTCCCGAAATCAGCTTGTATGTATATGTATACAACTAAATTTTTGGGAGGACTCGTAATGAAGGCTTGTCACCGGCTTTTCGCCGCCGGAACCGCGCTGGCGTTGGTCGCCGCTATCGCGCCGGCCACGGCTCAGGAAATCAATGTCCCGGTCATTGTCCCGGTTACGGGCATCTTGTCGATCGAGGGCAAGGCGCAGCGCAACGGCGCCTTGCTGGCGCTCCGTCAGGAGACCGCCATCAAGATCAAGCACGATGTCATCGATTCCGGATCCTCGGCGGCGGGCGCCGCCAACGCCATCGAAAAGGCGTTGAGCGACGGCGACGTCACGATGATCGCGGCGTCCCTTTTCGGGCCGGAGATGCTGGCGATGATGCCGATCGCGCTGGAAGCCAAGGTTCCCCTGTTGACGATATCGGGCACCGCGAAGATTACCGAGCTGGGCAATCCCTACGTGTTCCGATTCTTTCCCGGTGACACGATCACCAAGGTCGCGCACGCTGATTACGTGGTCACGGTGCTGGGCAAGAAGAAACCGGCGATCATTTACCAGACCACGGCCTATGGGCAGAGTGGACGCACGCATCTCGTCGCCAACTTTGAGAAGCTCGGCGTGACGCCGGTCATGGAGGAGGCGCTGTCGTTTTCGGTCAAGGACATGCTGCCGGTGCTGAGCAAGGCAAAGAAGGCCGGCGCCGATGTCCTCGTCGTCCATCTGCATTCGGGACCGACGGCGCTGCTGATCAAGCAGGCGGCGGCGATGGGTCTGGGCCTGCCGATTGTCGCGGGCTCGGCGATGCATCAGCCGACGACGGCGGCGCTGCTGGAGCCGGGCGAGCTTGCCGGCGTGTGCGCGGAGAGCGGCTCGTCGCCGATATCGGGCGGCAACGCCGAAATGAAGACGTTCCTGGATGCCTACGAGAAGGAATTCGGCAACCCTCCCGACGCGTTCTCTCTCGGTGCCTATGATGGCCTCAACATGGCCTTGCAGGCGGTCCGGGACGGCGCGCGCTCGGCCGAGGACATTCGCGCGGCATTGTCGAAAGGGACCTATAAGGGCCTGGCGATGACCTACAAATCGGACGGCACCGGCAATATGGCCCATTCCGCCGTTATCGTGTGCTACGACGGCAAAACCCGTATTCCGCAAATCGTCAAGCGCTATGACAACATCAGCGGTGTCCTCTAGCGGCGGGTACCGTCCAGCGGCGGTTTCGCGTTTCCAGTAACCGAACCATCATCCGGGAACCCCGGTCGTGTTGTTTCTTCAGCTACTGATCAACGGGGTCGCGCTGGGCGCCGCATATGCCCTCGTGGCGTTGGGTTTCGTCTTGATCCTCAACGCCACGAGCGCGGTTAACTTCGCCCAGGGCGACATCGTCATGGTCGGCGGCTTCGCGGCGGTCGCCATTTCCACCCTGTTGCCGGTTCCGGGCATCGTTCTTTTGCCGATCGTCGTCATCGTCATGGCGGTCTTCGGCCTCGGGTTTTCGCTGCTCGCCTATTTCCCGCTCAAAAGCCGCCCGCCGGTCTCGGTCTTCATCAGCACGATCGCGCTCGGCATCGTCTTTCAGAACAGCGCGAACGCCATCTTCGGCCCCGAGCCACAGGTGGCGCCGCCCATGGTCGCCGGCAGCTACCTGAAATTTGGCGACCTCATCATCAGCCGCCAGTCGCTGTCGATCATCGTCGTGGCCGCGCTGCTCATTGCCGGTCAGCACCTGCTGTTCGCCCGGACCCAGTTCGGCCGGAAGCTTCGGGCGACGGCCCAGAACCGCCGCATGGCGCAGGCCATCGGCATTCGGGTCAATTGGATGATCGCGGCGACCTTCGGGATGGCCGCGGCCCTTGCCGGCGCCGCGGGAATGTTGCTCGCCAACCAGTTCTTCGTCTCGCCCACCGAAGGCTCCGACCTCATCATCAAGGCCTACATCGCGGTGACCATCGGGGGCTGGGGCAGCATTCACGGCGCCGTCATCGGGGCCATGATAATCGCCCTGTTCGAGGTCCTATTCTCTGCCTATATCTCCCACCCGGCGGCGACCGCAATTCTTTACGGGACCCTACTGGCCATTCTGTATTTTCGCCCCCAGGGACTGTTCGGCGAAACCGTCCAGAAACGCGCCTGATGGCTGAAACCACAAGTCAGTCGGGCGTCGCGGCCGGGCGGAAATCGCCGCTCGGCTGGTTCGGTGTCGGCATCAGACTGCCGCTGACCGCCGTCGCGGTCGTCGTCCTGGTCATGGCGATTTCGGGAAATTCCTACAATCTCCGCATTCTGACCTTCGCCGGCGTCTACGCGCTGATGGTCATCGGCTACCAGTTCATTTTCGGCCAAGCCGGCGCCCTGTCGCTGGCCCAGGGCACGTTTTTCGGCGTCGGCGCCTACGTGACCGGCATTCTGGGCGCGACGATGGACTGGCCGTTCCTGGCGACGTTTCCGCTGTCGATTATCCTTCCGGCGACCCTCGCGGTGATCATCGCGGTACCGATCCTCAGGCTCGAATCCCACTATTTCGCCTTGGCGACGCTCGGTATCGGCCAGGTCGTGCTGCTGTTGGCGGTCAATTGGGAGGGCGTGACCGGCGGCGCCAACGGCATCCCCGGCGTGCCCGGTGTGCGCCTCCTGTTCTGGGACGTCTCGAAGGGTTGGCCGTTGCTGATCTTCGTGTGGACCCTGGTCGCGATCGGCGCCGGTCTTGCCTGGCAGATGACGCGAGGGCTTTACGGCCGCGCTTTCGAGGTCATGCGCGAGAACACGTTCGCCGCCATGGCGGTCGGGATCGACATCGGCGCGTTGCGCTTCGTGGCGTTGATACTCAGCGCGCTTTATGCCGGCGCGGCCGGCGCGCTGTACGTTCACACCATTCGGGTGATCTCGCCCGAGGCCCTCGGATTCCCGATCATGGTCGCCTGCCTGACCATGGCGGTGGTCGGTGGCCGGGCCCGCGTGTCGGGCGCCATTATCGGGGCCATCCTGCTGATTCACCTGCCCGAATGGTTCCGCTTTCTGGACGAGTACCGTTTGATCGCCTACGGCTTGGCGACGCTGTTCATGATCGTGGTCGCGCCCTATGGGCTGGTCGGCGCGGCCGAACGCCTGCGCCAGCGGCTGTGGCCGGAAGCGCCCCCGCCGGCGCCCGCCCCCATCACGCCGGCGCTACGCCAACTCGAGGCTTCGGAAGATGGGGCTCCGCTTCTTACCGTGCGCGGCCTGAACAAGGCGTTCGGCGGCATCGTCGCCGCCGACAATCTCGATTTTGATATCGCGCGCGGCGAAATCGTCGGGCTCATCGGCCCGAACGGTTCGGGCAAGACCACGCTGGTCAATTTGATCACCGGGATCTATCGCGCCGACGGCGGGCAGATTCTGCTCAACGGCGTTCCCATTACCGGTCTTCCGGCGCACCGGATCGCCCGGCGCGGCATCGCCCGCACGTTCCAGAACATCAACCTGGTCGACGATATGACCGCCCTCGACAACGTCGCCGTGGCCAGCGGCCAGGGCGGTGGGTTCGATTTGCGGCGCGCGTTGACGACAATCGGTCGGGACCAATCGCTGGACCGCGCCCGCGGGATCGCGATGCATTATTTCGACGCGGTCGGCGTCACCGACGCGGCGCTCAAGTCGTGCGGCGAGTTGCCTTACGGCACCAAGCGCCGGGTCGAGATCGCGCGCGCGCTCGCCCTCGACCCGATGCTGTTGATCTTGGACGAGCCGGCGGCCGGGCTGAACGAGGACGAGCAGGCGGATCTGGCGGAACGGCTGAAGCAATTGGCCAAAGGCGGCCTCACGATGTTCGTCATCGAGCACAACATGCCGTTCCTGATGGCCCTGGCCGAACGCATGATCTGCCTCGATTACGGCCGCGTGATCGCGGTCGGCACGCCGGCCGAGGTCAGCAACCATCCGGGCGTGATCGAGGCCTATCTCGGCCCGCCGGAGGACGACTAGATGGCCGCGCCCACGCCCCTTCTGGAGGTCCGGTCGGCGGTCGTCGGTTACGGCCAGATCACGGCCCTCCACGGTGTCGACATCGAAGTCCGGGCGGGGGAGGCGGTGGCCGTTCTGGGCGCCAATGGGGCCGGAAAATCGACGTTGTTGAATTCGATCGTGGGCTTCGTCGAGCCGCGGGCCGGGACCATTCTTCTGGACGGCGAGCCGCTTTCGGGACTCCGGCCGGAGGCGCGGGTGCGGCTCGGTCTCGGCTATTGTCCGGAAGGCCGCGAGGTGTTTCCGGGCCTGACGGTGCACGAGAATCTGGAAGTCGCGTGTTCCGCCCGCATCGCCGAGCGGAAGCGGCGCATCGACGAGGTGTTCGAGATCTTTCCGCAACTCGCGCAACACGATCGCGTTCTCGGCTGGAAGCTTTCCGGCGGCCAGCAGCAGATGCTGGCGATCGGCCGGGCGCTGATGGGCAAACCGCGGCTGCTGTTGCTCGACGAGCCGTCGCTCGGCCTGTCGCCGCTGCTGGTCCGCGACGTCCTCGACCGGGTCAAGGATATCGTCGCCCAGGGCACGGCCGTGCTGCTTGCCGAGCAGAACGTCTCGAAGGCGCTCAAGATCTGTGACCGGGCCTACGTGCTGAAGGTCGGGCATGTCGTCCAGTCGGGCCCGTCGGCCGATCTGTTGCAGGGCGAACAGATGAAAAAGGCGTTCTTGGGCGGATAGGAAAACAACGGCCGCCTTGCTGTCGCGGCCGACCAATAGGGGGAGACGAAAAGTATGAGCGGAAGCCGACCGGACTCGGTCCCGGATTCCTTCGAATTCGTTCACTCGACGCGCCGCGTGATCGTCGCGCCCGGCGCGGTCGAGCGCCTGGCCGGGTTGGCCGAGGAAGTCGGCGTCAAGCGCGCGGCGTTCGTCGTCGACGGATTTTTTGCCGGTGGGGCCGAAGAGCAACGCCTGCGCGAAATCATCGATCCCACCCTGGCGGCGCCCGCCACCTTCCATGCCCTGCCCGACCACGAACCGGACACCGCCAGCGTCGAGGCCTGCCGCGCCACCCTGGCGGCCGGCGATTTCGACATGATCGTCGCCCTCGGCGGCGGGTCGGCCCTCGATACGGCCAAGGTTGCGCGCATGCTGCTGTCGAATCCGGGCCCGGTCGAGGGGATCGCCGGGTTTGGCCTCGTCATGCAGCCCCACAATTCGCTGCTGGTCTGCATTCCGACCACCGCCGGGACCGGCAGCGAGGTTTCGGAATCGGCCGTCATCGGCCAAACCGGCTCGAATGCGAAGCTCATCTACCGGTCGCCGGAAATGAGCGCGGCGATCGCGATCCTGGATGCCGAGCTTTCGGTGACCGCCCCGCCCCGGGTCACCGCCGCCGCCGGCTATGACGCGGTGACCCACGCGGTCGAGGCCTACGTTTCCAACATGGCCTCGCCGATGACCGATCCGATGGCGGTCAGCGCCATGGAAATCCTCGCCGAACACCTGCCCGTCGCCTATCGCGAGCCCGATAATCTGGTGGCGCGCGGCGCCTGTTTGGTGGGCGCGGCGCAGGCGGCAATCGCGTTCAACAGCGCCAATCTCGGTCTTGCGCACGCCATTTCCGGGCCGCTTGGCGCCCTCTTCCATGTCGCCCACGGGCTCGCCAACGCGATCGCGCTGCCCGCGGTGACGGTCTACAACGCGCCGGTCCTGGGGGCGAAGGGCGACACCATCGCGCGCATATTCGGTGGGCCGACGGCGGCGGCGGGCTTGGCGCGGTTGCGCCATGACCTCGGTCTCGACGTCGGCCTGGATGATTTCATCCCCGATAGCGCGGGCCTCGAGGCCCTGGCGCAGGCGGCGATGAAGAGTGGCCAGGTCCGCATGAATCCGCGGCTGGCGACGATCGAACATATGCGGGCAATTGTGGCGGCGACGCGGGCTCCCGCCGGCGCCGAGCCACCCACGGTCGAGGTATGACGCAGACCCCCAGCGGCAGGCTGGCCACGGGTTTGCGCGGCGCCGTCGCGGCCGGACACCCGGCCGCCGCCTATGCGGCGCTTCGCGCCCTCGACGGCGGCGGCAACGCGGTCGATGCCTGCCTCGCGGCGGCGGCGGTATCGTGGGTCACGATGCCCGACATGTGCGGTCCGGGCGGCGATCTGTTCGCGCTCGTTCGCGAGCCCTCGGGCCGGGTTCGGGCGCTCAACGGCGCCGGCCAGGCACCGGCCCGATACCAGCCGGCCGCGGAGTCCGCGGCGCGCGGGTCGCTGACCCTCGTGCCCGGCCTGCCGGCGGCCTTCAACCTGTTGTCCGACACGTACGGGCGGCTGCCGCTGGCCGACATCCTGGCCCCGGCGATCGCCTTGGCCGCGGCCGGGGTTGCCATCGGCCCGCGCCTTCTGCGCCAACTTCA
>SMVA01004495.1_pt1 | contig 11334 bp, 8 predicted proteins | sample 2456451 | NCBI WGS metagenome assembly SMVA01 (sample SAMN11095933, study PRJNA526329) | marine sediment metagenome | biome: Marine sediment; feature: Surficial sediment; material: Deep marine sediment; isolation source: Hadal surficial sediment | place: Pacific Ocean | collected 2014-05 | depth 0-1...
AAGTTCGTAACGAAGTATTCTTTTACTGGAACACTCACCGACATTCGGGACGAGGTAGCCGCCGCGCAGTGTCCGTATTCCTTCGTCCAGATAGCGCGAGTTGAGAAGTTGAAGTTGGGGGGAGATGTTCGGGAGTATGGATCGGCTGCATTTCCTGGCTCCGCTAACCCATTGCAGCTACTGCCGATATACCAATCGGGGCGGCGAGATTCGAACTCGCGACCTCCTGAACCCCATTCAGGTGGCGTTGCCTGCACTCACATGCATACACCTGCATTCACGTGCATTTCGGCGATTTCACCTGCATACACATGCACTCACCCCTCCTCACTTCGTTACAGCTACGGTTACAGTTCGAAAACAAGGCACGAACTTCGGGAGACCGGGTGTCGTTCGTTTTGTCCATACTTAGACACAAACTGACACACACCTGTGCGGACATGAACGGGTTGAGTATACAAGTGGCGAAAATGACAGACGGTTAGTAACGCATCGGGGCGTGGCGCAGTCCGGTAGCGCACCTGCTTTGGGAGCGTGCTACAGCCCCCGTACTTTACGACGCTATGTCGTACTTTGGTGCGGAAGTCCGCCGCCGTTTGCACGACCATCGCAGACTTCCGCACCAGCACAAGAACCCCAATACGACGCCCTGTTGGAGAGAAACTTACACACAAACTGACACAGTTGCGATTGGCATGTCGTGCGCTGCCGGTGATCGGCAAGAAACCATACGATTACATGGCCATGGAAATGTGCATCGGACTTAGAATCCCCAGCGCGCTCTGGACAGGAAGCGGTCGTTCACTTCTTCTTGGACGAGTTGCCTGAGGCAAACGCAGTGATGACCAAGTATCCAGATAGACCAAGATTCAGAACTCTCTTTGGAGGCTTTCATGAAGAAGACGAGCACCCTCAAGTATCTCGCGATGGTGGTTGCGACTTTGATCTTGAGCGGGAAAGCACCGGACCTTACGGCTCAAGAGGCCGTTACGGTGAACGTCGGGAATTACGTCAGGGCTGAGAGTGATTTCCAGATCAAGACCTATGCAGAAACCCTTGGTGCTTTCGGCACCCTGGTACACCAACGCGATTTCTATTCGGTTGAAAATCAGCTGACCGTCAGGGTCAACTGAGATACCTACTACTCATTCGGCCTATACGACCTCAGTAGCCCCGTTACGATCATCAAGCCAGATCCGGGAGATCGCTTTCAATCACTGATGATCATAAATCAGGACCACTCCATTTCCCCAACTATCCACGAAGGCGGCACGTTCACCTACACACAAGAAGACCTGCGCACTCGGTACATGATCGTGATCTTTCGGACGTTTGCCGATGGAAGTGATCCGGAAGATAAACGCATCGCGCATGCGCTTCAGGACCAGATCCGAATCGAACAAGCCGAGGTGGGTACGCTCGAACTTCCCAACTGGGATAATGAGTCACGGCAGCGGATGATGGACGCGATCAATGTGTTGGCCTCAAGCCTGCCAACGACGGAGGGTTTCTTTGGCGAGAAGGACAAAATCGATTCCATCAAGCATCTAATGGGAACGGCATACGGGTATGCGGGAAACCCAAAGGAGGCTGCCATCTACCTGAACATTGTACCGGAGCACAATGATGGTGCGACGCCGTATCGCGTGACTGTCAAAGATGTGCCGGTGGACGGCTTCTGGTCGATCACGATGTATGATGCTGAGGGCTATATGGTGCCAAACGAGTACGGAGCCTACTCGTTCAACGACAGGTCGGCGGAGAGGAATGACGATGGTTCGATCACCATTCATTTTGGTGGCGATCCAAGCCGAGTGAACCATCTACCTGCGCCAGAAGGCTGGAACACTATCATCCGACTTTACCAACCACAAGCTGAATTGCTTGAGGGACGATGGGAGTTCCCAGAATTCGAGTTAGTCGGTCGGTAGAGACTGGAAGTCCGGGGACCTCCAGTTGGGGAACTGAGGAATGTGGAGTCGCTCGCCGCGGCACTCGCTGCGGATTGATCCCCACGCTTACTGACAGGCGCATGATCCTGTCGGCTCAGCCACTTAGGGCTGACGGTCCATCGATCCTGTCGCCGCTTGCTCTTAGGTCACGGTAGGAATAGCCTACATGACGACGAGTATCTTCGCCGAATATATTCGGCGTGTCATCAGCCTTCGACGGGGTAAGGAGAAGAGGCCAGCATGTCAAAAATCCGCATCTTCACGGTGGGAATCTTGTTGATTGCAGGAGCAGCAACTGCATACGAACTGGGACGCCACGATCGTGAAACGGGCGGGCAGCGCACGTTGGCAACCTCCCTACACGCGGCGGACGCGATCACGTACGTGGGCCTCGAAGCTGGTACCGTCCTGCCACAACAGACTCCAGTCGGGGTTGTGGAAGACCGCGATGTCTACTATCCCGGGACCGAAAACCTCGCTCCCGATGAGATGCGGGTCATTGCTTGCGGAACTGGGATGCCCAACGCCCGTCCCAAACAGGCCGCCGCCTGTTTTCTCGTTAAACTGGGCAATGGTGACAAGTTCATCTTCGACATCGGGACCGGCTCCGCGGAGCGGATCTCGGCTATGAAGATCCCGTATGATTACCTGGACAAGGTCTTCATCGGGCACTTGCACGCCGACCACATGGGAGACCTGGACGCCCTTTGGGTAGGTGGCGTTATAGGTAACCGTCAACGCCCGTTGCGCGTCTGGGGACCCAGCGGGTCAGAAGATCGATTGGGGATCCGGCACGTGGTAGAGCACATGAAGGAGATGTTTGCCTGGGACTATGCCTCTCGGCAGGGGAACGTCAACACGGTAGGGTTCGTCGTCGAGGTCAACGAGTTCGACTACCGGGGTGTGAATCAGGTCATCTACCAGGAGAACGGGGTGACGATAAGTAGCATTCCGGCGATCCATGCGCTCGACGGACCAGTGAGCTTCATTCTCGAATGGAACGACCTGAAGTTCGCATTCAGCAGCGACACGTATCCGAACTCGTGGTGGACCGAATACGCCCAGAATGCCGACCTAGCGATTCATGAGTGCTTCGCAACGCCCGAGATTCTGGTTGAAAAGCAGAGTTGGCCGGTGTCCGACGCCCTGAACGTGGGTACTCAGGTCCATACCTCACCGGCTCAATTCGGGAAGGTGATGAGTGCGATTCAACCCCGTATGGCCGTCGCGTACCACGTATTCAACGACTTTGACACACAGCCGCTCATTCTCGCGGACATACGCAGCACGTACTCCGGGCCTTTAGCCCTGGCAACGGACTACATGGTGTTCAACGTGACTCAGGAAAAGATCCGGGTCCGAATGGCCGTGATCGATGAGGACATCTGGCCCCAGCCCTCTGTCACGGAGAAACTGCCGGCGGATCCGGCGGACCGCGTGGGCTTTTCTCCGTTCATCACGAGCGGTCGCGAGGTCTACCAGGAGGTCATCGAGGACCTGTACGACCGCGTCAACGAACGGTTCGGCACCGATGTCCCAGTGCCGGGACGAAACTGAGTCTTCTTCGGGGCCGCGGCACCGGAAATCTGGCTCTTTCCCGTACGGTAGGCTTGATCGACGTTGCCGCCACGCGCCGGTGCGAGATTCGAACTGGTGACCTCCTGCTTGCATAGCAACTGGTCGGGCCGTCTTGGGCGAGACACCGAGTGTGCAAGAAAATGTGCAAGGATGGTGTCACAATGGGTGTGAAACCGCCGCATAGGCTTCGCACCCAATGTGAACTTAACCGCAGAAGTACGCCGCTAGTGCGAAAACTGCTATCTATAGACTACGACTCATAATCCCAAGGTCACAGGTTCGAGTCCTGTCCGGCTACTTGGAGTGCCGTTGAGCTTGAGTTTGCCCCCCACCGTGCTAGGATAGCAGGTAAGTCTCCTCAATTTGCACGCATAAGTCTGCGACGTTTTCTCGGAGTGTGTCAGTATCTGTGTCAGTTAGTGCTCAAATGACTGCTCCGAAACAGCCTGCTAGTACTCACGGGAACTACCGACCTCACGCTTATCAGGCGACTGTGAACCGTATCAGATTCCGACAATTAGCCGGAGTTTAGCGACGGAGCACGACAATCTGCTGGATGGCTGATGGTGTGAGACGGCTAGATGTCGGTTTGAATGGACGGACGAATGGACGGACTGTTTTCTTTGTGTCCTGTGGACATCGGGTCTTGAGGGTTGTTCAGCAATCCGCGCTTGAGACGTGCTGGGCGAACAGGTCACTCACGGCATCTCTGTGGAGCGGCGGTACCGGGAAACTCACTGTCTTGAACCACCGCCTCTTTAGCCTGACTGTAAGAGCCTTTTCTCCCCATTCGTAGGATTTGATCCGTTCCCACTTCAGAAGCTGCCCGTCAGAGAAAATTCCGGCTTCCCTGATCTCTCCACTCAAGCCTACGAATAAGAAAAATACTCCAAAAGATAGTCCCCAGACGATAGAAGAGACGTCTACTGCATCGGCGGCATTGTCTACGAAAAAGCCCACCAGTTGAACGATTGAGAAAAAAATCATCAGTAGCCCAACGCCTAAGGACATCTTGTGTTTACTTGACCGACCGAGGTTCAACAACACCGACCCCGCCTGCCTCCTTCTCCAGAGCCCATAGCCCATAGCTAACCAGATTCCCGCTATAAAGAGCAGTTCGAAGCCAGAGACAGGAAGGAGGCGCATAAGACCGTAGCCGGCGACGAGTCCCATTGCTATTAATGGTAGGCCGCGGCGCAAATCTCTCCCGGCCGCCTTACGGCCTACCTCATGCTTGCGGAGTAGATACCCGCCCAGCCCAGCCAGTAGGAAAAGAATCCCGATGAGCCAAAACATTGCTCTTACGATCCTCCCTTCAGGAGACGCCTCGGGGGGGCGATTAGTATATGGTTTGGGTGCGTGGTCTCCAAGCCATCGACAGAGCCGTCACTTAAACCAATCGGGGCGGCGAGATTCGAACTCGCGACCTCCTGAACCCCATTCAGGTGGCGTTGCATGCACTCACATGCATACACTTGCATTCACGTGCATTTCGGCGATTTCACCTGCATACACATGCGCTCACCCCTCCTCACTTCGTTACAGCTACGGTTACAGTTCGAAAGCGAGCGACGCAGTGTTGAGACCTTGAGCGCGTCAGCCAGCGTCCGTCGGTGTTGTCACTGTCGCTGACACTGGACGTCAAACGGCCTCTTCTCACTCCATCTTAGGCCCCTGTCGGTTGGGCTGGAGCACCCGGCCGCTGTAGGAGAAGGGACCTTCCAGTGGACCTTCGAAGTCGATTTGGAACGTCAGGTTGCTGAGCGCCCCGGCCCCCTATCAGTTGCGGGGAAACCAGGCCAGGCGATCGTAGGGTCCCATAGGTGCCTCCTGAGCCTCGAAGCCGACCGGCGCAACGGCAGGAGAAGGTCACTGCATGACGTCCCGCTGGTGGGGTTACACTACTGACAGGAGCGGACCAACGGTGGAGCTGGCCCCGGGCCGAAAGGGGGTCTTCTTCGACTCTGCCATTCAGCAAGCGAAAGGGGCGGCCCCCTAAGGAACCGCCCCTCCGGCATCGTGTCTGTTAAGGCTCTCTGGATTCCGGCTGCCGATCAGCGATCGCCGCGGCTCGTCTGAATCCTGGAGTCCGTACCGGGCACGTTCTCCATCACCCAGATCTCGCCTTTGAGCTGTCCCGCACTGAATGCGAGGAGGCGGCCGTCCGGGTGCAGCTTCAGGGGCACGGTCACGTGGAGCCGCATATCGGATAGGAGTACCTGCTCCGGTTCCCCACCACTCGCGGCGATTCTCCACAGACCAAGGTCCTCTTCCTTCTCGTAAGTCACGAACAGGATGAAACGACCGTCCGGCGACCATGACACGTTCCCGAGGTATCCGATTCCCTCAGGCGTCCGGTAAAGCTCCACGGCTTCGCCACCCGTCGCCGGCACCAGCATGATTCTGCCGAAGGTCTCCCCGTAACTGAACGCGCTGACGGCGATGGTACGGCCGTCCGGAGAGACGGAGGGTTTCCGGAGGAAGTCGGCTAGAACGGAGGCAACGACGGTTTCCGAGCGACTCTCCAGGTCCATACGGACCAGGTGGTGGAGCCCCTTCTCCACTTGGCGCGTGAAGTAGAGGACCTTGCCGTCCGGGGAAAAGGTTCCTCCCCTGATGTTGCCTTCGATCTCCTCTTCACCTACGAGACGTACCACATTGCCCGAAGTCATGTCGAGGCGGTAGAAGCCGCGGCGGCCCTTCTCCCGTGCCACAAGCATCAGGGCCTGACCGTCGGCCGTCCACTGGATGTGCGAGTGGAAATCAAAGTCCAGTGTCAGTGGAATCTCGCGCTTTTCGTCTCCTGCCACTGTGCGGATCACGAGCTGGGAAGTTGGCTCTCCGTTTCGGCGATGTATGTAGGCAAGGTATCTGCCGTCCGGGGACCAGGCGGCCGACTCGCTACGGCCCTCCGAGGGATTCTCGACGGGGACGGGAGGCGCCACGAACCGGCCCGCGGCGAAGTCGACGGACGCGGTGTAGACCTGCGGCTGCTCCAACGTCACACCATAGTAATAGGCATCCCGCGAGAATCCGAGAGGATGCAGACCCCAAACGTCGGCCTTGAGCAGTATCGGTTCGCCGGCCGCCTTGCCTTGAGATACCGGCAGGAACCAGATCCCCTGCGTGAGATCCCGATCGCTGTAGAAGAGGATTCCCGTACCGTCTGGGGCCCAGCCCATGAGCCGGTCGTTTCCCGGCCCCGTCAAGAGCTCCGATTCCCGTCCGTTGTCCACGGCCAAGACAAAGATATCACGATCCGGGGATTCCTTGTCCGACGGGAAGTCGAAGGCCACGTACCGATCGTCGGGCGAGAAGTTGGCCATCTGCGGGCTCCGCCAGTCCATCTCCTTCAGGACCCGAACGGATCCGTCCTGGGTGGAGATCATGCCCAACTGGACGGTTCGTCCCCTGACTCCTCCGGCGCCATTGCCGTACCACAAGACGGCCAGAAGCTGCTCACCATCGGACGACCAATCCTTGACCATCACGTACTCCAGATCCTCGTCTGCCGCATCGTCCCCGAAGTGGGCATGCTCGGGATGTGGGAGGACCACGCGCTCGGACGACCCGTCCAGATCTATGATTCGGACCTCGTAGCCCTCGTTGTCCAGGTTCCACCAGGTGTAGGCGATCCGCTGGCCGTCGGGCGAGAAGACCGAGCTCTCCGCCCAGGCGACTGAATCGGCCCACGAGCCCTTGTTGGTGATGTGCCGTAGCTCGCCAGTCACCAGGTCGAACACCGCCAGGTCACCCGTTATCCAGTCGATCTCGGTTACGAACCGGCCATCCGGTGACGGCGTGGAAGCATAGAAGTCCGGCTCGTCGAGAACCCAGAGACGCCGAACGATGGGGACAGTGTCGCGCGCCGCTGGCTGCGGTGTGGCGTCGTCCGACTGCGCCTGGGCATCTAGAGTGCGCGCGAGCACCAAACTCCCGGACTCAGGACCGCATCCGGCCCAAGCCGGAATGGTCAGCGCCAGGATCGCGAATAGTATCTGCCTGTTCATGATTACCTTCCTCTTCTCAAGAGACATCAACGGATCCGCTGAACAGACAATACAAGTGTCGAGCCAATCTGGTGCGAGACCAGTAACGTTAATGGCATACAGCACTTATAGTCCGCAGCGCCGGATTAGACATGGTTAGTTTGTAACATTCCGTTACAGAATAGATCCAACGCGATACAGTTCTGGCCGGCAGCCGAATACGACGCTGGAGCTAGGAAGCCGTACCGGATCGCCGCAGGGGCAGCTGCACGAAGACGCTCGTTCCCACACCCTCTTCGCTGTCGATCTCGATCTTCCCGCCATGGGCGACGACGATTCGCCGCGCGATGGTGAGTCCGAGGCCTGTCCCTTCTTGCCTGGTCGTGAAGAGAGGCTCGAAGGCCCGCTGCCGATCCTGCTCGGGCATCCCCTTACCATCGTCCCGCACGCAAACCGTCGCCAGGTCATCACCGTAGGAGAACGCGACCTCCGCCCGCCCGCCCGGCTCGAGGGAGCTGGCAGCGTTCTGGAGGATATTCAGGAAGACCTGCTCGAGGGCCTCGGAATCCCCGATGATGGGAATCGGTGTTGAGGGCCGCTCGCACGCGAGCCGGGCGTCACGATCGTCGAACGCAGAACGAGCCGTCTCTGCCGCCGCCGTCACCGGCGCGGCCAGGTCTATTGGGCGAAGATTGACAACTCCGCTGCGAGCCACTTTGAGCGTTCGCCCGACCGTACGGTCGAGCCGGACGACCTCCTTGAGCGCTCTCGCTTGTGCTTCCCTGAGTGGCGACCTTTCGGGAAGCTGCTCCTCGACGCTCTGTAAGTCGATGCGGATCGCGGTGAGCGGATTACGGACCTCATGGGCCAGCGAGGCTGCGAACTCCCCTACGGCAGCTAGAGACTCCCGGTTGGCGAGCTCGGCGAGGGTACGCCTCAGGCTCTCCGTCATCGTGTTGAACGCCTGGGCCACCTTACCAACCTCGTCCTCCCGGCGGACCTCGATCCTCCGGTAGAGATCTCCGCGACTCACGGCCTCCGCCGCAACCGATAGCTCCTTCAAAGACCGCGTCAGCCGGTTTGCCAGAAGGACTGCCAGACCGACCCCAACGAGCGCAACGATAAACAGCACCCAACTGCCGCGTCGTGCAGCCTCCTCAAAGGGCGCCACGAACGGCGAGAGTGGGGCCGCAGCCGTTAGCACGACGGGTGGCTCCTGAAGAGTCCGGGTGTCCGAGAGCCAGTCGTCACCCGCCCAGGCGAACCGTTCGTTGCCGAGCAGCGATGGATCGAAGGGAAGGGCGAGCAGTGATACCTGGCTCCCAGGCTCGAAAACGCCCAACACCATTCCCGCGAGGGCAGGTTCGGCTCCTCCGCGGGGGAGCAGGGCCGTAACGTCTATCTCCGCCTCGAGGATTCCGAGCGCCTCCCCCGACCCTCGATCGTAGATGTCGAGGCGGATAGTAAGGCCGGGTTCAAACGCTCCGGACACCAGCGGGTCAACGGAAGTCGTCCTTCGCGCCGTCCAGCGCTCTTCTCCGTCTTCACCAAAGATGGTCATCCGGCGGACCCAACGGGCGCGATCTTCGAAAAGCGTCTTCAGGGAATCCACATCGGCGAGCGGCGCGTTATCCAGAAGTCGCCGCAGACTCGGCTCCTCTGCGAAGTCCAGCAACTCGGATCGCCGTCGTACCCAACTCGAACCGATGCGCAACACTGTCTGATCCAGTGCCAAGCTTAGGCGGTCGCGAACGAGTCGTTCGCCTGATTGTGCGGTTGCGCGAGTCAGCCACACGCCTACGAGGGCCAGGGGAACAACGGCCACCCCCAGGACAATGATAACGATTCGCGTGCGGATGGACGGGACGCGTTTCATAGCTGGTAATCTCGGTCGGTCTGCGAGCGCGGCTCCTCGCCGCGGCGAAGCCGCTCCAAGAGTTCCACAAGCTCCAGCTTGTGTATCAGTCGGTCCAGACGCGGCCTCGAGACGCCGAGGATCTCTGCGGAACGTGACTTGTGGCCTCTCGTCGCGGTGAGTACCCGGACCACATGTTCTTTTTCCACTTCTTCCAGCGTGGTCAATCCGGCCGGTTGCGGGCTCTGGCCTTCCAGCCGGAGATGCTCCGGATGGATCACGTCTCCCGTGGCCAGGACCACCGCTCGAATCAGGCAGTTTTCGAGCTCGCGAACGTTGCCGGGCCAAGAGTAGGACATCAGGGCCTCCATCGCCGGTGGCGCGATGACGGGCGCGTCCTTGAACACGGCCGTCGCGGCTTTCGCGACCAGATGCTCGGCCAGCCGGGTAACGTCCTCCATGCGATCTCGAAGCGGCGGGATGGTGATCTCAACCACCCGCAAGCGGTAGTAGAGATCCTCTCGGAAACGGCCGGTTCCGAGCATCGCCTCCAGATCGCGGTGTGTGGCGGCGATCACTCTCGCCTCCGTTCTTTCCGCCCGCTCAGCACCGACGGGATAGTACTCGTGCTCCTGCAGCACCCGCAGCAGTTTGGCCTGGAATTCCAGCGCCGTGTCGCCTATCTCATCGAGGAAGATCGTACCGCGGCCCGCAAGTGAGAATCGTCCCCTGCGGTCGGACGAAGCACCGGTGAACGCGCCGCGGACGTGACCGAAGAGTTCCGATTCCAGTAGAGTGGCCGGCAGCGCGGTGCAGTTGACCGCCACGAAAGGCTCGTCAGAGTAAGGGGAAATCGCGTGGATTTCTCGCGCGATGAGCTCCTTTCCGGTTCCACTCTCACCACGAATCACCACGTTCGTGCGGGTCGCCGCGACCCGACCGACGACCTTGAAGATCTCTACCATGTGCGGGTCTCTGCCTACGAGGCCGTCGGTCTTCTCCGCCTGCTTTGTACCGCCGACCGCAGCGCGCAACCGCACTTCTCGGTCTTCAAACAAGCGGTCCAGCACACGTCTGAGGTGGTGCAGGTCGAGCGGCTTGACGAGGAAATCCACAGCGCCTTCGCTCATGGCTGTCGCCACCGTGGGCAGGTCGTCGTAAGCCGTCATGATGATTACGTCCACGTCCGGCGAACGCTCGCGCAGCAGTCGCAGGAGCTCCATTCCGCCCATCCCCGGCATTTTGAGATCCACCAGGGCGACGGAAGCCGGCTGCTCTGCAAGAACGGCGAGTGCGGCCTCGGCATTCTCGGCGGAGGAGACCTCCGTCCGAGAGTCGGCCAGAGCCTGCGAGAGCGAGACCCGTATACTTTTGTCGTCATCGACAATGAGAACCGACCGTAGCATCGCAGTGCCCCGCGGGAAGAAATAGCAACCTCGAAAAGAGACTGGGGATCATGGCGATCAGTGTCAATCAGAGAGGCCGGGCTCATGCACTCGACCGAAGGAACCTTCGTCCTCACGCCCCACGCGCATTTTCGCATACCCCCACCGCCCCCCAGGGGGTGGTTTCGTGCATGAAGGCCACGGACATGCACGCTTCCAGAAAGGACCGAGACCCCCATATGCGTACTCCTAAGAATGGTTGGATACCTTCTCAGGAATTCGGGATAAGGTCAGATTGAAAGGGCTTAGCCTGGGCTTGGGTCTCTAATCAGGTTTAACTGCCAAGCGAAAAGGGCGGCTCGCGCACGAACCGCCCTTCGGGGACTGTCTCCTACTGGATGTAGCCCAGGGAACGGAGAATCTCGAGCTCTCCGGGGCTCAACTCGACGTCTCCGCCGCCGCTGTGTATTACGCGCCTGACCCAGCACCCGGCAGGCCCGCCGCTCCGACGCCCCGAACTTCTGGCGCACATGCACCACACACCTCCGTCTCCGCTCGGGGCTCAGAAGTTTCCC
>SMVA01451225.1_pt1 | contig 11333 bp, 9 predicted proteins | sample 2456451 | NCBI WGS metagenome assembly SMVA01 (sample SAMN11095933, study PRJNA526329) | marine sediment metagenome | biome: Marine sediment; feature: Surficial sediment; material: Deep marine sediment; isolation source: Hadal surficial sediment | place: Pacific Ocean | collected 2014-05 | depth 0-1...
GCAACCTGTTCAACGTCATCCATGCCGCGGTCCAGTTCATGGCGACCGGCTCTTCCAAGGTGATGGACCCGAGCTTCACCTGGACCTCCAAGGAAAAACACGCCCTATGGTCCGAGTTCTCCTGGACCGGGCCGTGATTTGGTGGCGATTGCGCTTTCGTAGCTACGCCAGTCCCAGTTCCCGTTGTTTTTTCTTCGACAGGCCGAGTGCGACGATGCGGTGGGACTCGCGCAGATAGTCTTGCAAGTCGGTGTCCGCCAGGCCTGGTTTGGCATAATGCTGGATCCACTTCATGCCCCGTGACGCGAGATAGGGCGCCGGGCGCAGGCCCGGCTGATCCTTCATCATCTCATAGGCGATGTCGCCCACCTTGAAGGTATAGGCCTCTTCGCCATCCGCCCAACCGCCGATCGCGAAGACCTTGCCGCCGACCTTCCAAACATGCGCGCCGCCCCACTGCATCACATAGCTGGTGGCGGGGAGGGCGCGGCAGAAAGCGTTGAATTCGTCGTAGGTCATTGGCCCCCCCCTCAACTATACCTTCCGCCCATCACCGTCGTCCCGCCGTCGATCACCAGGGTCTGGCCGGTCATGAAGTTGCCGGCTCGTGACGCCAGGAACACGGCGGCGCCGGCGATGTCCTGGGGTTCGCCGATGCGGCCCAGGGGGTAGCTTTCCAGCGCCTGGGCGAGGCGGTCCGGGTCCTCCCAGAGTGCGCGCGCCATGTCGGTGCGCACCAGGCCCGGCGCGATGGTGTTGACCCGGATGTTGGACCGGCCCCACTCGACCGCCAGGCTGCGGGCGAGCTGCATGCCGGCGGCCTTGGAGAGCGCGTAGACCCCCAGGTTGCCGTGGCCCTTGAGCCCGGCGATCGAGGACACCAGGATCACGGCGCCCCCTGGTGCGCTACCGCTGCGTTCGGCCATCTGCGGGATCACCATGTTGCAGAGCCAGAGGTCGCTCTGCAGGTTGGCGGTCATGGTCTTTTCGTAGGCCTCGTCGGGGATTTCGGCGAGCGGGCCGAAGTAGGGGTTGACCGCGGCGTTGCAGACCAGCGTGTCGATCTTCCCCCACTGCTCGAGCGTGCGGTCGACCAGGCCTTGCAGCTCTTCCTTGTGGGAGATGTTGCAAGCGAGCGCGATGGCCGTGCCGCCGCTTTCGTTGATGGCGCCGGCGACTCGTTCGCAGGCCTCCAGCTTGCGGCTCGAAATCGTCACCTTGGCGCCGGCGGCGGCCAGGGCCTCGGCGATGGCGCGGCCGATGCCCCTGGAGGCGCCGGTCACCACCGCGACTTGGCCGTGAAGGGAAAACAGGTCTGGGTCGGTCATGGCGATTCCTCGGGGTCGGCGGTGGGATCGGCGGTGGTGGCGGGGCGGTGGTGGCGGGGCGGTGGTGGCGCGTCGGGCGCCGCGGCACGGAGCGCGAGTGTGCAACGCAGGGTGCCGGGGGTAAAGCGGTGTCCCGGGGCGGGGGAGCTTTACCCGGACCGGCGGGATCGTGCTAGAAACAAGGGGCGCCGGGCCCGCGTTGGGGCGCTGGCACAGGGAGGACCCGCTGCCAAGTTCTGCGCCCGATTCCGCTGGCCCGGAGAGCGCCGCGCCGCCGGCTGTGCCCGATCTCGGGCCGCTGCTCGATCCGTCGGCGGTGGCGATCCTGGGTGCCTCCAGCGATCCCTCCCGGATCGGCGGCCGGCCGCTGCGCTATATGCTGGAGGCGGGCTTTGCGCGGCCGATCTATCCGATCAACCCCAACCGGGAGACGGTGCAGGGCCTCAAGGCCTATCCATCGATCGGCGAGGTGCCGGGGCCGGTCGACTGCGCCATCGTGGCGCTGCCGGCGGCGCTGGTGGCGGACGCGCTCGAAGCCTGCGCGGATGCGGGCGTAAAGGCCGCGGTGGTGTTTTCCTCGGGCTTCGCCGAGGCCGGTCCAGAGGGCGAAGTCCTGCAGGCGCGGGTGAGCGAGGTCGCGCGGCGCAGCGGCCTGCGGGTCGTGGGACCCAACTGCCTGGGCGTCTTCAACGCCGCCGCCAACTTCTATGCGACCTTCTCCTCGAGCATCGACGGCGGCCTGCCGCCGCCCGGCCACGTTGCCATCATCAGCCAGAGCGGTGCCTACGGCAGTCACGTCTTCGCCCTCGCGCGCGCCAAGGGCCTCGGGGTGCGTTACTGGATCACCACCGGCAACGAGGCCGACGTCGAGATCGGCGAGTGCATCGCCTGGGCGGCGCTGGCCGAGGACGTGCGCGTGATCGTGGCCTACGCCGAGGGCGCGCGCGACCGCGCCGCGCTGCTCCACGGCCTGGCGTTGGCGCGGGCGCGGGGCAAGCCGGTGATCTTCATGAAGGTCGGGCGCAGCGCGGTTGGGATCGCGGCCGCGGTCTCGCATACCGCGGCGCTGGCCGGCTCGGATGCGATCTACGAAGCCGTGTTCCGTCAGTACGGCGTCTACCGCGCACGTTCGACCGAGGACATGCTCGATGCCGCCTACGCGTGCAGCGGCGGCATCTATCCCAAGGGCCGACGCCTCGGGTTGATCACCATCTCCGGCGGGGTCGGGGTGCAGATGGCCGACGACGCCAGCGATCTGGGCCTCGACGTGGCGCCCATGCCCGCGGCCGCCCAGGCCAAGCTGAAGCAGATTCTGCCCTTCGCCACGACCCGCAATCCGGTCGACGTCACGGCCCAAATTTTCAATGATATCAGCCTTATTGAGAAAAATTTTGAGATTATGATCGAAGAGGGCGACTACCACGCCATCGTCGCCTTTTTGACCATGGTCGCCGCGTCGCCCTACATCGTCGACGACTTGCTGGCCACCCTCAGCGCGCTGCGCGAGCGGCACCCCGAGCACCTGATCGTGCTCTCGCTGATCGCCCCGCCGGACATCGTGGCGCGCTACGAGGCGGCCGGCTACCTGGTATTCGAGGACCCTTGCCGCGCGATCGCGGCGACCGCGGCCTTGGTCGGCTTCGGCGAGAGCTTCGCCCGCAAGCCCGAGGCGCCACCTCCGCTGCCGGGGCGGCTGCCGCGATTGCCGGACGGCCCCCCGAGCGAGCGCGATGCCAAGGCGCTGCTGGCCGCGGCCGGGATTCCGGTGCTCGGCGAGCGCCTGGTGGACAGCGCCGAGGCGGCGGAAGCGGCGGCCCGGGACCTGGGGGGGCCGGTGGCGCTCAAGCTGTCGGCGCCGGGCCTCGCCCACAAGACCGAGATCGGCGGCGTGCTGCTGAACCTGGATACGCCGGTGGCCGCGCGGACCGGCTTCGAAACGTTGTCGGCGCGCGCCGCCGCGGCCGGCATCTCGCCCGAGGGCGTGCTGGTCGCGCCCATGGTGGCGGGCGGGGTCGAGACCATCCTTGGCGTCCAGCGCGATCCGCTGTTCGGCCCGGCGGTGATGTTCGGGCTTGGCGGCGTTTTCGTCGAGGCGCTGGGCGACGTGGTGTTTCGCCTGGCGCCCTTCGGCTTGGGCGAGGCGCGGCGCATGATCCGCGAAATCCGGGGCTTCAAGGTGTTGCAAGGTCTGCGCGGCGCGCCGCCCGCCGACCTCGAGGCCCTCGCCGAGGCGTTGGTCCGGCTTTCGGTGTTGGCGGCGGCCGAGGCGGCCCGTATCGAGAGCATCGACGTGAACCCCTTCCTGGTACTGCCCGAGGGCCAAGGCGCGGTCGCGCTCGATGCCGCCATCGTGGTGCGGAAAGGCGGCGGGACGCCATGACCCCGGCGCGCTACCGGACCCGGATGACCGAGTTGCTCGGCATCCGCCACCCGATCCTCTGCGGCGGGCTGATGTACCTGGCCGACGCGACCTACGTGGCCGCGGTGGTCAACGCCGGCGCCATGGGTTTCATCACCGCCAAGACCTTCCCCGACCCCGGCGCGTTCCGTGCCGAGCTCCAGCGCTGCGCCGAGCTGACCGGCGGCAAGCCCTTCGGGGTCAATCTTTACTATTCCCCGCGGCCCGAGGCCAACGAGGTGTTGCGCGGCCATACCGAGATCCTGCTCGGGGAGGGGGTGCGCATTCTCGAGACTTCGGGCCTGCCGCCCAAGGAGGTGTTGCCGGTCCTGAAGGACGCCGGCTGCACGGTGATCCACAAGGTCTCGACGGTGCGCCACGCGCTCTCGGCCCAGAAGTTGGGCGTCGACGCGCTCTCGGTGGTCGGCGCCGAATGCGGCGGCCATCCCGGGATCCAGCTGGTTGGCACCATGGTCCAGGGCCTGGTGGCGGCGCAAAAATTACACCTGCCGCTGGCCATCGGCGGCGGCATCGGTCACGGCGCGCAGATCGTGGCGGCGCTGGCCTTCGGCGCCGACGCGGTGATCCTGGGCACGCGCATGACCGTGGCCGAGGAAATCTGGGCCCATGCGGCCTACAAGGAGCGCCTGATCGAAGCGAACGAGACCGACACCGTGCTGGTGCTGCAGACTCTGCGCAACACCTACCGGGCGCTCGACAACGACACGGCGCGCGCGGTCGCCGATGTCGAGGCCACGGGCACGACCGAGTACGAGCATTACGCACCGCTCATCGCCGGCGCGTTGCAGAAACAAGCCTACCAGACCGGCGACTGGAACAAGGGTATTCTCTCGGTCGGCCAGTCGGCCGCCTTCGCCGATGCCGTGCAACCGGTCGCGGCGATCCTCGACCAATTGATGGCCGAGGCCGCCGAGGCCGAGCGGCGCCTGGCCGGCGTCGCGGCAACTAGCTAAGGGATGGGCCCTATGAGCCTGGATTCGGAAACCTTCGGGCAACTGCTCGATACCGTGCGGCGCTTCGTTAGAGAACGCCTGGTGCCGCGCGAGGCGGAGGTCGCGGCGAACGACGCCATGCCTGCCGAGCTGATCGCGGAGATGCGCGCGCTCGGCCTGTTCGGCCTGGCGATCCCCGAGGAATACGGCGGCATCGGCTTGAACGTCGAGGAGGAGGTGCGGGTCGCAATCGAACTGGGCAAAACCTCGCCGGCGTTCCGCTCCACCTTCGGCACCAACAACGGCATCGGCAGCCAGGGCATCGTCATCGACGGCACCGAGGCGCAGAAGCGCCGCTATCTGCCGCGCCTGGCCAGCGGCGAACTGGTCGGCTCCTTCGCCCTGACCGAGCCCGACTACGGCTCGGACGCGGCCTCGCTGCAAACCTCGGCGCGGCGCGACGGCAACTTCTTTGTGCTCAACGGCACCAAGCGCTTCATCACCAATGCGCCCCAGGCCGGGCTGTTCACGGTCATGGCGCGGACCGGCGCCAAGGACAGCGGCGCGCGCGGCGTCACCGCCTTCCTGGTCGAGGCCGATACCCCGGGGCTCGGCTTGGGCAAGCCCGACGCCAAGATGGGCCAACAGGGCGCCCAGGTCTGCGACGTGATCTTCGAGGACTGCCGAGTGCCCAGCGAGGCGATTATCGGCGGCGTCGAGGGCCAGGGCTTCAAGACCGCGATGAAGGTGCTCGACCGCGGCCGTTTGACCATCTCGGCCGGCTGCGTCGGTCTGGCCGAGCGGCTGATCCGGGATTCCCTGCGTTACGCCGGCGAGCGCAAGCAATTCGGCAAGCGGATCGGCGAGTTTCAACTGGTCCAGGCCATGCTGGCGGACTGCGAGACCGAATGCGCCGCCGCCAAGGCGCTGGTGCTCGACGCCGCGCGGCGCAAGGACGCGGGCGAGAAGATCACCAAGGTGGCGGCCATGTGCAAGTACTACGCTTCCGAGATGGTCGGCCGGGTCGCCGATCGCGCGGTGCAGATTCACGGCGGCGCCGGCTATTTGACCGAGGTCGGTATCGAGCGCTTCTATCGCGACGCGCGCCTGTTCCGCATCTACGAGGGCACCTCTCAGATTCAGCAACTGATCATCGCGCGCGAAATGCTCAAGGAACTCGACGGGTGATCGAAGCCGGGGTCGCATTGGGAGAGCTCGCGCCCGATCCGCCGCCGTTGACCGCGGCGGGCAAGGTCCGCAAGCCGACGCTGAAATCGGAACTGAAGGGCTGAACCAACCATGGCCACCGGGAGCAATACCCTCCGCGCCGCCGATGTCATGGTGGAGTGCCTGCGCGCCCACGGCGTCGAGCGCATTTTCTGCGTGCCGGGGGAGAGCTACTTGGCGCTCCTGGACGCGCTGCACGACGCGCCCGACATCGATTTGGTGGCCGCGCGCCACGAGGGCGGGGCCGGCTTCATGGCGCTGGCCGACGCCAAGATCACCGGCCGTGCCGGGGTCTGCGCGGTCAGCCGCGGTCCGGGCGCGACCAACGCCTCCATTGCGGTGCACGTGGCCGAGCAGGACGCGGTGCCGTTGGTGCTGTTGATCGGCCAGGTCGGGCGCGCCGACCGCGGCCGCGGCGCGTTCCAGGAGATCGACTATGGCGTTATGTTCGGCGACATCGCCAAGGGAGTCTGGGAGGTGTCCGACGCGGCGCAGTTGCCGGAGGTGGTGGCGCGCGCCTTCCACCTGGCGCTGAGCGAAACTCCGGGCCCCTGCGTCATCGCGCTGCCCGAGGACATGCTCACCGATGCGGTCGCGGCCGAGGTGATCGCGCCGCTGCCGCTGGCCCAGGCCGCGCCGAGCGCAGGCGACATCGATGCCGTGGTCGCGCTCTTGGCCGAGTCCGAACGGCCTTTGGTGATCGCCGGCGGCCGCGCCACCGAGCCCGCCGGCCGGGCCGCGCTGCAGGCCGCCGCCGAGGCCCACGGCCTCGCCGTCGCGCTGGCCTTCAAACGCCAGGACGGCTTCGCCAACGATCATCCCAACTTCGCCGGATACCTGGGCTTCAAGATTCCCCCGGCCCAGGTCGACGCCATGGCAGCGGCGGACTTGATCCTGGCCGTTGGTGCCCGGCTCAACGACACCACGACCCAGGGTTACCGCCTGCCGCGCGCGCCGGAACCCGAGCAGCCGCTGATCCACGTTCATCCGGACCCAGACCAGATCGGAACCGTGTTCCAGACCACCCTCGGCCTGGCGGTCGATCCGGTCGCGTTCCTCGAGGCGCTGGCCGTCCGGCGCCACGAGCCGGTGCCCGCGCGCAAGGCCTGGTGCGCGGCGCTCAACGAACGGGCACGGGCGCTCGCCGCCTATACACCCACGCAGCCGAGCGACGGTGTCGACTTCGGCGCCGTGGTCGATGCCTTCGGGCGCCGGGCGGCGGCGGACGCGGTGGTGATCACCGACGCCGGCAATTTCGGCTCCTGGGTGCACCGGCACTGGCCCTGGCAACCCGGCAACCTGCTGCTCGGCCTGGTCGGCGGCGCCATGGGTTTCGGCGTGCCCGGCGCGGTCGCCGCCGCGCTCAGGATGCCCGGGCGTCAGGTGCTGAGCTTCATCGGCGACGGTGGTATGCTGATGACCGGCGGCGAGCTCGCGACCGCGGTTCAAACCGGCGCGGCGCTCAAGCTGATCGTCTCGAACAATCGAAGCTACGGCACCATCCGCCTGTATCAGGAGCGCGACTACCCGCGCCGCATCAGCGGCACCGATCTCGCCAATCCGGACTTCGCCGCCTGGGCCCAATCCTTCGGCGCCGAGGGTATCGCGATCGCGCGCGAGGATGAGATCGAGGACGCGGTCGAACGCACGTTGGCGGCCGAGGGCAGCGTCGTGCTCGAAGTACGTTCCAGCCTGGAAGCTATCTCCGCCTACACGACCCTGGAAAAACTGCGCGGCGGGCGGTAGTCGGGGGCCGCGGGGAATAAGACAGAGAGGACACCACCATGACCCAGGCTTTCGTTTGCGACGCGGTGCGCTCGCCGATCGGGCGCTTTGGCGGGGCGCTGGCGGCGGTCCGCACCGACGACCTTGCGGCCCATCCGATCTCGGCGCTGATGGCCCGCAACCCGGGCGTCGACTGGGCGGCGCTCGACGACGTGATCTATGGCTGCGCCAACCAGGCCGGCGAGGACAACCGCAATGTCGCGCGCATGGCGAGCCTCATTGCCGGGCTGCCGGTGAGCGTGCCCGGCGCGACCGTGAACCGGCTCTGCGGCTCGGGGTTGGAGGCGACCAGCCAGGCGGCGCGCGCGATTCGCTGCGGCGAGGCGGGCTTCGTGCTCGCCGGCGGGGTCGAGTCCATGTCGCGCGCGCCCTTTGTCATGGCCAAGGCGGAGACCGCCTTCTCGCGCAAGGCCGAGGTCCACGACACCACGCTCGGCTGGCGCTTCGTCAACCCGATCATCGAGCGCGTCCACGGCGTCGACGCCATGGCGGAGACCGCGGAGAACGTGGCCGAGGAGCACCAGATCGCGCGCGCGGACCAGGACCGCTTCGCGCTGTGGAGCCAGGGGAAGGTCGCCGCGGCCCAGGCCAGCGGCCGCCTGGCCAAGGAAATCGCGCCGATCGCGGTGCCGCGCCGCAAGGGCGATCCCGTCGTGGTCGAGGCCGACGAGCACCCGCGCCCCGAGACCACGCTCGAAGGCCTCGCCAAGCTGCCGGCGCCGTTTCGAAAGGACGGCCGGGTCACCGCCGGTAACGCTTCGGGCGTCAACGACGGCGCGGCGGCGCTGTTGGTCGCCTCGGAAGCCGCGGCCAAGGAACAGGGGCTCGAACCCCGCGCCCGCATCGTCGCGGCTGCGGTGGCCGGGGTCGCGCCCGGGGTCATGGGTCTGGGACCGGCACCGGCGACCGAGAAGGTGCTGGCGCGCGCCGCCGTCACGCTCGAAGACATCGACGTGATCGAGATCAACGAGGCCTTCGCCGCCCAGGTGCTGGCGGTGCTGCGCCTCTTGGGTTTGGCCGACGACGACCCGCGGGTCAATCCCAACGGCGGCGCCATCGCCCTCGGCCACCCCTTGGGCGCCAGCGGCGCGCGCCTGATCGCCACCGCGACCCAGGAACTCCACGAGACCGGCGGCCGCTACGCCCTCTGCACCGCCTGCATCGGCGTCGGCCAAGGCATCGCCGTGGTGTTGGAGCGGGTGTGAGGCCGCGCGGGCCCGGGTTCGCAAAATAGCTGAAACACGAATACCCGATATCCGATATCGGGCGGAAACCTGGGGGCTCTTGACAGTTCTCGCCGGCCGGACCAAGGTTTGGAGCCGCAAACGAATTCAACAGGGAGGAAAGAATGAACGCCAAATTCGGAATGTCGTTGGTCAGGCGGGGGGCTTTTTTGTGCCTCACGGCATTGCTGGTTTTCTACGCCGGCACAAGCTATGCGTCCGGTTGCATTGCGCCGGCGGGCCTGAAGGGAACGGAGCGGCACATCATAAAATTCGCGGTTAACAGCACCGAGATAGATGAGAAAGATAAGAATACTCTGAAAGCCGCGGCGGAGCGCTATAAAAGCAATCCGAACATGGAGATCTGCGTACTCGGTCAGGCCGATAGGACCGGTAACGCGGACTACAACGAGAAGCTGGCCTTGGAAAGAGCCGAGGCCGTGGCCGCCTATCTCAAAGAGTCCGGCTTGACCGGCAAGAAGTTCCAGGTCGTCGGCCGTGGCGCGGTATTCAAGAAAGATTCGTTCCTGGGTAAAATCCTCGGCGAGGATGTCGCGGCGGACCGGCGAGTAGAGATCACTTTCTATCGCTGATTTCCGCGGGACCTCACCAAGCGTCGTCCTAGGTGTTGTTGCCGAAGCATCGCTCAACGATCCCTATGAAGAAGCCCGCAAGCGGATACAGAATACCTTAAACGGTGAATCGCGGAGTTTCCCCGACTCCCGCTTACTGGGTTGCCGCCTCTAGCGCCGCGAGCACACCGTCGCCCATGGTCTGGGTGCCGACCGTGGGCGCCCCGGGGGGCGCGCCGGCGGGCGCGATATCGGCCGTGCGCAGGCCGTTCCCGAGCGCCGCCTCGACCGCGCCTTCCAGTAGGGCCGCCTCGGCTTCCCGGTTCAGCGAGTGGCGCAGCATCATGGCGACGCTCAGAATTGCGCCGAGCGGATTGGCCAGGCCGCGCCCGGCGATGTCCGGGGCGCTGCCGTGCACCGGTTCGTAGATCGCCTTGCGCCGGTCTTCCGCCCCGGGCGCCCCAAGGGGTGCGCCGAGGGACGCGGACGGCAGCATGCCGAGCGAGCCCGCGATCATCGCCGCGCCGTCGGACAGCAGGTCGCCGAACAGGTTGTCGGTGACGATGACGTCGAACTGGCGCGGGTTCCGGATCAGTTGCATGGCGCAGTTGTCCGCCAGCACGTTCTCGAGCGCGACGTCGGAATACTCGGCCCGGTGCAGGCGTTCCACTTCCTGGCGCCACAGCACGCCGGTCTTCATGACGTTGGCCTTCTCCACCGAATGCAGACGCCCGGCGCGGCCGCGGGCCAGTTCGAAGGCAACGCGCGCGATGCGTTCGATCTCCGGCGTGGTGTAGACCTGGGTGTCGACCGCGCGGCGGGTGCCGTCCGGCAACTCCTCGATGCCCCGGGGTTCGCCGAAATAAACCCCGCCGGTGAGTTCGCGCACGATCGTGAAATCGACGCCGCGGATGACCTCGGCCTTGAGCGGCGAGTCGCCGGCGAGCGCGTCGAAGCACCGGATCGGACGCAGGTTGGCGTAGACGTCGAGCTCGCGGCGCAGGCGGATCAGGCCGCTGCGCGATTCCGGTCCGCTGCCGGCGCGAATCCGCGCCCATTTGGGGCCGCCCTCGGCGCCGATCAGCACCGCATCCGCCGCCTGCGCCCGGGCCTTGGTCTGCTCGGTCAGGAAGCTGCCGTGGCGGTCGTGACTGGCGCCGCCGATCAGGCCGTCCTCGATTTCGATCGCCAAACCGCGGCGGGTCGCGAACCAGTCCAGCACACGGCGGGCCTGGGCAATCACCTCGGGCCCGATGCCGTCGCCCGGCAGCACCAGAAGATGGAACGTCATGGTGTGGTTCCTCCCGGACGTTCCCTGCGCGAGCCCGCGTCGTCGTCGCCCGAGGGCCACGGTAGGGCGGCCCCGGGTCCGCTGCAAGCCGCTGCAAGCCGCTGCGCCCGGTCGGGCCAGAGTGCCGATTTACCGCTGCTTGGTCTGCCAATCGGGGGCGATGTAGACCGGGGCGTTGGAGGGTGCCAGCGGGGCACGGCCGCGGATCGTGTCCGCCGCCTTCTCCGCCAGCATGATCGTCGGCGCGTTCAGGTTGCCGTTGGTGATGGTCGGGAACACCGAGGAATCGGCGACCCGCAGGGCCTCGATCCCGCGCACCCGGCATTCGGGGTCGAGCACCGCCATGGGGTCGTCCGGCGCGCCGATCTTGCAGGTGCAGGAGGGGTGATAGGCGCTCTCCGCGTTGGCGCGGATCCAGGCGTCGATGGCGTCATCCGAGGTGATTGGCGCGCCGGGTTGAATTTCCTCGCCGCGGAAGCGGTCGAAGGCCGCCTGGCCGATGATCTCCCGGGTCAGGCGGATGCAGGCGCGGAAGCCGGCCCGGTCGTCGTCGTGC
>SMVA01309392.1_pt1 | contig 11331 bp, 9 predicted proteins | sample 2456451 | NCBI WGS metagenome assembly SMVA01 (sample SAMN11095933, study PRJNA526329) | marine sediment metagenome | biome: Marine sediment; feature: Surficial sediment; material: Deep marine sediment; isolation source: Hadal surficial sediment | place: Pacific Ocean | collected 2014-05 | depth 0-1...
TGGCGCGCGGCGTGGTCGAGATCACGCTGCTGGGCCAGAACGTCAATGCCTATCACGGCCCAGGACCAGACGGCGACTGGAGCCTGGCCCGCCTGATTCGGGCGCTGGCCGAAATACAGGGTCTGGAGCGCATCCGTTACACCACTTCGCATCCGAACGACATGACGGACGACCTGATCGCCGCCCATGGCGACGAGCCGAAGCTGATGCCCTATCTGCACCTGCCGGTTCAGGCGGGGTCGGATCGGGTGCTCAAGGCGATGAACCGCCGGCACACGGCGGAGAGCTACATCCGCCTGATCGAGCGCATCCGCACCACCCGGCCCGACATCGCCGTCTCGGGCGACTTCATCACCGGCTTCCCCGGCGAGACCGAGGCGGACTTCCAGGCGACCCTGGCGCTGGTGCGCGAGATCCGCTACGCCCAGGCCTATTCCTTCAAATACTCGCCCCGCCCCGGCACCCCCGCCGCCACTGCCGAGCAGGTCCCGGAGGAGGAGAAGATCGACCGTCTGGCGCGCTTGCAGGCGCTGCTGACCGAGCACCAAGCCGAATTCCAGGCGGGCTGCGTCGGCCGCACCCTGGCGGTGCTGATCGAGAAACCGGGCCGCCACCCGGGTCAGATGGTCGGCCGCTCGCCCTATTTGCAGGCCGTGCATCTGGATTGCGACACCGGCCTGACGGGGCGGATCGTCGAGGTGGAGATCACCTCGGCGGGGCCGAATTCACTCGCCGGTCGGCGGGTCGGCGCCTGATCCTTTTCCGCTATGCCAGATGTCGGCATCATCGGCCGAACTTGCCCGGAGGCCCCAATGCTCCTTCACGCCGACACTTCGTGCCTGATTGTCATCGACATGCAGGAGCGGCTGGTGCCCGCCATGCAGGCGCCGGCCCGCACCATCCGCAACGCCCGCATCCTGATCACGGCGGCACAGGAACTGGCGGTACCGGTTCTGCTGACCGAACAGTACCCCAAGGGTCTCGGCGCAACGGTGCCGGAGCTTGCCAAGGCCGCCACTGCGGCGCACGCCGCGATCCTGCCGAAGATGCATTTCTCCTGCATGGAGGACCAGGACTTCGCCACTGCGTTCGCGGCGACCGGGCGCAAGCAAGCGGTGATCGCCGGAATGGAGGCGCATATTTGCGTCATGCAGACCGCCATCAGCCTGATGGACCAGAGCTACGAGGTTTTCGTTGTCACCGATGCGACGTCGTCGCGCACGCTCGAATCCGAGAAAGCCTGCCTCGACCGCCTGCAAGCCTGCGGCGCGGGCATCGTCACCACCGAAATGGTGGTCTTCGAGTGGCTCGGCCGGGCCGGAACACCTGCCTTCAAGGCGTTGCTGCCGCTGATCAAATAGGCTGGAGCGATTTCGAGCCGATTGGGTTCATTCGGCGACTCGGAAATTGCGTAAACAAAGGAACCAGGCGATATCCAGCCGAAGGGGTTCGTTTGGCGACTCGGAAATTTCGTGAAAACAAAGGGAATTAGCCTCCGGCCTGATTCCATCAGGTCGGATAAGGCTCTGACGCACGGGAATTTGACACCTGGATGATGGCGTTTCTGCTTGCGAACCCGCAATACCTGCGTCAACATGTTGTTGTGTAGCTGGCAAGGGACACAGGAAATACGTGGCAAACTCCACCCTCAAGGACATGAGCATGCCCGAGGCGCTGGACGAGACCCTTGTCGAATTCCCCGACAATCGCCTGCTGATCGAGCTTTGCGGCCAGTTTGACCGCAATCTGGCGGCTTTCGAGCAGGGATTCGGCGTGGTCATCATGCGGCGCGGCAACCGCTTGGCGCTGCACGGCCCCGGCGATCAGCGTGAGCGGGCGGTCTCGGGGCTGGAGGCGCTCTACCAGCGGTTGGAATCCGGCCGCCAGATCGAGCAGGGCGACATCGAGGCAGTGATCCGCCTGGGCGTCGTGCCGGAGGACGGCACCGAGGCCACCACCGCGCACCAGCTCGATATGTTCCCCGGCGGGCGGATGGAGATCCGCACCAAGAAGCGGGTAATCGAGCCACGCTCGCTCACCCAGCGGGTCTATGTCGCCGACCTGTTCAGCCGCGAGATGGTCTTCGGCATCGGCCCGGCCGGCACCGGCAAGACCTATCTGGCGGTGGCCGCCGCGGTGTCGATGTTCATCGAGCAGAAGGTCGATCGCATCATCCTGTCGCGCCCGGCGGTCGAGGCCGGCGAGCGGCTGGGTTTTTTGCCCGGCGACATGAAGGAGAAGATCGACCCCTATCTGCGCCCGCTCTACGACGCGCTGGGCGACATGATCCCGGCCAAGCAGCTCGGCCGTCTGATGGATGAGGGCAAGATCGAGGTCGCGCCCTTGGCCTTCATGCGCGGCCGCACCCTGGCCAACGCCTTCGTCGTGCTCGACGAGGCGCAGAACTGCACCGCGATGCAAATGAAGATGTTCCTGACTCGCATGGGCGAGGGCAGCCACATGGCGGTCACCGGCGATCCCAGCCAGATCGACCTGCCGCGCGGCGTTGGCTCGGGCCTGCTCGAAGCCTTGCGGGTGCTGGAAGGTATCGAGGAGATCGGCTTCGTCCGCTTCACCTCGGCGGATGTGGTGCGCCACCCGCTGGTTGCCCGCATCGTCGAGGCCTACGACGCCACCGGGGACGCCGCCGGGACCGTACGCCGGTGAGCGACGGCCTTGTCGACCTGGTCATCGAGGAGCCCGCCTGGACCGAATTCCTGCCGGAGATCGAGGCACTGGCCGAGACCGCGGCGCAGCTGGCGCTGGAGACGGCGGGGCTGGACCCGGAGCGCTGGACCATCTGCCTGCTGGCCTGCGACGACGCCCGGATCGCCGGTCTGAACCGAGATTTCCGCGCCAGGGCGGCACCCACCAACGTGCTGTCCTGGCCCGCTTTCGAACTGGCCCCCGAGCGTCCGGGAGGGCTTCCGGCGGCGCCGCCGCAATCCGCGGCGGGGCCGAGGCAGTCCCTCGGCGATGTTGCCATTGCGCTTCAGACCACGCACCGCGAAGCCGGGGACAGCGCAACCCCCTTGAAAGATCATGTTATTCATCTGATCTTACACGGGTGTCTGCATCTTCTGGGCTTCGACCACGAAGCGGAGGAGGACGCGGAGACGATGGAGGGGATCGAGACGCGCGCGCTGGCGCGCATCGGCGTCGCCGATCCCTATATTCCAGGCGATGCGTGCCAGCCGCATCCGGACAGATAGAGAGATGGAAGAAGGACCAAGTCCGACGCCCTCCGCGGAGGGCGCAACCGCCGGGAACGACGATGCCGACGGCGACGAAAGTCAGCCCAGCCGATCCTTCCTGACAAAATTGTTCCAGCGGGCCTCCGGTGCCCTGACCTTTGGCGGTGAAGCGGAGGCGCGAATGCGGGCCGAGCTCGGCCCCGCTTTCCGAGACACCAGCCCCGCCGAAGTGGCGATGGTGATGAATATCCTGCGCCTGCGCGAACTGCGGATCGTCGACGTAATGATCCCGCGCGCCGATATCGTCGCCGTGGCGGCGGATGCGTCGCTGGCCGGTGTGATCGCCGCCTTCGAGCACGGCTCGCTGTCGCGCTTGCCGGTGTATCGCGAGACCCTCGACGACCCGATCGGCTTCGTCCACCTGAAGGACGTAGCACTTGCCCAGGGTGTCGGCGCGGACCAGGCGGCGAAGAAATTCCGGCTGTCCGACCACATACGCACGGTGCTGTTCGTGCCGCCGTCGATGCGCATCGCCGCGCTATTGCAGCGGATGCAGGCGGCCCGCGTCCACATGGCGCTGGTGATCGACGAGTTCGGCGGCGTCGACGGGCTGGTGACCATCGAGGACCTGGTCGAGCAGATCGTCGGCGATATCGAGGATGAGCACGACAGCGCCGAGGTGGACCAGTGGTCCGAGGAGGCGCCCGGGGTCTACGTCATCAACGCCCGCGCCGACATCCGCGAGTTCGAGGACGCCGAGGGGGTGCATCTCCTGCTGGAGGACTGGGAGGAGGATATCGAAACCTTCGGCGGCCTGGTCTTCATGCTGACCGGCCGGGTGCCCGCGCGCGGCGAGGTCATCGCCCACCCCAACGGCTACGAGTTCGAGATCACCGACGCCGACCCGCGCCGGGTCAAGCGCCTGCGCATGACCGTGAACGGGGCTGGCCAGAGGCACGCGCACGGGCACGGTACGGCGCCACGCGAGGCAGCTGAATAGCTTGCCCGAATAGCAAGATAGGGCGGGAGGCGCCGGATGGACCACGCAGCCGATGGCGCCCCGCAGGGTGCGGCCACCCGCTGGCTCGCCCGGCAAGGGCGGTGGCGGCGTCTCGGCGTGGCGATGCTGGCGGGGGCGGCGATGACCCTGGGACAGCCGCCAATCTCCCTGCCCTGGGCGCTGTTCCTGGCTCTTCCCGTTCTGGTCTGGCTGATCGACACCGCGCCGGGTCTGCGCGCGGCGGCGTTGGTGGGCTGGGGCGCGGGCTTCGGCTATTTCGTCACCGGGCTCTACTGGATCGGCTATGCCTTTCTCGTCGATGCCGAGCAGTTTGCCTGGCTGATGCCGTTTGCCGTGACGTTGCTGCCGGCGTTCCTGGGACTGTTCTGGGCCGCCGCCTTCGCCGCCGCGCGGCGCATCTGGCCGCAAGGGCGCTGGTGGCGCGTCTTCGCGCTGGCGGCCTGCGTGACCCTGGTGGAATACGCCCGCAGCCATGTGCTGACCGGCTTTCCCTGGGGCCTGCCGGGTTATGTCTGGGTCGAGACCCCGGTGATGCAGGCGGCGTCCTGGGCCGGGCCCTTCGGCATGACCTTTCTGACTCTGGCGCTGCCGCCCCTGGTGTTGATCGGCGTGGTCGAGCGCAGGCGGATTGCCGGCCTGATCGCGCTTGCCGGCCTTGCTGCGCTCTGGGCCGCCGGCGAGGCGCGGCTGCGCACGGCGGACGATAGCGGCGCCGGGCCGGTGCCGCGCCCGGTATTGCGCGTCGTCCAGCCCAATGCCGAGCAGAAGCTGAAATGGGAACCCGACCAGGCCAAGGTTTTCTATGCCCGCCTGTTGGCCGCGACCGCCGCCCCGCCGGACCCTGCCCTGGGCCCCCCGGCGGCGGTGATCTGGCCCGAGACCTCGGTCACCTTCCTGCCCGCCTACGAGCCCGAGCGCCGGGCCGAGATCGCCGCCGCGGCGGGCGGTGCGCCGGTGATTCTGGGTGCGCTGTATGGGGAGCGACGCGACGACGGGGACCGGTGGTTCAACTCGCTGATGGCGATCCTGCCCGACGGCAGCCTCGGCCCGCGCTACGACAAACACCACCTGGTGCCCTTCGGCGAGTATATGCCCTATCAGGACATCCTCGGCCTCATCGGCCTGCGCCAGCTTGTCGGCCAGGGCGGTTTCGCCCCCGGCCCGGAACCGCGGGTAATGGAGGTTCCGGGCCTGCCGCCGTTCTCGCCGCTGATCTGCTACGAGATGATCTTTCCCTCCAAGGTGGTGCCCGCGGGTCAGCGTCCCGGCTGGCTGTTACAGGTCACCAATGACGGCTGGTTCGGCCCGTTCGGCGGGCCGCAGCAACACTTGGCCCAAGCCCGCATCCGCGCCATCGAGCAGGGCCTGCCGGTGGTGCGCGCCGCCAACACCGGCATTTCGGCGGCGATCGACGCCAATGGCCGCGTGCTGGCCCAGATCCCGCTCCAGACCGACGGATTTCGCGATTTCCGGCTGCCTGGCGCCCTGCCCCCCACCCTCTATGCGCGTTTTGGCGATGTTCCCGCCATGTCGCTGGTGGTGCTTGTCTTCTTCCTCTGTACGCGGCGGCGCGGCCTTCGGTCCGGGGGGTGACGGTGCGGGCCGCTGCGCCGTGCCCAACCCGGTTGACCCGGACCCGCCGGACATGGCAAAGGAACCCGCATCGCGCCCGCTCCGGGCGTTCCGGCAGCCCGTTGCATGGAGTGGCGACCAATGGCCCGTCAGAACTACCTCTTCACCTCCGAGTCGGTTTCCGAGGGCCATCCCGACAAGGTGTGCGACCAGATTTCCGACACCATCGTCGATCTGATCATCGGGCGCGAGCCCGAGGCCCGGGTCGCCGTCGAGACCGCCGCCACCACCAACAAGGTGGTGCTGATGGGCGAGATCAACGTCTCCGAGGCCAACGCCCCAAGCTCCGAGGAAATGTGCGAGGCCGCCCGCGAGACGATCCGCGAGATCGGCTACATGCAGAAGGGGTTCCACTTCCAGACCGTCTCGATCGACTGCCTGATCCACGAGCAGTCCTCCGACATTGCCCAGGGCGTCGATGGGGGCGAGAACAGGGACGAGGGCGCGGGCGACCAGGGAATCATGTTCGGCTATGCCTGCAACGAGACGCCGGAGCTGATGCCGGCGCCGATCCTCTATTCCCACCGCATCCTGCAACTCCTGGCCGAGGCGCGCCATTCCGGTGCCGAGCCGTTGCTCGGCCCCGACGCCAAGAGCCAGGTCACCGTCGAGTACTGCGACGGCAAGCCGGTGCGCGCCCATACCATCGTGGTGTCGACCCAGCACACCGACGCAGACATGGAATCGGGCGACGTGCGCAAGGTGATCGAACCTTACGTGCTCAGCGCCTTGCCGGAAGGCTTCGTCGATGCCGACACCATCTGGCACGTCAACCCGACCGGGCGTTTCGTGATCGGCGGGCCGGACGGCGACGCCGGGCTGACCGGGCGCAAGATCATCGTCGACACCTATGGTGGTGCGGCGCCCCACGGCGGCGGCGCCTTCTCGGGCAAGGATCCGAGCAAGGTCGACCGCTCGGCCGCCTATGCGGCGCGCTATGTCGCCAAGAACGTGGTCGCTGCCGGGCTGGCCGAGAAATGCTGCCTCCAACTTGCCTATGCCATCGGCGTCGCCGAGCCGCTGTCGATCTATGTCGACACCTACGGCACCGGGCAGGTCGCCCCGGAGCTGATCGAAAAGGCGATCCGCGACACCGTCAGCCTGACCCCGCGCGGCATCCGCACCCGCCTGGGCCTGAACCGGCCGATCTACCGCCGTACCGCCGCCTACGGCCATTTTGGCCGCGAGCCGGAGGCCGATGGTGGTTTCTCCTGGGAGCGGCTCGACCTGGTCGATGCGCTGATCGCGGCGATCTGACCGGGCTGCGGGCCGGGACGAGAGCAATTTCGAGCCAAATGGATACATTTGGCGACTCGGAAATTGCTCAAACAAAGGAGCCGAGCAATTTCGAGCCAAATGGATACATTTGGCGACTCGGAAATAGCGTTAAAACAGAGGAATAGAGCGTCCGGCCTGATTCCATCAGGCCGGATAACGCTCCAGAACCTGAAATGACCGAACCCGACCGCCCCGAACGGGAAGACGGCGCCCCCTGGCGCAATTTCTACGGTCGCCGCCACGGCAAGACCTTGCGCAAGGGTCAGAGGCGGCTGCTGGAGACCCGGCTGGCCGAGCTGGCGCCAAAAGGCGTGAGCTGGGCCGAGAACCCGGACCGCCATCCGATCGACCTGAAGGCGCTGTTTCCCGATGCCCGCGAGATCTGGCTGGAGATCGGCTTCGGCGGCGGCGAGCACATGCTGCACATGGCCGCCGCCCACGCGGAAGTCGGCATTATCGGCTGCGAGGCCTATATCAACGGCGTTGCCATGCTGCTGTCCGGGATCGAGCGCGCCGGCGTCACCAACCTGGCGATCCACCCTGGCGATGCCCGCGACCTGATGGATGTGCTGCCCGGCGGATCGGTCGCGCAGGTGTTCCTGCTCTACCCGGACCCGTGGCCGAAAAAACGCCACCACAAGCGCCGTTTCATCAACCCGGAGAATCTGGACCAGCTCGCCCGGATCATGGCGCCGGGGGCGGTCCTGCGGTTGGCCACCGACATCGGCGACTATGTGCGTCATGCGCTGGAGGTGCTGGAGCGCGACGGGCGATTCGACGGATTGGTCCGGGGGCCGGCGGACTGGCGCGAACCCTGGCCCGGCTGGCCCGGCACCCGCTACGAGGCGAAGGCGCTGCGCGAGGGCCGGCCCCCCCATTACCTGAGTTTCCGGCGGCTCTAGAACAATTTCTAGCCAACTGAATTCATTTGGCGACTCGGAAATTGCGTAAAGACAGAGGGGTAGAGCCGCCGGCCTGATTCCATCAGATCGGAAGAGGCTCTGACACAATTTCGCCGAATTGGGCGGGCCGGAGTGCGGAGTCTTGGGCAATTTGTGGCAAAATCATGGCAAGCCCGCCGCATCGGCGCCCCGTTTTCGGCCTATTATCGCAATTGCGGCGCCGTGTGGGTACCGCGCCTGTTCGCGATTGGTTGCGTCATCAGGAGTGAGCCACACGAATCCAGTGCTGTGTGCGTAGCGTAAGGGCGCTGATCCGAGCCATCGGATCAGCGCCTTTCGGTTTTGCGGGCGGGTGGACGGCGCCGCCCCGATGGCGCTATATGCCGCCCACGCCTGCCCGCCCCGGAGCCCCGCCGCATGCCGCACCCCTCGGAACCCACGCCCGTCGCCGCTCGCCGCTCGCCCCGATCCTCTGGCGGTCTCATCGGTTCCGCGGAAGTGCCCGGCGACAAGTCGGTCTCGCATCGGGCGCTGATCTTCGGCACGCTGGCGGTCGGCGAGACCCGGATAACCGGGCTCCTGGAGGGCGAGGACGTGCTGGGCACGGCTGCTGCCATGCGGGCCTTCGGTGCCCAGGTGACCCGCACCGGCGAGGGTGCCTGGACCATCCACGGCGTCGGCGTCGGCGGCCTCTCCGAGCCCGAAGATGTGATCGATTGCGGCAACGCCGGCACCGGCGTGCGCCTGATCATGGGGATGATGGCGACCACCCCGATCAGCGCCACCTTCACCGGCGACGCCTCGCTCCGGCGCCGGCCGATGGGGCGGATCCTCGATCCCTTGACGCTGTTCGGGGCGCGGTCCGCGGGGCGCGTCGGCGGCCTGTTGCCGCTGACCCTGACCGGGGCTTTGAACCCGGTGCCGGTGGAATACACCCTGCCGGTGCCCTCGGCGCAGGTGAAATCGGCGGTGCTGCTGGCCGGGCTCAACGCCCCCGGCGAGACCGTGGTGATCGAGCGCGCGGCGACCCGTGACCATACCGAGCGGATGCTGCGCGGCTTCGGCGCCGAGGTGACGGTGGAGGAACTGCCCCCAAGATCGGGCGGGGGCCGGGTGATCCGCCTGACCGGCCAGCCCGAGCTTGTGCCCCAGCAAATCGCCATCCCGCGCGACCCGTCTTCCGCCGCCTTCCCGGTGGCGGCGGCGCTGATCGCCGAGGGCTCCGAAATCGTCGTGCCCAATATTTGCCTCAATCCGACCCGGGCGGGCTTCTACCAGACGTTGATCGAGATGGGCGCCGACCTGACCCGCGAGAACCCGCGCGAGGCGGGCGGCGAGCCGGTCGCCGACCTGCGCGTCCGGTTCTCCGCGCTGAAGGGCGTCGAAGTGCCGCCGGAGCGCGCCGCCAGCATGATCGACGAATATCCCATCCTGGCCGCCATCGCCGCCTGTGCCGAGGGCGACACGGTGATGCGCGGGATCGGCGAACTGCGGGTCAAGGAATCCGACCGCCTCGCAGCGATGGCGGCGGGGCTGCGCGCCAACGGCGTCGAGGTCACCGAGGAGCCCGACGGCATGATCGTCCATGGCCGCGGCGCCGACGGGGTGCCCGGTGGTGGCACCGTGGCGACCCATCTGGACCACCGCATCGCCATGTCCTTCCTGGTGCTGGGTCTGGCCAGCCGGGCGCCGGTCACCATCGACGACGCCGCGCCGATCGCCACCAGCTTCCCCTCGTTCCTGCCGATGATGCGGAACCTCGGGGCCGATCTGGCATGAGAGTCTTCCCATGAGATTCGTCGTCGCCATCGACGGCCCTGCCGCCGCCGGCAAGGGGACCATCGCCAAGGCAGTTGCGGCGCGCTTCGACTTCGCCCATCTCGACACCGGGCTGCTCTACCGCGCGGTCGGCAGACGGGCGCTCGACCAGGGGCACGGGGTGCTCGACGAAGGCGTCGCGGCGCTGGTCGCGGGCGAGCTTACCGCCGCCGATCTGGAGGCCGAGGGGCTGCGCGGTGCCATGGTCGCCCGCGCTGCATCGAAGGTGGCGGCGATCCCGGCGGTGCGCAAGGCGCTGCTGGACTTCCAGCGGCACTTCGCCGCGCGGGCCGGCGGCGCGGTGCTGGACGGGCGCGACATCGGCACGGTGATCTGCCCGGACGCGGATGTGAAGCTGTTCGTCATCGCCAGCGACGAGACCCGCGCCCGGCGGCGGCTGAACGAACTTCTCGGCCGGGGCGAGGATGCCACCTATCCCCAGGTTCTGGCCGATCTGCACTCGCGCGACGCCCGCGATGCCGGGCGCGGCGATGCGCCGATGCGACAGGCCGAAGACTCCCACTTGCTGGACACCACGGAATTGACTATAGACACGGCCGTCGACAAGGCGACACAGATCATCGAGCAGGCACTTGACCGGGCGCGGAAGCAGACACCCGGCTAGGTGGCCTTTTTTGGCGTGCCGCCCTGACACCAGAAACCCGAAGACCGCCGGACACAACCGGCTGGCCCGAAAAAACACTGATAGGAGACTGCTTAATATGCCCGCTACTTCCGCTATGGAGGAATTCGAGGCCCTGCTGAACGAAAGCCTCGAACACGATACCCCGAAAGAGGGGACTGTCGTCAAAGGAAAAGTGATCGCCGTCGAAAACGGTCAGGCGATCATCGATGTCGGCTTCAAGGTTGAAGGCCGCGTCGATCTCAAGGAATTCGCCACCCCTGGCAAACCTTCGGAAATCGTCGTCGGCGACGAGGTCGAGGTCTTCCTCGACCGGGTCGAGAACGCCCGCGGCGAGGCCGCGATAAGCCGCGAGAAGGCACGCCGCGAGGAAGCCTGGGACCTGCTCGAGAAAGCAAACGAGAACGAGGAACGCGTCGAGGGCGCCATCTTCGGCCGCGTCAAGGGTGGCTTCACCGTCGATCTCGGCGGCGCCGTGGCCTTCCTGCCCGGCAGCCAGATCGATGTCCGCCCGGTGCGCGATGTCGGCCCGCTGATGGGCGTGCTGCAACCGTTCCAGATCCTCAAGATGGACCGCCGCCGCGGCAATATCGTGGTCTCGCGCCGCGCCGTGCTCGAGGAAAGCCGCGCCGAACAGCGCGCCGAGATTGTCGCCAAGCTCAACGAGGGCGATCTGATCGACGGCGTGGTCAAGAACGTCACCGATTACGGCGCTTTTGTTGATTTGGGCGGGGTCGACGGCCTGCTGCACGTCACCGATATGGCCTGGCGCCGGGTCAACCACCCGTCCGAGATCGTCTCGATCGGCGAGACCATCAAGGTTCAGGTGATCCGGGTCAACAA
>SMVA01331694.1_pt1 | contig 11330 bp, 12 predicted proteins | sample 2456451 | NCBI WGS metagenome assembly SMVA01 (sample SAMN11095933, study PRJNA526329) | marine sediment metagenome | biome: Marine sediment; feature: Surficial sediment; material: Deep marine sediment; isolation source: Hadal surficial sediment | place: Pacific Ocean | collected 2014-05 | depth...
ACAGCCCATGTGGTGTCCCAGTTGAGGTTGAAACCTCCGCCACCTCCGCGGAACCGTCCGCTCGACTCCCGGGTGATCTGGCCATCGTATTCGATGCCGGCCGGATTGGTGCCGAAGACGATGCCGTTCTGCCGGTCTCGGAACGTGTCGAGTAATACCTGAAAGCTGTCGCCGTCGCGCAACGACGCGTCGCGGCGGCTGTCGGAGACGATAATGGCGTTAGGATCGTCGTCGTAACAAACAATACCAATGTAGAGTGCTTTGTCAGTGAATCCGACGAAAACCTCTGTGCGCTGCGTTGCCGGTTGCCCATCGTCTGGCCGGGTCTGCCAGAACCCGGTGATCGCCTTTGCACCACGCCAAGCCGGATCACCGATGACATTGCCATCGAGTGTCGGCGCGTCACTCAACGGATAGGCCTGTGCGACCGGAGGCGTCGATGGCGGCGTAGGAACGGACGCATGCGCACAAACCACCAGACCGAGCAACATTCCACACGCAACACTGCCAAACCACCGACGACCAACCACTTTACTCATAGGTATTCGTTGCACCAATTTCAAAACAATCCAAATCCACCTTCACTGTGAATTCGAGTATCAAGACGTAATCGCTCCGGAAAGCCCCGTATACGCAGAAGCCAGCCGAGGATACCAGTAGCCAAACCACTGTCGGGTGGTCGCCTCAACCAACCACGGCGATTTTACCATACTGGTTCAATCGCCGGACGGAACGCGCCGTTGTGGCGTAACTAATGAGGTTCGAGGCTCGATCGATTTGCGCTACCGTGATACAACTACCCGGGCGTCGAATACTAACAAGGAAAAATTTGCCAACCGCCCTCTCTGAAAATAGAACGAAACGCACCACGCTGTTGTGCCTGCTGTATTTCTGTCAGGGCTTCCCCTGGGGCTTCGCGACCATCGCGTTGCTCGCGATACTCAGCCAGGCCGGTCATTCCAGGGCAGAGACCGCAATCGTCGTCTCCTTGGCAATCCTGCCGTGGACCTTCAAGTTCTTCTGGGCGCCGATGATCGACTCGCTGCGGGCGCCCGCCCTGGGGCTCAGAAGACCGTGGATCGTATTCGCGCAACTCTGCATGGCCATCACGTTGCTCGGCGCCGTGACCCAAGGCGGATTCGAGAGCACGGCCACGTTGAACTACCTCGCCTGGGTGTTTTTCGTCCACAACTGCTTCGCATCACTTCAGGACGTTGCCACCGATGCGTTGGCAGTCGATCTACTGGACGATCAGGAACGGGGCCGGGTCAACGGATTCATGTGGACGTCCAAATTACTCGGTATTGCCGTGGGCGGAGCCGGTATGGCAACCATTATCGCCCGTTTCGATCTAACTACCGCCGTGCTGGTTCAGGTGGGTCTGCTGCTCTCGGTGTTCGTGTTGGTCATCGCCTGGCGCGAACGACCCGGGGAGCGACTCATGCCCTGGAGCAAAGGCCAGGCACAGGCGGTTTTGACAACTCGACCTTTCGGCTTCTTCATTACTTTGCGGGAACTGAAGCGCGCGCTTTCTCACCGTACCACGCTCGTACTCGTCGCGGTTGCTGGAACCATGCTGATTGCCGAGGGGCTCTACGAACCCGTTACGGTAGAATTTTTCGTTCAAAGACTTGGTTGGTCGGCAGAACGTTTTTCCCAGAACCAGGGAACCCTGGGTTTACTTGGAGACGTTGTGGGCGCGTTGCTCGGAGGCTTCCTCTGCGACCGCTTCGGCCACCGCCGCATCGCCGTCATCGGAATTGTACTGATGATAACAACGTTGCTCACGTTCGGCCTTACCTCCGGATATTGGGACCGACCCGATTATCCGCATGTACTGTTGCTCCCCGCGTTCAAAGGATCTCTGGCTTTCACGACGGTATGCATGTTTTCTTTCTACATGAAGGTGTCGTGGACCGCCGCGGCCGCCACGCAGTTCACCTTGTACATGGCGATGAGCAATATCGGTTATGCCTTCGGCGCACAACTCAATCGCCTGCTGCCACTTGCCGGATATGAGCTCACTTTTGCCGAATCGTATCTCGCCGCCGGGCTACTTCCACTGATCCCCCTGGTCTTGATTTTTACCTTCAATCCCGATGGGGTCGATGAACACAAACGTGCAGATCTGGCGCTCACGACAACCGCTTGAATGCGGTGATAGAGTACCGTGATGATCCCAGGCACCTCCAACCCTGTCCTCCCCGAGGTTCGGATGAACCTGGTCAAGCCATCACGGCCGGTGACAGGCCGAGTCGTTGCCAACGAACTCTGCATGAACGGCAAGTCTTCGAGCTTCGTGAAACACCTCACCATCGACGTCTCCGATACGCCTCTTGCCGGCACGTTTCGCGCGGGACAATCATTCGGCGTCATCACACCGGGTAAGGACAACAACGGCAAGCCCCACAAAGTGCGGCTATATTCGCTCGCGTGCCCCACGTGGGGAGAAGACGGCGCAGGCAACGTGCTGTCGACGACGCCCAAACGCCTGCTGGATGAACACAGGCCTCAACGTCGAGGCGACGACAGCGACAATCACCGACTCTTTCTCGGCGTGTGCAGCAACTATCTCTGCGACCTCAACGCCGGTGACGAGGTGAGCTTGAGCGGTCCGAACAGCAAACGTTTCCTGTTACCCGTTGATCCCGATGATCACGATTATCTGTTCCTCGCCACGGGCACCGGGATCGCTCCCTATCGCGGCATGTTGGAGGAACTCTTGAACGCGCCCGGTGGACCCTGCAAGAGCCAGATCCATCTGGTGATGGGAACGCCCTACACCTCGGATCTGCTTTATCACGACTATTTCGAAGTGTTGGCCACACAGCACGATAATTTTCACTACCACACCGCGATCAGCCGCGAACCCCTGCCTGACGGACGTCGGGGACGATACATCGACAGTTTGTTAGAAGACCGACTGAACGAATTTACCCCGCTACTCGAAGATTCACGGACCCTCATTTACCTATGCGGCCTGGCCGGAATGCAGTTGGGATTATTCAAGTTCCTGGCAAGGCACGACCTGGACGGCGGCTACTGCGAGCGTCGCAAACAATTGGATGGGCTGGCACCGGAGGTTTGGACGCCGGAACAGATCAAACGTGGAATCCATCCTACCGGGCGCTGCATGCTCGAAGTTTACTGATCAGCATAAAGGGCCATGTATGTGTGGTAGTCCTATCACGAACCAGGGTAACTCAATCTTCAAAAGAGCCTGCGTCATGAAACTCGTTTCGATAATAGCGTTGGTCGCAATGTTACCGGTTGAGGTATGCGCGGCAGATGACCGCCCCAACATCCTGCTGATCGTAGCCGACGATTTGGGTTATGCAGATCTGGGATCCTACGGCGGTGACATCAAGACCCCCAACATCGACTCGCTGGCAAACGAAGGTCTGCTTTTTACCCAATTCCACACAGCACCCACGTGTTCGCCCACACGGGCCATGTTACTGAGCGGAAATAATAATCACGTGGCTGGCGTCGGCAGACAGGGCTCCGGACGAGATCTCGTCATCGACCGTCACCTGCCTGGCTATGAAACCCACCTGTCGGATCGGATCACACCGCTGCCGGCACTGCTGCGCGATTCCGGCTATCACACCTACACAGTCGGCAAGTGGCACCTGGGTATTGCCGTCGAGCACAGTCCGAAAGCCGCCGGTTTCGAACGATCGTTCAACCTCATGAACGGTTCCAGCAACCACTTCAACAGCCTCGGCATTCGCAAAGACGGATCGACCTACCGTGACAACGGTGAAACCGTCGATTGGCCCGAAGGCGCCTACTCGACGGAGCTTTATACCGACAAGATGATCGAGTTTATCGATGCAGATGGGAACGATGACAAACCGTTTTTTGCTTTCGTCGCATACACCACGCCTCATTGGCCGCTACAGGTACCTACCGAGTATTTGAATAAATACGCGGGCCACTACGATGAAGGATACGATGCGCTCCGCGAACGGCGTTTCGAGTCTTTGCAGCGCGCCGGTATCATTCCTGCCACCTCGACTTTACCACCACGGCTGGAATCCATTCCACCGTGGAGTGAATTGTCAGAAGAAGAAAAGAAGAGGGAAGCCCGGAAGATGGAATTGTACGCGGCCATGGTGGAAAACCTCGATTTTCACGTTGGCCGACTGCTCCATCATCTCGACAAACGCAATCTCAGCGACAACACGCTGATCGTTTTCATGTCCGACAACGGGGCGGCGGCGGAAGACTTCTATCATACAGGCCCTTTTGTGGAACACATCCAGGACCATCACGACAACGGCTACGACAACATGGGTAAACCGAGCTCGTTCGTCTCCTACGGGCCTCAATGGGCAAAGGCCGGCTCGGCGCCGTTCGACCGTTACAAAGGGTTTACCTCCGAAGGAGGAATTACCGCCCCCATGATCATCTCGGGGTGGGGTGTGAGCGTCACCGCGAAGACTTCCGCGTACGTAACGGTCATGGATATCGCCCCCACTTTTCTCGAACTAGCCGACGCGCACTACCCTTCTGACGGTTCAGTAATGCCAATGCTGGGTTCCAGCATCACGACGCTTCTGAGCGGTGAAGCAAAATCGGTTCACGATGAGGAGTACGCAACCATACTCTTCCACTGGGGTTACGCCTTGGTTCGCCAAGGACACTGGAAACTCACCACCGTCGATCTCCCTTTTCAGGAAAAGAATTTTGCTCTCTACAATCTGGCAACGGATCCCGGTGAGACCACGGATCTTGCCGCCATTCACCCGGAGCGTCTGGCGAAGCTGATCGAAGTCTGGCGGACCCAACGCAAGGAACTCGGCATCACCTTACCCGAGGATCTTTAGTCGACACCCGATGAAGGCCATGGTCACTTTCCTCATCATCGCAGCCCTCGGTTACGCCGGGATTTGTTTGCTGGTTTTCCTGCTACAGGATCAGATGCTGTTTTTTCCCCACGCTTCCGATGCCTCGGCCGTGGAGCAGTTGAAAAAATGGCAGCGCTCCATCCAGACACCGGACGGCTCACTTTCCGGATGGGTCATTCCCGCACGAGATCCGGAGAACGCGCCGCTGGTCTTCTATTTCGGCGGGAATGCCGAAGACGTCAGTGTGACCGGACTCGATATCAGCGATAACGCGAACGCTAACTTTGTGCTGATGAACTACCGTGGTTATGGTGCGAGCGAAGGTACGCCATCCGAGTCGGCACTCTTCAACGACGCACTGTTCGTCTACGAGGCGCTTGCGAACTCAACCGCACACAACGGAAAAATCGTTGCATTCGGACGCAGCCTGGGTTCTGGCGTAGCCGTTTACCTGTCCACGCACAGGCGCATTGATGCGCTGGTGCTGGTTACTCCCTACGACAGCGTTCGCAACGTCGCCCGCCGTCGCTTTTCATGGTTACCCGTTTCCCGCCTGCTGAGACATCCATTCGACTCCCTCGCCCTGGCGCCGAGCCTCGATGTTCCAGCACTCTTTCTGGTCGCGGAGTATGACGAAGTGATCCCGATACCTCACGCCAAAAACCTCGCCGAAGCCTGGGGTGGCACTATGCAATGGGTGCTGATCGAGGATGCAACCCACAACTCGATCGGCGCGGAACCGGATTACTGGCTGTCCATTCGTCGGTTCTTCAACGAGTTGTAGATTCCTCGACACCGATCAGTTCACTGACCGTCAATTGGTAATTTGCGGCGTGCTGGCGAAGAAAACCAGCAATGTCAGATCCTCGTTAATCTCCACGAACGAATGTATGGAGTCGGCACGGATGTACAACACGGATCCGGGTTGGATGTCACGCTCCCCATCCTCCGTACGCAATCGACCCTTACCCTCGAGCACGTAGTACACCTCGTCTTCATCGTGGGGAATTTGTTCGTCCCTGGCACCGGCCTGCAAGCGGTACAGGCCGCAGTTCAGGGTTGGCACCCTCAGAAACTCGTGGTACTCCACCGGCTTGTCGGAGAAGCTTCCAAGTAACTCGTCCAGCTGAAAAATCTGCCAATCGCCGTCAGCCATTTCGAACTCCCGAATTTCAGTGAACGGTCTGCTTCGGCAAATAGCGGGTACCGTCAAAGCGGCTGAAGTATTCGCCGAGGTTGGGATGTTCGATCTGGGTAAGGTCCTCACTTGCCCCGAGATGACGTTCAGCGACATAGGTCGAATGCAATTGCCCATCCACGAGTACGTGATACCAGGGTCGATCTTTTGGCGGCCGGCTGACGGCCACCTGCTCATACCACTCCTCGGACAAACAGAACTCGGGATCTACGCTGAATATTACGCCACGGTAGCCAAATTTCTGGTGTTCGACGATCTGACCGATAAAAAAACGAGCCTTGTTCATTTCTTTCTCATCCGCACAAGCTAGTGGCAGGATTTCAGGTTACGCTTGATCAGCCAGAAATTCACTGGCCACGCGGCAAGAAAACCCGCCGGGATGGCAACGGCTATGCCCAGCCAGAATACCCCCGCGAAGATGCTTGGCGCCTGGGCACCACCGACCGCATAGTCTGCCGCATTCATCATTATCTCCATGACGCCGATGGATATCACTTCACCCACCCAGATAACACGCAAACCCGCGAGAAAGCTCAAACTCTCCCTTCTCATCAGCGGCACCACCCCGAGGGAGAACCCGGAAAGGTAAGCAAGTACCGTCGCCAGGGTCAATATCAGCCATACATCCAGACCAAGCGCCACACCAATGAGCAAACCTGCCACCTCTCCGATGACACAACCCGAGAGGCAGTGCAAAGTTGCTTGAGCCGATGTCATCAGGGTAGGGCTGTGATGATGCATATCGTGTACGTGTGTATTCATTTGTTTTTCCTTAGAACCAGAAGCGGACACCGGCGACGAATGAGACTGTATCGTCCCTCTCACCTTCCGCTTCGATAAATTTTCTGGTGCGACCGTAGGTTTTGCGCCAGGTCACTCCAACATAAGGTGCAAACTCGCGCCGCACCTCATAGCGCAACCGCACTCCCAACTCGGTACTCGTCAACCCTTTGCCAACCTGCTGTTCGGCAACTTCCTGGGCTGCAAGGTCCAGCTCGATGCGTGGTTGCAACGTCAAGCGTTGAGTGAGCAGGAGATCGTATTCGAGTTCGAGGCGCGCCGAAAAATCACCGTCTTCGCTGACAAATGCCGCAACGTCGAGTTCGATCCAAAGAGGCGCCAGACCCTGCAGACCGACGAGGCCGAAAGTGCGTGACGGATGAGGTTCAAAGTCGTGACGAACACCCAGCTGCAGATCGAAGAAAGGCAAAACCGCTCGACTGTAGAGCAACTGCAGCTCTGCCTCCGCGGTTTTTCCATTGTCGATGTCGCCTTCGGTTTTCAACCAGAACTTATGGTAGTCGCCCCCTACCCAGCCTTCAGCATCCCACACCCAACCGTTCCCGTTAGCGTGGTATTCAAACCGATCACCCAGGACAAAGGAGTAAATTTCATCGTCATCTGCGAAAGCAGAGTTGTCTACCAGAACCAGCAGAATCATCAACCATTGGAGGCTGAACCACTGCACCGGTCAAACCTCCTTCGTGCCAACAAAGACGGCGCGCATCATGCCGGCCTTCATGTGATACAGGAGATGGCAGTGAAACGCCCAAAGCCCCGGCGCATCGGCAGTGATGTCGACCGCAAGCCTCTCACCGGGTTTTACCACAATGGTGTGTTTGCGCGGATTATATGAACCGTTGCCGTTGACAAGTTCGACAAACATCCCATGCAGATGAATGGGATGAGCCATCATCGTGTCGTTCACCAACACCATCCGCAGCCGCTCCCCTTGCTCGAACTGAATCGGTCCTTCCACCTCGGTGTATTTCTCACCGTCGAACGACCACATGTACCTTTCCATGCTGCCCGTGAGATGAAGCTCCAACGATCTCGGCGGCAGCCGATCGTCGGGGTTGGGTTCGAGCGCACGCAAGTCCAAATAGGTCAGTACCTTATGCCCGACATCGCTCAAGCCAGCACCGGGCTCGCCAAGACGGGCTCCGGGCATCTCGGTCAGATTTGCCACCCCGGGACCCTGGCGATGATCGTGGCTGGCAATCATCGACGGCTCATCGTGTGCCCTATTGCCCCGTTTCATCTGGCGCATGGAGCCATGATCCATCTGAGCCGATTCACGATCATTCGCAGCTGTACTTCCGTGATCCATCCGGGAATGGTCCATCTGAGCCTTGGCTCCGTGGTCCATCCGAGACCTGTGCCCATGATCCATCCGGGTTCGAGATCCGTGATCCATCCCCATGTCTTTCATCGTACTCAAGGGTCGTTCCCGCAACGCGGGAACCGGGGCGGTCAGGCCTGCACGCGGGGTCAGCGTGCCTCGGGCATAGCCGCTACGATCCATGGCTTCCGCAAATATCGTATAGGCCTTATCGTCAGACGGGGTTACCACCACGTCATAGGTTTCTGCCGTGCCGATCTGAAATTCGTCGACGACAACCGGCGATACGTTTTGACCATCCGCCTGAACTACCGTCATTTCGAGCCCGGGAATTCGCACGTTGAAAAAGGTCATGGCCGAGCCGTTGATAAAACGCACTCGCACCCGCTCGCCAGGGGTAAACAGTCCGGTCCAGTTTGAGTCGGGGCCATAGCCGTTCATGAGATAGGTATACGTCGCCCCCGTCACGTCCGCGATGTCCGACGGCGCCATGCGCATGCGACCCCACATCCGCCGGTCTGCCATCGTCGACTTCCAGCCACGCGCCCGCACATCGTCGAAAAAATCGAACACCGTGCGCTTCTGGTAGTTGTAATAACCGTCCATGCGCTTCAAATTGGCGAAAATTCGTTCGGGATCCTCAAAAGTCCAATCGGACAACAACACGACAAACTCGACATCGTATGTCACTGGATCGGCATCTCTTGGATCGATCACGATCGGTCCGTAAACGCCTACCTGTTCCTGTAGACCCGAGTGGCTGTGGTACCAGTACGTGCCGCTTTGTTTTACCTCGTATTGAAAACGGTAGGTTTCACCCGGCTTGATCCCCGGATAACTCAAGCCTGGCACGCCGTCCATATTCGTCGGCACCAGCAAACCGTGCCAGTGTATGGAGCTGTCTTCATCGAGCGCGTTATGCACGTTGAGCGTGATTGGCTCGCCTTCTTTGAATCGCAACAGCGGTCCTGGCACCGTACCGTTAATACCTGTCGCCCGTGCCGGTTCACCATCAACCAGCAACGCCGTTGGTCCGATTTCGAGATCGTAACGGCCAGGATGGGCAGCCGAGGAAATTCCCGACCGATTGCTTATCGCCCACAGCGGTACAGGTAAAAGCGTGTTGAGCGTTGCACAAAAAACACCTGCTGCTGCACTCTTGAGCAGGCGGCGTCGGGAAATTTCAGCAGGTCGAATCATGGGCGGTAAGCTCCTCGAAGGCCAAACAGGGCGACGCGGCGTAAGGTAATGGCCGCGCACGAGTATTTTAAGGAGCCTAGGCGAGCAGGCGGTCTCTGCGGGTAATGGGCGTGTCTGTGGGTATCTGAAACCGATGAGTAGACGGTCCGCTGACTCGGGTGATTGCAATTGCCCTGGTAACGGTCAATTCGGCTGTGTCTGGCAAGGCTCCTTCGAGCTCGAGACGCACGATCTGGGTGGCGCCCGTGACCGAGCCCGACTTCGCAGCCACAGCCTGACTACAGGTGCCGAGGCAGACGTCGTCATGGCAATCAGGGTGCGCACCGGCTTCAGCGGGCTGATGGTGCGCGTGTGTGTCCACCGCTGCATCGCCCTGTGCACAAGCGCACACGGCGGTGTTGGCCACGAACAGTGCGAGCAGAAATTGAACAGCAGCTTTGCGAATGTTTGCCATCAATGATACGGTATACCCCTATAGGGTATAGGTCAACCAGAGGACTCGAATGAGCGTACACGACAACGACTCGCGCCAAGCCATCGTGCGGCGCCTCAATCGTATTGAGGGACAAGTCAAAGGATTGAGCCGTATGTTGGCGACCGATCGCTATTGCATCGACATCCTGCACCAGATCCAGGCGACCAAGGCGGCGCTCACGAAGGTAGAAACCGAGCTGTTACGCGCCCATGCCCGGGAGTGTGTCGACGAGGTGCTCGAGCAGGGTTCACTCGCCGAGCAGCGTGAGAAGATCTTTGAGTTGGTGGACTTGTTCGAGCGTGTGCGCTGAGCGCCGCAGTTGTGACTTTTTGGCTCTGCTGGGCTTGAACGGCTTAGCCGGCTCATTGCATCATGCTCGAGCTTCAGAACCTTCGCGTGAACCGTTTCAACCATCGAGCGAAAGTATGTACCAGGCGGACTCCCAACACCTCATCACCACGACTGAGCAGCTCGAATCCCTGTACGGGGAGCCCATGCCCCGGGCAATAACGAAAGAACTCGATCAGATATCGGATCACTACCGGGCGTTCATCGAGAAAGCACCCTTTGTCGTGGTTGCCACCAGCGGCCCCGAGGGCCTCGATTGCTCACCCCGAGGCGACCCGCCTGGGTTTGTGCGCGTACCAGACAACAAAACCGTGCTCATTCCCGACCGAAGAGGCAACAATCGCGTAGATACATTGCGCAACATCGTTCGCGACCCTCGCATATCGTTACTATTTCTCATTCCGGGTGTTGGTGAAACCATACGCATCAACGGCACAGCCGTGATCGACACCGATCCGCAACTGTGTGAATCCTTCATGATGAAGGGGAAACTTCCGCGCAGCGTCATCACGGTCACTGTCGAGAAAATCTACTTTCAATGTCAGAAGGCGCTCGTACGCGCCAAGTTGTGGGATGTAGATGCACAGACACCGAGAACGGATCTGCCGAGCACCGGTGCCATGCTGCAGGCACTGTCCGATGAAACTTTCGACGGCAACGAGTACGACCGTAGCTACCGCGAACACATGAAGAAGTCGATCTACTGAAGTGTCGTGGTCAACGTTTGCCGAGCTTGCACCCGACATCGCCGCTGCGGGCATCCGTCTGTTTGCCCGCGAGGAAGTAGCGTTTTTAAGCACCACATCCGCCGAAGGTCGCCCGCGCATTCACCCGTTCGTCCCGAAAGTTGTCGACGGCAGGCTCGTCGCCTTCGTTCTCGATTCATCCCCTAAGATCAACGACCTTGCCACCCGTGAGTTCTACGCCATTCACGCGTCCCTTGGACCCGAGGACGAGGAGTTTTTCGTCTCAGGTAAAGCCGTCTCCCGCAACGAAAATGCCAAACTGCGCGCAGCAGCCGACCTGGCAATGAGTTTTGCAACTGGCAGTGCAGACGAACACCACCGACTCTACGAGTTTCTCATCGATCGCGCCTTGTGGACTACCTGGGAGAACTTTGGAACACCCGATCAT
>SMVA01102115.1_pt1 | contig 11328 bp, 8 predicted proteins | sample 2456451 | NCBI WGS metagenome assembly SMVA01 (sample SAMN11095933, study PRJNA526329) | marine sediment metagenome | biome: Marine sediment; feature: Surficial sediment; material: Deep marine sediment; isolation source: Hadal surficial sediment | place: Pacific Ocean | collected 2014-05 | depth 0-1...
CGCCTCCGCGGTGCCGCCCGCGAGTTCGGTCTTGAATTGATCGACACCAAAACTTTCCTTCCAGACGGGCGCGGTCGGGTAGCTCGTGTAGCGCGGGCCCTCGATCGCGTAGCGGGGCAGGATGGTTTCGATCCGCTCGAGATCGAGGCCCAAGACCTCACGCGCCACGGGGCCCCTCCGTGCCGAGTGCGCGCGCGGCATCGGTAAACGCGCGCACACCTTCGACGGGCGTGTCGGGCAGACAGCCGTGGCCGAGATTCAAAATGTGGCCGCGCGCGGGTCGGGCGGCCTCGGCGATGCGCCGGACGCTCGCGAAGATCTCTTCGCGGCTCTGGTGGAGCGCGCAGGGGTCGAGGTTGCCCTGAAGGCTCGCGCGACCGCCCACGCGGCGCGCGGCATCGGCGATCTCGACCCGCCAATCCAGCGAGAGTACATCTGCACCGGATTCGAGCATCTCGTCGAGTACGTGTGCGCCGTTGTTCACATAGAGGATGAGCGGTGCGCGGTCGCGATCGAGCCGCGCTGCGATCTCGATGTGAACCGGCAGCACCCACTCCCGGTATTCAGCGGGCCCTAGCAGCCCCGCCCAGGTGTCGAAGAGTTGGACGACCTGCGCGCCGGCTTCGATCTGGGCGTTCAGATAACCGACGACCATCTCGATCAATCGGGACTGCAGTGCGCGCAGCACCTCAGGCGCGGCGTACATCATGCGCTTCAGGGTCGCGAAGTCCTTGGAACCCTTCCCCTCTACCAGATAGGCGGCGAGCGTGAATGGAGCGCCCGCGAAACCGATCACCGGTATGCGCGAACTCTCGAGTTTCGCGCGCAGCGCGCGGAGGATTTCGAACACGAACGGCGTCGACTCCTGGGGATCCGGAACCCGAAGCCTCTCGACCTGGCGGAGGGAGCGAATCGGCTCATCGATGCTGGGCCCGGGCAGAAAATTCACCGTGATGCCCATCGGGGGAACCGGCGTGAAGATGTCGGAAAAGAGAATCGCCGCTTCGCTGCCGACCAGTTCGACCGGTTGCAGGGACACCTCGACCGCCCGCTCGACGTCCCGACACATCTCGAGAAAGGCCACCCCTTCGCGCACTTTGCGGTACTCGGGCAGGTAGCGGCCGGCTTGCCGCATCAGCCAGACCGGAGGGCGATCGACAGCCTCTCCGCGGCAGCTGCGCAGCAGTCGCTCGGTGGGGTCGAGTTTGGCGACCGCGGGCCGAAGGGTTGCTGCGGCACCAGTCATCGGCCAGATCCGATCATCGCGTCCTCTCTCTCCGGGTACCCGCGTAGTCCCGGGGTACCCGCGTGCTCCTTGGGTATCCGCGTGGGCGATCTGGGTGGCTCGGGGCACAGGCGGAGCGGACAGACGATTGTAGCCGTGCACCGCGCGACGCGCATGAAAAGCGCCCGGGGCCGGTCGCCGCCGCAAAACACTCGGGGGCGTTCGAACGGGCCATCTTCTCAGCCCAAAGGATGCTGCTAATCTGGCCCGATGCGTATCCTGATGGCCAGCCCCCGCGGATTCTGCGCGGGCGTCGACCGCGCGATCGAGATCGTCGAGATCGCCCTCGAGCGCTTCGGAAGACCCGTCTACGTGCGCCACGAGATCGTCCACAACCGCCACGTGGTCGAAGACCTGCGCAGCAAGGGCGCGATCTTCATCGACGATCTTGCCGATGTTCCGCGCGGTGCACGGCTGATCTACAGCGCCCATGGTGTATCTCCGGCGGTTCGCGCCGAAGCCGAGAAGCGCGACCTCCAGATAATCGATGCCACCTGCCCGCTGGTCACCAAGGTTCACGTCGAAACCAGCCGCATGCTCAAGCGCGACCTCGACATCGTGCTGATCGGCCATGCGGGCCACGTCGAAGTCGAGGGAACCCTCGGGCACGGGGGAGAACGCATGCAATTGGTTCAAACCGTGGAAGACGTTCAGGCCCTGGAGGTGAGCGACCCGAATCAGCTCGGCTGTGTCACCCAGACCACGCTTTCGATCGACGACACCCGGGAGATCATGGACGCACTGCGGAGCCGCTTCCCGGAAATCTCGCTGCCCCGCAAAGACGACATCTGCTACGCGACCCAGAATCGTCAGGACGCCGTCAAGAAGCTCGCCCAGCAGGCTGAAGTAGTCATCGTGGTGGGCGCACCGGCGTCGTCCAACAGCAACCGTCTGGTTGAACTCGCCGAGAAACTCGGTGCGCGCTCGTATCTCGTGGAGACCGCGGACGAACTCGAACCAGCCTGGATCGAGGGGGTTTCGTGCGTCGGTGTTACGGCTGGCGCATCCGCCCCGGAAATCCTGATCTCCCAGGTGGTCGAGCGCCTCCAGAGCCTCGGCGACGGCGACGTCTCGATCGATTCACTGCCGATCGTGGAGGAGGGCGTCGTCTTCCAACTGCCGGCGGCGCTGCGTTAGCTGCGGTCCCGAAGCCGGTGCCTCAACCCCGCGGCTGGATGTCGAAGGTCAGCCCCTCGCTATCCCGGTCGACCCGCACGCGCCCGCCGTTGCTGAGGTCGCCGAACAAAATGTCGTCGACGATGCGATCCTTGAGTTCGACCTGGATGACCCGGCCTAGCGGTCGCGCACCGAAGTCGGGGTCGTAACCCTTCTCGGCCAACCAGCTGCGCGCGGCCTCCGTCAACTCGATCTCGACCTTTCGTTCAGAAAGCTGCTCGGCGACTTCCTTGACAAATTTCTCCACCACCCTTCCCATGATCTCGGGCGCGAGGGACGCAAAGTGAACGGTCTCATCGAGTCGATTGCGAAACTCGGGGCTGAAGAGCCGCTCGATCTCCTTGGCGCCATCGCCCGCGCGCCCTGCCCCGAACCCAATGCCCTTGGCGTTCATCTCTCGAGCGCCTGCATTGGAGGTCATGATCAGCGTAACGTGGCGAAAGTCGGCTTCGCGGCCCTGGCTGTCGGTCAGCGTGGCGCGATCCATCACCTGCAGCAGGATGTCGAACAGATCCTGGTGGGCCTTCTCGATCTCGTCGAGCAACAAAACCGTGTAGGGACTCTTGCGAATGCGCTCGACGAGCAGCCCGCCCTGATCGTAACCCACGTAACCGGGCGGGGCTCCGATCAGCCGAGACACCGCGTGCTTCTCCATGTACTCGCTCATGTCGAAGCGCAAGAACGGAACGCCGAGAGCCTGGGCCAATTGCTTCGAGAGTTCAGTCTTGCCAACACCGGTGGGACCCGTGAACAGGAAGCTACCGACCGGGCGATCGACACCCGACAGGCCTGCACGCCCACGTTTGACGGCGCGCACGACCGTCTCGATCGCAGCATCCTGGCCAAAGACGACACGCTTGAGTTCGGCCTCGAGGTTTGCCAGTCGATCCCGGTCGGAGCCGCTCGCGCGCAGGGTCGGGATGTTGGCCATCCGCGAGATCACCTGCTCGATGTCGCGCACCCCAACCGTCTTGCGCTTTTTGCCCGTCGGGCGCAGCCGTACGGCCGCGCCGGTCTCGTCCATGACGTCGATCGCCTTGTCGGGCAGGAAGTTCTCCGTCAAGTGCCGGCTCGATAGCTCGACGGCGCTCTTCAGTGCCGGCGCTGTGAAATGGACGCCGTGGTGCTCCTCGTAACGCGGTGCGAGTCCCTGGAGAATCCGAACCGCTTCGTCCAGGCTCGGCTCGCTAATGTCTACCTTCTGAAAGCGCCGTGCGAGCGCGCGATCCCGCTCAAAGTGCCGGAACTCTTGATAGGTGATCGCGCCGATACAGCGAAGCTCTCCCTGCGCGAGCAGCGGCTTGAGGAGACTCGACGCATCGACCGTCGCACCCTGTGCGGAACCCGCACCCAGGATCATCTGGATCTCATCGATGAACAGAATCGGGCATTCGCGCTCACCGAGCGCGGCCGTGAACGCCTTGAAGCGCGCCTCGAAATCCCCCCGATAGCGGGTTCCCGCTAGCAGCGAACCGAGATCGAGCGCAAAGATCTCGGCGTTCTGCAGGTCTTCGGGGACGCGACCCTCGTGGATTCGCAGCGCCAATCCCTCGGCGAGCGCCGTCTTCCCGACGCCGCTCTCGCCGACGAAAATCGGGTTGTTCTTGCGCCGCCGCGCGAGAATCTGGACCGTGCGATCGAGTTCGGCCCCGCGGCCGATCAGCGGATCGAGCTCGTTTGCGGCGGCGCGCTCGGATAGGTTCACCGAAAACGCCGCGATTGGATCGGCCGGCAGCTCGGCGGCGTCGCCGATGCCGGACTCGATTCCCGCGGGCGTCGAATCCCCCTGGATCCCGGAGTCGGAAAGCTTCGAAATCCCATGGGAGACATACCGAAGCATGTCCAGACGCGAAACGTCCTGTGACCGCAGCAGGTTGATCGCAAAGGAGTCGGGCTCCTGGAACAGCGCAGCCAGCAGGTCGCCCGCATCGACTTCTTCTTTCTCCGCGCTCTCGCAGTGGGAGACGGCGTGTTGGAGAACCCGGTGAAAGGCGAGCGTCTGCTGCGCGTCATAGGGTTCGTCGCCGGGAACCGTTTCGAGATCCTCGGCAAAAAAGCGGTCGAGCGCAGATTTGAGGGCGGGAAGCTGAGCGCCCGAATGCCGGAGAATCTCCTCGCCGCGCGCATCGTGAAGCAGCGCGTAGAGCAGATGCTCGACGGTCAGGTAGGCGTGCCGCCGCGTCGCAGACTCGCGATAGGCGGCCTGGAGCATCAACTGGAGTTCTCTGCCGATCTCACTCATGAGCCGTCGATCATTCCTTTTCGATTCCGGCGCGCAGGGGAAAACCCTGGCGCTCGGCCACGCGATGTACCGCGGTGAGCTTGGTCTCCGCAACCTCGAGCACGTAGACACCAGCGACCCCCAGACCGGCGTTGTGGACCTGGAGCATGATCTGGGTAGCCGCGGAAGGCCCCTTGCCGAAGATGCTCTCGAGGATTTTTATCACGAATTCCATGGGTGTGTAATCGTCGTTGTAGAGCAGCACCTTGAACCGCTCGGGACGCGCGATCTTGCGGCGCGTCTGGGTGACAACACCACCTTCGCGCTGCGGATCCCCGGGTTCCGGCAGGCCATTCCCACCCCCGGGCCGAATCGGTTCCTTCGGCATTCGGAGAAGATAGCGGCGGATTGGGAGGCCCGTAATCGCAGATTCGCTCCAAAACGACCAGACGGCCTAGACTGCAAGCGTGCTGAGCGTCGAATGGGCAGAGGGCGTCAACCGTGTGGGGCGCGAAGAATGGAACGACCTCGTGGGCGGAGCGTCGCCGTTTCTGGAATGGGATTGGCTCGCGTCGCTCGAAGACTCCGGTGTGGTCGGCGCCGAGAGCGGTTGGTTGCCGAGGCCGCTGCTCGCCCGGAGCGACGGGCGACTGATCGCCGCCTGCCCCGCCTACCTGAAGACCCACAGTGAAGGCGAGTTCGTATTCGATTTTGCATGGGCCGAAGCCGCTGCACGCGCGGGCATTCGGTACTACCCCAAACTGCTCGTGGGGGTTCCTTTCACACCCGTGGCGGGCGCGCGATTCTTGATCGCACCCGACATCGACCGCGACGAGACGATCCGACAGCTCGGCTCGGCGCTGCGTGAAGCCTGCCTCAGCGGCGAGGTGTCGGGCGTTCACATCAACTTCTGCAGCCAACACGAAGTCGCAGTACTCGCGGACCAGTCGGATCACGCAGGCGTTGAAGACAGCGGCTACATGCTCCGCGTCGGTTTTCAATATCAATGGCGAAATGCCGGTTACCGGACTTTCGACGACTACCTCGAACAGTTTCGCAGCAAGCGGCGCAACCAGATCAAGCGCGAACGCCGAGAGATGGAGCGGCAGGGGATTTCGATCGAAGCGCTGTCCGGCAATGCGATACCAGACGATCTCTTCCAATCGATGTTCGCGTGTTATCTCACGACCATCGAGAATCGCTACTGGGGGCGCCAGTACCTCAATCTCCACTTTTTCGAACTGCTCCGAGATCGCTTCAAGCATCGGCTCTGCGTGGTGATCGCCCGCAAGGACAACGAAGTCATCGCGTGTACGACCAATGTGGTCAAGGGCGATGTCCTCTACGGCCGCTATTGGGGAGCGCTGCAAAACGCGCGATTCCTTCACTTCAACGTCTGCTACTACGCGGCCATCGAGCACTGCATCGCAGCGGGAATCGAGCGGTTCGAGCCGGGCGCGGGTGGCGATTACAAATTCCTGCGCGGCTTCGATCCCCAACCCACCTACAGCCTGCACTTCCTCGCAGAGCCGCGACTCGCCGGGGCGGTGGCGAGGTTTCTGGAACAGGAACGCGCCGAAGCCCACCACGTCATCGACCATCTCCGAGAACACAGCGCCCTCAAACCCACCGCCGAACCCGCTAGTCCCGAAAATCGCGCGGATCGCACGAGCGAAGCGTCGGCGGGGGGGCCGCACACGAGCGAGCCTTCAGCCGAGGTACCCCGCGCGAGCGAACCTTCGGCGGAGGCGCCGCGTGCGAGCGAGCCTTCAGCCGGGGTGTCACCCGCAGCTCGCGCTAGACGGGATCGCGCATCGTGACGAACTCTTCGGCGGAAGTCGGATGGATCCCGATGGTGGCGTCGAATTGCGCCTTGGTGGCTCCGCACTTCAGAGCGACCGCGAAGCCCTGAACGATTTCGCCAGCGTCTGCGCCCACCATGTGGATCCCCACGACCCGGTCCGAGGCGCGATCGACGATGAGCTTCATCATCGCCTGCTCGTCTCGGCCCGTCAGCGTGTGCTTGAGCGCGCGGAACGTCGAACGGAAGACATCGATTTCGCGGTAGGTTTCGCGCGCAGCCGCTTCGCTGAGGCCGATCGTCCCGATCGCCGGCTGGCTGAACACCGCGGAAGCCACGCCCGTGTGATCGGGCTTCGTATCCACACCCCCGAAGAGCGTCTTCGCGACGCAGATGCCCTCGTGGATCGCTACGGGCGTGAGGTTGATGCGATTGGTCGCGTCACCGATCGCCCAGATGCTCGGAACCGAGGAGCGCGAAAACGCGTCGACGGAGACGGCGCCCTGCTCGTCGAGCGCAACACCGGCTTCCTCGAGTCCAAAGCCCCGCGTCCTCGGACCGCGTCCCGTGGCGTACAAGATGGCATCCGTCTCCAGCACCGAACCATCCTCGAGCGACGCGCGCAGCCCGCCCGAAACCTTCTCGATCGACGCAACGTTGGTTTCGAAGCGAAGGTCGACGCCCCGCCCCCTCATCTCCGAAGCGAGGAAGGTCCGCACATCATCGTCAAAGCCGCGCAGGAAGAGCGACCCGCGGTAGAGCTGGGTCGTCGCCACGCCGAGTCCGTGGAAGATTCCCGCAAACTCGACCGCGATGTACCCCCCACCGATGACGATTGCGCGCCGTGGCAGTTCGGAGAGATGAAACGCCTGGTCGGACGTCATCGCGAATTCGACGCCGGGAACATCGGGTAGCGATGGTTCGCTGCCCGTCGCAATCAAGATGTTGGCGGCCGTGATCGTCCTTCCGCCGACTTCCAGGGTGTTGCTGTCTTGCACCCGCGCCCGCCCTTCGATCACGTCGACGCCCGCATCGGCGAGCAGCTTCCGGTAGACCTCGTTGAGCCGGGTAATTTCGCGATCCTTGTTGGCGACCAGGGTAGGCCAATCGAAGCTGCGATCTCCCAACGACCAACCGAAACCGGCCGCGTCTTCGAAGTCATCGCGGAAATGGCAGGCATAGACGAAGAGTTTCTTCGGGATGCAGCCCAGATTCACGCAGGTTCCGCCGAGATCGCTCTCCTCAGCGACCGCAACCCGCGCGCCGAGCGATGCGGAAACTCGGCAGGCTCGAACCCCGCCCGAACCCGCGCCGATTGCAAAGAGGTCGTAGTCGAACTCAGCCATGGCCTTCCCCTACTTGGCGCAAGCTATCGAAGCTTTCTTCGTTTGTCGCAAGCTAACGAAGCTTTCGCGCGTCGAAGATCAAAGCGATCCCGACGACCAGCAGAATCGCATTGGGCGCCCAGATTGCCAGGTGGGGTGCAACCACACCCTCTCGCGCAACGTCCTGCGCGTAGGCAAAGAGTCCGTAATATCCACCGAATAATCCCAGCGCCAACAACATGCCGCGAGAACGACTGCGGACTGCGCCCCGGAGGCCCAATGAGACCCCGACGAGGGCAAAGAGCAGCGGCGAGAATGGGATGGCAACCATTCGTTGAATCTGGGTCGAATAGATCAGCGGATTGCGATAAGCGAGGTCCGGTCCACGATCGCCCGACTCGATTCTCCGGATCGCGTCCCGCAACGCGTCCAACCCGAGTTCATCGATCCGGTATCGCAGCGGTCCCGCACCGAGCTGCAGCGCGGGGAAGTCATAGTCGAACCGCGAGAACGAAATCCGGTAGGCCTCGAAGGCGTCGCTCAGAGCGGGCTCGATCCGCAGATCTCCGTTCTCCAGAGATAACCGCAGCAATCCAGACTCGGGATCGAACGAGAACGTTCCCGTCTCGGCGAAGACGCGAAAGCTGCGCTCCTGACTCGACGAATCCGAGATCATCACGCCCTCGAGTCGTCCATCGGCGCCGCGCTTCTGGACGAAGATCATGCGATCTCCGAACGATTGGAAGCGCCCCTCTTCGATCAGGCTTCCCCTGGAGGCCAGTCGCAGACTCAGCGCCAGCAATTCGCGTTTGCAGCGGGGTTCCATTTCGATGATGAGATAGGCAGTCAGCGCCGAAACGATCGCACCGAGCAAGGCCACCGGTAGGATCAACGCTGCAGATCCAAGCCCGTTCGCGCGCATCGCCGTGACCTCGAGATCTCCCTCCAGGCGACCGATCGCCATCATCAATCCGAAGAGAAATGCGATCGGCAGCGCGTAGCCGATCACCAACGGAACGACGCAGCGCGCGAATTCGAGCTGGTCGGCGAGTGTCATGCTGGCGCCCAGGAGTTCTTCCGCTCGATCGAAGAGACTGGGAATCAAAACCACGGGGGTAGCGGCAATCAGCCCGAGCGCAGTGTACTGCGCGACTTCCACAACGAGGTAACGGGAGATCGTCCAGGTCACGGCCACGCAGCAGATCTTAGTGGGGCTTCCGGCGCTGACGCTGTCAGCGGAGAAGTCGCAGGGGTTTCGGGCACTTACCTGGGGGTGCCCGATGGCTGAGTGCAGCCGTAACGAGCCATCCCCCTGGCCGCAAGAAATTGCGGACCTGGGCACTTCGTTGGAGTCGGAGGCAAACCTGCGCTCTGTTTCAGTTCGATTTGACGTCTTCAATGCGCTTTCGCGATGCGCAGTGAAACACGAGGGCGGCTGATTCCGCAAAGCGGTACCCGCCCGTCGGATGGGCCGCCTCCGAGAGGCTTACAGGGTCCACCCGCCAACAGCGATCCCCCCAACCCGTCATGGCCCGACTGCTCGCGCATCCCGGACTCGCCCATTCGGCTTACACCTTGGCGCTGGCTGCGATCTACGTCCTGCTCCGAGACTGGAAAGACCTCAACTCCGGCAGGTGCCGAGCGTTCGAGTCGGCGGGATGAAACTCAGAGCGTGGATCTTCTGTTAGGGTGACGCGACGAAGGAGATCGAAATAGTCGCCGATGCGGATCGGTCAAACGCGGGCTGGAGTCGCAAGACCTTCGCGCTCGCTGCGCTGATCGTTGCGGGTGCGACGATCGCCCGCGTGTACGCGGCGCTGGGAGATTTCTGGCTCGACGAGATCATCTCCTGGATGATGATCTTCCGCCCCGAGCCGGTCGAGGCGTGGTGGGAGATCCTGCTGATTCGACAGGAAACGAACCAGTTTCTGAGCACGTGGATACTCTATCTCTTCGGTCCGGAGGTTCCTTGGACCTTCTACCGCTTTCCGGCGGTGCTGGCCGGCGCAGGCACCGTCGTGATGGCCGGTCTGATCTGCCGACGCGGTGGGAGACTGGAGGCCCTGACCGCCATGCTGCTCGTGGGCGCCTCCTATTCCCTGATCCACTACTCCTCCGAGGCGCGCGGCTACTCCTACGTGGTGTTCTTCTCGTTTCTGTCCCTGTTTTTGGCCGACCGCTCGCTTGCATCCCCGCGCCTGCGCTGGGACCTTCTGTTCTCGATCTGCGCGACCCTCGGATTTCTCGCGCAGCTCCTCTATCTCTATTGCTTCGTCTCGATCGCGGCCTGGGCCGTGTGGCGCATGTGGCGAGAAGGTCGAACTTGGCGAGCGATCGCGATCAAGGCCGTCCGCTGCTGCACCCTGCCGGTCGTCTTCACGACACTGCTGTACGTCGTCACGATCCGCCACATGCAGGGCGTGGGCGGGCCGATCCTCCCGCTGGGAAAAGTCATCGTGGCGACGCTCTCCCTGACCGCAGGGGGACCGCGTGCGGGCGTGATGCCGTTCGCCGTCGCGTTGCTATTCGGTCTCGCGCTGGTCGGCGGCCTCTGGCTCCTCCGGAAGGAGCGCTCCGACTGGTGGGTATTCTACGTCTCCGTAGGCTGCGTTGCTCCGCTTCTGTTGATCCTCGCCGTGAACCGCGCGGCCGTGTATCCGCGCTACTTCCTCATCTCCGCGGCGTTCCTGCTGTTGCTGCTCAGCCACGCTCTCGCCGGTCTTACTCGCATCAAACGGTTCGGAAGACCGCTGTATGCACTCTTGGTGGTGGCCTTCCTGGCCGGCAACACGATTAAAACGATCCGTCTGATCAAGCTGGGGCGAGGAGCGTACAGCGACGCCGTTGTCATGATGGAGCAACAAACCGTCGGACCGCATATCACGGTCGGAAGCGATCACGACTACCGCAACGGGATCGTGTTGGATTTCTATCGACTCCAGCTGCCGCTGCGCAAGGACATCGTCTACTTCCCGTTGGAGAGCTGGCCGAAGAAGGGGCCCGAATGGGTCCTGCGGCACAGCATGAAAGCGTACTATCGGGCGCCCGACACTACCGCCGACCATCACGGCAACACCTACCGCCTGGTTCGTCAGTTCCCCTTCGCGGGGCTGTCCGGATGGAACTGGGCCGTCTATCACAACGAAAACAGCGATGGCCCGCCGGTCTCTCAGCCTCGTGGCGTTGGGCGGGAAAGGGGCGGATCGCCACCTTGATAAGCGTTGTAACCGCCCGCGAACCACGCCGCCGATTCTGGTCGGGCCCGCGAGGCCGGGCGAGGTGGTAGTATCGCGCGCCGCGATTCGGAGTGGCCCCATGCGTGAAGTCGCCAGCTCGCTGCCGACCCTGGAGGCCGAACCCGCTCGGTGGGTGGGCCGCCTCCGAGAGGCTTTCAGCGTCCCCCCGCCCGAAGAGCGGGTGCGCTCGTGGCACGTCAGCCCCGCGATCGACATGGCGGCCTACCATTTCAGCTGGCTCTGGGTCCTGCTTCCGCTGCTCTTCGCGGGCCCGAAGTTTCCCG
>SMVA01101970.1_pt1 | contig 11324 bp, 12 predicted proteins | sample 2456451 | NCBI WGS metagenome assembly SMVA01 (sample SAMN11095933, study PRJNA526329) | marine sediment metagenome | biome: Marine sediment; feature: Surficial sediment; material: Deep marine sediment; isolation source: Hadal surficial sediment | place: Pacific Ocean | collected 2014-05 | depth...
GATAGCGGGATTTATGGCTTTGAATAATACACAAGCATCTGATGACGACAAAAAGGCAGTTATGGAAGCGACTGATCAGTTTTATGTTGCTTTGAACTCTATGTTTAAGGGTGATTTGGATCTTATGAAGGAGGTCTGGTCTCATACAGACGATGTTACATATATGGGTCCAGGCGGCGGTATCAAGATTGGCTGGGATCAGGTGCTTGCAAGTTGGGAGGCACAGGCTGCCATGAAACTTGGAGGAAGTGTACATGCCGAGGATATGAGTATTACTGCTGGTAATGAGATTGCAGTTAGCATTAATTATGCAAAAGGTGAAAATATAGATGCTGAAGGCAAGCCTCGGCCAGTCTCAATCCGTACAACAAACACATTCCGCAAAGAAGACGGTAAATGGAAAATGATCGGTCATCACACGGATTTATTACCTTCAATGCAGAAGTAACGCTTAATTAGTTCTAGCTAATAACAATTACAGGTATGACTTCTATTAATAATCTTTGAGACTAAGAATTAAAAATAATTTTGATTACATAATTATTGCTATCCACTATTTTTATTATTCTCGAGATTCCGGTGGATCACTACAAGTTTTACAACTTGATTGTAAGATAATTAGTGACAGACACCTATTATTTTAGCCAAGTAATATTATTATTACTTAATAGAAACTATTTTAAATAAGTTCTTAAAATTGAGAAATGAATAATATATTAAAATATTATCCATCTATGATATTGTCGATATTGTTTTTACCAATAGTTTTCTATGAATTCTCCTTACATATTAATCCACAAAAGGAACAACTGTAAATCAAGACTGGATAAATGTTGTAAGAGTTATTTATTTATTATATACAATATATTGCATAATGTTTGCTCTCTATATTGAAAAACGAAGTATCAAGAATTTGAATAATAAATTCTCTTTTAAATGTATTTCACCGAGAATTATTTCTTATATTATTGGAATGGCATTGATTCTATCAATATCTATAAACCCACTAATATTACAAGAATTTAGATTAGCAACATCAATGGATGTGTTGATATATTCGATACTATCTATTACTGGAATATTAATCTGGGCATGGAGATACCGAGATATATTCATTGATAATAATGATAAATTGATAATAGGGACAGAGGATCAATCATTGCAAAATTATGAACATGAAGTTGCTACGGCAAGACAATATATGAGTAAATATACAATCGTTCTTGCCATATTGGGAACTCTATCTTTAATAATCCTATCGTTAATAGTTGCATCTTATTTTAACCAGCAAGACAATGGTGATATTGATTCAAATCTTAATATATTATTTGTTTCACTATATACTGTTCTAACTGTAGGATGTTTCACTGTAGTATTTCTCAGAAAAAAGAAATCAACATATACTGTATTTGCTACCAGAGCGATAAGCTGTTTCTTAATTTTTTGGGTTCCATTAGGTACAGCAACTTTTATTTATTGGGTTTGGAAGGTAAGAAAAAGAGAGGAAGCAGTGTCACAATTTTATGTTGCACTTAATGAAATGTTTAAAGGTAACGTTGAACCCATCAAAGAGGTCTGGTCGCATACAGACGATGTTGCATATATGGGTCCAACTGGTGGTATTAAAATTGGCTGACAGCAGGTCCTTGCAGACTGGGAAGCTCAAGCTGCTATGAAACTGGGCGGCGTGGTAAAGCCAGAGGGCATGCACATTATAGTAGGACAAGATATTGCAGTTACAAGTAATTATGAAAAAGGTTCAAATGTAGATTCTGAAGGCAAGCCAATGGAAGTATCAATACGCGCTACAAACACATTCCGCAAAGAAGACGGAAAATATAAAATGATCGGCCATCACACGGATTTATTACCTTTTTTGCAGAAGTAATCGGTTAATTAGTTATTTATAATAATAGTTACCCATATTCCTTCTATTAACGATCTTGGAGACTATGAACTAAAAATTATATTGATAGCCGGATTGCTGCTTTCCACTATTTTTATTATTCTCGAGATTCTAATTTATAGATACAAATATTACAACCTGATTATTGGGTATAACCTAGCTCCTGAACATATAAAAAAGCAGTATGATATCGAAGGTCTGGCAAAACATATTGGAAACGGCTCATCACTCTTGGTGTACTTTTGATTTTAGGCACGATCTTGCTCTACTTTAGTTTGCTTACATTGTTTAAAGTTACCTTTTTCATATTTCTCTTTATTGTTTTCATCATGCTTCTAGGCTCGATCAAATTTATGCCCTACAGACAAAACCTTGTTAAAAAATCGACCCTCTGACGCAAGACATCACTTTTTGTATAGACTGCTACCTATAAGAATTTTCAGAGCATTAGAAAAAGGGACAAGACAGTGGCTTCAGGAATGCAGACATTGTGGATATAAACAGGATTATTGGAAAGCGCGGGTAATGTCCGTTACAAGGCATATGGAGAACCAACTCAGCTCCAGTGGTGTGAAAATTGTATAAAGTTCAGACTTCATAAAATTCGTAAAAAAACTAACTTTGAAGCAGACAGGCTTGTAAATCAGATAATAAAAACAAATACTTTATAAATATAACTCATCCAGATAATTAAACTTGCTTGTTTGTTAAAAAAATAAGTTTATTCTTTTTCTCTTCTCTTAATTTCCTATACTCACTTTCTTCTATATCACCAGCCTCATAACTATCATCCAGCTTTGCTATTTCTTTTATCAAACTATCCCGCTTTTCCTTTGAATCAGAAGAAGGATCTTGCTTTTTACTTTTGAGTAATGTTGAATAACTAACACTTACGATAATAATCATGATTACTCCCAGAAGTATAAGCCACTTTGTAATATCATCTCCAAATAGCGGTTTAGTAATGGTTATTTTAATATCATGACCCTTTTTTAAATCATCACCACTCCATTTAAAAAATTTCTGATTGTTCATTTCAACTGACTCCCCGCCTTCAAGCCCTTCTACATGTGCTTTATAACCATTATCAGATACAAGAACCAACTGAGAAATTGTTAGATAATTAATTTTTCTATTTAGCTGCGTTATTCTAGTAATTGGCAATTCATAAGAGAATATCACTCTGCTTATTCCTGGCTGAACTGATTGAGTGCTTATTAACTCTCCGATATTAATAATTGCAGTTTCTTCTGATAGGCCGTGATGAAACTGAATAGCATCCGCATTTTTAGGAATATTAAATCTAAGTGTTTCTCTTTTTTCATTAGTAATATCATTGCTGCCGATATATACAGAATTTGACCCGTTCCTAAAAACTGAGAGTTCTGCTACTGATACCCTGTCTTCGTATATTTGTATAATTACATGTGAAGAATCAAGGATAATTAAGCTGTCATCAGTTGATGTATCAAAAACCGGAAGATCGAGAGTTCTAGTACTTTGTTCAGGAGAAAATATCATTTTCCCAGTACCATATTCAACCCCTTTAAAAATTAATGATATTACATATGCTCTGTCCCAGTTTAAATCTTTAAAAACATATTGCCCTTTAGAATCTGTTTTGATAGAAAACTCATCTCTTGAGATATCTCCAAGATAGGAGGTGAGTTTAACATCAAGTCCGTTGATTTCTTCTTTTAAAGTATCATTTTTAACAATACCTTTAATAATTCCTTTTTTTAACCTGCCTTTTGAAATCTTAAAATCCTTTAAATAATCATAAATTAATTCTGCCTGCTGTGGAGCAACATTCATTGGAGGCATCGGCGGGTATCCTTCATTTACAGGCATCTTATTTTTTTGCTTATAAATATCCTGAGAATTCAGCATCCATGTAATTATTTCCTGCTTAGAATATCTTTTAGATACTTTATACAAATCCGGCCCTACAAATTTACCCCTGCCTATTGTATGACAATTTGCACACCTGTTGGATAAAAACAATTCTTTACCGCTTATATGCTGCGCATTTGTTTCTGATATAAAGAATAATGGAAAAATAAATATTATTAGAAGTACTATTCTAAAATTCTTTTTAAAAAAATAGTTCGGATAGGTGATTTTGAGACTCATACTAATTAGTCCTTTTTGTTCCTGTGCTTTTTAATTTCTTGTTCGATACCGTCTTCAATTTGGCTAGAACTATTTTTAGAATTCCTAATTTCCTGCTCAATCTTATCTTCAATACTTAGCTTATTTTTATGCGACAATTCTTCAATTTTACGAACAACCTTTGCTGCTTCATATATATAACTTTCCCTAAGCTCTTTATAATCTTCATCAGTAAGTTTTCCAAGCCCATGATCGAATTCTATTTCTTTAATAGCGCTGTAAAGCTCAAGTTTGTTTTCTTCTAATAACTGCAGATCACTTTTTCTTTTTTCTGTATAATTCTTTTTATCTTCTTCAAAAAGATTCTCACTACCCGTCTTTGTAAAGAAGGGATAACAGATAAATATAGTTATACCAAGCACTATAAGAGTTATTAATATATATTCCATAACGCACTAATTAATTAGGGAAATTAAGAGTCGGCTATTGTACCTTTACCGCTTCATCTTTACTACCAAGACCATATTTGGCGAAAGACTGCTGAGGCCTAAGCTGTGGTGTGGGCCACATAGTGATAATAGCTCCAAAAAGAACTACTATACCGCCAGCCCATATCCAGCTTACCATTGGATTTAAAAATGCCCGGAAAGTTGCGGTTCCCTCTTCATTGAAATTAGAAAGAATAATGTAGAGATCGTCTTTAAAGGTAGATCTTAAAGCAACCTCTGTCTCCTGATTTATTTCTCTGTTGCCTTCATATTTATAAATATTTTTTTCAGGGTGTAAGTATCCAATTCTGTCACTATTTTTATATAAAACTAAATCAGCCCTGGTTCCGTTTTTTGCATCATTACTATATTGATGAATAGCTTCATACGTGATAGTGTAACTCCCAATATTGAAAGATTCTCCGGGATTCAGAGTTGCCTCTTTAGTATCTATAAATACAGATGACGAGGTAATTCCTATTACAATAATGGCAACACCTATATGTACTACATAACCTCCATACCTTCTTTTATTTCTAGATACAAGTTTTAAAAATGCCTTAAAATAGTTTTCACCCCTGGATGCTCTTACGTTTGTTCCTTTAATAAATTCAGAAAATACGGTAGTTAACGCAAAAGCACACAGAGAGTACGAGATTATTGCAGTAACCTCTCTCATACCTAAAACTACTAATACGACTGAAGTTGACAATCCAAGAATAACAGGGTACATAAAATTGTTTATAAGATTTTTCTTTGATGCCTTTCTCCATGAAACGAGAGGGCCAACCCCCATAAGAAAAATCAATACCAGGCCTATAGGCACATTCACTCTATTGAAATATGGGGGTCCTACAAGTACTTTCTGACCCATAAGCGCCTCAGTCAATATCGGGAAAATGGTTCCAAGAAATACTGTAAATGCAGCGCCAAGAAAAAGGAGGTTATTGAAAATAAACGCACTTTCTCTCGATATTATTGAGTCAAATCTGGCTTCTGTCTTAAGGTCATCAAACCTGTAAAAAATCATAGCAAATGAAAACAGTAGAATTAAAGCTATAAATGCCACGAAAAATGGACCTATATTAGACTGAGCAAATGAATGTACAGAAGATATAATCCCGCTTCTTGTAATAAATGTTCCAAATATTGATAAGAAAAAAGTGATTGTTACCAAAACCATATTCCATCTTTTAAGCATCCCCCTTTTTTCCTGTATCATGATAGAATGAAGAAAAGCGGTGCAGGTAAGCCATGGCATAAATGCAGCGTTTTCTACAGGATCCCATGCCCAGTAACCACCCCAGCCAAGCTCAAGATAAGCCCAGCGCGCACCAAGCAACAGGCCTATGGTAAGAAATGTCCATGAAAAAAGAATCCATTTTCTGCAGAGTTTTATCCAGTCGTCATTTAATCTGCCGCTCAGTAGTGCTCCCATCGCAAATGCAAAGGGTATAGTAAGGCCTACATACCCTATATATAATGTTACAGGATGAATAGCCATATAAGCGTTTTGTAAAATGGGGTTTAGCCCCCTTCCCTCTTCAGCTTTAAACGCAAGTTTTTCAAACGGACTCTCTACAAATGCTATGAGAATCAAAAAGAAGATTAATACAGAAAACAAAGTAGCATTGACATACGGAGTCATTAACTTTCTTGCTCTGCTATTTTGATATACAACTATCGCTACATAAATTGATAGTATAAGACACCAGAGCAACAGCGACCCGGCCTGACCAGCCCAAAGAGCTGTAAACCTGTATATCATAGGAAGATCGGTACTTGTATTTAAAGCTACATATTTAAGAGAAAAATCCAGATTAACGAGACCGTGAAGTAGAGAAAGAGTAGCAATTAATAATAAAACACAAATAGCAATTGCGGTATTTTCAGAACTTTTTATTAAATCCCTATTTTTTGTCTTTGCGCCCACTATAGACGCGACTGCCCCATAAACACAGACAGCAAAAGCTAAAAGAATTGAAATTGTTCCGGCTTCTGACATTAATAGGTTTTCTCAGCCCTTTGGATGGAATCTGTTGATTCGTATTTGGTTGGACACTTTGCAAGAAGCAAATCTGCGTCAAAAGAGTTATCGGGATTATATGATCCTTCAACTACAGCTTCCACTCCATCTCTGAAAATATCGGGCACTATCCCGGAGTATTTAACATTTATAAAATCACTACCGTCAGTTATGGCAAATTTGAGTTTACCACTGACTTCACTAATAATTGACCCCTCTACAACCGTGCCTGAAACTCTCACTTTTTGTTTATAAGTGGAAGGTACTCCCTCTTTTAACTCAACTATTTTCAGGTAATACACTCCCGATTCAGATACACCTGTAAAAATCAGATATCCAACTGATATGAAAATAGCGCTTATCGCTATTATAAATTTTAATCTACCTTTTAACATTATTATTTTTAATTATTTTTCTTATCCAACTCCTTTTTAAGTATATCTAATTCTCGTTCAAGTTTTTTAGATTTTTTAATCAATATTATTAAATAACCCAAAATAAAAGCCCAGATTATTGTTTGTGACCAAAATAGATAATTCATTATATATTTAAATTGCCCGAGATTTAAGAAGTCTCAAGTTATCCTTTATTTTTTCATATAAGATACGCTGTTTTAACAAAATTATAAAGAGCAGCGTGCATGCTAAAAAAGTAATAAGCATTGTGATTAGCATTTTAGATTCAATTCCTCCTCCACCGGGTCCAAATACAACAGGTGATATACCTCTCTTTAACCTTGCAGAAATATAAACCAGCGGCAGATCTATAAAAGCAATAATGCTAAAAACCGCTGCAAACCTTGCCTGCTTTACATTATCACCAGCAACTGATCTTAAAATCAGGTAAACAATATATAAAATCCACAGAATAAACGTTGTTGTAAGCTGTGGATCCCACGTCCACCATGTACCCCAGATCGGTTTTGCCCAGATACTTCCTGTAATTATGGTAAGCGTTATAAACAAAACACCTATTTCAGCAGATGAAAGTGCAAGAATATCCCATTTTCTCTTGCCACTTTTCAAAAACATGATGCTCGCTATAAAAACAGTAGTAAAAGCAACTGTTGCAACCCAAACAGTTCCCATGTGAAAGTAAAATATCCTCTGTATATCGCCCATTACCAGTTCAGTTGGGGCATAAATAAAAGAGGCATAGAGAGATGCTATAATTGAAATTACTGTTAGTACTAAAAGTATTATCATGTTTTTATAGATTCAACTTTCTTCGATTACGTATTCATAAAGCAATATACCTGCAGAAAGAAAGATTATATCAAAGGCTATTAACACTTGCAAAGAAGAGCTGTTTGAAGATAAAGATTCTCCTGATAGCAGTGATCTGGTTATTCTAACAGCATTTAACAATACCGGAATGATAATTGGGAAATAAAGTATAGGAAGCAGAACTTCTCTTAGCCTAGTGTTTAGCGAAATAGCCGAAAATAAAGTTCCAACACTACTAAAACCTATTGTTCCCAAAAATATTACTAGCATTATCTCAATTATTTTTATGCTGAAATCATAGTTAAAAAGAATAATGAATATAGGTATTGTGATAATTTCTATAATCAATAAAAATATCAGATTACTAAAGAATTTGCCCATGTAAATCAGACTTCTATCTACCGGAGCAAGTAGTAAACCCTTTATAGCTTCAGATTCTTTTTCAAGTGAGTATGAACGACTAAGACCAATAGACCCGGAAAACAAAAAAGTAATCCAAAGTACAGCCGGTGAAACAATATTCTTTATATTTGAAGTCAGATCCAATACCAGGTTAAAAACAAATATTATAATGAGAGAAAATGTAAACATAGAAATGAACATATCTCTTGAACGAAATTCAGAAATAAAATCCTTTCTAACTATAGAAATAATTGTTTTCATTTAATTGTTTATGCTTACAAGCTCAAGATACTTCTGCTTAAAATGATCTTTATTCACATCTGACGTCATAAAAGCTATCTCACCGTTAATTAAGAGTAATATTCGATGAGCTAAATCAGCACAATCATCAAAGCTGTGTGTAGACATTAATATGGTCTTTCCTTGTGCTTTTAAATTTTTTAAAATATTTGTGATTATAGATGTTCCTAAAAGATCAAGACCACTAAAGGGTTCATCGAGATATAAAATGTCTGGCTCATGGATAAGTGCTCTTGCAAGAGCAACACGCTGTTTCATGCCTCTTGAATAATTTCTCACAAGTTCATTTTCTCTTGCGTCAAGTTGTAATGTTTCCAATATCTCCTTGGCTTTATTAAGTGGGTTATCAACATTATAAAGACCGGCAAAAAATACTAAATTTTCTAAAGCGCTTAGGTTTTCATATAAAAACGGCTCGTGAGAAACAAAACCAATCCTGCTTCTTATTTCATGGCTGTTTTTATATATATTTATATCATCAATATAAACTTCACCCTCTGTTGGGGCTAAAATAGTAGATAAAATCTTTAAAAGAGTAGATTTACCGGCGCCATTGGGGCCAAAAATGAGAACAAATTCCCCTTTGGATATTTCAAAGTGCAGTCCTTTTAAAGCAGAAATGACTCCGTATGTTTTTTGTAAGTTATTTACTGAAATCATAATATTTAGTTTTTAAACAATTTATGAATATTTAATCTATAATAATTATATAGAGAAAAATTGTCATCAATTAAAACACATTAACATAATTATTCTAATAATTTATTGAGAGGGACAATGTATATGCTAGAAATATTATCTCTAGATGCAGATAATGTTATAGGATGCGCAGTAGATGGAAAGATTAATAGTGAAGATATAGAAAAAATATCTAACATAATTGACGATAAGTTAAAAATCTATGAAAAGCTTAGAGTATATGTTGAGGTAAACAATCTTGATGGTATATCGCTCGACGCCCTTTTTAAAGATTTAAAACTTGGATTTAAGCATTTTAATCACTTTGACAAAAAAGCTGTTGTTACCGATAAAGCATGGATGAAGAACATCACACCCGTAATAAATAAAATATTCTCAAATATTGAAGTTAAATGTTTTTGCTTCGAAGATAAAGAAGAAGCAGTGCAGTGGGTTAAGAGCTGAAGTATAAATTTGGAAGATTTATGGAAACACACAATCTACTCACCAATCTACCTGACAAACTCCCCGAAGAGGTTTTTGAAACTCTTATTAATAGTAAAAACATTAAGATAGAAAGAATTATTTCACCTAAAGATCACAAAACTCCCGATGGCAAATGGTTTAAACAGGATTTAAATGAATTTGTGATTTTATTAAAAGGAAGTGCTGTATTGTTATTTAAAGAAAATGGTTATTTTACAAATTTAAAGCCCGTGGATTATATCAATATACCCAGATATAAGGAACACAGAGTAGAATCAACTGATAAGGAAGTAGAGACCATCTGGCTTGCAATTCACTATAAATAGCTTTCCCTAAATATAGAGAAATAAATGAAGGATTAGTAGTAAATCAGGTTCTTAATTAACTATTAAAAGTCGAACTCAATCAAAGTTATTATAGTTTCTCTACCTTAAATTTGTTCTTCCATTCTTCTCTTCTTTCAGCATATCTTTCACTCCATGTAATAGCTAACCCTACCTTTTGTGCTACATAGAGGGCTAATTTGTGCTGATCGCTGTCAAACTCTATTTCTTCGTCACTCCAAAGCCAGACAACTCCTCTGGCTTCTTTTGATCCGCCGCTAAGTGCAATGGGCACTCCATATACACCTTTTTTACCCAATGCTTTACCTGCAGGTCCTATGGTATCATCAGTCTGAGAATTTTTTATATTCAGTATATCGTTTGTAGTAATCAACTTCCAGGTAATACCCCTTGGCCTGTCAATCTTCGCTGCTCTGCTTAAATACTCGTCGGGCACATTTTTTTGGCTTACTATAACCGCCTGATCACTGCTGTTATCGACAATATATACCATTACCATATTTATATTTTCAAGCTTTAAAAGTATATCGGCAGACATTTGATAAATATCCTTAATGTCATTCTTCATATTTAACTCTGTGTCTACCCTTTTAATTAACTCATTATCTTCCAATGCCATTTGATCCCTACTCCTTATAATGAACCTAGTCACTCCTTCAATGACATAGTCATTATAGTGGTTACCTAGTTTAATTTAACATAGAAATTATAACTTGTTAAGCTTAACTATACATATGACTTAAATACAATTTTCTATAGTACTTTTGTACAGGTAGATTAATTTGGATTGTGCAAATATTATTCTTTTCCGTGATAAAAATAAGTTTTACTTACATTTAGAAGAATGTGAGTTTACGTATAATCATCGCAATGATAATATCTATAAATTACTACTCATATTCTTTAAAAATAGGATCATTAAGCCTATATATTCTTAAAAGTCATTTACAACCCCCATTTAATAAGACAAAATCAAAAAATGGGATTTGGTTTAACAATATTTATCCTGTTTTTAGTAAGTTTTAGTCCTTACTTACTCTCTGCAGAGAAAATAAATGAACAAATTGAAATAGTTTCTGCTGCTAAAAAAACTGGAAGACCTCTTACTTTAAAACATCTGGCGCAAGAAATTAAAAACAACCAAGTAATTTATATTGGTGAAAATCATGACAATTCATCTCATCACCAAATACAGCTCTATATAATCAAAACTATTTATAATCAAAATAAAAGAATAGCAATTGGAATGGAAATGTTTCAATCCAAATTTCAGGATGCAGTTAATGATTATATTTTCGGAAATATTAGTGAAAAAGAATTTCTGAAAAAAACCGAATATAACAAAAGGTGGGGTTA
>SMVA01387233.1_pt1 | contig 11323 bp, 13 predicted proteins | sample 2456451 | NCBI WGS metagenome assembly SMVA01 (sample SAMN11095933, study PRJNA526329) | marine sediment metagenome | biome: Marine sediment; feature: Surficial sediment; material: Deep marine sediment; isolation source: Hadal surficial sediment | place: Pacific Ocean | collected 2014-05 | depth...
ATATCCAAAAATTCAGTCGATATTGTAACATCTCTATTTTTCCCCGTTCACGAGCTTTAAACCCGAGTTCCTATAACTCTGAGGTGACAAGTTGACTGACAATGAGATACACAGAGCACTTCTAAATTCAGATAACAAGATAGAGGATATTATCTGGGATGGTAGATAGGGTTGTTAATCGATTATCAAGACGAAGACAACGAGGAAATCAATATCAAAAAAAGGAAATCATTAATCAATTAGAAAAATTATTCATAGATGAACACGCTTAAGTTCATATGAAATTTAGAAAATTATGGTTGAGGATAATCTCTGTAGAGAATGTGGTAGTGAATTAAATCCTAAGCTCAAATATTGTCCAAATTGTAAATGTAATGTAGAAATAGAAAAAATAGAAAAAATAGAAAAAATAGAAAAAATAGAAAAAATAGATGACACACCACAAAAAATGAGGCCTAAAAATTCATTACAAAAACTTACTCAAAGTGCAGTATGGGGATTTATGATGATTATCATCGGCAGTTATCAACTTCTATCATTTGGAGAATGGTATTTTCAAGTTATTGGGGTATTGGTGATAGGATTCGGTATTCGTAATTTATACAAAAATTACAAAAAGAAAAGTTAAGGTAATTCATTAGGGAATTCTTAGAAAAAAATGAAACCTGTAGAATCTGAGAGATGGTTTTTTTAATATGGTATAATCAGCAAAAAAATATTTTTGCGATCTAGTTTACTCTACATGTGCTGTGTGTAAGCTTTAATATTAATAGTAATTTTTTTGCAAATTAGAAATTAATTGTTGGCGATTTTTGATGTTGAAGGTGTTTTGTATGATGAAGAATATCTCCCTATTCTTGCAGAAAAACTCAACAAAGAATCTGAAATTTGGGAAATTACTAAACAAGGAATTCAAGGAAAAATTAACTGGGAAGAAGGACTTAGAACAAGAGTTGCTGCTCTAAAAGGATTAGATAAAAAAACTTGTCAAGACGTTGCTGATTCATTACCTATAATGACTGGTGCAAAAGAAGCCTGTAGAGTTTTAAAAGAGGCTGGATGGAAAATCATGGCAGTTTCTGGAGGTTTTACACTAATGATGGGTAGATTAAAAGAAGAATTGGGATTAGATTATGTTTATTGTAATGAATTAATTTTTAAAGACGGTAAGCTTGATGGGGTGAAAATTAATGTTGATTCTGATAAATCAACATCTGCTAAAATAAAAATTCAAGAATGGGGTGAACAAAAAGAAGATATTGTTTGTGTTGTAGATGGAGCAAATGATGTGAAATTATTTGATATTTGTGGTTTAGGAATTGCTTATCGTGCACAAGATATAGTTAAAGATTTAGCTACTACTACATTAGAAGTTAAGGATCTCTCAAAAATTTTAGATATTATTAACAAATATTTCAAATTGGAATTAAAGACTACTGCATAAACAATTTTGTAGTCCATTATTTTAGAAATACTGTTTGGAAGTAATCCCTGTTCATATAGAAAAAGAAATTGAAATATCTGATGATATTTTTAAAATAATTTCTCAGAATTTTGAATTAAAAGATGGTGATATTTTAGTGATTGCCCAAAAAATTATCTCAAAACAAGAAGGTAGACTTGTTGATTTGTCTAGTGTGACTCCTTCATTACTTGCTCAAGGTATTGCTTCACAGTATCACAAAGACCCTCGAATTGTTGAATTAATTTTATCTGAATCAAAACGAATTGTTCGAATGAAAAATGAAATAATTATTGTTCAAACTAATTCCGGATTTATTTGTGCAAATGCTGGTGTTGATGAAAGTAATGTAAAAGATGGATTTGCAACATTACTTCCAATAGATTCTGATATTTCAGCACAAACTATTCGTAAAAAAATTAAAGAAAACACCAACAAGGATGTGGCAGTGATTATTTCTGATACTTTTGGACGTCCTTTTAGAATGGGGCAAACTAACTGTGCTATTGGAATCTCTGGATTAAATCCTCTTTTAGACTATGCAGGAACTATGGATTCATTTGGAAAAATTTTACGCATAACTGAAATTGCAATAGCTGATGAATTCTCTGCAGCAGCAGAACTTGTAATGGGGCATACTCTAAACTGCCCTGTAGTGATTATTCGTGACTATTCCTTTGAGATTGAAGAACTTGGTGTAGATAAATTAATTCGTCTAGAAAAAGATGACTTGTTTAGATAATTTTAGTATTGAATAACCCAATTTCTTTTTATCATGGATTCTGCAGTAGATTCTGTAACACACATCAAATCTTTTGTTTCGATATTTTGAATTATAACCAAATCTTTTTCACATGAAATTATTTTATAGTTATTTTTTTCATTACTAATAAATTTTATTGGGAACTGTCCTACTACACCCTCATTTAATGACAAATACCAATCACTAACCCCATTTGACTTGGATAATTTTCCAGCACTCCCCGTAATTTTAATTTCTGAATTTTCCATATTTGTTGTTGCTAACATATTCTCATACAGTAAATCTGTAATGGTCATGGGATTAATTTCATCTATTGCTGAATATAAAATTGCAATTAGACCTGATACATATGCTGCAGAAGCTGATGTTCCATGGAATGCCTCTTCTTTGTAAATTTCTGTACTGATTCCATCCTTAACTAAAATATTTGGTACTGTTTGTCCGTTGTCTGTTGGTCCTTTAGAACTGAATGGTTGTACATTGTTATCATTTCCAAGTGAACCTACAACAACTATCCCTTTAGCATCAGATGGTACTCCTACACTGCCTTGACTATGTGAATATTCTAATTTATCATAAACACTGAAAATCTCTAGATTGGCCATTGTTGTTGACCAAAATTTGAAATCCCTATATAATATTCGCCTGGAACTTCTGGGATGTAGTGGATGTATTCTAGTTTGCTTGAATCTTTTTCTTGTAGAGTGGAAGAATAATCTACGATTTTTCCACTTGCATCCATTAATGTCAAATCAAAATCAGAAATAATATTTTCATCATCACTCCATTTTAAATATACCAGAATTGGTTTTTCTTCATAGACCCGTTTACCATCTACTTGAATGGTGAGTCCTTCATCAGCATTTGAAAATTCATGCCATCTGTCACCATCAGTATCTCTGAAAATTCCTTCCCAATGATTTTCAGCATAATTGCCAGATGGTACAACTACTGTAATTTCAGATTTGATTGCATCTTCAACTTTTTTTGTAATCGAACTTGTTCCATCTGTAACATAATTAACCCATGTATATGAAATTGTTATTATGTCTACATTTTTTGAAATTGCATAGTCCATTGCATCAATAAATTCTAACTCAGTACCTGCAGAAAGAAGATGTAATTTTACATCTGGTAGCATACTAATAATAATTTGCGCCATTGCAGTACCGTGAAATGATTCACTGTTATCAATTTTTAGCGAATCAGAATTTTCATAAAGATATCTAAATGAAACACTTTCAATAACATTGTCTGATATTTTTTGATTTTTTTCATTAAAAGCAAGATCAATAATTGCAATTGATACGGGAGTACTTGAAATAACATTTTTTGCAAAAATTGAATCTTCTATTATTCTTCCATCTACTACAATATCTCTATTTTGAATAGCAAGAAATGTTGATCTAATATTTTTAATTTCAGAAATATTACTTATTTTTGATATTTCATGTACGGGCATGCTAATTTGCATTTGATTCCCTTTTGTGATTTCAATTGTTGCAATTTCTTTAATTTTATTTAATACATCATTACTAATTTCATTTACATTAATTATTAATCTGGTATTTCCCTCATAATAATCAAATCCTTTTTTCTTTGCGTATGTTTGATAATCTTTACTTTGAATAAATTTTGTAATTTTTGAATCTGTTTTTTTGTCTTTATTCTTAATTGGTTTTATAAAATCGATGACTTCTATTTTCTTTTCTTTATCTTTCTGAATTTTTCCTAATAAATTATTTTTACTCTTTTCTCCATATTTTTCTTTGTCCGTTTTTTCATTTTTTTTATCTTTATTATTTCCACTATTCCCATTATTTCCACTATTCCCATTCTCTTCACCTGGCCCATTATCGTGACCTTCTTTATGATGTGCAAAAGCAAAATCTGTACTAGTTGCTGCAACTGACAAAAGCAAAATCGATAAAACAATTACAAATACCTCTGAACTTAATTTGAAACTCCCCAACTTTTTTCTTACTCCGTAATGGCATATTAACCTGATCGAATATTAACATCTTAAAATGAATATTTTTGATAAAATGATTTTTTTCTAAATTTCTTTCAAGATAATTTATGAATTGTATGAGATCTTCTTTTTATAGCGATCATTTTATTTTGTAATAAGTTGGATCTTTTTACTTGTGATACTGACAATTATTTTTTAAGTCTTGAATTTGTAAAATATTGCAATGGGATGTTGGTAAATCATGAAAATTAAAAAAAAATTTACATTGGAAATTATCATTTTATCTATTATTTTGGCGATAACATCTTTTATTATAATTGATAATACTTTGAATGTAGAACAAAATTTTTCTATTCTGAATAATGATCTTATTCCTCGTTTGAGTCTTTTAAAAGATATGAGAATAATGGCTTCAAATGTCCTTATTTCCACGCTTGAATTTACCATGTTTGAAGAAAATTTTATAACATCTGGTGATAAAACACTCAATACAAATATTCAGTCATCTATTCTAACTCAAATAGAAGAAAACAAAATTAATTTTCTTCAATTATTTGAAATATACAAACAACAAGTTTCTGGAACTAATATTGAAGAACACATCATCCAAATAAATTTGAAATGGGAACAATTTACAATTCTTTCCGATAAATTTGTTGATTATAGAAAAAAAGGAATTTCAGGTGACGAGTTTATAAAAATTAAAGATGAATTCAAAAACTCTAAAGATATTTTATTTGCTCAAATTGATTCTCTTTTAATAATTAATGAAAAACAAGTTGAACAAAAAGGAAAAGATGTTTCTGAACTTGTTAAATTTTCTACTGTACTAATACTACTAGTTGTTTCATTTTTTATTATTACTCTTATTATTTTAAGATATTATCTTTTAAAATCTATCTTAAAACCTATTTTTCAAATTCGTTTTGCCACACAAGAAATAGCCAAAAATAAATTAAATTTAAGAATAGATGATATTTCTAAAGATGAGCTTGGTGAATTATCTGAAGACATTAATCTAATGACACATAAATTAGAATCTGTCCAAGATAAATTATTAAAATCTGAAAAACTTTCTGTTGTTGGTGTTTTAGCTGGAAGAATGGCTCATGACATCCGAAATCCTCTTGCAATAATAATGGCATCTTTAGAAATTCTTAAACTAAAATATCCTGAAATTGAAGATGCCAAATTCAATAAAATCAATAATGCAGTTAATCGTATTACACACCAAATTGAGGATGTATTGGATTTTGTTAAAACATCTCCTTTGCTAATTGAAAAAACTTCCATGCTGGATATTATAACAAATATTTTGGATTCTCATGAAATGCCTGATGATATTGATGTTGTTTTACCCAAAAATGACGCAATAATTAGATGTGATTCTCAAAAAATGAGGATAGTGTTCCTAAATTTGCTGTTGAATTCTATTGATGCAGTAGGTAAACGTGGAGAAATTAAGATCAGATTTCATGATTATAAAGAACTACTAAAAATTGAATTTGAGGATTCTGGGTCAAGCTTAGAAGCAAAAGATTTGGAACTCCTATTTGAACCTCTATTTACTACTAAACAGAAAGGAACAGGACTAGGTTTGTCAAGCGTTGAAAATATTATCCGAGAACATGGTGGAACTATTTCAGTCACTTTGCTACCTACCGTTTTTACCATTACTTTACCAAAAACTTTGAATTAACTTTTCTTGAACCACTTTTGATTTTTTATTGAATTAACTATGTCTATTCTTAATCTTAAACTCAAATAGATTTTAATATGACAAAACACTTTTTGTGAAATAGTCTAACATGTCTGAATCAACTGAAAAAAAATTAGATGCAACTGGATTATTTTGTCCTGAACCTGTGTTTAGAACAAAAATTGAAATTGAAAGAATGCAAGTTGGTCAAGTTTTAATTGTTTCAGCAGATGATCCAGCAGCTGAAGATGATATTTCAAGATGGGTAACAAGAAGTGGCCATGAATTATTGAATTTATCAAAAGATGGCGATGTAATTACATTTCAAATTAAAAAGGTGAAATAACCAAAATTCGACTACTGATTAGTCCCTCATCTGCTACAGTTTATGCATGTATGAAGAAATATTCTATTGGAAATGATGCATGTGTTGTTGGAATTTTTGCTGATGATGTACGAAAATTCAAGAGTGTTTATGCTACACAAAATGTAATGACTGAAGATGAATTTGAAGACTCTCTTAGAAATGCAAAACACATGTCAGAATTAGCATATTAACTATTTTTCTAAAATCACTTTTACATGCTCTTCATAAAATTCTCTAAATGATGAATTCATATCCTTTTCAAAATCGAGACTTTTGTTACTTTGCTCTGTAATCTGATCTTTGATTTTTTTACTCCACTGACTTTGTTGTTTGTCTTTCTTATCCATAATTGTTGGATTTTCTATTATTTTCTCCATTATCTCTATGAATACTATCCCTATCTGACGAAATTTACCTATTCGTAATAGAAACATTTGTGATTCTTCTCTGTTGATTACATTCATCAAAGAATGAATCTCATTATAGTATTCCATCCCTTTTTCATTATATTTTTTAAAATCATCAATTCTTTTTTGCCAATATTCTTTTGATGGTTTATTTTCTACTTTATAGCTAAATTGATTTTTGGCTAACTCTATTCCTAATTTAGCTAGTTTTTCACTATGTTCTTTGACTATTTTCTTTAATCCTTCAGAATTTTGACTCATTGAATTTCACTTGATTATTTATTATGATGATTTAGGCTTTTGTATTTTTTGATTCATTCCATATGTCGTTTGATTTTTTCAAATATATCTTTAAACAACTTTCACAAAATGAATCCCATTCTCGGATTCCTAACTTTTTGAAAAAATTTAATGACCATTTGTATGTCGGTTCTTCTCTATATTGAAATTGTTGAATCGTGTATATCTCTTTTTCATGAAATTTATTCAAACATTTTTTGCATTGAGCATTTTTCATTCTTATTTTTCTGCAGATTCAGAAATATATTTATCAACATCTATTGCTGCCATACATCCAAAAGCAGCAGCTGTAACTGCTTGTCTATATGTTCTATCATGAACATCCCCTGCAGCAAAAATACCTTCCATGTTTGTATGTGTATTATTTTTTAATATCACATACCCTTGACTATCTAATTCAATCTGTTTTTCAAATATTTTTGTATTTGGAGTATGACCGATTGCTACAAACAAACCTCCAACATCTAGAGTTGTTTCATCATTTGTTTTTAGATTTTTTAAAATCACTTGTTGTACTTTTTGATCACCTTTAATGTCAATCACTGCTGAATCCCAATGGAATTTTATTTTTTCATTATTTAGTGCTCTTTCTTGCATAACTTTACTTGCTCGTAATTCATCTCGTCTGTGTACAATGTGAACAGTTGTAGCAAATTTAGTTAAGAATGTGGCCTCCTCGATTGCGGAGTCTCCCCCCCCAACCACTACTATCTCTTGATTTCTAAAGAAAGGACCATCACATGTTGCACAATAAGAAACCCCTTTTCCTGCAAATACCTCTTCACCCTTTAATCCCATTTTTCTTGGATTGGCACCTGTTGCAATAATGACTGCACGCCCCTCATACTCTTCTGATGCTGTGAGAACTTTGAATGGGCTTCGTCTAAAATCAACATCAACCACTTCATCATCTATTATGGTTGTACCCATTTTTTGAGATTGCTTTCTCATATCAATCATCAAATCTGGACCCATTATGCTATTTTCAAAACCTGGATAATTTTCGACCTCAGTAGTGTTGACTAGTTGACCTCCTGGCAATATTCCAGATAAAATCAATGTATCATAACCTGCTCTAGAACAATAAATTCCTGCAGTGTATCCTGAAGGACCTGCACCAATAATTACCACATCAAATTTTGTCTTCTTTTTATCTGATATTTTGGGCCTATCGTCATTTGTTTCAAGTACTGCTGCCCCAGCTTCTCCTGACATCATAATGACAAATCTTCATGTTTCAATAATTTAAGTGCATACACTATCTGTTTAATTATTTGAGATTTTTTTAATAACTTCTAGATGTTTTTTACAAAATATTTGATTCTCAATTTGAGAATCTAATAGATCCTTTTGCCAGTGAGCATTAAATAGTCTACACTCTTTTTGGTCACAAAAACAATCACCTGTCTCAAAATATATGATTGCTTGTAACAAATAACCCTCAATTACTTGCGATAATCGAGAATCGTTATATTCTAAAAATTCACCCTTGTATTTTTTTTTAATTTCATCAATTTTATCTTCGGAAAAATCAGTCATCAATTCAAAATAGTATTGTTTTGGTTTTGCTGGGGCCTCTATAATTCCTGAAGTTGAGATGATTGTTGGATTGGAATTAATTATTGCTCTTGCATGATATCTAAAATCACTTTCATCAAATATACAAGTTAATTTATTTGTAAAAATTATGTGTAGTGTATTTAAGTCATTTTCATCTTTTGGAATAATATTAGTAATAATTTTTTGAAACTCAAATCCATCATACAAAACCATTTCTTTATCTTTTGTAGTATCTTTGGATTCTTTTTCTGCCTGTATGTTCCTAAATGGAGGAATGTGTTTTTTAAACGGCTTTTTTAAATCAAAAATTCTTGAACCTGCAATTTTTTCAAAAATTTCATCATCCGCATATTCTGAGAAATTTTTTCTAATTTCAATATCTGCTGGAAATGATTCTTTTAGAAATTTTTCTAATTTTTCTAATTGGATTTCAGGAACTGTGGGCTCATCGTATAGAATAATTTTACTTGTTCTCAATAAAGAAATAATGTCTTTGTAGCTTATCTTTCTAACTCTTTGATTTTTTCAACTGTAATTTCTGCGGCTTTCTTGCCTGAGAATAACATTGAACCAAATGTTGGCCCCATTCTGGCTAACCCATATGTTTCAGTAACTGACATTCCTGCAGCTATTAATCCTGGATACACTTCTCCTGTTTTGTGAACAACGTGTTCTTCCCCTTCATTTACATACATTGGTTGCATTCCTATCCATTTAGTTAATCCTCTATCTACAAGTCTTTTTACTGCTACTGAATCATGGCCTGATGCATCAATGAGAACTTTGCATTCAAAAGCTATTGGATCAACACATGTAATATTGCGGGGTAATGCTGATACTGGCATCCAATTAACAACAATTCCTGTCACTCTACCATTTTTTAGCACTAAATCATCAAACTTTGTAAGCTGAAGGAATTTTACTCCTGCATCACAAGCTGCTGCAATTAATTTTGATACTGCATGTGGGCCTGGTGTCAAATACAAACCCTCTTGAACTTTTTTGTACGGAACTCCTAATTCATCCCAAATTTTTTGTGCAGGTTCTCTAACAGTCACAGGATTCATCATATATCCTCCTAACCAATATCCGCCACCTAGGTAGTTATTCTGTTCAATGACTAAAACTTTGTATCCCAAATTTGATAATTCTCTACTTGCAGTTAACCCTGCAGGTCCTGCACCAATAATGATAACATCTGATTCTGCTCTATCAATTAAAACATCATGAAATTCATTTGCTATTGCCCGTGTTATGTCAACTTCACGTACATCTGTAAAAATTTTTGTTGATTTTTCTGCAACTGTTGCTTCTTGCATGTCGATGCATCATTACCTGATTAATTAATACTTTCCCACGATTTTTTTAAAATTAGGTAATACTAATTTCATAATTTTTTAGAATCTGAGCGAATAAAAATAGGAAAAAAATGTGTTATAATGAAAACTTCCCTCCTAAATATCCCATATCTCAAAAATTTATATCCAAACTAAATGGAATTTCTTTGTATTGACTACATCTAATCTTAAACAAACAGCTAAATCTGTAAAACCTAAAATTAATTGGGCTAGATCAGAAGAAGTGGATAATTTTGCAAAGACTGTAAAATTATTTCGTCAAGGAAAATACGATGCTGCTAGTTTTAGACGTTTTAGACTTCAACACGGTGCATATGGAACCCGGATGACTGGCGATTATGCCATGGTTCGAATTAAACTTCCTGCAGGAGAAATATATCCTCACCAATTAGAAAAAATCTCTCAACTAAGTGAGCAATTTTCTATAGGCAGTGCACATTTTTCCACAAGAGAAAATATTCAATTACATTGGGTAGTTCTTGAAGATGTTTCAGAAATATTTCGAGGACTAGCTGAAGTTGGATTAACATCAAGAGAAGCCTGTGGGAATAGTGTACGAAATGTAATGTGTAGTCCTTTATCTGGTGTTTGCCCTGATGAAGAATTTGATGCAACACCTTATGCACTTGCAACTGCAAAATTCTTTTTGAGAAATCCTATGACTCAAAATCTCCCACGTAAATTCAAATTCAATTTTACCTGTTGTGAAAAACATGGGATGGTAAGGATGGTTGATGTGGGATTAATTCCACAGATTAGAGAGATTGATGGAGAAACTCAACGAGGTTTCAAAATATTCCTTGGTGGTGGATTGGGAAATAGATCATTTGTTGGACATCAATTAGAAGACTTTACTCCTGATGAAGATTTACTTTACACCTCTATTGCAGTATTGAGAATATTTGATAGATTAGGAGATCGAAAAAATATGGCAAGAAACCGAATGCGTTATCTTGTAAATGATATGGGTTGGGACAAATTCCAAAACCTAGTTCTAAAAGAGAGAGCAATAGTTCGAGCTACACAATCTGTAGTTACACGATTAAATGTTAATCATACACCATATGAAATTAAACGACCACTTAGGATATCTGATGAAAGTGGCATACCTTCATCTGATGGATATGCAAGATGGCTGAAAACAAATACTATAAAACAAAAACAATCTGACTATCGCTCCATATTCATCACTCTTGAGGCTGGTGATATTACATCAAACCAACTTAATGCATTAGCATCTTTGACTCGTGACTTTTCATCTGAGGGTCATGCTAGAGCCGGATTTGAACAAAATATCGCATTACGTTATGTTCATGAAGATGATTTACCACGTTTGTATTCTAAACTTTTAGAGACCGGATTGGCAAAATCTGGTGCGTTAACTATGAGTGCACCTATTGGCTGTTCAGGAACTACATCATGTAATCTAGCGTTG
>SMVA01372044.1_pt1 | contig 11322 bp, 6 predicted proteins | sample 2456451 | NCBI WGS metagenome assembly SMVA01 (sample SAMN11095933, study PRJNA526329) | marine sediment metagenome | biome: Marine sediment; feature: Surficial sediment; material: Deep marine sediment; isolation source: Hadal surficial sediment | place: Pacific Ocean | collected 2014-05 | depth 0-1...
ACAGAAGGTTCCTGGGCACACTTGCCCAAAAAACATTTGTATACGCAGAAGTTAGTCCTCGCCCACTGTCAATTCAATGAAATTCGCTCCGTACGGCCCGCACGGTGTCTCGATGGTCCCCACCAGCGCCCCGCACTATGATACTTTGAGCTGAACACAACGGAGACCTCGAGTGCCCAATCGCCTAGCCCAAGAGTCCAGTCCGTACCTCCTCCAGCACGCCGAAAACCCCGTCGACTGGCACCCCTGGGGCACCGAGGCGTTCGACGAGGCCCGGCGCAGGGACGTCCCGGTGCTGCTCTCGATCGGTTACTCCGCCTGCCATTGGTGCCACGTCATGGAGCGGGAGTCCTTCGAGGACCCAACCACGGCCGAGCTCATGAACGAATCCTTCGTCAACATCAAAGTGGACCGTGAGGAGCGTCCCGACATCGACTCCGTCTACATGAAGGCCGTCCAGGCCATGACCGGACAGGGGGGATGGCCGCTCACGGCGTTCCTGACTGCGGAGGGAGAGCCCTTTTTCGGAGGGACGTACTTTCCGCCCGAGCCACGCCCTAACCTGCCTTCCTTTCAGCAGGTCCTGCGGTCGATCCGGGGCGCTTACGAGGAGCGGAGGGAGGAGATCATCCGTAATGCGGGAGAGCTGAAGGAGCTGCTGGAAAAGAGCTCGGCAGAGCGCGCGGAAGGGCCGGTCACGCAGGACGGCGAAGCCATCGCCGGTCCCGATCTGCTCGATCACTCGTTCCGCTTCCTCGCCTCACGCTTCGACTCTACGTATGGCGGGTTCGGGGGAGCACCCAAGTTCCCGCAGCCCGTCACGCTCGACTTCGCGCTCCGGGTGTATGACCGCACCGATAACGCCGAGGCGCTGGAAATGGTCACGCGAACACTCGGCGCGATGGCCCGCGGCGGGATCCACGATCACCTGGCCGGGGGCTTCCACCGATACTCGGTCGACGCCCGCTGGCTGGTTCCCCACTTCGAAAAAATGCTGTATGACAATGCCCTGCTCGCGCGCTTGTACCTGAACGCTTATCAGGCCACGGGCGACCCGGAGCTTCGGCAGGTCGCCGAAGACACACTGGACCACCTCCTGGCTGACATGTGTGCACCCGAAGGCGGGTTCTACTCAGCGTTGGACGCGGATTCGGAGGGAGAAGAGGGAACGTTCTACGTCTGGACACCGTCCCAAGTACGCGAACTGCTCGACAAGGACGTGGCCGATCTCTTCATGCGCTGCTACGACGTCAGCGAGGGTGGCAACTTCGAGAACCGCAACATCCTCCACCTCCCCCACGACCTCAGCGCGGTCGCCAAACGCGAGAGTATGGACCTCGAGGCTCTTCGGGCGTTGCTCCACGACGCGAGGCATGTCCTGTTGGAGGCCCGGAAACTCCGAGAGCCGCCATTCCGCGACGAGAAAATCCTGGCGGGCTGGAACGGAATGGCGATCCGAGCGCTGGCCGAGGCGGGTGGAGCCCTGAATCAGCCCCGTTTCCGGGCGGCGGCCGTAAGGGGGCTCGATTTTCTGCTCGGGAGCATGCGGGAGGGCGGTAGGCTCCGCCGGTCCTACAAGGACGGCACGGCACGGATCGATGCCTTCCTGGAAGATTATGCCGCGGTGGGCAACGCGATTCTCACTGTGTACGAAGCGACCCTGGAACCTCGTTGGCTCGACGAGGTCGCGTGGATTACCGAGCGGGTTGTCGAACTCTTTTGGGACGACACATCAGGCGTTTTCCACGACGCGCCGAAAGATGGCGAGGCGCTGGCCGTCCGGGCCCGAGACCTCATGGACAACGCCACGCCGTCCGGAAATTCGTTGGCCGTCGAGCTCTTGATTCGCAGTGCGCACCTTTTCGGAGAGGAGCGCCATAGGGACATCGCCCACCGAGTGCTCGACAGAGAGGCGGGATTCATGGCCCGCTTCCCTTCTGCGTTCGGCCGCCTGCTCGCGGCGCTCGACCGCACTGTCGCAAACCCCGTGGAGGTCGCCATCGTGGGCGCGCGCGACGATACACGCACCATGGAGCTACTCCAAGCGGCATTGACCCCGTACCTGCCGAACCGGACCATCGCGGGCATGGCTCCGGGTGAGGACCTCCCCCACCAACTTCCCGTACTCGAGGGTCGCGATCGCGGATCGGAGCCGGACGCCGAGCCAGTCGCTTACGTTTGCGAGCATTACGCGTGCAAGACGCCCGTCTCCGACGCGGTCGCCTTGGCGGCCCAACTTGGCGGGGCCTGATGCTCCTGTCGGAAGGAAGGATTGGCTATCTTACTGATCCACACCTTAATGATCCACATCAACGGACCCCAACTTCACCTGGCATAGATGGCAACTAAGGAGCAAGAGATCTCCCGAACTCAGGACTTGGAGGGCCCGTCCTCCGAGTGGCTCCTTGACGCATACCTGACGATGGTCACCTCCCGGCGCGTGGATGAGCGGGAGATCACTCTCAATCGTCAGAACAAGACCTTCTTCCAGGTCTCCGGTGCCGGGCACGAGGCGATACAGGTTGCGATGACCGCTCACTTGAGGAGCGGGTACGATTGGTTCTACGGCTACTACAGAGATCGAGCGCTGGCGCTGGCGCTCGGGCAGACACCTCTGGACCACTTGCTCGGCGCGGTCGGGGCCGACGACGACCCCAACAGCGCTGGTCGGCAGATGCCCTCGCATTTCACGGACCCGGGGCTTCACCTCGTGACGATGTCGTCCCCCACGGGTACACAGTTCCTGCAAGCAGTCGGCGCGGCGGAGGCGGGATATCGGGTATCGGTCATCCCTGAGCTGCAAGACAGGATGGATGACTTCGAGGAGGATGAGGTCGTCCTGGTGTGTTCGGGCGAGGGCGCCACGTCCCAAGGCGAGTTCTGGGAAGCCCTCAACACGGCGTGTAACCTCAAGCTTCCTGTGGTTTTTCTCATTGAGGACAATGGATACGCGATCTCGGTGCCGGTCGAGGTCAACACCGCGGGTGGAAGTATCTCGAAGCTCGTTTCCGGGTTCCCCGATCTCTTGATCGTCGAGTGCGACGGCACCGACCTCATGGACAGTCACCGGGCGGCCGGTAAGGCGGTCCGTCACTGCCGGCTGAGACGGGGGCCTGCGCTGCTACACGCTCACACGATACGCCTCCATGCACATTCGCTGTCCGATGACGACACAGCGTATCGGACGGTCGCCGAGCGCGAAGAGGAGCTGGCGAGAGACCCGATCCCCCGGACACGGGCCCTCCTGATCGATCGGGGCGTGGCAACCGACGAGGAACTCGACCGCCTGGAGGAGGATGTCGAGAGCGAGGTCGAGGCTGCTGCCATGGAGGCGAGCACCCACCCACAACCTGAACCTGGGACGGCGCTGCTCCACCTCTACTCCGAAGAAGTGGACCCGACTTCAAAAGCGTTCGACACCGAAGACTCACCCGAATTCGAGGAGGAACGCCTCCTCACGATGGTCGATCTACTCAACACCTGCCTCCGGGACGAGATGGAGCGGGATCACCGCATCGTGCTCTTCGGGCAGGACATTGCGGACGCCTCCCGAGAGCGGGTGCTTGAGGAGGCGAAGGGCAAAGGGGGGGTGTTCAAGGTCACACACGGGCTCCAGAGTCGTTTTGGTGGGCACCGAGTGTTCAACTCGCCTCTGGCCGAAGCCAACATCGTCGGGCGGGCCATCGGCATGGCCCAGCGAGGCCTCCGGCCAGTCGTCGAAATCCAGTTCTTCGATTACATCTGGCCGGCGTTCATGCAAATTCGGGACGAGTTGGCCACCATCCGGTATCGCTCCCATGGGCAGTATTCCGCGCCGGTCGTGATCAGGGTCCCGTACGGTGGTTACCTGACGGGGGGTGGACCGTACCACTCTCAGACCGGCGAGACGCTGTTCACTCATACGCCCGGCCTCAGAGTGGTCCTTCCGTCGAGCGCCTCAGACGCCAACGGGCTCTTGAGAACCGCGATCCGCTGCGACGACCCGGTCATCTTCCTCGAGCACAAACACCTCTATCGGCAGATTCACAACAAGGGCCGGTATCCGGGGAAGGACTTCATGATCCCCCTGGGAAAGGCGAAGACCGTGAGGGAAGGATCCGACCTCACAATCGTGACCTGTGGAGCCCTCGTCAAACGCTCGATGGACGCCGCGAAAATCGCCTCGGAGGAGCATGGAATCGAGTGCGACGTCATCGATCTTAGGACGCTTTCACCTCTCGACATGGACACCATCGGGCACTCGGTGAAGAAAACGAACAAGGTCCTGATCACACATGAGGACTCTCTGTCTTGGGGGCTCGGCTCCGAGATCGCCGCCCTTATCGCGGATGAGCTCTTTCCGTGGCTGGACGGGCCCGTGCGTCGAGTGGCATCGCTGGACACGTGGGTCGCCTATGCGCCGAGCTTGGAACGTGAAATCCTCCCCCAGCCCTCCGACGTGCTCGCGGCCATCCTCGACCTGGTCAATTACTAGTACTGGAAGGCTGGACCTCTACCGCCCCTCCGGGGCCCCCGGGACCTTGTCCGCACCGGATTCTCCGGTCGTATCCGGCAGAATCAGGCGAACCGCTCGCCGGTAGAAGACGTAGTTCCAGGCCCAATTCACGAGGACGAGCATACGATTGCGAAAACCCATGAGGTTTACGACGTGAATAACCAGCCACAACGTCCAAGCTGCGAAACCAGTGAATGAACGCCCCCACAGACGCGCAACCGCCGCGTTCCGGCCGATCACGGCCAACATGCCCAGATCCTTGTAAGTGAAGTCTTCGGGGGCCTCACCCCCGATCATCCGAGCGACGTTCTCGGCCGCTCTACTCCCCTGTTGGAGCGCAACCTGGGCGATCTGCGGCAGCAACTGACCCTCGACCTCCAGATAGGCGAGATCACCCACGACGAATACCTCCGGGTAGCCGGGCACCTGGAGCGTACCCTCCACCGGCACGCGGCCCGCTGGGCCGACGGGTAGGCCCCAGCTACCCACGGCTGGATCGCCCTGGACGCCGGCAGCCCACACCACCGTGCGCGTGGCAGTCCGGCTGGTATGCTCGTTCACCGCACCACCCGGGTCGGGCCCGCTGGTGTCACCGAGGTCGCTTGCTAGGGTGTCACCCCGGTCACCCCTCGCTGTGTCATTGGTGTCGTTTGTAACCACGCTGTCGGACGTTACCTCCACGACTTGTGATCCAGTGAGCACCTGCACACCTCCCCGTTCGAGGCGAACGCGGGCGTATTCCTGCAAGCGTGGGGGCATGCCGGCAAGGAGCGCTCCTCCGCCCTCCAGCAACCGTATATCGACCTCGTCTCGTGTGATACCACCGAAGTCCTTTAGGAGCGGCCCGTAGATCAGCTCCGCCAGCGCCCCGGCATACTCCACGCCCGTGGCTCCGCCGCCCACGATCACGAAGCGCAGCAGAGATTCCCGCGCCGAGGAGTCCGACGTCTGAGCGGCCCTCTCGAAGCAGTTCAAGACGTGGTACCGGAGCGGGATCGCGTCGTCCATCGTGCGAAGAGGGAAGGCATGACGGGCCGCCCCCTTCACCCCAAAGAAGTTCGGAACACTTCCCAGAGCCATCACCAGATAGTCGTACTCCAGTCGAGACCCATCCGCCTCGACGATTCGGGCGTCGAGATCGACGCCATGGACGCCGGCCTTTCGGAAGTCGACGAGCGGATGCCTCCTGAAGAGGCTCCGGATGGGGTAAGCGATCTCGCTCGGCCCCAGCTCCGCCGCCGCCACCTGATAGAGGAGCGGGAAGAAGGTGTGGTAGTTGTTCCTGTCGATCAGCGTGACGCCGATCCCACGGGAAACGAATCGGCGCACGGCCCACAGCCCCCCGAACCCCGCCCCGACGACGACGACCCGACGCGCCGTCGGGTCGGTCAGTATTTCGGAAGGCTCGGGTCGATCTCGTCCACCCATGCGTGAATCCCACCCACAAAGTTGAACACGCTGGAAAAGCCCTTGTCGGCCAACAACAGAGCCGCACTCTGGCTACGGGCACCCGTACGGCAGTACACGACGATCTCCCGGTCCGTGGGAAGCTCGTCAAGACGGTCCTGAAGTTCGGCGAGGGGAATCATCACCGCCCCATCCGTCTCCAAATTCACGATGTCCCACTCATGTGGTTGCCGCACATCCAACAGAAACGGCGGCTCCGCAGACGACAAGCGCTCCTTGAGCTCCACGGCTCCGACCTCACCGATAGGATCTTCCATGCCCTGCTCCTTTCCTTTGGAGGGCGCTTTCAGCCCGCAGAAATCTTCATAGTCGATGAGTGCGGTCTGTGTCGGCTCGTCGCCACAAACCGGGCAACTCGTGTTCCTGGTGACCGCAATCTCTCTCCAGTTCATTTCCAGCGCGTCGAAGATCAGCAACCGCCCACTCAATGTGTTTCCCTGCCCGAGCAGAAGCTTGATCACCTCGAGGGCCTGAATCGATCCTATGATCCCTGGTAGGACCCCGAGTACGCCGCCCTCCGCACAGTTCGGGACCAGACCCGGTGGAGGAGGCTCTCGAAAGAGGCACCGGTAGCACGGTCCGCCGTCGCTCGCGAACACCGAGGCCTGGCCCTCCCAACGGAAGACCGATCCGTAGACGTTGGGTTTTCCCAGCAGTACACAGGCGTCGTTGACGAGGTACCGGGTCGGGAAGTTGTCGGTCCCGTCGGCCACGACATCGTACGAACCCAATATTTCCAGCGCATTGCTGGAGTCGAGCCGGACGTCGTGTGTTACCACAGACACGTTTGGGTTCACATCGGCCAGCCGTTCCCTGGCCGAATCCAGCTTTTTGCGCCCTACGTCCTTGGTGCCATGAAGGATCTGACGTTGAAGGTTCGTAGCATCGACCTCATCGAAATCGACGAGGCCAAGTGTGCCGATCCCGGCCGCGGCGAGGTAGAGCGCGAGGGGTGAGCCGAGCCCTCCGGCGCCCACCACGAGCACCCGCGCCTCCTTGAGGCGCAACTGCCCCTCCTTGCCGACCTCGGGCAAGGACAGATGCCTCGCGTACCTACTGAGTTCAGCGGAATCCAGCTGAGGTGTTTCGCGCTCGACCAACGTCGGATCTCTCCCGGAAGACGGGCTTGGGTTCTCGACCGAGTTGCACCCCCGCGCCCGACCCGGGTTCCCCCGAATGGGAAAAACCGCAGAGGCTCAGAGTGGGCAAGCCGCCCTTGTCGCCTCCTGGTTACCGCGTCTCGACGTACCGGCGGCCTCCCAGCGCGGTGATCCGCGTCGAGGCCGCGTCCTCGGCAAGCTGGGAGATCTCGTCGATCGGCCGGAGCCCGACGGCAGCGGCATCCGCCAGCTGGGCGAACAAGAACTGAAACTGCATTGGGATGCTGAGCGTACTGCGATCTTGCCAGATCTCGCGGTCCTTGATTCCCCGGTAGCGATACACATCTCGCACCAAAGTCATGTTCCGTTCGAGATCGAACCACTGGGCCCCCGCCCCGGGGGTCCCTTGGACCCAACCGTCGGGAGGATCCGCCTCCAGGTCTCGCATTACCAGCTTGGTCGCAAGGCCATGCCGGACTCCCCATGGCTCCAAACCGAGCGACTGCATGAGTCCGGCGGAACTCGCAAAATAGATCGGCCTCAGCGCGGCCGAGTTCTGAATCATGCTGAGAGCGATCCGGACCGCCCGATCCATGTAGGCCCCGGACGGGTAGGTGACCACGATACCGTCGATCATCAAGCTGAGATTCTCTGGAAGTCTGCCCGCCATTACGGCGTTCAAGATCTCATCCGTGGCCAGGGAGACCGATTGGTCCGGGGGCTCCTCGGCTGAATAGATACCCGCGGCGAATCTCTCCTCGAAGGGCCTCTGCCGCCCGGGCGCCGTCCGGTCTCTGATCTGGCGCGGGTACCAGTCGGTGTAGAGATACTGGAGGACGATGACCGTCACATCCTTGCGCACCCCTTCGATCTCTTGAGCATACCAGAGCGGGAAGGTGTCGTTGTCCCCATTGGTGAACAGGACCCCATACGGCTCGACACTCATGAGCAGGTCGTACGCCCAGTCGATCGTGGCATAATCACCAGCCCGGCTCGCCCATGCCCAGTTGTAGGCAAGTGGGATGAAAGTGACCAGGAGGATCGGCATCCACTTACGGTAGGCGGCACCCTCGCCCCATTGGTTCGAGAGGGCCGCCCAGAATCCGGCCAAACCGATCCCGGCCAGATTCCCCCAGACCATGAAACTCGCCACGAAGAAATAGTCCCTCTCACGAACCTCGTGGGCAGCCCGGTCGACGACGTCCGGAGCCAGCGAAAACCCAAGTTTGAAATTCAGGTAGATGACCAAGCCCACCGTGAGCGTCGCCGTCAGCGTGGCCAAGTAGGCGAAGATCATGCGGTCGGCACGCCACAACACGAGCAAGCCCATGAAACCCATCGCCATGAACAGCATGGTCGCAGGGAGTCGCGCTCCCATGGGCGCTACGCTCAACTCGGCCCCCCGGGCCCACTGCCAATCGAAGTACTGAAAATAGTGAAGAAACTGGTATCTGAGCGGCGCCTGCCGATCGCTGAGCGGGGGCTTCGCGTACTGCGCACGTGAGAGATTGCTGGCCAGTGCCGGGCATCCCGCGTTGCCGTTCGTATACACCGCGACCACAGCACTTGCTACCGATTCGCAGACGGGGTCCCCTTCATTGATGATGGGGTCCTGAGCCGCACGGATCGGCAGAAAGAAATTGAACGAGATCCCGATGATCACCAGGGGAATAGCTCGGGCCCAAAAACGCGAACTCACCAACACTGCCGGGCCCGCCAGCAATACGAACAAGCCTAGAGCTGGAGCGGGAAGGATGGACATGAGGTGATTACTCGCCCCCAGCACCATCAAGTAAAGGGCGACAAGGAGGGCCCGGACTCCCGCCGGCTCTCCGCGCTGATCGTACCATCTCAGCGCGAGCCACGAGACGGCGGCGATCACCGCCACACTCACCGTGTAGACCTTTTCGTTCGCGGTGGATTGGTTCCAAACCGTGTAGGCGGTCGCCCCCATCACCGCCCCGCATGCGGCGCCGATCGTGAGCATCCACCGCTCTTCGATCACCCTGGACAGCACTCGATGCCCGATCAAGAAGAAAAAGAACGTAGCCACCGAGCTCGTAGCAGCGGCCAGGAGGTTGATGCGCACCGCTACCGGCAAACCCAACGGGGCCAACAAGAGACTCCATACCCGCGCGAGTGCGACAAAAAGAGGATTACCCGGGGGATGAGGAATACCCAGGAGATGCCCCGTAGTGATGTACTCGCTGGCGTCCCACCAAGCCGTGGTGGGCGACAAGGTCACGATGTACAGGCCGAAGATCACCAGCCCCAGCAGTGCCCCTTCCCGGTACGGCGGTCGGTATTCGGTCATTCTGACCTTGCAAGAAAATTCGTTCGCCCAGGCGTCCGCCGCGGGCCGGCCGCAGCTACCTTCGTCTCATTCAACCATAACTATACTTGCGACTCACCACTCACGACTTGCCACTCACGCGCGCGAGCCTGGCGGTCTGGGCCGGGCCAATTATAACTTCCCCCTCCATGACGACGGTGTTGAGAACCACCAGAGCCCTCAGGAGCTGGCTCACCGGAAGGTCGCCGGTAGAGGAATACGAAACCGTCTTATCCAGAGGGGATCGCGAGGTTCCGGCCTCGGTCACGTTGCCGGGTGGGGGAGGCCGTAACCTGCCGGGTTGGGTCGTTCTACATGGGGTTACCCGACCCGGGCGGTTCCACCCGACCCTGCTGCGCTTCGTTCGCGCCCTCGCGTCTTCCAGGGCTGCCGTGCTCGTCCCCCAGGTTCCCGAGTGGGTCGACCTGAAGCTGGAGCCCGAACTGACTCTTCCAACGGTTCGGGCCGCGCTGGATGGCCTCCGGTCACTGCCGGACACGTCAGACGGGCCGTACGGGCTGATCGGCTTTTCCTTCGGCGCGCCACAAGCGGTGATCGCCGCGGCTCACCAAGACGTTTCGGAGCAGTTGGCGGGGGTGGTCGGGTTCGGCGGTTATTGTGACGTCGCGAGCATGGTCCGGTTTCAGATGACCGGCCGATTCGAGTGGGGAGGTGCCACCCATCGTCTCCGACCCGACCCCTATGGGCGTTGGATCATGGGAGGAAACCACCTCACTTCGATCCCTGACTATCAGGACGCCCAGGACGTCGCCGATGCCTTGCGACACCTCGCGATCGAAGCCGGGGAACGGCGGATCCTGGCGTCGGATCCATCCTACGACACGCTCAAAGAGCAACTCAAGGAACAGGTATCGCGGGATCGCAGGGAGATCTTCGACCTGTTCGCACCTCCATCGGACCGCGAGCCGGAGGAGACCGAAGCGGAGCGGATCACGCCGCTGTTGACCCGCGCCGCCATGAAGAGGACTCCCCTCCTGGATCCACTCCCTTTCCTGAGCCGCATCGACACCCCTGTCCAACTCATTCATGGACGAAATGATCGCCTGATTCCTTACACCGAGACGCTCCGGCTGGAAGCGGCGTTCCCCGAAGAGAAGCGCGTCGATACGACGATCACGGCGCTCATGGAACACTCGGAGCAGGGCGGGCGGCTGGCCTCCATGGGCAAGGAGATCAGCGAGGGCGTGAAGTTGCTTCGTACGCTCGGGCGCCTACTGGGAACGGTCTAGGAGGGTGACGGCAAGGGGGGCCAACCCTCCCAGGCTCACGTTCCTGCGAGAAGTTGTCGAGCGGCCGCGCTGACCTCCGGATCCTTGTCGGCCCTCGCCTTCTCGACCAGGCTCACGGCGTAGGGCGTGCCTATGGAAGCCAGTGCGGAGAGGCCCGCGATGCGCACACCCGGGGCTGGACTCGAGAAGAAGGAGCCCTTCAGCCGCTTCTCTATCGCAGGCACTGCGGACGCGTCGCCCAACCCGCCGAGCGCCCGAAGAACCTGCTCGATCACTTCGTCTTCATCTCCCCGCTTGAGAATCTCTAGGAGCTGCTTATAACCTCGCTCCGCCTTGAGCGCCGAGACCGCACGGGCGGCCTCGGCCCGCACCTCGGGATCGGAATCCCCCAGCATGCTCGACACCAACAATCCAGCATTCTCACCGCCGACCTTGGCGAGTGACCGCACCGTCTCTCGACGAACCCCGGCGTGTTCGTTCGCCAAGCTGCCAGTCAGATGTTCAATCGCACTCGCTCCCCCCACCACGCCGAGAACAGCAACACCATTTCGGACGACGAACCAACGGGAATCCTTCAACATTTTCTCGACCGCCTGTGCCCCGTCGGACCCAAAGGCCGCGAGGGCGGCCACGTACGTCTTACGGGCCATGCGGTCTTCCGTGTCGGTAAGGGCGTCG
>SMVA01261939.1_pt1 | contig 11321 bp, 12 predicted proteins | sample 2456451 | NCBI WGS metagenome assembly SMVA01 (sample SAMN11095933, study PRJNA526329) | marine sediment metagenome | biome: Marine sediment; feature: Surficial sediment; material: Deep marine sediment; isolation source: Hadal surficial sediment | place: Pacific Ocean | collected 2014-05 | depth...
AGGGAAATACCCTGCGCTTCTTTCCGATCCTAAGAAAGGAGAGGCCGCCCGCAAGCTATTCGAAGACGCTCAAGAGTTGCTTCAGGAAATAATCAGGGATGATTTGATAGAGGCGAGAAATGTCTTTGGCATTTTTCCTGCAAATCGCAAGGGCGACGACATACTGGTTTTCGAGGATGAGTCTCGATCTCGGATCGTTGCGACGCTACATACGCTTCGCCAACAATCAAAGAAAGCTTCTGGAAAGCCCAATCGGGCTCTCTCGGATTTTGTTGCGCCAGAGGGTTCGCCAGATTATATCGGGATATTTGCAGTCACCGCCGGACACGGAGTTGCTGAAATCGCATTCAAGTACGAGAAAGAGCACGACGATTATAATGCAATCATGATTAAGGCACTGGCGGATCGCCTCGCCGAGGCAAGTGCCGAGTACATCCACCGGCACATTCGAACCATCGAATGGGGGTACGCCACGGACGAACAACTCTCGAAGGAGGAGCTGATCGCGGAGCGATATGCTGGCATTCGGCCTGCTCCCGGATACCCGGCACAACCGGACCATACGGAGAAGAAGACGATATGGAAATTATTAGAGGCGGAGGCGTCAACCGGCATTCAACTCACGGAAAACTTGGCTATGATGCCCGCCGCATCGGTTTGCGGGATTGTTTTTTCCCATCCTGAGGCAAATTACTTCAACGTGGGTCAGCTCGGACAGGATCAGATCAGTGACTATGCGGAGCGAAAGGGCTACTCGCTCAGCGAGATGGAGACGTGGCTCGAGCCTCGTTTAAACTACACACCAGGGAAGGCTTAATTTGTAGACGTTACGAGGCATGAGCCGACCTGGGTCGCAAGACTGGTCGATTTACCGAACCAGTTTGGTGCTGCGAGTGTGCTCAAATCCCACTATCTTGGCGAGCCACGATACGCATCGCTGGAAGAACTTCTTTTCAACCAATTAGAATACCAGGTCTTAGCAAACGCTTATGGATTCCATCCTGAATTTGCATTCGAAGCCGGCGTCTGCGGTGGATGTCCTTCGCAGCCCGGACGCAACCCTCACGCTGCAGGTCCTTGGGATCGTCGGGTTTGCGCTCCTTACCGCCGCCGGATCTCAAGTCCGTCTCTACGTTTGGGAAGTACCGTTCACGCTGCAGACACTCGCTGTCTACGGAAGTGGACTGTTCTTAGGTTGGCGGAGCGGCCTGCTGGCACAGCTTCTCTACCTTTCTATCGGACTCTTCCTTCCCGTTTTTGCGGGTCCCGAATTTGGAATCACGTTTCTGCTGACCGGTGTCACGGTCGGGTACCTGATCGGATTTCCGCTTGCAGCGATGGTTGCTGGATTCGTATCAAAGACGTGGAATGGGTCGATTGGAAGTTTTCTATCGCTTCTCTCTGGGTCAGTCGTGTTGTTTACCGTGGGTGTGACCTGGCTTCATTATGCCGCCGGACATTCCTCCTGGTTTCATTCTATCGATATTGGATGGCTTCGATTTGTAGGCGTAGACCTGGCAAAGATCTTGCTGGTCTCCATGATCTATACCGGTACGCGCAGATTCACGAGGAAGTAGGCGCTCTGCCATGACGATAGAGATGCGGCCCAATTGTGAGCGGTGTGGTGTGGATCTTTCTATGGATGCTGAGGCGTATATCTGTTCATACGAATGTACTTATTGCCCGGACTGCTCTCGAGTAGTGAATCGCCGATGTCCAAATTGCGAAGGAGAACTTGTGCGACGACCCCTTCGACTGAAGGAGATCGCTTCCGATTAAGGAGGACGCGATCAGGCGTAATCGTAGGTTTCTTCATTCTGGCGCTGGTCTGCGGGGAGACGGTTCTGGCCCAATCGACTTCAAAAGGGATTCGAAACGACCCGTCGAGCTCCGTCCTGAATGACCCGATCTTGGTTGAAGAGGGTCGTGCGGGATTAATGGCGCTCTATGATATGCGATTTGAAGAGGCCGATTCAATTTTCTCCCGGATTGAGAGTCAGTTCGCGGGGCATCCCGTTGGTCCTTTTCTGAAGGCACTGGTCATCTGGTGGAGGATTCTTCCTGTTCTGGAAATGGGCCCAACGACCGACGACGATCTATTCTACAACGCCATGGAAAGTGTCATTCGTCTTTCCGATGAACTTTTGGACGCAAACGAGAATAATTTCGACGCCATGTTCTTCAAGGGAGCAGCGCTCGGCTTCCGGGGACGATTGCGTTCCAATCGACAGGAATGGTTGGCGGCGGCGTTGGACGGCCGAGCGACACTGGATTACATATTCAAGATCGCAGACGCGGATACGACCAATGCGGATTTCCAGTTCGGTCGCGGGGTTTACGACTACTTCGCATCTGTAATTCCTGAACGATATCCAATCGTAAAACCGATGATGGTCTTTTTCCCCAATGCAGACAAGAAAAGGGGATTGAAGAATCTGGCATTCACCGCCGAAAAGGGACATTTCATACAAACGGAAGCCGTTTATTTCTTATTACAGATATACCTCAGCTACGATCGAGATTATGACGGAGCCAGGAAACACGTGGAGTGGCTGAGGACGCAGCATCCACAGAATGCGCTTTTTCACGTGCTGGACGGCCGCGTTTTCGCGACCTGGTCGAGATGGGACCGGGCGGTAGAGGTTTTTCGAGAGGTGATCGATCTGCACGAACGAGGCGCTACGGGGTACAACCGTCTGATCGCATCTCAGGCCCACTACTTCATTGGGCGATTCGATATGCTATCGGGAAGACTGGAAGAGGCGATAATCCAATTCGACCGGGTCATCGATCTGAGCAAAGTGATTGCGGCAGCTACCTATTTCAATCTATTTGCAACGCTTCGCCGAGGAATGATCTACGACACCCGAGGGGAACGGGAATCCGCTATTCGGGAGTATGAAAGAGTTTTGGATATGAAAGATCGCGGGGGTGCCCATGAGCGGGCCAAGCGTTACCGAAAAGCACCTTACGCCGGTGCGATCGGCTCCTCTTGATGCTCAGGCCGAAAAAACATCTTGGTCAGCATTTTCTGACAGACCAGAATATCGCGCGGAAGATTGTCGGCGCGCTGGAGGCTGAAGCCGGTGATTCTGTCATAGAAATCGGACCCGGAACGGGTGCGCTGACCGGTTTGCTCGTCGATCGTTTTGAGAGGTTTCGGGTGATCGAAGTGGATCCCAGAGCGGCCGAAGTTCTCAAGGACAAATATCCGAACGTAGAGGTGTATTTGACGGACGTATTGAGTGTCGACTGGAATACGATCACCAACCCGTCGATCGGACCGCTCAGTGTGATTGGGAATCTCCCGTACAACATCACATCGCCCATTCTGTTTTCGATGCTGGATTCACCCGGTCTCTTTGCAGAAGCGGTAGTGATGATGCAATATGAAGTCGCGGCGCGCCTGGTTGCCGTTCCCTCGACTAAATCGTACGGTATATTAAGCGTTGCGACCCAGTTGGTGACGAAGCCCCGACTGCTGTTCTCTGTATCGCGAAACGTTTTCTACCCGAAGCCGAACGTGAAAAGCGCCGTCGTTCGTTTGGATTTTCAACGCCAGACAAGAATTCCCAAAGGAATGGATCACGCCTGGATACGCAAGGTCGTTAGAACCGCGTTCAATCAGCGCCGAAAGACACTCAGGAATAGCCTGAAGGCCGTATCCGAGTCGAACCAACGGGACGTTCCAGTCCAGTATGCCGACCGGCGTGCCGAAGAGCTGTCGCCTGACGACTTTGTCCAACTCGCTGGGTATCTTCAGACCGACTTGTGAAACGCCCTTTGGAGGGCGAACCAGAACGACTTTCTGAAAAGAATTTCTCAACGCAGCTTCAGGCTGCTTTCTTTTTTAGAGAAAAACTCCCTAATCAAATGGATACGGTTCCAACTACCGACTCTGAAAAGACTCCTCGTTCCGGTTCCATTATCGAAATGGATTCGGAATTGATAGAAGACATTACTGAGCTGATCGAGTCTCGGGAAGAGGGAATGGTGCTCAACGTTCTGGCCGATCTCCACCCGGCTGATCTTGCTCAGATACTGACGCATCTGAACATCGACAATGCAAAGCAGGCGTTCTTATGGTTACCGAATGAGCTGGCGGGAGACACGCTCACAGAATTGGACGACGAATATCGGGCAAAGCTCGTCGAAGAGACGCCCGAAAAACGTCTGACGGAAATCCTGGATGAATTGGAATCGGACGATGCGGCAGATGTCCTTGCTGATCTCCCGGAAGAAGTCATCGAGAAGGTTCTCCCTACCCTAGAAGATGCGGAAGAAGTCCAGGTGCTGCTGGCGTACGACGAAGAGTCAGCCGGTGGTCTCATGGCTACCGAGTTTGTCGCGGTACCGAGTCACTGGACCGTCGCAGAGGCTACCGAGGAGGTTCGCTTAAGTGCCGAAACCGTCGAGGATATCTATGTCGTGTTCGTGATTGACAGTCAGAAACGCCTTTTGGGCGTCGTAAAACTGGACCAGCTTCTTCTATCTCCAGCCTCTCGAGCGATCTCCGATATTATGGAGTCCGACATCCACTCGGTCCCAACCGATCTCGATCAGGAGGAAGTGGCCTTGGTGATGCAGCGCTACGACCTGATCTCTCTTCCAGTTGTGGATACGGAGTCAAAGTTGGTAGGCCGAATCACGATTGACGATATCGTCGACGTCATTCGAGAAGAAGCCGAAGAGGATATCCAGAGAATGAGTGGCGTTTCCGGTGGCGAAGAACCGACTGCCTCGGTCATCAGAATTGTCAGTCACAGATTGCCCTGGCTACTGGCAGGGCTCGCAGGTGCCGGTCTGGCCGCAGGCGTCATCTGGTCGTTTCATGCCACGTTGCAGGAAGCCTCCGTGCTAGCCGGTTTTATTCCGATCATCATGGCAACGGCTGGAAACGCAGGTATTCAGAGTTCAGCCATCACGGTGCAGGGTTTGGCCTCCGGAGATATGTGGGCCACCGACCTGATGCAGCGATTGGGAAAGGAATTGAGAGTTGCACTGCTGAACGCCACGATTGCTGCGGTCGTCCTGGGTGTAGCCATTCTTCTGCTCTTGCCTGTTCTGGTGGACGGCGTATCCAGTCCGGCGAGACTAGCCGGTACGGCGACCGCCGCTCTGCTCATTGTAATCGTTCAGGCGACTGCATTCGGTACGCTTATTCCGCTGATCCTGAATAAGATGGAAATCGACCCCGCCTTGGCGACAGGTCCCTTCATTACAACGAGTAACGATATCATCGGGATACTCGTGTTCTTCTCGCTCGCCGAGTTGTTTTACCTCTAGCGCTCAGCTCACGGGTCCAAAGATTCTCTGGTTAAATCGGGTACCAGGTCCAATCCTTTTACCCCTTGGTATTTCGATGGACACTTGATCAGAATTTTGTCAGCAACGAATATTTCATTTTCGACACGGCCTTCGACGACAATTTTTTCGGCGTCTTCGAAGTTTGGAGGTTTCGGGTGGTTGTACCGGATTTTCCTGATGGTTCCTTGATCATCTTGCATGTGAAAGCTGAAAACGTTCGCCTGCGGGTCGTATTCAAATGCCCGTTCTTCAACCCAATCGCCCACAACGTGGGCTCTGGAGCCCGATTCCATAGCTTGTGAGAAATTCATGTATCCACCGACCTGCTGTCCGAAATTCATGAGCAGGAAGCCCGTAAATACGACAATCAGTACGATTCCTATGATGGTTTTCGGTCTCATGAGATCATTGGTGTGCTAAAAATTCAATTTCGGTAATTAATCCCCGAATAACTATATCTCGTCATCGCTTTCGTAAATGCGGTCTTCCAAAGATCGTTCCACCCTTCGCAGACGACGATCGGTTCGGTAGATAAAGAATATCAACCCGATCCAGATGATTAAAACGATCGCCATCACCACAAAGATCTTGTCATCTGCGAGCATGATCTGTTCGAGTCCGGAAGGCGGAACCGTCGGGACGTCACTCCCGGTCCATATGCTGTCGAAAGGAGTCGAGATCGAGTCCGTAGCTCTCAGCGAGTCTTGGATGGTTTGTACTTCTTGTTCCATGATTGAGTGTAAAGGTCCGGTTAGCCGCCGTCTGGTCAAAGTTCGGGATCACGACTCACGCGATATTTAATCCAAGCAATGCGTACCCGCTGGGTATATAACACCCAGAAGAGCCCTATGAATCCGATAATTGCGGGATAAAAGATGAGACGCATGACGGGTTCCGTGAAGTCGCTGAACGCAGGATTTCCCTCTGCGCCGGGATGCAGACTCTCGAGTTGCCGGGGAATGACGTAAAGCAGGAATGGCGTTGTGGTAACTGCAAAAAGATTGTATACCGCGGCGATCTTGGCCCTTCTGTCGGGGTCTTCCAGGGCAGAACGGAGAACAAAGTACGAGCCGTAAATCAGCAACTGAAGCGAGGCCATCGTCTGTCGAGGGTCGAAATTCCACCAGACATCTGTGCCTACGTACCAAGTAAACTTGGACCATACAATTCCAGTGAGAAGACCCAGTATTCCAAACCAGGCACCCACGCGCGCCGCCTGCATGGCCCGGATATCTGAAATGAGCGAGCCGGTTTGAAGCAATCGAAACGAGTGATAGCCTGAAACACCGACTGCCGCCATCATCGTGAACCACATCGGGACGTGGAAGTAGAGATTGCGGGCCGTGTGCTCGAGAATATTGATCCGAGGAATGTTGACCAGGAATCCGGCAACGACGACGGCCGTCAGCCATAGGAAGACTGTATTTCGGACGACCGTATAGCGACCGATTCGGACGTGCGGATGTTCGTTCAAGCCACTACAGGGGTTGTTTTAATGCGGCTTCTACATCTTACGACCGAGGCAGCGACCGGGCAAACCAATTGTTTGCAAAGGCTCATTCGGCTCTCGTTCAGTCGTTCCACACGAAGTCAAAGAGGAGGACCGAGGCGGTAATCACAACGCCCGCGAAGGCTGCAAGTGTGGTGAGCTCCGACGAGGCTTCCGCCCATCCGAGTCCACCGGCGAGAGCGTTTTCACACGCGCTCACGACGGAGAGGAGCAACGGAATCAGAAGAGGAAAGAGGAGTACCGGCAGCAACGGACCTACGTTGGTGGTCCTTGCAATGATGGCCGAGAGCATGGTTGTTGCCCCAGCGAGGCCCAGGGAGCCGAGCAGCAGCGTCGTAGCGAGCAAACCGATGTGCGTGATATCCAGGTTGAGCAGAAACGCGAAGACGAAGACTCCAATCACGTTTACACATACGAGAAGGAAATAATTGAATACAAGTTTCCCGGCAAAAACCTGACTGCCTGGAACGCTGAGTTGAAGAATGAGCACGGTGCCTCGCTCCTCTTCGCCGACAAACGACCGTCCAATTCCGATTGAAGCTGAAAACAGGATGACAATCCACAAAAGAGCGCTTTGCATTTTCGTACTCACCGCATCCTGTCCAATGGCGAAAGAAACCAACAAAAGAGAAGACAGAACAAACATGATGAGCATGTTGATCGCGTATCGACTTCGAAGCTCAAGTCGCAGGTCCTTCTCAAAAACGGCCCAGGCGCCGGATAGCCAACTCATTCTTTTATTCCTCTATCGGGGGCCTCACTGCCCACTTATCTGCTAGACACCGCTAGACACCGTGCCCGGCAGCACTTCGGCAAAAGTAGTCTCTCGTTCCAGGACGTCAAAATTCGCCCACGAAGGAGACTTCCGGCTCAAGATCGTATCCCGTTTCCCGCGATACGGTTTCACGGACGAACTCGATAAGATCCAATACGTCGCGGGCCGTTCCCGTGCCTCGGTTGACCATGATGTTAGCGTGTCGATGGGTAATCTCGATTCCCCCGATTTGCTTTCCTTTGAGTCCGCATTCATCAATGAGTCGGCCGGCTCCAATTCCCTCTATCTTTTTAAAAATGGATCCGACACTCGGCTCCGTATCAAGGGGTGGATGCCGATCGCGACGCCATTCCAGATTGGCTTCCACAATCGACCGCATCCGCGTCGGGTCGGCTTTTTCCATCTGAAAGATTGCGGAGAGAACGATATCTCCCGACGTATGCAGAATGGACTGGTCATACCCAAATTCAAAGTACTCGTTCGGCACGGTTTTTCTTTCCCCGGCGGGGGTCAGGATCTGGGCCGAGACCACAACTTCTTCCAGGAACATGGTCCGTTCTCTTTCAGGCGGAGGAGACAGGAAATGCAGGTTTTGCCATAGTGCCCCACCCACCGTGGAGGGAATGCCGGCATAGTGTTCCAGACCGGATAATCCTGCATCAACGACCTTATTGATGATGTCAGGCCAGACAATCGCGCCGCTTTCACTCAGTAGTTGGTCGGTCTCGGTATCGATTTCGAAACGCATGGCCTTGTTGTGAATGACAAGACCCCTCACCCCTTTGTCTCCAATCAGGATGTTCGCACCTCTTCCAAGGAGGAAAAGCGGAATCGACAGATCGCGAGCTGCCGTAACGACACGCATCAGTTCTTCTGCTGACGAAGCCTCGAAAAATAGATCGGCAGGACCGCCGATCTGAAACGTCGTGAGTGGAGCCAATATGATATCATGCGCCACACGCGACTCGCCGAGAATATGCTCAAGCCGTTCTTTGTCCGTCATCTCCAAACATTGTTCCAGGACCGATTCCTTGAGATTCGCACAATTGCAAGCAACCCGAGTACATACACTGCCGTTGACAGATCAACTTATCCTTTTGAATCATCCAGCGGGTAGTAAAAATGGCAGAACCTCAATTCCCCAATTTAACACGTGCGGCCATGCGGTTCGCAATATTTGGAATCATATTCGTGATCGTTGCTGCAATGGGCGGCGGATGCATGACGACGTCCATTCAGTCCGGAGAAGGGGCCGTCAAGTACAGTGTCTTTGGCGGCACCGATATAGATGCCCGATTCGGCGAAGGAATACAGTTTCATGCGCCCTGGGTGACACTTTTTAAATACGATCTTCGTGTGCAGGAGTCGCTTGAGATAATTAACGCACTCTCTTCGAACGGACTTTCCATCGGGATGGACGCGTCCATTCGGTGGCGTCCAAAAGCGGATGACGTTGCCGAATTGCACGTCACCTATGGCGCAGACTATTACCGGAAACTCGTCCAGCCTGAGCTCAGAAGCGCGGTACGCGAAATCGTCGGTCAGTTCACGCCCGAAGAGTTGTATTCTTCGCGCCGAACGGAGTTGCAGGCCCTGATTTACGAGCGTGTCAGGGGTATTGTGGAGACCCAATTTGTGGACGTAACAGCGATTCTCATTCGCGATATCTCGCTGCCCGACCAGATCAAGCTTGCGATCGAAAACAAACTGAAGGAAGAGCAGGAGGCAGAGCGGTACGAGTTCACCATTGTTAAGGAACGTCTGGAGGCACAAAGGAAGGAGATCGAAGCGAGAGGCGAAGCCGAGTATCAAAGGATCATTACGGCCAGCCTTACGAATCAATTCTTGCGGTTCAAGGGAATTGAAGCCACCCAGCTGTTAGCGAACTCTCCGAACGCGAAAACCGTCATTATTGGTAGTGGATCAGACGGTCTTCCCCTGATTCTGGGCGGCAACTGATCATTTTCGTTCGGAACGAATCGGTTATGGCTCCAGAGCGATCGTTGAGAACGCTGACACCGCTGACACCGCTGAACTCGAACTCTCAATCTCAAAAGGAATCGGATTTCTATTCGCGCGTCTGGGAGGTGGTTGAAAAAATACCGCTAGGTCGAGTTACGACATATGGAATGATCGCCGAGCACGTCGGTGCTCGGCGGTCGGCCCGTATGGTCGGGTGGGCCCTGAATGCAGCGTCAGGACTACCTCTCCCTTGCCACCGGGTCGTGAATCGATTCGGAGGATTGAGTGGGAGTCTTCATTTCGGTGGCCCATTCATTATGGAAGACCTGCTTCGAAGCGAAGGCATTGAGTTTGACGAAGACGGATGCGTCATCATGGAACGATTTCTCTGGAAGCCTGAGAAATAGAATTCGGTTAAAAGACCTTAACTTTCAGGCGTTTCAGCGTAGGCAAGCTCGGCCAGTGCCTCCCAAAATCCCGGGAACGAAACGGCCGCACAATCTGCGTTTCGTATGGAAACCTGGTGATCGGCGATCAATCCCGCGATAGCCAGCGACATGGCGATCCGATGATCACCATGACAATCGACCATACCTCCTGACAATCTGCTTCCGTGGATGATCATCCCATCCTCCAGTTCTTCGATATCTGCTCCTATAGACGTGAGACCGTCAACCAGATTCCGGATCCGGTCGGATTCTTTGTGTCGCAGCTCACCTGCATCGCGAATAATCGTGTCGCCTTCGGCGCAGAGGGCCGCAATAGCCAGGATCGGAATTTCATCAATGATGTTGGGAATGACGTCGCCTCCGAGCTCAATTCCTGAGAGATCGGAAGAGAAGATAACCAGGTCGCCGACCGCCTCACCACCTACGACCCGTTCATCTTCAATGTAGATCCGGGCGCCCATGGCGATCAGGACATCAAGAAGGCCTGCTCGCGTAGGATTCAGTCCCACGCGAGGAATCCGGAGTGCGGAATCCGGTAACAAAAGTGCGGCCACCACGAAATAGGCCGCCGCCGAAAAATCTCTTGGAATAGACCAGGTTCGGGCCTTGATCTCCATTCCACCTTGCACCGTGATGACTCGACGCTCGCCAAATTCTACAATATCCAATCCAAGCATTCGCTCGGTATGATCCCGGGATCGCGCGAATTCTGTAACCGTGGATTCTCCCGTTGCATAAAGTCCCGCAAGTAAAATGGCTGATTTAACCTGGGCAGAGGCAACCGGGAGCTCATAGTGGATGGCCGAGAGCGTCTGGCCACCCGAAATCCGTATCGGTGAATGATTCTCCGAAAGCTTGATCGACGCCCCCATCGCGTTCAGCGGGTCTGCGATCCTTTCCATGTCGCGCTGAGCCAGCGATTTATCGCCCACGAGTATACTCGAGAAGGTCTGCCCGGCGAGCGCACCACAGAGGAGTCTCATGGTCGTCCCTGAGTTGCCGCAGTCCAGATCGGAGTCGCTGGATTCGAGTCCGTGGAGTCCCTTTCCTTCAATGACTAGGATCTCGTCCTCCTCGTATATCTCGATGCCGAGTTGCGCCAAACAGGACAGCGTCGATTGCGGATCGTGGGACGTTGGGTAGTCGACCAATCGAGACGTTCCATCCGCGAGCGCCGACAGTATCGCTGCCCGATGGGCGATCGACTTGTCCGATGGCACGTCTGCGATTCCGATTATCGAGGACGCAGGTCGGACTCTGGCTATATGACTTCTGGATTGAAGCAATCGTTACCAGACCGGTGTATCGCTCGTCGGCG
>SMVA01434004.1_pt1 | contig 11321 bp, 14 predicted proteins | sample 2456451 | NCBI WGS metagenome assembly SMVA01 (sample SAMN11095933, study PRJNA526329) | marine sediment metagenome | biome: Marine sediment; feature: Surficial sediment; material: Deep marine sediment; isolation source: Hadal surficial sediment | place: Pacific Ocean | collected 2014-05 | depth...
ATCGAACCAAGCAGCTTTTTTTGAGCAAAGAATAAGCTTCGAATGTCGAACTTGACTTCAGGACCGGCCGAAAAGCCAAAGGCAACAATAACGCCCATTGGCTTTGTGGCTTCAATACTTTTGGCCAAAACATCTCCGCCTAAGTTGTCGATCACAACATCAGCACCGGTGCCGCCCGTCCATGCCTGAACGCGCTCGACGAAATCCTCTTTGCGTGTGTTGATCACAAGGTCTGCACCGAGCGTTTTGGCAAATTCGCCCTTGGCATCGCTGCGAACAGTCGTAGCGACATCTGCGTCCAATGCTTTAGCGACCTGAATTTGCATGCTGCCCAGGATCTCGTTGCTATTTGCCGGGAACGCCAATCTAGTACGTGGTCCCCATAATCAGCAATTGCACGTAAAATCTCTTGTTCTGAAATTATTCTGATGATGCTTCTATCATCGGCTGTCAAAACCACCGCACCGATATGGTAAGACCTTAAAAGCGAAAGGATTGAGCCGCACGTTGTTTCATGGTCAATCGCGACGACTTGTCTACCCTTCTTTTTCAAAATCTCAGAGAGGAGCATCGCCTGCCTCATTAAGCATCATACGCCTCATTGAAGCAAGCTAATGACCTAATGAGGAATCATGGGGGCTTCCGCGCCAATCACACCTTTTCACATAGTCGTTTATTCATTAATCCATAGAGGCTCTACTAAAGACGACCTAAGTCTTAGTAGTAACCGCGATGACGGCCGCGATAATGATGGCCTCTGTAATATGAGTAATGATGGTTGCCATAATAGTAGCCGCCGTAATTGCGGCTGCCGTAAGAAAGCGCACCGTAATAGGGATCGTAATCAAGGGCACTGTAATAGGGATAGTGCTCGCTCTGACCGGCGCATGACGCCAGGGTGCTCCCAATTATCATTAGTGCAAAAATAACGGTCCAAGGGCGCCTTCGGCTGTTGCCCGCATTATGTGATCTTCTGAGCATATTGTAAACTCCTTCCGTCTTGACCGCTTTGATCTGGATCCGTGCGAGCTGCGCTCCGTTCGATACCAGAGACGTTTAGCGCCGACGGTAATCGTGACTAGGGAAATTACGTTTACGATAATCATGGCTACGGTATTGGCGGCGGGGATAATGCCGGCGACGGTAATCGTGGCTGCCGTAGCTACGGCTACGGAAATCATGGCCGCTGTAATCATGACCACCGTAATGACGACCGCCATACTGATAGGTTCCAGCATAGCGAAAGTTTTCACCCGCACTAGCCTGCGAACCCCCAATGCCGATAGCCGAGGCTACCACAATGGCAATAGCTAAAGCCCAGCGTCGCACTCTGTTAGCCGACATATCGTGTACTTTCCTGTTCATACTAAATATTCCTTCTATCGCGGGCGACCTGGGTTTTCAGCCAGCAATCCCTTCTTCAACAAAACAAAAGAAAACGAGTGTTGCGCGATTTCAACCTTTCAATTCGATCAATATGTCTTTGATGAGAGGCTTGATGAACGATCAGGATTACCAATTGCACCTCCATCTCACAGGGCGCGTGGACTATGATTGACGCCCCTTGTCAAAATATTCGTTACACCCGCTACGTCTCTCAAAACCCTATTCTCAAATTCCATTTCTTTAAGTCGGTGCTTCACGATGTCGCCGATACTAATGATTCCCACTAGACTTCCGTCATCGGTAACAACCAAATACCTAACGCGCTTGCGTGTCATCAATTGCATGGCATGCGCCACATTGTCGTTGGGGCTGCAGGTGATTAAGGCCTTTGTCGCCAAATCGCGCACTAACCAGCCAAGCACGACTTCTCCATGTTTGGCGATGGCACGGACAACATCCCGTTCTGAGATGATGCCAATGATGCGCTCACCTTCAGAGACCACAACAGCTGCGCCGATATTGTAAGAGTCAAGGAGCGCAATGAGCGAACGGCACGACGCCTCATATTCAATAGCGACGACTTCGGTGCCCTTCTTTTCGATAATCCCAGATACAAGCATCGCGCACCTCATCATTAAGTCGAGCCATTCGCTCAATAATGAGACAGTACCTACGTCGACGCGAATCACGCTTGTTCACATTGTTTTGCTCAATGAGTGAGCCCTACGGGGATCGTGCGCCACCGTTGGTGGAAGTCTTCGAACACAGAGAACGAAGACCGAGACAAACGCCATTTGTTCACAAGAAAGTCATTTGAGGAAGGTTTTTAGGGGCCTTACCAATTGACTCGGACGAAGCTCATAATTCTCCCCTTTTGGCCGTCACACCAACGTGATTTAACTTGATTGGTTTTACGAGTGATATGTCGTCATAGTAAGGATGTTCCGGCGCCCCCCTCCCGGAACTTGATAAGATCCTTCCCCCGGGATCTTTAAGACGTAACTTCGCTAAATTTGGGCGGCTCATCTGGGCCGCCCATTTTCTTTTCGTCTTTGCGCATATCCATTACTCTTCGAATCACAGCATTTCGAACAAGGCGCTGGCCTACTCCGGCTTTCGACTTGGTAGATACCAGAAAATTCTGACATTTTTGGGGTATTATGGTCACACGTGCCGTAAGTGCTAACTTAAGACGACCGTTCAGAATGCATAATCCCATACTAGCCCAAGCAATGGCTCAAGACTGAGGGACATCATGTTTAGCTGGCTTACCGGACCGATCTCTAGAGGAATTGTTCGATATTTGCAGAAGGCTTCTCCTCGCTATGAGCCTTTCTCGATAACAGATCTGGCCGATTTAAGAGCGTGTTTGCAGCCGGGAGACGTTCTGCTTGTTGAGGGGAACAATAGAATTAGTGCCATAATTAAATATCTCACTCAGTCGACGTGGTCGCATTCGGCAATCTATGTGGGAGATGTTTTAGATACCCTCTCACCGGAGGGCGAGCCCTTAGAACTCATAGAAGCTTCGGTTGAGGACGGCGTAAACGCGGTACCGCTTTCCAAACATACCCGTTTCAATACGCGTATATGCCGGCCGATCGGACTAAACGAGGACGGCCGCAAGAGGGTCGTGAGTCATGCCGTTGCTAACTTAGGAAAGCAATATGACGTTCGAAATATTGTCGACCTCATGCGATATCTTTTTCCTTTTCCTCCAGTGCCCATTCGATGGCGACGACGCATGCTCGCACTTGGAAGCGGAGATCCGACACGTGCCATCTGCTCGACACTCATTGCTGAGGCGTTTCAGTCCGTCCGATATCCCATCCTACCCCATATCGAAAAACAGCGGCAACGAGACCAGGCGGGTAAGTGTCTTGAGCGAGAAATATATCACATTAAACACCACAGCCTATTCACCCCTCGAGACTTTGACGTGTCGCCCTATTTCGCTGTGGTGAAACCGACAATCGAGAAAGGCTTCGATTACAAGAAATTTCATTGGAAGGACCAGACCGGTGATATTGAGATGGCTTCTCTCGATGGTCTCCTCCAAAAACCTTATCCCCCTCAGAACTCCAAGGGACCCGGCGAATAAACTCATGATCTTCCGTGACTCGATCTGAATTTTGGTGACCTAGAGGAAACTAACGGCATCTAGACCTAAAGATCTCTAAAATGGATGTCTGGTAGTCTGTGAATTCGCATTCGGTGAGACGTCTAAGCCAAATAATTATCAGATATTTTGTGCAACCGTATCACAGCAGTGCCAGGGTCGGGCTGGAGGCATAGCATTATCCAGAAATTCTCGGGACCAAGCCCAACATTGGATCGGTTGAAGTTCATAATGCCATCAGAAAATTCAGGTTGCCAAGCGATAGCCGCCGTTTTCCGTCAAGAGGATCTGGGGAACTGATGGATCGCTCTCGATCTTTTGTCGCAGGCGGTAGATATGTGTCTCAATCGTGTGGGTGTTTACGCCTGAATTGTAACCCCATACTTTGTCGCAGAGCACGTCACGGCTCACGACCCGGCTCCCCGCGCGGTATAGATATTTGAGCAGCGCTGTTTCTTTCTCCGTAAGGCGCACCTTTCTCTGATCGGTGCCCTCTAACACCTTCATTGCGGGCTTGAACGTGTAAGGACCAACCTGGAAGACGGCGTCCTCACTCTGGTCATGACTGCGCAAATGAGTGCGAACACGTGCCAGTAGAATGCCGAAGCGACAGGGCTTTGTCACATAGTCATTAGCACCCGCGTCAAGGCCTAAGATCGTATCCGCTTCCGAATCGTGACCGGTCACCATGATGATCGGGCATTTGACGCCTGCTTTACGCATAAGCCGGCAGACTTCGCGTCCGTCAAAGTCTGGCAACCCAACATCGAGTAGGATCAAGTCGACATGAGTGGTTTTTGCCTTTTCGAGGCCTGCCGCGCCGGTCGCCGCCACCTCGATCTCAAATTCCTGGTGGAGAGCAAATTGTTCGGATAGCGTTTCGCGCAAGATATCGTCGTCGTCAACGATTAGAATTTTCTTGGAAATGCTCATGATGCCTTCGATCTTCTTATTAAGGTCGGCCGTCCTTACAACGAGACACGTGAAAGATTTAGACGAAAAGATATATTGCAATCATGCCGCCCGTCGTTGCCAAAGACAGCAACACTGAGTAAGCGCGCCCCATCTTTAAGTCTCCTTCATTTTTTCGATTCCATGGTCACTCGTGTAATGCTGCAGCCCCCCAGTGCGGAAAGCAAAGCACCTTTGATCAACCTCTTGTGATAGCTCGTCACTTTCCTGGTCATCAAAAGTAGGCCCAATTCTCAGGCTATAAGGTTCGAACAAGCCCGGCTCCTCTATCTAGAGCCGGGCTTGCCAACGACGCAGCTTGGAGATTGGGTCAAATATTAAATTTGGCCAACGGGAAATCTTACCGGATTCAATATATCCGTGTAGTAACCTTACAAATTTACGTTTCCGGTTTCTGACAGGCTGCCGAACGTACCATCAGGACGATCGATCGTGGTGCAGGTGCCGGCAGGAACCAGCGACCAAGCATTACCCTGATAATCTACCGTGGATGTCCCGGCACAGCTCGTTCCGGCACCGGCCGCGCAATCATTTTTGCCGGCCAATGCAACACCGTAACACTTCTGCATGCCTTCCATATTGAGCTGATCTTCGCTCGTTGCCTGGGCATTGGCGGCAAAAGAAAGAGCGGCGGTCATTGCGCTCGCTAGGACGAGTGCTTTCGCTGATTTTGTGTTCATCTGTTTCCCCAAATTGAAAAGTTTGGTTGAGTTTTAACGGCAGTTCGATCCGTTGGATCAGTGACACTCTGGGTGAAAACCTTATAGATGGAAAATCACTCGTCTTCACAATCCATTGAGGCGCCGCGATATACTAGTCGTTGGCAAACTAGTGCCCGTGGCGAAAATTGGGCAATGTCAGCCTTTCTTTTACCTTACCGTTGCGCCGTAAAAAACTTCACCACTAAAGCAGAGGACGGACCTCAAAAAACAACGCTTGTGGTCCGCCCTGCTATCCTCCTAACCACTCATTCGAGCGGTACTCAGGAGGAAGGGCCTTGCGATTCTATCTTTCTGGCTAGGAAGTAAATCAGCAGGAAAAGTAATGTCACTTGGAACTCCATTCCGCCCATGGGAAACCCATCGGCAGGAGTGAAACTCCAACGTGGCCAATGGTAAAACGCGATGGCGCCCAGAATCACAGGCATGCCTAAGAGCGCACCAAGGCGCGTCAGCCAATCGCCGAACAAACCGCCGGCTATAATAAACACGGCGGTTGCAATTTCGGCGAGCGCCACGAGCAAGATAACGCCTTCCGAGAACCCCAACATCTGTGACATCGGTTCAAGGGCTGGCAGTTTCTGGAGACCATGAAAACCAAACACGCTCGCTAGCGCCAAACGCAGAACCCAATGCGTGTGGTCATTCAAGAGTGTGACAGCCGGCATCTGTCTGCTGTCGATAACATCACTAACATTCGCCATTATCCTGCTCCTTTCTGCAGAATTCTTACATTGAAGATATTGCTAAATCCAGAGGTAGAGGCTTAGACAGAACCCCATAATACTCAGCGAGGTAATAATTGAAAAACTCTGACCCAACATTGTTACCTCCATCATTGCTTCACACACCCAAGGTTTCTCTATTGACGTCTCTTGGTCGTCGTATTGATTATCTCCCGGTTCAGATAGCTCGAGTGGGTATGGCACCAAAGGTAGCAAACCTAAATTGATCGATGAAATGTTTGTTCCGTTCCGGCACGAGACAATGAGCATCCTATAAACGGTGGCGCAGTGTTGGGACTAGAACCGGATCCTAAAACGACCAATTTCGACTGGTTTACTTTCAATGATCAGGTTTGAACTATACGAATTGTCGATCTCGAACTGTGCCCGACTCCGTTGATCGGCTCCAACATATAGGTCCCAATTTCCAGACCCGAAAATGTTTGAGTTTCCACCGACGTTACCTGCCAGGTTGAGGCGCATTGTCGTAGTAGGCTTTGGTAACTCTTCTTCAGAGAAGGCAGAGACCGGCTGGCTAAACAAACCGGCAATGACCAAACCCAGAAAAATGACAATGGCTCCGGAATATAGTTGGCGGCTTATCATCATCCTTGATCCTTTCCTGTCTCGGTGTTTCTCAATGTAGAAAAGATAGCGACTCGGGCAGGCGGCGTGAATTAGGTGTTGTACGTACGTAGAATTACGGATCTACATGCAGGGAAGTTGTCCCAACTCGACGTCTGACTGACGATTCCATGTATGCGGCCACGAGCAAAGATGAGATGCCGTGTTCCAGACAAGAGTTTGATTTTGTTCTAATGGTGAACTTTGAGTTCGCGGCTAAGCAGCCAATAATTGACAGGCCAGGTGGCCAGGAAAGCCGGTGGGATGGAGACGGCAAAGGCAATCCAGAAAATTGGGTTGAGAAGGGAGCCGGCCTGCATTCCTCCTGCCAAATAATCCACGCCGTTCATGATGATTTCCATGACCGCAATTGAAATGAGCTCGCCGAGCCAAGCAACGCGAAACGCTGCTTTGAGATCAAGTCCTTGATGCTTCATGATCGGGATAAGCGCAAGGGCGAATCCTGCTATGTAAGCTAGCCCGGTCGCCAAGGCGATGGTCGCCCACAGACTCAGAAAAAACGTCACACCAATAGCAAGTCCCACGATTTCCCCGGCCGCGCATCCGATGAGACAATGCCAAGTGGCATGGGCCGCTGTCTGCGCCGTTGTGTGATGGTGCAAATGAGTGCCGTGTTGATGTTCAGACATTGAGATTACCTGTTTTTGAGATCAAATAATCAACGGGGGTCTTTGATCTAAGGGCAGCGAAATCGATACTCATGTCAGACCATATATTTTATATCAGACGCAAAAGTCGGGTAACTGTATACTGATAGCTTGAGCTTATCGGCCGAAACACCATGTGTCATGGCGAAAGAGAAGAGGTGAATAATTTCCTCCGCGCCATGGCCGAAAATATGTGCACCGAGGATTTGGTTGGACTCATCGTCAATGAGAACTTTCGACCACGCGGCTGTTTCTGCGTAGGTCTTTGCTGAACGCCAACTCGTCATATCGTTGATTTTGACACCAAATTTGAGACCTTTGTCTCGCGCTTCCGCTTCTGTCAATCCAACACTGGCAAGTGCCGGCACGGCATAAACCGCCGAGGGAATATCTCCGTAACAGGGCACACGCTCGGTGCCAAAGACCAAGTTTTCGCCGGCAATGCGTCCGGCATAGGTTGCCACAGGCGACAGCTGCGGCGATGACCAAAGGGCATCACCCGCCACATAGATGTCGGGGTTAGAGACGTTACGTAACGTGCCATCGACCTCGATCCGAGGTCCATCGTGCTTGACACCGCCCGCGTTGAGATCAAGATCCTCGACGTTGGGGATTCGACCGGTACCGTTGGCGGCGCGGTCAACCGTGAGACTTTTCTTTTTACCGTCATGGGTGAAATTGACAGTATATTTGTCCTTCACCCGTTCAATGGCCGTCACTGTCACATCTGTCAGGATATCAATACCCAAATCTTCAGTTGCTTTATGAAGTTGCGCCACAGCGTCCACATCTAATCGTGGCAGAAGACGGGGCATCGCCTCTAGAATGGTGACCTTAGTCCCAGCGCGGGCAAAGACGTGCGCGAATTCGAGAGCAATGACACCGCCACCGATAAAGACAAGCGTGTCGGGCAGGGTTGGATTTTCAAGAATGTCGTCGCTAGTGATCAGATGTTCCGAGCCCGGAATAGAGAGTTGGCGCGGTCTGGAACCCGTCGCGATCACAATTTTGTCCGCCTCGATCGACTTACCGCCAATTTCAAGTGTATTGGTGCCGATAAATTTCGCTTGGCCACGCACAAGATCAATGCCTCTTGATTCTAGGCTTTTGGCGAATTCATCCGGCACACCGTCAACGAAAGTGCGCTCGCGGGCGATGAGTTTAGCCCAATCGAGCTTGGCTTCGCCGACGTCAATCTGATGCTCCGATGCCAAGCTGATTTGATGGAGCGTTTGCGCTGCTGCAACTAAAACTTTTTTCGGCACACAGCCTCTTAGCGCACAGGTTCCACCCACATCCCAGGATTCGACCACAGCAACGGACTTGCCGGCTTCACGCGCGACGCCAGCGGCCGCCATTCCCGCATTGCCCGAACCTAAGACGATGACTTCATAGTGCGTTTTCATGATCCAATTCCTTTCCGTACGTGATGTCCATTTAGCGTTACACGATTTGTCTAAGCGGCCTCCAAAAGCGCAACTGTGCCCAAGCCGCCGTCAGCGCAAATGCTCACGATGGCACGAGTGCCTGGATCCATAGCCGCAAGTTCTTTGACGGCTTGGCTTAAGATGCGTGCGCCTGTGGCCCCGAACGGGTGGCCGATGGCGACGCTTCCGCCATTCGGGTTGAGCCGTTCCCGTGGAAAGTCGCCAAACGTATGGGGAATGCCCACGACGTTCGATACAAAGTCGTGGCTTTCCAAAGCTTTGATATTAGAGAGCACTTGCGCGGCGAAGGCTTCGTGAATTTCCCAGAGCTTAATATCCGTGTATGAGAGTCCATGACGGGACAACAGCCTCGGGATGGCATAGGCCGGCGCCATGAGGAGGCCCTCTTTGTGAAGATTGATCGCCGAAATTTCCCAATCGAGGAGTTTAACTTTTGGAGTAGTGGTTGGCAGTCGATCAATCCCCTGATCCGTGGCGACCCAAATGCCAGCGGCGCCATCCGTAAGGGGCGAGGAATTGCCGGCAGTGAGGGTGCCGTGGCCGCTTGTCCGGTCAAATACAGGCGGTAATGTTCTGAGTTTTTCGTTCGATGTGTCGCGCCGCGGGATGGTGTCATGTGTCAAGTCACCGAACGGCACAATCAAATCGTCGAAGAAGCCTTGATCCTGTCCTGCGATCGCTTCGCGATGACTCGCGAGCGCCAGTTCGTCCTGGTCGTCGCGTGCAATATTCCAGGTCTTGGCCATCTCTTCCGTATGTTCGCCCATGCTCTTGCCGGTGGTGCGGCTATTAATTGTCGGGACAAAAAGACCAATTTGTCTAAACGGGAGGGCGGCGCCAGTGCGCAGACGGCTCGAGAGATCTTTCGATTTCAGCACCCGCTTCAGCCAATCAGATAATCCTTGACTAAGGCCAATTTGAACGCGGGACATGCTTTCAACACCACCTGCCAAGGCCAAATCGCGCACGCCGTGTTTCAACATGCCGGCCGATTCAAACACGGCGATCATGCTCGTGCTGCACGCCAGCGCCGTTGAGAAGGCCGGGATCGACTGATCTAATCCGCCATCAATCAAGACCTCGCGTGCGATGTTGCTATAAGCAAGATTGGGCGCCACCATCCCCCAAGTGATGAAATCGAGCCTGGAGCCGCTATTAAGCTGCTCACTCATGGCCTGCACGACCGGGATAGAAAGAGAGATCGCGTCTTCGGTGGCATACGCTCCGTCGGCCTTGGCGAATGGTGTGCGCAATCCGGAAGCGAGCCAGATATTCTTATCTATGGCAGAGTTTGACATCACGATCTCCGTGAACGGCTATGCATCCGCGTGTATTTGAACAAATGATGATCATCCATCTGGGTTATCCGATGGAGCGAGCCGTCGCTTTAGTTCAATATTTTCGGCCTCGAGTTCACTTATTCGTTTTTTGACATCAACTAGTTGTTCTGCAATATCCGCCTCGGTGAAGCGTGGCTCGATATGTTGCGGGCAGTTGACGTCCCAAGCTTCGATCGTGAATACGATGACGCGTTCCGGAGTGGCGGCATATTCATTGTCGGTTACCTTCTTAAGAAGTTCCTCATTGTCATCCACCACTCTAGCTCGACCCCAGACTTTGATTCGCCGTCGCTTTGGGTAATCCATAAGAAAGATGAAGGCCTGCTCATTGTCGGAAAGGTTGCCGAGTGTGATGTATTGCTGGTTGCCACCGAAATCGGCAAAGGCAAGCGTGTGTTCATCCAGAACTTTTAGAAATCCCTTCGGGCCGCCCCGGTGCTGAATATAGGGCTGACCTTGCGCATTGGTTGTTCCTAGATAAAAGGAATCCCTTTCCGCTATGAAATCTTTGAGCCTCTCGTCGACGGCGCTTTTCCAACCCCGGCCTTGCTCCATGCGCGCGTAACCATCGCGCGAACCACGTGCGGTCTGCTGAGTCTTGACCGCGGGGGTAAAGGCAATGTCACTGACATGTTGATTCATAATTTTGTTCTCCTAAAAACTCAGATCGTGCGCATCCACTAAAAAATTCGTCTCTCGGGTTCCTTGATGGGAATGTCATTGGCGCTCATGTCACGACGGTGCATCAGACCATCCTCATCAAATTCCCAGTGCTCGTTGCCGTGTGTGCGAAACCATTGGCCATCCGCGTCATGCCATTCATATTCAAAGCGAACAGAGATTCGGTTTTCCGTGTAAGCCCACAACTCTTTCATCAGTCGATAATCCAGTTCCTTCTTCCACTTGCGCTTTAGAAACTCTTTGATGTTTTCGCGCCCTGAGAAAAACTCGTCTCGATTTCGCCATTGAGACTCTTGGCTGTAGGCCATTGCGATACGTTCCGGATTTCGGCTATTCCAGGCATCCTCAGCGGCTTTAACCTTGAGTCGGGCGGTCTCTTCAGTGAAGGGCGGCTTGAGTGTCTGTGACATCTAAGATTCTCCGGGGTTGGGTCAGCCCGAGCCGGGGGGAGCTCGGGCCGCCCAGGTCATCCCGCCTCTGGGGGCAAGAGGCGGGCGAGGGATTAGTCGAGATAGGCTGTCTGGATTGCCGTCACGGTTTCATGCGTCGTTCCAACGTGGTTGGCAATCATGCGAAAATTAGTGAGTGCAGCAGCGTATCCATCAAGGCCGGGCAATTGAGCAGCGGCGGTCGCATCTG
>SMVA01040694.1_pt1 | contig 11318 bp, 11 predicted proteins | sample 2456451 | NCBI WGS metagenome assembly SMVA01 (sample SAMN11095933, study PRJNA526329) | marine sediment metagenome | biome: Marine sediment; feature: Surficial sediment; material: Deep marine sediment; isolation source: Hadal surficial sediment | place: Pacific Ocean | collected 2014-05 | depth...
CCGACATGCAGTTCGAGGGGCAATCGCACCTGTTGACCGTGGCGCTGTCGGGACCCGACGTCACCGTGGCGGAGCTCCAGGACTCCTTCGAGGCCGCCTATTGGTCGCGCTTCGAGGTCGAGCTCAAGGAAATCCGCGCGGTGCTGGTGAACCTGCACACCGCCGTGATCGGGCGGCGCGTGCATGCGCCCCTGGACGCGCTGGCCAGCGGCGCCCGCGCCAAGACCGTGGCCGAGGCCGAGACGGGACGCCGGCGCGTGTGGTTCGACAGCGGCTGGCGCGACACGCCGGTCTACGACCGCGCGCGGCTTCCCATCGGCGCCACGTTGGACGGACCGGCCATCGCCACGCAGATGGATTGCACCATCGTCATCGAACCCGGCGACCGGGCGGAAACCGACGCGCTGGGCAATCTGATCGTCGAGGTGGGACCATGAGCGCCATCGATCCGGTCACCCTGGCGGTGATCCAGAACGGCCTGCGCCAGGTCTGCGACGAAATGGACCTGGCTTTCGTGCGCGCCGCGTTCAGCCCGGTGATCTCGGAGACCCTCGACCGCTCCGACGGCATCTACGACAAGGACAGCGGCGAGTTGATCGCGCAGGGCGAGCTTGGTCTGCCCATCTTCGTGGGCACCATGCAGTTCTCCACCGCGGCGGTGATCGAGCGCGCCGGCGACATCGCGCCCGGCGACGTGTTCATTCTCAACGACCCCTACATGGGCGGCACTCATCTGATGGACGTGAAGTTCGTCAAGCCGTTCTTTTACGGCGGCGCGCTGTTCTGCTGGCTGTCCAATACCGGCCATTGGCCCGATACCGGCGGCGCGGTGCCGGGCGGGTTCTCCGCCAAAGCCACCGAGGTCGAACAGGAAGGGCTGCGCATCCCCCCCGTGAAGCTTTACAAGGCCGGCCAACTGGACGCCGAGATCCTGTCGATCATTCTGTCCAATATCCGCATCGCCGACCAGCGCATCGGCGACATCAAGGCGCAAGCCGCGGCATTGACCGTCGGCGAACGCCGCCTGACCGCGTTGCTCGACCGCTACGGCGTGGCGCTGGTCAACGACTGCATCGGGGAGCTCAAGGTCCGCGCGACGCGGCAGATGCGGGCCGAAATCGCGACCATCCCCGACGGCGTCTACCGCGGCGAAGCCTTTGTCGATTCCGACGGCGTGGTGGACGAGCCGCTCAAGATCGCGATGACCGTCACCAAGAAAGACACCGACCTGTGGTTCGACATGAGCGAGTCGAGCCCGCCGTGCCTGGGGCCCATGAACAGCGTCATCGCCACCACCAAGTCGTCGATCTATCTGGCCATCAAGCACGTCTTTCCCGAAGTGCCGATCAACGCGGGCACCTTCGTTCCGCTTCATATCGACGAGCCGCGCGGCACTTTTCTGTACGCGGAATATCCGCGCCCCGTGTCGGGCTGCGCGGCGGAGGTCAGCCAACGCATCGCCGAGGCGGTGTTCGACGCCCTCGCCCAGGCGATCCCCGACCGGCTGTTCGCCGCGCCGGCCGGCAGTTCCGGCAATTTCGCCCTCGGCGGTTTCGACCCGGCGCGGCAACGGGCCTACGTGCTCTACATCATCTCCGGCGGCGGCTATGGCGGCTCGCTTTGGGGCGACGGGCTGACCAATGGTTGTTCGACCATCGGCATTTCCAAGACCACGCCGATCGAGGTCATGGAGCAGCGCTATCCGGTGCTGTTCGAGGACTATTCGCTGCATGAGGGCTCCGGTGGCGCGGGAAAGTTCCGCGGCGGCTTCGGGGTGAATTATACGGTCGCCCTGCGGCGCGGCACCGCGCGCGCCTCGATGGTCATGGACCACGGCCGCTTCGGCCCCAACGGCGCCGCCGGCGGCGCCCCGGGCGGCGTCAACAAGGTGGTGGTCAACCACCACGGCCGGACCTACCACCCGCCCCATCTGTCGAAGGACCAGGACATACCGCTGGTAGCCGGCGAGTCGGTGCGCGTGTCCACGCCCGGCGGCGGCGGTTACGGCGATGCCTTCCAGCGCGATCCGGACGCCGTCGCGGCCGACGTGGCGCGCGGCTATTACACGGTGGAACAGGCCGCCGAGCGGTTCGGCGTCATCCTCGCCGGCGCGCCCGCCAAAGTGGACATCGCGGCCACCACGGCGCGACGGTCGCGCCGCGCGGCCGAGTGAAACGTCACCCCGGGAACCGCGACCGAGAGCTACCCGGCGGCGTTTGATTTCGGCTACAATGAGCGTAAGATCGCTGACACTTAACGATTTGGCGGAACGTTTAGTGGGATTCTCGGCGGGAGGCTTACTTACAGGGATTCGCAATGGACGTCGCGGTAGAAGGGAATGATCCTCTCTTGGGCGGGTTTTACACCGTCAAAGAAGCCGCGCGCCTTCTTAGGATCGATAATCGTCAGCGCATTTATAGGTGGCTCCGGCCTCTGGAACCTGGCTCTAACCGTGGGCTGCGCGCGGTGGTTCAGCGCGATTATGAGCCGCTGGGGAATTGGCAGGAACTTAGTTTTTGGGATCTTATAGAAGTTCGGTTTGTTGAGCATTTCCGCCGTCAAGGACTCAGCCTGCAATATCTCCGCAAGGTAGCGGAAAAAGCGCGTCACGAGTTTAAGACACAGCATCCCTTTGCGCTTTCCCATGCGGAGTTCCTGACAGACCGCAAAAAAATATTTGAGCAGGTCGCGGAAGAAGAAGGCAAGAAAATCCGCGAAATTCTAACCGGCCAATACGAAATGTACGCGACGATCGAACGGATTCTAGCCAAGGGACTAGCGTTTAATCCGCGGACATACCTGGCCGAGGAGTGGCGGCCGCTGGAAAACGAATGTCCACATGTCGTGGTGAACCCCAAATACGATTATGGTAGGCCGGTAATCGGAAGCCCGCATGTGCCCACGGCGGCGATTTTCCGTCAATGGAAGGCGGAAAAAGGAGATATCGCTCGTGTCGCCGACTGGTGGGGGGTCGAACCTGGCGAGGTCGAAGAGGCTATAGAGTTTGAGGTCAGGATGGCTGCTTGAGGATAAGGGCCGACGAGCATGTATCTCGCGAAATTGTTCGCATAATTCGCGAACTGGCCTTGAGTCCCAGCTTTGAATTTTCAAGCATCTTCGACGTAGGTCACGGCGGATCGCCAGACCAGTATTGGGCTACCGAATTTGCCAAGGACGGCGGTGACGCCATTCTAACGGCGGACACCGACTTTTTCCGGAAACCAAATCAAGTTGTCGCCATCGACCGGACCGGCTTGAAGGTTATCCACTTGCCTTCCAGGTGGGCAAACGCGCGCGCTCATCTGCAAGCGGCGCACATCTTGATGTGGTGGCCGCGAATCGAAGTCAAGGTGCGCGCGGCAAGACCCCGGGAAGTCTGGATGGTTCCGTGGAACATAAACGAAGACGGTGAATTGAAACGCAAGAAGGTGGACTACGGCGGGGCACACAAAAAACTCGGAAAAGCCGCGCGTCGCTCACAGTGAACGGATCCGTGAGAAGACCGGCAAGCTCGGCCGCGGCGGCCGGGCCGCGCGGCCGACAGGGCGTTGGCTCGCCGATTTGTGAGTTTATTCGCCGATTTGATGCTGGTACCTTTCGCTTCCCGCCCGCGCGTTCCGGCGCGCCGGGCGACAATAAGAACCGCCACGGAGCAGCGGCGGACGCGCGGCGTGCTTGGAAACGCGCCAGGGACAGCAAACGCAGGGAGGCCACCACGATGTCAATGAATCGCAGACAATTCTTCAAGACCGCCACCGGGGCGCTCGCCGTCGCCAGCGCCGCGTCGGTGCTGAAAAGCGCCGGGCTTCGCGCCGAGGAGCCGATCCGGGTCGCCAATGTTCTCGACGCCACGGGCGGGCTGAACATCTATTGCCTGAAACAGATCACGGCCTGCGCAATGGCGATCGACGACATCAACAAGGCCGGTGGCTTGTTGGGCCGGCCGATCGAGTTGATTTTCTACGACTCGCAATCCAACAACCAGTTCAATTCGCAATACGCCACCCAGGCTTTCGTCAAGGACAGGGTCGATGTGCTGCAAGGCGGCGTGACCAGTTCGTCGCGCGAAGTCATGCGCCCCATCGTGCGCAAGTTCCGCGGCCTGTATTTTTACAATTCGCTCTATGAAGGCGGCGTGTGCGACCGCCGCCACGTATCGACCGGCATGGTTCCGGCGCAACAGCTCGAAGCCCTGGTGCCTTATGTGATGAAGGAAATGGGTGGCAAGCGCGGTTACATTCTGGCGGCGGATTACAACTACGGCCACATCACGGCCAAGTGGATGCAGAAAATCATCCGCGAGAATGGCGGCGAGGATCTGGCGGTTGAGTTCTTCCCGCTCGACGTGACCAATTTCGCCCCGGTGATCTCGCGCATCCAGGCGGCCAAGCCCGACGTGGTGTGGTCGGTCCTGGTCGGCGGCGCGCACATGTCGTTCTACCGCCAGTACGAGGCCACCATCGGCAAGAAGAACCTGATGCTGGCCTCGACAACCTACGGCGTGGGCCGCGAGCAGACCGAACTCAGCCCGGACGAGGCCGAAGGCATCCTGATCGCGACGTCCTTCGTCGATGACCTGCCGACCCAGGCCGCCAAGGATTTCGTCAAAAAGTTCCAGGCCTATGAAGGCAACACCGAATATGTCGGTGAGTACGGCGAATACGGCTATCGCGGCATGATGCTTTATGCCGAGGCCGTGAAGAAAGCCGGTTCGGTCGATGTCGACGCGGTGATCGAAGCCATCGGCGGCACCCAATATAATGGTGCCGGCGGGCTTTACACGCTGGACGGCCAGACCAACCACACGACGATGGATATCCACATCGTGCGCGGCAACCGCAACGCCAGTTTCGACGTGGTCAAATCGTTCCCGCAACAGCCGCCAAAAGACACCCAGTTGGTGTGCAACCTCTACGAAAACCCGAACGACACCACGCAATACGAACCGGAAATCTAACCGTCCGACGGCGGGGGCCGCGTAATGGCGGCCCCCGCCTCTTTCCACTAGGCACCGGGGGACGCGCGGCGTGGAGCAGGTCGCGATTTACGCCTATCAGATCGGCGTATCCATCAGCATTTTCATCCTGATCAGCCTCGGGCTGGCGATCATCTTCGGCATGATGGGCGTGATCAATCTGGCCCAGGGCGAGTTCCTGATGCTGGGCGCCTATACCTGCGCGATCGCCACCAACGCCGGCGTCAATCTGTGGCTGTCCATGCTGATCGCGGGGCTGGTGGTCGGCCTGTTCGGCATCGTCGTGGAGCGGGTGATCATCCGGTTCCTGTACGGCCGCATCGTCGATACGTTGCTGGCGACGTGGGGCCTCAGCCTGTTCCTGGTCGGCGGCGTCACCACTTTGTTCGGCCCGCAGTCCAAAAGCGTGATCAACCCCTTGGGCAACGTTGCCATGGGCGACTACACCTTGTCGCAATACAGCCTGGTGATGATGGCCATCGCGGTGGCGATGCTGGCGGGAACCTACGCCCTGTGGCGCTTCACCCGCGCCGGGCTGATCGTGCGCGGCACCATGCAGAACCCGGACATGGCGCGCGGGCTGGGGGTCAATACCGGCAGGGTCTACATGCTGACCTTCGGCTTCGGCGCGGCGCTGACCGGGTTCGCCGGCGCCGTGCTGGCGCCGATCACCGGGGCGGCGCCGCCGATGGGCATCTTCTTCATCGCCAAGGCCTTCGTAACGGTGATTTCCGGCGGCCATCTGCCGCTGATCGGCACGATCACCGCCACCACTTTGTTTGGCGCCATCGACGGCGCCGTCGCCTTCGCCTACTCCTCGGTGGTGGGCGAGATGAGCGTGCTGTTCGTCGCCATCATCCTGCTCAGACTGCTGCCCATGGGGATCACCGGGCGGCTGCGGCGCGGTCTTTAGGCAATGGCGGTTCGTGTCCTCGGGCTCGGCCCGGCCGCGGCGCGCCCCAAATGGTGGTGGTGGCTGTTCGTCGCCGCGCTGAGCGCCGTGCTGTTGTCGATGCCGTCCTATGTCGACCTCTCGGTCCAGCTCGACGTTTCGATCATGTTCATCCTGGCGCTGCTGGCGCTGTCGATGAGCTTTCTGTGGGGCTATGTCGGAATCCTGAGTTTCGGCCAGACCATTTTCTTCGGTCTTGGCGGCTATACCTTCGCCGTCATCGGTCTCAATCTGGGCGACACCACACTAGACATGTTCTGCGCGCTGGTGCTGCCGATGCTGTTCGCCGCCGTGTTCGGCTATTTCATGATCTACGGCCGCATCAGCGACATTTACCTGTCGGTGATGACCCTGGTGGTCACGTTGATCCTGGAAAAGGGCATCCGCGCCACGTCGGGCGAACAATTCGTCATCGGCAAGGTGCGCCTTAACGGCCAGAACGGCATTCCCTCGGTGCCCTCGCTCCAGGTGCCGTGGGACACCAACACCGAGCTTTTCATCGACGGGGTGTTTTATCTCTCCGCCGTGGTGCTGATCCTGGTTTACGTGGGCCTGCGCCTGCTCCTGCTGACCCGGTTCGGCCGCGTTTTGGTGAGCATCCGCGAGAACGAGCGGCGCACGGAATTGCTGGGTTACGACGCGCGGCGCTACAAGCTGGGCGCCTTCGTGCTGGCCGGCGGCGTCGCCGGCCTGTCGGGCGCGCTTTACGCGGTGTGGGGCAATTTCGTGGCGCCCGAGATGTTCAATCTCAGCCAGGCGGCGCAGGTCATCATCTGGGTCATTGTCGGCGGCAAGTCGACCCTGATCGGGCCGATCGCCGGCACCGCGGTGATCCAGTACCTCACCACATGGCTCGGCGCCCAGGGGTTGGGTCAGGTCACCTTGGTGCTGGGCACCGTGCTGATGGTCTTCGTGCTGGTCTTCCCGCGCGGCATGATCCCGACCCTCGGCATGGCGTTGGCCGCGGTCCGCGACCGGCTCGGCCCCGGCCGGTCCGGGTGAGCGGGAGGACGCGGTGGCCGCCAAGTTGATCCTCGAAACGTTTAAGTTGGAAAAGCGCTTCGGCGGCGTGCGCGCCATCGCCGGCGTCGATTTCCAGCTTGAGGCCGGCGAGCTGCGTTGCCTGATCGGCCCCAACGGCGCGGGCAAAAGCACCTTCTTCAAGATGCTGACCGGCCAGCTTCGCCCCACCGCCGGGCGCGTCGTGTTCGACGGCGCCGACATCACCCGCGCGCGGCCGCACGAGATCGGCCGGCTCGGCATCGGCATCAAGAACCAGGTGCCGGACGTCTATGACGGCTTGAGCGCGCGCGAGAACATCTGGCTGGCGGCGCGCTTCCGTCACCGCGCGGCGCGCGCCGGCGCGATCGCCGACGAGGTGCTGGAGCGTCTCGGTCTGAGCGACATCGCCGAGGGGCTGGTCGGCGAGTTGGCGCACGGCCAGCGGCAATGGGTCGAGATCGGCATGGTGATCGCGGGCGAGCCCAAGATCGTGCTGCTCGACGAGCCGTCGGCCGGCATGAGCGCCGAGGAAACCAGCCGCACCGCGGAGTTGATCCGCGAGGTCAACCGCACCGCCACCATTGTCGTGGTCGAGCACGACATGCAGTTCATCCGCCAGATCGCCAAGCGCGTCACCGTGTTCCATCAGGGCAAGATCCTGGTCGAGGAATCGGTCGAAAAGGTGATGGCCGACCCGGTTGTGCGCGACGTCTATCTGGGCAAGCAGGCGTGAGATGTTGCGCGTAACCGACTTGCATTCGGGTTACGGGCGCATCCCCATCGTCAACGGCATCTCGTTGTCGGTGGCCGAGGGCGAGTTCGTCGGCGTGCTCGGCCACAACGGCATGGGCAAGACGACCTTGCTCAAGACCCTGATGGGCTATATCCGCGCGACCGCGGGCCGCGTGGAATTCGACGGCCGCGACATCACCGCCTTCGCTCCGCATCGCCGCGCGCGGCTGGGCATCGGCTACGTGCCGCAGGGCCGCGAGATTTTCCCGGGGCTGAGCGTCGTCGAGAACCTGCGCATGGGGATGATCGGCGGCGGGCGTGGCGACGACCGGACGCTCGCGTCGATCCTGGGCGACTTCCCGCGCTTGCGGCCCCTGCTGGACCGCAACGGCGCCGCGCTCAGCGGCGGCGAGCAACAATTGCTGGCCATCGCGCGGTGCCTGTGCGGCCGGCCGAAGCTGGTTTTGCTGGACGAACCCACGGAAGGCATTCAGCCCTCGATCATCGACGAAATCGGCGAATTGCTGGAACGGTTGCGCGCCAAGCGTGGGCTCACCGTCGTCCTGGTCGAACAGAATCTCGATTTCATCCGCGCGCTGTCGCAACGCGTGTTGATCATTCAGAAAGGCGCCATTACCCAGGAGGTGTCGCCGGAACATTTGAGCGACCCGGAGGTGGTCGGCGAATTTATCGGCATTTCCGGCTGAAGCGCGGCTAGAATAACCGCAACGGGAGGGCATTCATGATCAGTCTATCGGCCATCGTCCCGGCCAAGCCGGGCAGCGAGGCGGCGATGAAGGCCGCGCTCATGGACATGGCGGCCTACGTGCGCGACAACGAACCGGGCACGGTCGACTATTACATCAGCCAGGGCATCGAGCGGCCGCAAATTTTCACCACCTATGAGCGGTTTACCGACCAGGCGGCGTTGGAGGCCCATAACGGTTCCGACGCCATCGCCAAGTTTTTCGAGATCGCCCAGCCGTTGCTCGACGGCGAGATTCTCGTGTTCATCGGCAGCGAAGTTTCGACTAGAGCAGATCGTGGTTGATGGGAATCGCCATGGGCGATCCCATCGACCGCGTGAATCTGCTCTGCTTTATAAGCGAGACCGGATTCACAGGATCGATCGAACCCCAAAGTGGGTTCGATCGATCCTGATCCGGTCTAAGCAATCAACAGAGGGATGAGGAGGACACCATGGCAGTCAGACGCCCCACCGCGGAGCAGCTCAAGGACTTGGCCGAAGGCATGGGCATGTCGCTCAGCGAAGACGAGACCACGTTTTTCATGGGCCAGATCGACGGCATGCTCGGCGCCTATGACACGATCGACGCCATGCCGGACGAGTTGCCGCCGGTAAAATATCCCAGAACCAGCGGCTACCGGCCCGGACCGGAAGAAAATCCGTATAACGCGTGGTACTGGAAAACCTCGATCAAGGGGCGGAGCCGCGGACCCCTGCGCGGCAAGACGGTCGCGCTGAAGGACAACGTCTGTCTCGCCGGCGTGCCGATGATGAACGGCGCCTCGACCCTGGAAGGCTATGTGCCCGAGGCCGACGCCACCATCGTCACCCGCCTGTTGGACGCCGGCGCGGAAATCGTCGGCAAGGCGACCTGCGAATATTTCTGCCTGTCCGGCGGCAGCCATACCTCTTCGCCGGCGGCGGTGGAAAACCCGCGCAAGAAAGGCTATTCGGCCGGCGGCTCGTCGTCGGGCAGCGCCGCGCTGGTGGCGGCCGGCGAGGTCGACATGGCGATCGGCGGCGATCAGGGCGGCTCGATCCGCATTCCGGCGGCCTATTGCGGCGTCTACGGCATGAAGGGGACGCACGGCCTGGTGCCCTATACCGGCGTGATGCCCATCGAATCGACCCTCGACCACACCGGCCCGATCACCGGCACCGTCGCCGACAACGCGCTGATGCTGGAAGCGATCGCCGGCGCCGACGGCCTCGACCCGCGCCAGTACGCGCCCAAGACCGCGAAATATACCCGCGCGCTCAAGGAAGGCGTCAAGGGCCTCAAGATCGCCGTGGTCAGGGAAGGTTTCGGGCACGAGATCTCCGAGGCCGATGTCGACGCCAAGGTAAAGGCGGCCGCCGCCCGGCTCAAGAAAGCCGGCGCCAAGGTCAAGGAAGTGTCGATCCCGATGCATCTCGACGGCCTGGCGATCTGGACCCCCATCGCCGTCGAGGGCCTGCAAGCGCAGATGATGCAGGGCAACGGTTATGGCTTCAACTACAAGGGCCAGTACATGCGCTCGCTGATGGACCACCACGCCAACTGGCGCAACCGCGCCGACGAGCTGTCGATCACGCTGAAGCTGTGCATGTTCGTCGGCGAATATTTCATCCAGTACTATAACGGCGGCTTCTACGCCAAGTCGCAGAACATCGCGCGGCGTCTGACGCGCGCCTACGACGAGGTGCTGGCCGAGTACGATCTTCTGTTGATGCCGACCTTGCCGATCAAGGCGACCAAGCTGCCGGGGCCGGACGCCTCGCGCGACGAGATCGTGGCGCGCGCGCTGGAAATGCTCGGCAACACCTGTCCGTTCGACGTCACCGGACATCCGTCCATGGCGATTCCCTGCGGCATGGGCGCGGGCCGGCCGATCAGCATGATGCTTACCGGCAAGCATTACGACGAATACACCATCTACCGGGCCGCGGCCGAGTTCGAGAACTTCGGCGACTGGAAGAAGATGTAACGCGGATGTAACGCGGGCGGGGCGCAGGCTCCGCCCGTTCCCCCACCGGAGGAAACGGCCGTGCCGTATGAGACCATCGTGTACGAGGAAGACGGGCCGGTCGGCACGTTGACGCTGAACCGTCCCGACGACGGCAACATGTTCACGCCGGTCATGTGCCATGAGGTGCGCGACTGCATCGACGCGATCCGCCGCGAAACCCGCACCCGCGTCCTCGTGCTCACCGGCGCGGGCGAGAAGTTCTTTTGTATCGGCGGGCGCAAGGAGGGCATGGAGGACACCCTCCTTTACGCCGGCGTGATTCCCGCGCTCGACATGTACGAGAGCATCGACCGGCTGCAGAAACCGGTGATCGCCAGCGTCAACGGTTTCGCGGTCGGCGGCGGCAACGTGCTGCAACTCATGTGCGACCTCACCATTGCCAAGCAAAGCGCCGTGTTCCGCCAGGTCGGCCCGGCCATGGGAAGCTTCGACGCCAGCTACGGCACCTGGTACCTGGAAGACGCGATCGGCAAAAAGCGCGCCAAGGACATGTGGTTCACCAACCGCAAGGTCGGCGCCGACGAGGCCCTGGCGATGGGCCTGATCAACCGCGTCGTGCCCGACGATGAATTGGCCGTGGCGACCCGCGAGCTGGCCTTGGAACTGGCCGAGCGCGGCCCCTTCGCCCTGGCCGCGCTCAAGGCCGCGTTCGGCGCGCGCCACGGCGGCGTGGCCGGACTGGGCCGCGTCTCGCACGACCTGCTGCTGCGCGGCTATCTGGAGACGGAAGAATCCAAGGAACTCAGCGCCGCCTTTGGCGAACGCCGCAAACCGGACCCCGACAAGTTCGGCCATTGACCGGGCGGATCATGTCTCGTTCGCACCGATGCTCCCCCCTCACCCAGCTTCGGCCAGGGCTCGGCCTTCGGCCTCGCCAAGCCCGCGCAACCCTCTCCCCCC
>SMVA01288500.1_pt1 | contig 11318 bp, 7 predicted proteins | sample 2456451 | NCBI WGS metagenome assembly SMVA01 (sample SAMN11095933, study PRJNA526329) | marine sediment metagenome | biome: Marine sediment; feature: Surficial sediment; material: Deep marine sediment; isolation source: Hadal surficial sediment | place: Pacific Ocean | collected 2014-05 | depth 0-1...
CAAGCGGTACGCGAGTCTGCAGCACCGTTTTCTCGTCACTTTCCTCGATGATCTTGTCGGCCAAGCCAATGCTCGAGGTGTAGCCCGCCCAACCGGAGCACCCGCCTATTTCGAAGCGGGAGCCCATGCCATTGAGCGGTTTGCCTTGTTCCTTCGTTAGCAGTTCCGCCAACTCCTCGGCATTGTCTGTTATTACCTTGGCAATTGCACCGCAAGCAGCAACACGATCTTCATCGCTGCTATGCCGCCAGCTTTCGAACGCTTTTCTTGCCGCCGCGACCGCCTGGTCCAGATGTGCAGTCGTCGCTTGTGGTGCCTGGCCGATAACCTCATCGGTATTTGCGGGATTTTTCATGTCAACATAAGTGTCCGCTACAACAGACTTTCCGTCGATGGTCATTTCGTATTTTTTGCTCATGATGCTTCTCTCTTTTGCGTAAAGTATTCATCCGCGAAGTCGCATGCCATGCTAAGTAGCATGGGCGTTAATTCGCGCGCCGTTTCTGTTTCCTGTCGTGTGTGTACCCAGCCAACATAGGTGAACGCGCGTGCCAGGTAGAATAAGGGTAAGTTTGCAAGATGTTCGTCGTTCAGCGAACGATGTTTTCGGTAACCGTTGATCAATGCTTGCAACGCTTGCTCATAAAACGATTCGCCGCGAATAAAGTACAACGACGTTGCGATCTCGAACATATGCCAACCAAACCCTGCGTCGTCAAAATCGATAAGACGCACTACATCACCATTTACCAGCAGATTCTCGGGCACGAAATCAGCATGGATCAGACCATAAGTTTCCCGCGTCTTCGGCAATCGTCCAAGTTCGTCAAATATTGTTTGTTTTGCCCGCAACATCAACGCCACTTCGGCTTTTGAGGCACTCTCCAGTTCCCAGAACCTTCCCCAGAACGGGTTTTCTCCACCGAGCCCATCCGCGTCCCACGAGTGCCGTGCAAACCCTTCGGGCAACGTCCAGTTGCTGGCCTGATTGTGAACACGGGCAGCAATTTCGCCGATCGTCGAAAACATGACCCCTACGTCCGATTCGTCCGTAATTCCGTCTTCCACTGATCCAAGTTGCTCGCCCTCTATCCACTCAAACAGATCCGTCTGTATCAGTCCCGGCAAACCATCGCCACCGCAATTGACGAAGACCGCGTCCGTTTTGGTCGGCACAACGATCGGCACAGCGATCCCGGCCTCGTCCAGCGCCTGCATCCATTGCAGTTCCGAGCGCAGTTCCGTATCAGAGTGATAGCCGCTGCGGTGCATGCGCAACGCATGGCGACCCGACGCGTGCTTGACGCTGAATACCGCATTTTCGCGATACTTGATTAATTCAAGCTCTGCGTCGACGATGTCCCAGTGACGCAAGACTTCGTGACCGGCGACTTTCAGTCGCTCTGCCTGTGCATCCGGATTCAGTTGAAAAAAGTCTGTCATTTTTCTATACCGCCGAAAATACGCCGTTCAACGTTTCAAGCAGCAGGTCCGCGTTTGCCCTGGAAAAGCACAGCGGTGGCCGCAACTTGAGGATATTGCCGTGTTCCCCGATATTCCCCATTAAAACACCGTTATTTCTCATTTCGTTAACGAGACGTTTCGCCAACGCAGCGTCCGGCGTCTTTTTTGAACGATCACTGACAAGATCCATACCGAAAAACAAACCACTTCCACGTACGTCACCAATAAAGTCATACTGCTTTTTCAGCTCGAGGAAATGTTCCAGTACATATGCGCCGACTTCTGCCGAATTCTCGATCAGGCTCTCCTTTTGCAGCACACCCAGCACCGCGAGGCCCACGGCGCAGGACACCGGATTTCCACCGAAGGTATTGAAGTAACCGCACTTCTCCTGAAATTCATCGATCAGGTCCGATCTGGCAATGAGCCCGGCCAGTGGATGTCCAGCGCCCATCGGTTTACCGATAGTCACGATATCCGGAGTCAGCCCGCTCTCTGTGTGGCCCCACCATTTGCCGGTTCGGCCAAATCCTGCCTGGACTTCGTCGGCAATGTAAAGACCGCCGGCTTCGCGAACCAATGGCATTACCTTCTGTAAATACAAATGCGGATCGACGGGCAATCCTTCATTCGCAAATATAGGGCACACAATCATTCCCGCCACACCGACACCGGCCTCCTGCAAACTGGCGATCGCCTCTTTTACCTGGCTCGCGTACGCGTCATAAAGTTTGCTGCCCTGGAGTCCATCAAATGTCCGATAACTGTCCGGCCAGTTCACCATGCGAATATCATCGGACTGATCGTCAGCGGAGCCGAATATCGTACTGAGCTTGATGACGGCTTCGGTATTGCCGTGGTAGGTGGCGTTGGAACAGATGATTCCCCGACTACCCGTATGCATACGCGCAATACGTAGCGCCTGATCATTCGCCTCACTTCCTGTGCACACGAACATGGCACGGTTTAACGAGCTGTCGAATTTCGACAATAACTGTTCGGCGTAATCCAGGATATTTTCGTGCAGGTATCGAGTGTGAACATTCAGGGTGCGGGCCTGATCGCACAAGGCCTCAACGACGGCAGGGTGACAGTGGCCGACTGACGGAACATTGTTGTAGCAATCGAGGTAGCGTTTGCCGTCACTGTCAAAAAGCCAGGTGCCTTCGCCACGGACGATGTGGAGCGGGTCATCATAAAATATCGGCGTCTTCGGCCCGAGAAGCTTGCTGCGTCGATCAATGAGTGAGTTTATGGTCATGCGCTTATGCCGAACCAGCAAGCTCCTTCACGCCATCCATTTCTTCGAGAAATACGGGGCTTTCAGGAAGCGTCGAACCGCCGTCGACACAAATCGTCTGGCCGGTTATGTAGCGCGCTTCATCCGTTGCCAGGTACAACATGCAGTACGCGATATCTTCCGGCGCGCCCATGAATCCGGCTGGAATATATTTTGTCATCTTCGCGAGCCCCTCTTCATCCGCCAGTAACTCCATCGCCGCTGTTCGTATGTAGCCGGGTTCCACGCCGTTGACCGTAATATTGTCTCTCGCAAGCTCTATTGCTGCGGTTCGTATGAACGCATTCATGCCGCCCTTGGAAGCGGCATAGTATGAAGTGCCAGGCATGGCTACTCGTGGCCCTGTCACCGAAGACGTAAACAGGAGCCGGCCACCGCCACGACTCCTGAAGTGCGGGATGCAGGCCTTTGAGAATCGAAAGCACGATTTCAAATTTACCGATAAGACGGTTTCGAGATCCTCTTCCGAATATGACTCGACAAGACCGCCCAGGAACGAGGCGGCATTGTGAACCAGGATATCCACACCACCCCACTTTGCAACCGCATCTGCGACCACCTGCTCTACCGCTGCCGCATTGCCGATATCAACCGCCAGTAATGTAGCGACGCCTCCGGCTGCTTCAATCTCGGCCACCGTCGACTCCCCGTGTTTGGCGGTTCGCGTCGCAATCACGACTTTAGCGCCGGCTGCTGCAAAAACACGCGAAATTCCCGCGCCGATACCCTGCCCGCCCCCGGTTACGATTGCTACCTTGTCTTGCAATTTTCCAAACATTCTTAATCCCCGCTTTTCAGGGCAGACTTCTGCGACATTGTTGCCTGAGCCACAACCGGTGGCAAAATCAGCACCAAGCTCAACAGGAATAATGCCGCGCCAAGCCAGTTTACATTGGTAAAGTCACCTTCCGAAATAACTGCTGCCGCAAGAGCCGGCCCGGCCGCAAGTCCAGTCATTTGCATTGCAACAGCATATACAACAACGCGCCCACGCCTGTCGAAACTGGCCATCGATGCAAGCAAGAAAGGATGCACCATATTCCACGCGAAGTTATATACCGCGATCGCGACGGCGAAAACAAGAAACGCAAACTCACCAACCAAAAAATACAGGCAGGCCGCACCGCCCACGATTCCGAGCAACAACGGAATTGACCGGCCAAAACGGTTGCCAAGCACGGCCGCCAACATCGCCCCGCCGATTCCTGCAAATTGTGACATCATCAGCCCGGTGGCCACCTGTTGTTCGCCCAGTCCACCGCTTTGGCCGATCAGAAACAAATAGGCCCACACAACTCCCTGCCCGGCGAAATAGACCAGCATCGCAAGTAATGCCATTGCTTTCATCGCAGCGCCCAGACTGACAGCGTCAGCGTCAGCCTCAACCTGCACCACGATTTCACCGGTGGTCGGTAAATGCCGCAAAAACGGTATAGCGACCAGGGGGAAAACAGCGAAAAACCACAAGACGCCGCTCATTCCGGCAAAGGCATACGCGGAGGGCATCAGCAATAGCCCGATGGCACCGTAAACCAGCACCCACATAATGAGCAGCCCAAAATTCCGGTCGGGATTGCTGGTCAAGCCGACGGCGGCGAAGCTCAGTGACACGAGGCTGCCCGCGCCAATCCCTGCCACAAATCGCAACGCGGTGAATGCCTGAATTTCTGTCGTCATCGTGCAAACGGCGTTTGCCAGGAACATGATGACAATCGAGACCAGAATCACCGAACGCCAGTTCACTCGATGCGCGATGAAAGTCAGCAAAATGGTTGTCATTGCCAGGCCCAGCATTTCGGCTGACGCAATATAGCCGGCCTCTGAATCGCTGAAGCCCAAGTGCTCTACCATCCCTTGAACAAACCCTGGCTGGACAATGAAAACTTCAGGCGCTATGACTCCCACAAGGAATGCGGTCCACAAGGTCGCCCTGGAATCCAGGTCAACAGACGAATTATCCCCGAGAATTCTGTCTAGCATTTGGCACTGTCCCTCATCAGTAACCGCTGACCCAATCAGGAAGTATCACGTTGTTTTCGTCAACATATTTTTGCCACTGTGCAATGAGCTCATTCACTACCTCTGGATTCTTCGCGGCAACGTCGTTGGCCTCACCGGAATCGCTGGCGAGATCAAATAACTGCCAGTCGTTCGTGCCGTAGGGTTCAGGCATGTGAACCAGCTTCCAGTCGCCACGACGCACTGATCGTTTGCCGAACAGCTCGAATACGAGCACCCGGTTTTTGTCATCCCGGCCCGTGGCCTTGCCGCTTAGTAAATTGACCTGGGACAGGCCCGATATCTTCTCCACGGTTCGGCCATTGAAATCTCCGTCAGGCCGCTTGACGCCGGCCAACTCAAGCACTGTTGGTGTTATGTCTTTGACAGAGATTACGGTATTTATTACTCCCGTCTTCTCGAACGCCGGGTAATGAACAAACGCGGCTACTCTTGTTCCGCCATCGGTTGGAAATGCTTTGTACAGGTTGAAAGCGGGTGACCCGGCACGGCCCCAATCAGGACCGTACAGTACATAAGAGCCCGGGTGGCCCATCGCCTCAAAACTGAAGTCATGGCTCTCGTCAATGGTCTTGCGAATCTCCGGAAACAGATCTGCCGGCCAGGTCTCGTCGAGATCATGCCCTTCGGCACCATTGTCGGACAGGAAAATAATGACGGTATTGTCGAATTCACCGCTGGCACGCAGATAGTCGAACAATCGCCCTGAATGTCGATCAACTTCATCGATCATTGCAGCGTAAATTTCCATCGCTCGTGATGCTCTTCGTTTGTCTTCTTCGTCCAGCGAATGCCAGGGTCGGTGTTTGGGCGGGGCGGGATTTACTGTGGCCGTTTCAGGAATAACTCCCAGCTCCTTGGCTCGAGCCAGCCTGCTGACCAATAGCTCGTCATAGCCGGCGTCGTATCGACCGTGATATTTCTCTACCGTTTGTGCCGGCGCTTGTAGCGGCCAATGCGGTGCGGTAAATGAGAGATAGGCGAAAAACGGCGCGTCACTCGCAGCTGTTTCGGACAGATACGTAATGAGGCGATCGACGTAGAACTGCGACGAATATTCAAATTCGTCCGGCAAGGCGTCAAGGGCAATTCCGTTTTCCCGATACTTCGCTTTAATCTCGGGCGTTGGCGCGTACGCTGGTCGCATGTCAGAAAAATGGCTGGCGCCACCCTGTAGCATCGTAAATGAGTGGTCGAAGCCGCGAGCCGACGGCCCGCTGTCATCGCCTTGTCCAAGATGCCATTTGCCGGTCATCATAGTGCGATAGCCGGCTTTCCCCAGCAACGACGCAATGGTTACCACCCGCGTGTTCAGCTGGCCTTCGTATCCCGGCCGCCCCTTTTGATTTGGCGCCAGCTCCTCCAGCATGTTCCCAAGCCCGGCCCTGTGATTATCCACTCCCGTTAGCAACATCGAGCGGGTCGGAGAGCAGGTTGAACCCGCCACAAAATTCGTGAGTCGAACGCCGGCCAGGGCGAGTTGATCAAGGTTCGGCGTCTCAATCTCGCCGCCGAAACTTCCAAGATCGCTGAAACCCATGTCATCGACAACAATCAGCAGAAAGTTCGGGCGCTCTCCATTATCACCGACACCGATAACTCCCGCGTCGTGCCCAGCGGAACATGCGCCGGAGAGAAACGCAGCGACAATTGCGAACGCGGCATTTCTGCTTCTGCTGTTCTGTGACAGCTTGTTCACCTGCAACTTCCTGACATCGCCTGATTCCAGTAACAAAAAAAGGGGGCTATGCCCCCTTTGATTTGTATTGCGTGATTCTTGTTATTTCGCCTCTGCTTCCTGGATCAGAAGTTGTAAGCGAGATTGAAGCCGGCCCATCTTGGTGGCGCGTAATAGGTTGTGCCACCTAAAATTCCCAGATCCAGCGCGTACTGCTTGTAAACCTCGTCAGTCAGGTTCCTGACCCATCCAGTCACGCGCCACCTTTCATCATCGCTTAACCAGGTCGCCCTGGCATTTACCACCGAATAAGCGTCCTGACGAGCGGCACCACCATTGGTTACTTCGAGGTATTGATCACCGTTGTAATTGCCATCCACTTGCAACGCGATGTTGCCGCCTATGGCATCGAAGTTGAACCGAACCAGGTAGTTGAAACTAACTGATGGCGTGTTCGGCAATTCCACGCCGTCAAGAAAATCTACAGGCCAGTCAACCGGAAAACCGACCGGCGTTATTTGCTGCTGCGTGGTCGATACGCCATTTGCCTCAGAATCCTGGAAGGATGCGCCGAGAATAATGTCCCAGCTATCGTTCGGCAGGAGGAACAGTTCGATCTCGCCTCCCTGGTTGGTTGCATCAGCATTGGTTACACTCGGATTGCCGGCAAGAAATGTAAATGCCTGATAGCCCTGGTAATCGAAGTAAAATACGGTTGCATTCAGTCGCGCCTTGCCTCCGGCCAGATCCATTTTCACACCGACTTCGAACGATTCCAACACCTCTTCGTCATGTTTGATATTGGTCAGATCGCCCTGGGCAGCTGGAGCGAAATTGCCGCCCTTGATGCCGCGATTATACGACGCAAAAAGCAAGGTATCGTCGCTTAAACGCCAGTCCAGCTGCAGTCTGGCAGCGTAATCGCCGTAATCGACCGTGTCAGCATCGGATCCGGCTGCCGCTGCAGCGGATTTAAGATCGAACAAGTCAGGCACCAATATGCCTTCCTCCGGCGCGGCAAAACTGGTGGCAAAATCGAGGGTCTTGTCATCCTGCGACCAGCGCCCACCCGCGATCAACGTAAATGAATCATTCAAATCGAATTCCGCCTGCCCGAAAACAGACCAGTTTCTCGAATCCAGATGATAATCCTGCTGCACCAGCGGGTTTGTCAGCGTTGACGGATCGAATCCCAGGTCGAAAGCAACACCTGCAACAGGAAAGCCTCGCGTAATAACATCCGCTTCCATATCGATGTCGAGAAAATAGGCACCAACCACCCATCGACTGCTTTCCGTTGACCAGTCCAGGCGAAGCTCCTGCGAGATCTGCGTAAAATCTGCAACCGTTGTAAATTCGATAATCGGAATGGGAATGCCGTCCCCGTCTTCTGTGTAGAATTTGTCAACGTTCATGTAATTGGTGATCGACGTCAATTCCATGCCGTTATCGAAGCCCCAACTCAAGTCAAACGTAAGGCTGTTAATGTCGCGATCCATAAAACCGGCGTAATCCGCATAATTCTTATACGGTTCAGAATGATCGCCCCCATACACGGTACGACCTGCCGTATCGACCGGCGTAAAACAATCCAACTGACTTGGGCAAAAGAATATGTCGGCGGTCGCTTCAATCGGGGCGCCAATCACATTGACTACGAAATCTTCAAACTCCGGTGGAATATAGACATCCGGACCAGTGTTGTCAGCGTATGGCAGAAAGCTGTAGCCACCAGTCGGTACCTTGTCATCCTTGGAATATTTGTACAGGATATCCAAGCTAACGGAGTCCGAGAAATCGAACTGCAGTGCCGCCCTGAGGGCCAATCCATCTTTGCCGCCCAGGTCTCCACCCCCGTTTGGAAACGGGTTTCCTTCAGGAAAATCGGACGATTCAATGTAGCCGTCTGAATCTTCTTTCCGTGCTGCAAATCGGAACCTGGCGGTATCCGAGAACGAACCACCGACCGCACCCTCGATTGAAAAGGTACCAAATTCGGAAGCGCTGGCTTCAACATAGCCGTTCATCTCTTCTTCATTTGCCCGTCGGGTCAGGTAATGAATGACGCCGCCCGTCGCATTTCGACCGAATAATGTTCCTTGTGGGCCACGCAGAACTTCAACGCGCTCCATGTCAAACAGCTGTGCATTGATTCCGTTCATGCTCGCGACATAGGCGTCGTCAACATAAACCGCGACGGGTCCTTCCAGGTTATCAGTGAAGTTGTTTTGTGAAACGCCGCGAATATTAAATGCAGTCAACGTGGGCGACCAGGCGACCATGTCGAGGCCCGGTACTTGCTGGATGATTTCTGTGGTATTGGTCATACCAAGTGCTCTGATCTGGTCGCCGCTAAATGCCGTCACGGATATGCCAACATCTTGTATATTCTGCTCGCGCTTCTGTGCCGTAACCGTGATTTCTTCAAGCACCTGAGCAGTAGTCACCGCTGGCATAGCCACTATCGTTAGTGCAACCGAGCCAACCATCCATCGACTCAACATGCCTTTTGTTGTGAGTTTCATCAGTATTTCCCCCTCAAAAAGATTGCAGCCCATATGATCTGGACCACATCTCGGCAGTCCGGGACTTACACTTGTTACAGTTTATAATTAACATGTTAATTATAAGTACTTAACATGTTAATTGTCAAGCCTCAGCCAGCGCTTTTCGTTGTGCGAAAACGCCCGGAATCAAAAGGATTGCGGCAGCAACGAAAGCGACTGCTGCCGCCGTATTCACCGAGTCAAAACCGCCGATACCAAGCAATCGTGCGGCGATAAACGGCCCGACCGCGTAGCCTATAAACTGCATCGACACGCCATGCACCACCATCTTTCCGCGGCTGTCAAAATCAGCCAGCGTTGCCAGCAGATACGGCATGCTCAGATTCCAGAGGAAATTGAATCCGCACACGGCAATCCAGAATCTTTGTGAGTCGATATCACCCACCAAATAGTAAACGCTTGCAGCGCCACCAAAAATGCCGACCGCCAATGGCAACACCCGGCCGAAACGCAACTCAAAAAGAACCGCAAGAAACGCGCCGGCTATTCCCAGCAGCTGAGAGATCATCAACGCGTTGGCGACGGATTGCTCGGCCATTCCGGTCTCGATCCCGACCAGAAACAGGTAAGCCCAGACCAGCCCAATGCCGACGTTGTAGGCCAGGATCGCGATCAATGAAATGCTTTTGATCGCGTTCGAAAAACCGGCGGTATCCTGGTCAGACAGGTGCGCCGGCGCTCCGTCCGGAAGAAATCGAACAAAATAGGCACCCGCTGCACAGAACACCGCAAAAAATACGAGCACACCATTCATGCCGATACTTTCATAGGCGGTTGGCATCGCCAGCAGACCAAGTGCGCCGTAAGTCAGCACCCAGACAATAATGTAGCCAAAGTTGCGATCGGCTCGCTCGGTTAAGCCCATCATGGTAAACGTCAGGGATATAATCCCGCCGGAACCGAGACCTGTGATGAACCGAATAGCGGCGAGTGTCGTGAAGTCTGTCTGCCCGGCCGATGCCAGGTTGCCGATCGTGCAAATGGCTACGCAGGCCATGATAAATTTTCGCCAACCAATCCGCGACGAGATGACGCTAAGCAGGATGGTAGTCGTTGCCAGACCGAACATTTCGATCGATGCTATTTCGCCTGCCTGGGCCTCGGTAAAACCGAGATTTTGCACAAGACCCTGAACAAATCCGGGTTGCAAGATGAAGACGCACGGTCCGACGACCGCCAGGTACACGATCGCAACAATTGATTGTCTTGAATTAAGGTCCGTCATCGTGCCCCCACCGTTACACGGCAATACTGACTGTTGCGCCTCTCCGCGTCTTGGTGCTCGGTACAGCAAGTTGCGACGTCGTGTTATTTTCTATCTATGCGCTTTTCTTTTGCAATTTCGCGACAGTTTCGCCGGCACCTTCATTTTCCTGCTCAATTTTCTTTTTCAGTACTTGGCGAAAATGCGTTAGCGGAGCGTCAGCCCCCAGAACCCTGAGACGGAAATCCGGATCGTTGTCGAGAATCACCTGTTGCGCCTCTATGATCGCCTTGTCTTCGTAAAAACCTTCGAACAGGCTGTCACGTAACGAGATAGCGATATTCGGATCCTCGATATCGCTGTTGTGCAAATAATTCCAGAAGAAATGCGTTGTGCCTCGCGTCTCCGGTGTCATGTATTGACAGTTTCGATACTGGCGAGTGCTCTCCAGGCTGTAGTCGCTGGCACCCGCCGGCGCAAACATCGTTTCCATTAGGAAAATGCCCGGGACTAGCATTTCGGCAATGTTACGCCGATCGAGTTTAGCGTCTTTGTCCGGTATTACTCGCTTGTGATAGGGCGGCGCGTCAGAATCCTTGTGCCAGCGCTCAACACGAAAACCATTATCGAGCCGTTCAATATCAATATGCTTGGTTTCGTATGCGTACTCTTCAGATCCGCCGAGAGTATTCGTGTGTACAAACGCAAGGTGGGCAAAATCACTGAGATTGTCGACAATGAGTAACCAGTTCGCGTCGTAGTGCAAATAGGCAGGCAAGCCGCGCCAGTCAGGGCTACCCATTGGTTCGTAATCAACAATCAAATCCGGGTTGGCGAGCGCAGGATCACCCATCCAGATCCAGATCAAGTGGCTGCGTTCTTCGACCGGATAACTGACAACCTTCATCGTCTTTGGGATCCGGTCCTGCCCCGGAATTTGTACGCACATTCCGGTCTCGTCGAATTTCAGGCCGTGATACATGCACCGAATGCAGTCACCTTCGATACGACCCATTGATAACGGAGCGGCGCGATGACAACAGCGATCATCCAGTGCGACATAGCGGCCGGATTCGCCGCGATACA
>SMVA01097951.1_pt1 | contig 11316 bp, 12 predicted proteins | sample 2456451 | NCBI WGS metagenome assembly SMVA01 (sample SAMN11095933, study PRJNA526329) | marine sediment metagenome | biome: Marine sediment; feature: Surficial sediment; material: Deep marine sediment; isolation source: Hadal surficial sediment | place: Pacific Ocean | collected 2014-05 | depth...
CTGGCCAGCGGGAACTACGGTGACCGGGTTCTCGAGTGCCACGACGCCTTCGAGGCAGCGCGGGGCGCCGGAATTGGCGGAGTCGACGCGCGGTCACTGCGCGACTACGGGGTCGGCGACCTCGATGCGCTGGAAGCCGCGCTCCCGGCTGTGCTCATCCGTCGCGCGCGCCACGTCATCACGGAGAACGCGCGTGTCGAGTTGGCCTGCGAAGCCTTGCGCAACTCGGATATCGAACGGCTCGGCGTCCTGCTGTGCCAGGGGATGAAGAGTCTGCAGGTCGATTTCGACGTGACGACGCCCGAGCTCGACGCCCTCTGCCAGATCGGCGACGCGCTGCCGGGTTGCTATGGCTCGCGCCTCACCGGTGCCGGCTTCGGGGGTTGCACGATCCACCTGGTCGCGCCTGAAGCAGCCGAGGCCGTCGCCGCAGCGATCGAATCGGGCTTCGAAGTCCGCTTCGGCCGCCGTCCGCGAATCGATCGGGTCGAATCCGCCGCCGGCGCGTCCCCGCTCTAGCTGGTTTGATCATGATTTCGAAAACCCAGCTAGAATTAGCTACTCGCGCTCACATCGGGCGTTAGATTAGAACGCTGCCATCGAGCGATTTCTCAGCTGGGGAGAAGCGTCGAGATGTCCGGGAGTGAGTCGGGGGCGGCCGAGGCGTTCCAATTGACGGGCCGCAGCGTCGGCCGCGTGTGGGCAGCCGTGGCTGGTGTCAGTCTGCTGCTGGGCTCGATGGTCGGAGTCGGATTCGCGATCGACCTCTCGTTGCGCAACGGACAGGAGCTCGGCCGCGAGACGCTGATCCTGGCGAGCTATCTCTCGGGGCTCTACACGGTGCTGAATCTGGCGGGGCTGGGTGCAGCGGCGCTCGCTCTGATCGCCGTGGGGCGGCGCCCCGGCGCGCGCGTGTTCCTCGCTCTCGGGGTCGGCTTCTACGTGCTCCTGAACGGGGCTCTGCGCTTCAGCCCCACGATCCAACCCCTCTCGGTCGTTCCCCACCTGACCCTGCTCGGAAGCGTCGACCAGCTGGGTGTCGTGTTCGCCGCACTGGCGTTCAGCCTCGCCGTCCTGGACCGGAAGCTCTTGCGTTCGGCGCTGAGCTTCGGCGTCGGCGTCGCAGTTCTCGGGGGTCTGAACGTGGTGAACACCCTCAACGAGACCCCCTTGCGTCGCGACCTGGCTGAGCTGGTTCCCGAGGCGGTGGCCGACGCCGAAAGCTTGGCCGTACCCGCTGCGGTGGAGCGCTTCGAGAACACCCGCATGGTGGTGCTGGGCTTCGACGGCCTCTCGTGGGAGGTGCTGCTGCCGATGCTGCGGCGCGGTGAGCTTCCGGGCTTCGCTTCGCTGCTGCGCGACGCCAGCTACGGCTACCTGGATACACTCTCGTTCACGATTTCTCCGGTCGTCTGGGAGACCATCTCCACGGGGCAGACTCCCTCCCGCCACGGCATTGGCTACCACGGTCACTTCGACTTCCCGGGCCTGAGTTGGCGCGTGCGGAGGTTGCCTGCCTTCACGCTCGTCAACTCGCCGATGGCGCTTCGGCGACTCCTGGTGGGCACGTCCTCCCGCGCGCCGTGGACCCAGGTCGTGGCGGCTTCCAGCGACGCACAGGCCGCGCGCTTCTGGGAGATCGTCTCGCGGGGAGGAATCTCCCTGGGTGTGTTCAACTGGCTGAATACAGAGCCCGCTACTCCGCTCATCGGCTTCTCCCGTGGCTACTACCGCTCCCTCGCTCCCTTCGACTACCCCCCCGACCTCGAGGACGACTTCGAGCTGCCTCGCATGCAGCCCAGTTCACGCGCCCCGTCCGACCGGTCCGCGGCGCTGCGGAGGCGGGAGCGCGCGCTCTACGATCACTTCGTCGAACTGGCGCTGCGCGTCTCCCCCGAGGTGCTTCTCTTCTACACACACTTCGGAGACGCCGTGAACCACCTCCTCTGGAAAGAGGAGACCTACGGAGACCGCTTCTTCCTGCCGGGTCTGGCTCATCCGGAGGTGGACCCCGGAGCGGAAATCTCCAGTGCCCACCAGCTTCTCGACGAGATCCTGAGCGACGTGCTGTCACGCGTTACGCCGGAGACGATGGTCGTGGTCATTTCGGACCACGGCTTCGACTTCCGTGGCTACGAGCACGATAACGCGCCGGCCGGCGTGTGGATCGGTCGCGGGCCGGGAGTCCGTCCCGGGGTCGTGGACGACATCTCGGTCTTCGACGTCACCCCCACGCTGCTCCACGTCCTCGGTCTTCCCGTGGCCGACGACATGCCGGGCAGGGTGATGCCCATCGCCGCGTCGGGCGGCGCCCTCGATCGCAGCCCGAAGCGCACCGCGTCCCACGGCGCGGCCGCTCTGGTCCGGCCCGGAGAGGTGGATGAAGAGGGGCTGAAGAAACAGCTCGAGTACCTGCGCTCGCTCGGCTACGTGAACTAGGAAGGGACGCGGCGTCCGCGAGCCGCCGACCTCCCGAGGCGGCTCACTCCAGTCTTGGGCCAGAGGGGGGGGGGTGCGACGCCTTTTCGGCGTCCTTTTCCGGCACTTCCGGAAGCGTCGGGAGTATGCCTCGCTTGACGAGCAGGAACTTCGTCTCGTCGCCGCGGCGCGCCGTGATCAGGAAGCGCGACTGGTCCGAGATGCGCTCCATGGCGTCGCGGAAGTCGCCGAGGTCGGCCACTTCGTACTTCTCGATCCGGTTCGTCACTCACCAGCAGGCCTGCCTCCGAGGCCGGCGAGCCGCTGGAGACGAAGGTCACGAACGCGCTCCATCCAGTGCCTGTCGCAGCGCATCGGCTGCGGCAGCCGGATCTGCGGCAAGGCCGATGGCTCCCGTCACTGCCACACCCTCGGCGCCCGCCTCGATGCAGGCGGCTGCGTTGGAGGCTTCGATTCCCCCCTGGGCCAGTACCGGGATGCCGCCACTGGCGGCCCGCAGCGCGTCGAGTCCGAGCGGCGTCCGATCCGCCGGCTTCGACAGCGGTGAGAAGATCGGGGCCAGCTGCGCATAGCTGGCCGCGTCCGCCCCGTGGACTTCTTGGGCCGAATGACACGACACCCCCACCAGCGCCTCTTCGCCCAGTAGCTTGCGTGCCGTCCCGACGTCCACCGCATCGAAGCCCAGATGTACACCGGCGGCGTCCACTGCCAGGGCGACGTCGGTTCTCCGGTTCACGACCAGGCGCGCTCCAGGCGCGGCCGAGCGAACGGCGTCTGTGAAGGCGAGAAGCTCGCCGCCCTCGAGGCTTCGATCACGGACCTGAAGCCAGTCGACGCCGCCGGCCATCGCTGCTGCGACACGCTGCAGGACGTCATCCGTCGCAGATTCACGGTCCAGCACCCAACAGAGAATCAAACGTCGTGCCGCACTCAGAAGTTCGCCATTCCTTCCAGGGGACTCGAGGCCGAGGCGTAGAGTCGCCGCGGCATGCGTCCTGCTTCGTAGGCCAGCCGACCGGCTTCGATCGCCAGCTTCATGGACCGCGCCATCTTGACGGGATCCTTGGCGGCCGCGATGCCCGTGTTCATCAGCACCGCAGTCGCCCCGAGCTCCATGGCGATGGCAGCATCGCTGGCAGTTCCCACGCCGGCGTCGACGATCACGGGAACTTCGACGGTCTCCAGGATGATTCGCAGGTTGGCGGGATTGCGAATGCCGAGGCCCGAGCCGATCGGGGCCGCAAGCGGCATCACGGCGGCGCAGCCGAACCCGGCCAGGCGCTGACAGGCGACCGGATCGTCGGTGACGTAGGGCAAGACGGTGAATCCTTCGGCGACCAGCACCTTGGCAGCTTCCAGGGTCGCTGCCACGTCGGGAAAGAGGGTCCGCTCGTCTCCGATCACCTCGAGCTTCACGAGATCCGTGTCGAGGAGCTCGCGGCCCATGCGGGCCGTGGTGATGGCGTCCTCGGCGGTGAAGCAGCCGGCCGTGTTGGGCAGGATCTTGAACTTCTCGGGCGGAATGAAATCGAGCAGTCCCTGTCCCTTGGGCGCGTCGAGCCGGGTGCGGCGCAGGGCGATGGTCACCATCTCGGCGCCGCTCGCGTCGGCACACTGGCGGTTCTGCTCGAACGACTCGTACTTGCCGCTTCCGATGATGAGTCGCGATTTGAAGCTGTGGGACCCGAGGGTGTAGGTCTCAGACATGGGGGTGGGCTCAGCCTCCTCCGACGGCTTCAAGGATTTCGATCCGGTCCCCAGTCGCCAGGCCGTGGACGGCGAAGGAGGAACGGGGAATGACGTCGAGGTTCACCGCGACGGCGATGCGTTTGCGCCCGAGGCCGAGCGAGTCGACCAGCTGCTCGAGGGTGCAGCCCGACGGCGCGGAGCGCGGCTCTCCGTTCACGACGAGAGAGAGGTTCGAGTCGGACACGGCGGGACTGCTCCAGGGGTGGCGCGCAGCAGCTCCTGCCGGACCCGGCGCGCGCCAGAGACCGATCATTTGCAAGCTACCGGAGCCGTCGCGAGGGTGTCAAACTCCACTCTCGGGTTTCCGCCGGATTTTCGATAACTTGGACCCTGCATGCGCGGGCCCGGACCGATTCAGGAGCGTCCGACGGTGGCCACCGTCCACCTCGACGCGATCCGTTCGAACTACGCTGAGGCGGTGCTTCGGGCCCAAGGCCGGAGCGTGATCGCCGTGGTGAAGGCCGAGGCCTATGGCCACGGGGCGGTGCCGGTGGCTCTTGCCCTGGTCGCCGCAGGTTGCCAGCGGCTGGCCGTCGCGACGGTGGAGGAGGGCCGGGCGCTGCGGGACGCCGACGTGGAGGTTCCCATCCTCGTGCTCGGCGGCGTCCACGATGCGCCGCTGCTGGCCGTGGAGGCGGGTCTTACGCCCGTCGTCCATCACGGAGAGCAGCTGGAGCCACTGGCTGCAGCGGCGCGGCGACAGCACGTGCAGGTTCCCGTCCACATCGAGGTCGATACCGCCATGCACCGGATGGGCGTCCCGGCGGGCGAAGCAGCGGGGCTGGCTGAGGCGGTCGCAGCCGAACCGTCGCTCGAGCTGGAAGGCATCTCCACGCACTTCGCGCGGGCCGACGAGCAGGATCTGGGGCCGACCCTTGCCCAGCTCTCCTGCTTCCGCGAGGTCTTGTCGGCGCTGCGAAACCGCGGCATTGAGCCGCCCATCGTCCATTGCGCGAACTCGGCCGGGCTCCTGGCCGGAAAGCCAGTGCTCGAAGCGCTGCCGGAAGCCAACGCGGTGCGTCCGGGTCTGATGCTCTACGGTGTCCGCCCGGCGGCCCATCTCGAAGCGCCGCTGCAACCGGCAATGACGTTCCAGACCCGAGTGACCCACGTGCATGAGGTTCAGGCGGGTGACCCCGTTGGCTACAGCGCGCTCTTCCGGGCGCAGCGACCGACCCGGATCGCGACGCTTCCCGTCGGCTACGCCGACGGCGTGCCGGTGGCGGCGGGCAACCGCGGTGCCGTGTGTATCGGCGGCGAGCGCCATCCCATCGTGGGTCGGGTCTCGATGGACTTCATCAGCGTCGACGTGGGTGAGGCCGCGGTGTCGATCGGCGACGAAGCCATGCTGTTCGGCTGCAGCGCCGCCGGCACGCTGCCCGTTGAGGAGGCGGCGCTGGCGGCCGGGACGATTGCCTACGAGTTGCTGGTTCGTGTTTCGGATCGCGTCCCGCGCATCCTCTCGGACGCGCCCGGCGTCCGAGAGGATGCGCGCCGCGTCTGAGAGGATGCGCCGTCCCCCCGCTGCCGGATTGACTTGGGACCGGCTCCTCGGTACACCTGCCGCCGGAATCCCCCGGATCTCGCTCCCTCCGGCGCGAGGAGATACCCGATGGCCTCCCAATCCGAGTCACGCCCCGTCGGGCGGGCTCTTCTTTCCGTTTTCGACAAGGCCGGTCTGGTGGAGTTCGCCAGCGGCTTGGCCGAGCTGGGCGTCGATCTGGTGGCGTCGGGCGGCACGGCTCGTGCACTCCAGGAAGCCGGACTCGATGTCATCGAGGTAGCCGATCTCACCCACAGTCCCGAGATGCTGGGCGGCCGGGTGAAGACGCTCCACCCCCGGATCCACGCTGCCATCCTGGCCCGCCGCGATCACAAGGGCGATCAGCAGGACATCGCCGACCAGGATCTGCGCAGCATCGATCTGGTGGCGGTGAATCTCTATCCGTTCGAAGCCACCGTCGCGAAGCCCGGTGTGACCCTGGCGGATGCAATCGAGAAGATCGACATCGGCGGACCGTCGATGATCCGTTCTGCCGCCAAGAACCACGCCTACGTGGCCGTGGTCATCGACCCGAGCGACTACGGCGAGATTCTCGACGAGCTCCGCGAGAGTTCCGGTTCCCTGGGCCTCGAAACGCGGCGCCGACTGGCGCTCAAGGCGTTCGAGCGCACCGCCGCCTACGACGCGGCCATCCACGGATATCTGGCCCAGCAGCAGGCCCGGGACCCGAAGGGCCTGCCGGCGCGGCTCGGCGTCGATCTCGGCCGTGCCGCCGAAATGCGCTACGGCGAGAACCCCCACCAGGCCGCCGCGCTCTACGGTCGCACGCTCGAGGTCGCCGAGCCGCTGCACGGCAAGGCGCTCTCTTTCAACAACCTGGTGGACGTGCAGGCCGCGCTCCAGCTGATCCTCGACTTCGATCCTGAAGACGGACCCGCGGTCGGGATCCTCAAGCACAACACGCCCTGTGGCGCCGCGATCGGCTCCACCCCGCTCGAAGCCTACGAGCGCGCCTTCGCGACCGATCCCGAGTCGCCCTTCGGCGGCACCATCGTCTGCAACCGGCCCTTCGACCTCGACCTCGCCAGCAAGGTGGACGAGATCTTCACGGAAGTGCTGGTGGCTCCGGACTTCAGCGTCGAAGCGCTGGCGCTCCTCAAGAAGAGGAAGAACCGGCGCCTGCTGCGATTCCACCCGGAGCGCATCGAGCGGGCCGAACTCGACTGGAAGCGCGTCTTCGGCGGTGTGCTGCTCCAGGAGCCCGATGTGTCGATCGAGGACCTGGCCGCCTGCCAGGTCGCCACCGAGCGCAAGCCGACCGAGGCGGAGCTCGAGGCCATGGGTTTCGCCTGGCGCGTCTGCAAGCACGTGAAGAGCAACGCCATCGTCTTCGCGCGTGAGGGTCGGACGCTGGCAATTGGAAGCGGCGCGACTTCGCGGATCGATGCCATTCACACCGCGGTGGCCAAGGCCGGTCGCGTGGGGCTGGATCTCCGGGGCTCGGTGCTGGCCAGCGATGCCTTCTTTCCGTTTCCCGACGGGCTCGAAGCCGCCGTGGCTGCGGGCGCCACCGCTGTGGTGCAGCCCGGTGGATCGGTCCGCGACGAGCAGGTGATCGAAGCGGCGAACCGGCTGGGCGTCACGATGGTCTTTACCGGCGTCCGCCACTTCCGCCACTAGCTCCCCCTGTGAGAGAGAGCATGGGGAGGGAGGCACGCGACATGCGAATCCTGGTGATCGGATCCGGCGGTCGCGAGCACGCGCTGGTCTGGAAGATTGCGCAGAGCGAGCGGGTCGACCGCGTGCTGGCGGCGCCGGGAAGCGACGCCATCGGCGAGCTTGCCCAGTGTCATCCCGACGTGAAGGCCGGAGACCTGGACCGGATCGTTGCCCTCGCACGGGACGAGAACGTCGACCTGGTCGTCGTCGGTCCCGAGGATCCTCTCGCGGCGGGTCTGGCCGACCGGCTCGAGGCTGCCGGCATCGCCGTGTTCGGTCCGAGTGCGGCGGCCGCTCAGCTCGAAGCGAGCAAGACCTTTGCCAAGAACTTCATGGCCCGGCACGGCATTCCCACGGCCGTCTACAAGGGGTTCGAGTCACTCGAGCCGGCGCGTGCCTACGTGCGTGAGCTGGGATCGGCCTGTGTCGTGAAGGCCGATGGTCTCGCCGCGGGCAAGGGGGTCTTCGTCTGCGATGACGTCGATGACGCCGAGGCGGCCCTCCGGGAGATCATGGCGGACCGCCGCTTCGGTGAGGCCGGGGCGCGCGTCGTTGTCGAAGAGAGAATGGAGGGGGAGGAGGCGTCGTACTACGCCATCACCGATGGTGAGCATGTCGTCACGCTCGCGGCGGCCCAGGATCACAAGCGCGCCCTCGATGGCGACAAAGGCGAGAACACGGGCGGCATGGGAGCCTATTCGCCGGCGCCGGTCTTTACCGGGGCCGTGGAGAAGCGCGTCCTCGAAGAGATCGTCTACCCCACCATCCGCGGCATGGCCGCCGACGGGACGCCCTATCGCGGTGTGCTCTATGTGGGACTGATGATCGATGCAACCGGATCGCCGCGAGTGGTCGAGTTCAACGTTCGTTTTGGCGATCCCGAGACCCAGCCGCTGATGCTGCGCATGGACGGCGATCTGGTGCCGCTTCTGGACGCGGCCGCCCGCGGCGGGATCGAGAAGGTGGCCGCGGTCGGATTTCGGGATCCGGCCGTCTGCGTTGTGCTCGCGTCGGGCGGGTATCCGCGCGACTATGTGAAGGGCAAGGAGATCTCGGGTCTCGAGGCCGTGGAGGACAACGCCAATCTCATGGTCTTCCACGCGGGAACGCGCCGAAACGACGCGGGTGTGTTCGAGACCGCGGGCGGACGCGTGCTCGGGATCACGGCCCGGGCGGAGACCGTGGCTCAGGCCCAACAGCGGGCCTACGCCGCCGTCGATCGAGTCCATTTCGATGGCATGCAGCTGCGACGGGACATCGCCGCCCGCGCCCTCGACCGGTGATCGCTGACCCGCTTGGAGAGGCGGTCCGCTGGCTACGGACCGGTGGGCTGGTGGCCTATCCGACGGAGACCGTCTGGGGTCTTGCGGCCGACGTCCGTTCGGCGAAGGGAGTCGAGCGACTCGAGCGTTGGAAGGGACGCGGTCAGCGTCAGCCCATCTCGGTGTTGGTCGAGAATGCCGACGCAGCCGACGCACTGGGCTTCGAACTCGGGCAGCAGGCGCGGCGGCTTGCCGACGCTTTCTGGCCGGGGCCGCTGACGTTGATCGTGCCGCGTTCCGAAGTCCTGGCCGAAGCCGCCGCCCCCTTCGCCAAAGGCATCGCCCGGCAGGACGGCGCGGTGGGTCTGCGCTGCTCGTCCCATCCCCTGGCGACGGCCCTGGCGCGTCGGTTGACGCGCGAGGGCGCCGCGCCCATTACGGCGACGAGTCTCAACCGCAGCGGCGAGCCGGCGGCGCGAAGCCGCGAAGCTGCACGTGCCCTGTGCGGCGAGGGCGAGGGCGAGCCGCGCATGTTGGATGTAGAAGCCGAGGCCGGCGGCGACGACGAGAGCACCGTGGTCGACACCACCGGTAGCAAGCTGGAAGTGTTGCGGTGGGGCGCGTTGTCCAAGCTCGCGCTCTCACCGTTTCTCAAGGAAGTCATCGCGTCATGAGCGACGTGCGACCGTTTCGTGCGCTGCGCTACGACCTGGACCGTGTCGACCTCGGCCGGGTTCTCGTACCGCCCTACGACGTGATCTCCGCCGCGGATCGCGAGCGACTCTACGCTGTTGATCCCCACAGTGCGGTGCGGCTCGAGCTGACCCGGAGCGTCGCCGATGAGGCGACCACCGACTATTCGGAGATTCGCGAGACCCTCGAAGCCTGGCAGCGCGAGCAGTTCCTGATGCGCGACCCGGAGCCCGCCTTCTACGCCTCGCGCCAGGCGTTCACCGCCCCGGACGGACAGCGCCATCTGCGCGAGGGCTTCTTCGGTCTGTTGCGACTCGAGGACTATGAGCGTCGCATCGTGCGGCCGCACGAGCAAACCCTGCAGGGCCCCAAGGCGGACCGCTTGAAGCTGCTGCGCGCCACCGGCGCCAATCTCTCGAGCGTCTTTCTTCTCTACGAAGACCGCGAGGACCGGCTCGGCCCCGTGTTCGGGCCGGACTTCGACGCAGACGATGTCGTGACCGCCCGCGACGAGACGGGCGCGGTCCACAGCCTGGCGCGCGTCACCGATCCGGACCGCGTGTCCGGGGTTCGACGCTTCATGGAAGACCGATCGCTCGTCATCGCCGATGGACACCACCGCTACGAGACGGCGCTCAGCTACCGCAACGAATGCCGCGAAGCGTCCCCGGAAGCGGGGCCCGACGCGCCGTTCGAATTCCTGCTGGCCTACTGCGCCAACGCCTTCGCCCCGGGAACCCTGCTGCTTCCGATCCACCGGCTGATCCTGCGCGGCCGTCCCCCGAGCGAGGAGGAGTGGCGTGCTCGGCTGCCCGGCTGGGAAGTGTCGATGATCTCCGTCGCAGCGGCCGAGGACATTCCCAAGGTGCTGGCCGAGGACGTGGCGCCGCTCAGTGATCGCATCGCGTTCGCGGCCGACGACGCCTCGGGCACGCTGCGCATCTTCTCGCGTGCGGCTGACGACGAACTCTCGGTCCGGGTGATCCACCGTGAGGTAATCGAAGGCGTGTTCGGTCTCGATGAGGATGCAGTGGAGAACGGCGCCATCTCCTTCCCGAAGGATGCTGTCCAGACGGCGAGAGACTTGCGGGCCGGCGAGGGCTGCGTGGCCCTCTACCTGAATGCGCTGTCGCCGGAAGATGTCTTCCGGGCGACCGAGGCCGGCGAGGTGATGCCCCAGAAGTCGACGTTCTTCTACCCGAAGCTTCCCACCGGCCTCGTGTTCCGCCTGCTCTCGGAGAACGACGGGTGAGGCGGCGCCGCAGCGAGCTCGAGGCCCTGGCTGAGCTGGTGCCGAAGGTCCTGAAGGACCTGGGGCTCGACGCAGCGGCCGGCGTACTGCGGATCGCCGATCGCTGGGAAGAGGCGGTGGGTCCCGAGATCGCCGCCCACTGCCGGCCCGTCTCGCTCCGCGACGGGCGCTTGGAGGTGAGCGTGGATTCCAGCGTCTGGTGCCAGCAGCTCCAGCTCCAGGTGCCGCAGATCCTCGGCGCGCTGCGCCAGGTCTTTGGAGACGAGGCCCCGACGCAGCTGTGGTTTCGGGTGGGATCGGGCACCTGAGGGGGCGCCCGTGCCTGGGCTAGCATCTGCCGCCATGGCTGAGGCAGAGACGAGCGGTGAGCGGGGTCGGGAACGGCTGGTCTGCGACTTCTGCGGACAGGAAGTTCCGCGAGTCCGCCGGGTTGCACTGGACGCGGATTACGATCGGCTGCAGACGCCCCACCGGCTGCAGTACGCCTGCGACCGCTGCTCCCGCAAGAAGGAAGACCAGCGCCTCGGCCTCGAACGCGGCTGAGGGCCTGGCTCCATGCCCCTCCCCAGCCGACCGAGAGCCTCGCTGGAGTGGAGAGTTCGGTCGGGCGGCGGCTCGACAGCGGGGCCGCGGCTTGACCATGTGGGCTGCTTTCCCTAGCTTCAGCGGCCATTTCCGGCGACGGCCGCGATTGGAGC
>SMVA01372971.1_pt1 | contig 11315 bp, 10 predicted proteins | sample 2456451 | NCBI WGS metagenome assembly SMVA01 (sample SAMN11095933, study PRJNA526329) | marine sediment metagenome | biome: Marine sediment; feature: Surficial sediment; material: Deep marine sediment; isolation source: Hadal surficial sediment | place: Pacific Ocean | collected 2014-05 | depth...
ACGAACCGCTGCGATCTGCTGGGTCGTCCGCCGCTCGACGAACACATGAGGAGCGAGAAGAACGAGGCCCTCGACGGGATGACCAGATCCGGCGTAAATGAGGGCGATCGAAGCTCCGTCCGAGTGGCCTACCAGCACAGGCGGCCGGCTCACCTTGGTGTCGATGATTTCGGGCAAGGTTCGGAGTGCCTCGTCGTGCATGTAGTCAGGTGGCCGTGGTCCCGTCAACGGATCGGACCATCCGTTTCCATACCGCGAATAGGCAAGACCCGGGTGGCGACAGGCCTCGACCAAGCCCTGGGGAAACCCCCGCCACAGGTCGACACTGCCCAGACCATCGTGGAGGAATAGGACCGGTGCCCCGACGACGTCTGGGCTCAGCCAGCGATAATGCAGTCGGTGACCGGCTATCTCCATGAACACCGCCTCGTCGCCCGCCGAAGGTGACAGCATGGCGGATCAGCCTAACGGGCGCCGCATACGAGGGCGCGTCCTCGAGCCCACTCCCCTTGCGACAGGAAGTCGCGGCCCCTGATAATGTCGGCGGCGGCAGCACCGCTCGACCGCGAGGAGCGTCAAATCGTACAAAACGGTGTCAACATCAGCACGCTCGTCGACGGGTGGCTCGAGGAAGGTCGCTCCGACGACACGGCCATCATCACAGCCGACGATGTGTCGTGGTCGGCAGGCGAGCTGTATACCGCGATGTGTCGCGTTGCCGGCCGGTTCAGCGAAATGGGTGTCGGTCGAGAGGACCGCGTGCTGCTCGTTCTCGATGACACACCCTCCTTCCCGGCGGCCTTCCTCGGGGCCATGCGATGCGGCGCGATTCCGATTCCCAGCAATTTCGCGCTTCGACCCGAGGACTTCGGCTACTTCATCGATGATTCGGGTGCAGTGGCGGCGGTGGTCGACGCCGCCTTCCTCGACGCGGTGGGTCCCCAGATTGCGGCACGGCCCGGTACGTCGCTGATCGTTGCCAACGGCAGTGCCCCTGCCGGGTCAGAGTCGTTGGACGAGTGGATGTCCGATGGCGCCGATGAGTTCTCGCCGGTGCCAACGCAATCCGATGACATCGCCTTCTGGCTCTACAGCTCGGGCTCGACGGGAAGGCCGAAGGGTGTCCCGCATCGTCACCGCGACGTGGCTGCGACCTGCCAGTCGTACGCCGAGCCGGTGCTCGGGATCGGACCGGAGGACGTGGTGTTCTCGAGCACCAAGATGTTCCACGCCTACGGCCTTGGGAACAACCTTTCCTTCCCCCTCTGGGCCGGAGCCACTTCCATATATCTCACCGGTCGTCCGACACCGGACCGTCTGCTCGAGCGGGTGCGAACCCACAGCCCGACGTTGTTCTTCTCGGTGCCGGCGCTCTACAACGCGCTACTCGCCCATCCCGATTTCGACGATACGAATTGGCAGTCTGTTCGGCTCGGCATCTCGGCGGCCGAGGCGCTGCCACCTGAAATATGGCGTCGCTTCCATGACAGGACCGGGATCGAGATCCTGGATGGAGTCGGCTCGACCGAGATGCTCCACATCTACTGCTCCAACCGGGCGGGTACCGTGAAGCCGGGGACCTCGGGCACACCCTGCGGCGATTACGACGCCGAGATCCGGGACCGGGACGGGCTTCCGTGCCAGCCGGGGGAAGCCGGCGAGATGTGGGTCCGCGGCCCCAGCGCGCCGACATCGTACTGGAATCAGCCCGAGCGGACCCAAGACAAGATCCGGGGCGAATGGTTCCTTACCGGCGACCGGTACCACGAGGACGTGGATGGGTACCTCACCTACGAGGGACGCGTCGACGACATGATGAAGATCGGAGGTTCCTGGGTCAGCCCGATCGAGATCGAGAATCGGCTCATGGAGCATCCGGAGGTGAGCGAAGCCGCGGTGGTGTCGGTCGAAATCGACTATCGATCCCGGATCAAGGCTTTCGTGATTCTGGAAGACAGCACCTCGGTCGGCGATGATCGGCTCATCGAGGAGCTGCAGGAATGGTGCAAGGCGGAGCTGCAGCGGTATGAGTTCCCCTACGTGGTCGATTTCGTCGACGACTTTCCCCGGACCGCCACGGGCAAGGTGCAGCGCTTCAAGCTGCGCGACAGTTGATCGTCGAAATGAACAGATCGGCGCAAACGCCGCCGTTGAGGTCGGCACCGATAACGCTGAAACACATTCGATGCCCCGGGGGCAGGAGGGTCGTGTCGACTGACCAGTCAGTCTAGATTGGAACGGGTGATGATCGATTTCCAGACCCATCCCGATCGATACCGGCACTGGAAGCTGACGTTCGACGAAAGGGTCGCGTATCTCGACATGGACGTCGACCCCAAAGGCGGCCTCCAGGGCGGCTACGAGCTGAAGCTGAACACGTACGATCTCGGCGTCGACATCGAGTTGTACGACGCAGTGCAGCGACTCAGGTTCGAGCACCCGGAGGTCGGTGCCGTCGTCATCGAATCGCGGAAAGATCGGGTGTTCTGTGCTGGAGCAAACATTGGGATGCTCGCCTCCGCCGACCATCCGCTGAAGGTCAACTTCTGTAAATTCACCAACGAAACGCGCAGCGCGATCGAAGATGCCTCGGCCAACTCGGGCCAGCGATATGTCGCTGCCATCAACGGCACCGCGGCCGGCGGTGGATACGAGCTGGCGCTCACCACAGACCGCATCATGCTCATGGACGACGGGAACGCGTCGGTCGCACTTCCGGAAGTCCCCTTGCTCGGGGTGCTCCCTGGCACCGGCGGTCTCACCCGGTTGGTGGACAAGCGCCACGTCCGACGCGATCGAGCCGACGTGTTCAGCACCGTGGAGGAGGGAGTGAAAGGGAAGAAGGCCCTCGACTGGGGCCTGGTCGACGAGCTCGTCCCGCGGTCTGAATTTCGCGACACGGTATCGGCGCGAGCGGATCAGATGGCCGGCGAAACCGATCGCCCCGCCGATGCTGAGGGTGTCGAGCTGACCGAGCTCACCCGGACGTTCAGCGACGACGGCGTCGAGTACAGCAGCCTTCGGGTCGAAATCGACCGGCCGAAGAGGATCGCCACGATAACCATCACAGGACCGCATGATCCCCCACCGTCCGAGCCCGCCGGGATCACCGCCGAATTCTGGCCGTTACGCCTGGGGCGGGAGCTCGATGATGCGATTCTGCACATGCGTGTCAACGAGCTGGACGCGGGAATCTTCGTGTTCCGGAGTGAGGGCGACGCCGATCTGGTGGCGAGCTATGACTCGTTCCTGTTGGAACACGCACAGCACTGGCTGGTCCGCGAGGTCGTCCTCTACTGGAAGCGGATCTTGAAGAGGATCGACATGACGTCGCGGACGATGTTCTGTCTCGTCGAGCCTGGTAGTTGCTTCAACGGGTTCCTCGCCGAGATCGTCCTGGCCTCGGACCGTGCCTACATGCTGGAAGGGAGTCGTGACCCAGCAGGCGCCAGCGCCATTTTGGAGCTCACCGGCTCCAACACCGGGCCGCTGCCAATGGCGAACGGCTTGACCCGGCTGGAGACACGTTTTTGGGGAGACGAATCCGCGCTGGAGGTCGCCACCTCGGTCGTTGGCAAGCGGCTCGACGCCCAGGCGGCCCTCGCCGCTGGCGTCGTAACCGACGTGATGGACGACGTCGACTGGGACGATGAGATCCGCATCATTTTGGAGGAACGCTCGTCCTTCTCACCCGATGCCCTGACCGCAATGGAAGCGAACCTGCGCTTTCCCGGTCCGGAGACGATGGAAACGAAGATCTTCGGACGGCTCACCGCCTGGCAGAACTGGGTCTTCCAGAGACCCAACGCGTCGGGAGAGGCCGGCGCGCTTCGGCGCTACGGCACCGGTCGTCGACCTGAGTACGACACGAGGAGGGTCTGATGACGGAGACCGTCGACTACGACGCCTTGATTCCGAACAATGTTGGGCTTGCGGACGACCCCAAGCTGCAACGTGCTCTCGAAAAGTGGCACCCCGGGTACCTCGATTGGTGGAAATCGATGGGGCCGGAAGGATTTCAGATGGCCGACGTCTACCTCCGTACCGCGGTCAGCGTCGAGAAGGAGGGTTGGGCGAAGTTCGACTATGTGAAGATGCCCGAGTATCGATGGGGCATCTTGCTGGCCCCCGCTGTCGACGAGCGGGCGATTCCCTGCGGTGAGCACGTCGGCGAGCCCGCGTGGATGGAGGTGCCCGGAGCGTACCGGGCGATGCTGCGTCGCCTGATTGTCATCCAAGGTGACACCGAGCCTGCCTCGGTAGAACAGCAGCGCCATCTCGGCTCCGTCTCGCCGTCGCTGTACGACATGAGAAACCTGTTTCAGGTCAATGTCGAGGAGGGCCGCCACCTCTGGGCCATGGTGTACCTCCTGCAGAAGTACTTCGGGCGTGACGGCCGCGACGAAGCTCACGAGCTGCTGGAACGACAATCAGGCAGTGAAGAGAAGCCACGCATGCTGGGCGCGTTCAACGAAGAGACACCCGACTGGCTCTCCTTCTTCATGTTCACCTACTTCACCGACCGTGACGGGAAAATGCAGCTCGAGGCGCTGGCCCACTCGGGCTTTGATCCGTTGTCGCGCACCTGCCGATTCATGCTCGCAGAAGAGGCGCACCACATGTTCGTGGGGTACACCGGGGTGAAGCGGATCGTGCAGAGGACCGCGGAAGCAATGACATCGGCGGGGATCGAGGATCCGTACGACATCGAAGCAGTCCGGGCACTGGGCGTGATTGATTTGCCCGCGATCCAACGCAAGACCAACCTGCACTTCTCCCTGACGCTCGACCTGTTCGGATCAGAGGAGTCGACCAATGCCGCCAACTACTTCAACGCCGGAGTCAAGGGCCGGTACCACGAAGACAAGTTGCAGGACGACCACCAACTGCGCAACGACACCTATCCGGTCATGAAGCTGGTCGACGGCGAGCTGCAGCTGGTCGAGGTACCGGCCCTCAACGCGCTCAACGCACGCCTTCGGGACGACTTCATCGAAGACTGCCGAGGCGGGATCAGCCGATGGAACCGAGAAATATCCAGTCACGGCATCGACTTCGAGATCACCATGCCCCACGTCGCCTTCAACCGGGAGGTCGGAGAGTTCGCCGACCTGTCCATCTCTCCTGCAGGGACGGTCGTCGACGCCCCCACCTTCGAAGCAAAGACGTCGACCTGGCTGCCGACTTCGGAAGACCGGGCCTACATCGAGGAGCTGATGCAGCCACAGTTCGAGCCAGGAGAATTCGCCGGTTGGATTGCCCCGCCGCAGCGAGGCATTCAAAACAAGACGCCGGACTTCCTCTATGTCAAGCTCCCCTAGCCGCGCCTCGGTTTCGACCGAGGGGCGCCGCAGCGCGATTCTTCGAGCTGCCTATCGAGTGATGGCGCGCGAAGGCGTGCATCGCACACCGCTCGACCGGGTTGCAGCCGAGGCCGGGGTGTCCAAGGGACTCCTCCTCTACCATTTCCACTCCAAGGATGCGCTCGTCTTGGCGGCAATGGAGTGGGTGCTCAATGCCACGGCGGCTCGGATCCGCAAGGCGCTCGCCGACATCGTCGATCCCGCCGATGCGATCTCTGTCGTGATCGATGCAGTCTGGATCGGGCCGGAAGCCAATCGGGACTTCTTCCGGTTCTATCTCGATGGCGTCGAGCACCAGACGCGATCTCCGGGTTTCGACGACCTCGGGCACACCGCGACAGTGATCATCAACGGCCTCTACCAAGAGGTCATCGAAACCGGGGTGAACGCGGGCGTCCTCGAGGTCGCCGATCCGGTTTCAGCTGCGGTCGACATGCGCGCGCTGATCGAGGGATCCTTCCTGCAATGGCTCCAGACGGACGACTGGCAGAACAACCACGCCAGCTTCCGCGAACGATGTCGCTCTGCTGTGCTCGTACAGTTGAGTTCCGCCCCGTGACCCCGGTGCCGAGTCACGCCGTGGGATCGTGGTTCACCCCGGAGGACGAGGTGGCCCGCGCATCGATTCAGGAATGGTGTTCGTCAACGCCCACCGGGTTGGGGCATCCGACGTGGCCATGGAGTTCGGCGGCTTCAAACAAAGCGGTCCGGGCCGGGGCCACGGCTGGGTTGTCGTTGAGGATTACAGCAAGCTCCAGGCCCTTGCCCGCTGACCGGGATGGGTGTCGGCAACGGACCAAACATGTCGCACCACCGCCGGCGCAGAAGCAAACCGAGCTCAGCCCCAGACGTCCCCGGCGATGGCAACGGTCTGCTCCAGCTTTCGCCACTGGTCGTCTTCGGTGAGCTCGTTGCCTTCTGCCGTAGAGGCAAATCCGCACTGGTGGCTGAGAGCGGCTTGTTCGGGATCGATGAAAGCGAAGGCTTCATCGAGCCGACGCTTGATCGCATCGGCGTCGTCGACGGCAGCCTTCTTCGAGCTCATCAGGCCGAAAACGACTCGCTTGTGGTCGGGCACATGGCGTAATGGGGCGAAGTCGCCGGAGCGGTCGTCGTCGTACTCGAGGAAGAAGGCGTCGACGTCCATCTGGTTGAACAGGATCTCGGCGACCGGCTCATACCCGCCCTGGGACACCCAGGCGCTGCGGTAGTTGCCGCGACACAGGTGAATGGCGAGGGTCATCTCATCGGGTCGATCTCGGATCGAGTCGTTGACCAGCTTGCAATAGAGACGGGTCAACTCGTCCGGATCGTCTCCCCTGGCGGCAGTCCGTTCCCGGATCTCAGGATCGCACAGGTAGGCGAGGTTGGTGTCGTCCATTTGCAGGTAGGTACACCCCCGCGCCGCCAGATCGGCGATCTCATCCCGGTAGGCGGCCGTCAGATCGTCGAAGAAGGCGTCGAGATCGGGATACACATCCTCGCTGATCGCCTCTCTCCCACCCCGAAAATGGAGCATCGACGGAGACGGGATTGACACCTTCGGTGTGCGGCTGGTGACCGATGCGAGATAGTCGAAGTCGGCGCCCTGAATCGATTTGCTGTGGCGGATCGGCTCGGTCACCAGCATGGTCGGTGGTTTGAAGCCGACCTCGGTTCCGTCGTCCCTTTGGAAGGTGGCGAGGAATTGGCCTTCGGTCACGGTGACCCCGTCGAGCTGTTCCAGGAAGTCGGTGTGGAAGAACCTCCTTCGGTATTCGCCATCGGTGATCCCCAGCAGCCCGGTGCTCTCCTCGCGCTCGACGAGCTCCCCGATGGCTTTGTCCTCGACCGAACGCAACTCGTCGGCGGACAGTCGATTCTCGGCGCGAGCCTGCCGAGCCTCCTGCACCGACGCGGGTCGGAGGAAGCTGCCGACATGATCGGCTCGGAACGGAGGCGAGTCACTCATCGGGTGCTGCCTGGGCTCTCCATCCCGGCAACCGTAGCCACCGTCGTCGGGAGGTGTGACGAGACGAGCGCTCCGTTCGCCCGTACGCGGCGATCCAGTCGGAGTCGAGCCCATCCCAGGGCGCCTCAAAAAACGACGTACTCCAACGGGTCAAATGGCAAGTTGGCGAGATCCAGTCGCAGAATCCACTGGTGCCAACACAAGAGAGGTGGGCGGCTGCCTATTCCGCACCCGATGGGGTCGACCACCTCGTTTTCCGCCCCAGCCCGGTTACCCGCCGCAGCACCGCTCAGCTGGGTAGCTATTTAGTCCTACCTCTGGTAGCATTGTAGTATGAAGTTGAGCGTTAGCCTCCCCGACGAGGACATCGAGTTCCTCGACGCCTATGCCCGCTCCCAGGGTTACCGATCTCGATCAGCGGTGCTTCAGCGGGCCGTACGCCTGCTCCGCTCCACAGAACTCGGCGATGCTTACGCCGATGCGTGGCGGGACTGGATCGAAGCCGGCGAAGCGGACCTCTGGGAGTCGACGAGCAGCGACGGCTTCAAGGGAAGCTGATGTTGCGAGGCGAGATTCGCTGGGTGGACCTCGACCCGGCTCTCCGAGGCGAAGCTGACAGAATGCGTCCAGCGGTGATCGTCTCCAACGATGGGGCGAATACCACCGCGGCGCGCCTCGGTCACGGAGTGGTGACGGTTGTTCCCATCACCACAAGCCTCGACCGGGTATACCCGTTCCAAGTGCTCCTCCCGGCGGCCGAAACCGGACTCGATGTCGACTCGAAGGCTCAGACAGAGCAGGTTCGGGCAGTATCGGTCGAAAGGGTCCGCGACCGAATCGGATTGGTTCCTGCGCCACTCATGCTCGATGTGAACGACGCGCTGCGCCTCCACCTCGCCCTCTAGATCGCAGGCGACTTCACGCGACGGCGTTCCTTCCTCGATCAGCATTCTCGTATCGAGAGATCACCGACCGATTGACGCCCGACAGCCGGGCAAGCAGAACCTGCGTGAGCCCGGCGCGTTCACAGAGCTGACGAACCAGGTTCATGGCTCAACGACTACCTCACCCAACCTCGACATTCAAGACCCTTGGCTCGATTGTCCGCAGACCGGACCCTGCCGAGACGCATTCAACGGATAGCGTCTTGGGAATGAGCCGAATTGCTAGCGGAAGTCGACAACCAATTCGAGACCAAGAGCTTCGGCAGCTCGCTGAAGAGTGTCGAGGCTGGGCGTCACCCCACCCGCCTCGAGGCGAGCCACGGTTGGTTGTGTCGTACCCATTCGGTCCGCCAGCTCGGCCTGGGTCATACCGAGGCGCTCCCGTTCGGCCCGGACGCGGGCACCGAGTTCGTGAGCGCCCTTGGCTTCCTGATAGCCGCGACGCCGCTCGGCGCTGTCGCTGCGCTCACCCTTCACCTCGTCCCAGCTCTTCGGTTCACTCATCGTCATCCTCCACGGTATGACCCTGCGCGATGCACCGATCCATTGCCCGCGCTGCCCGGTCTATCTCGGCTCGCTCTCGCCGTCGCTGCTTCCGAAACACGGTCAACAGGATGATCCGGCGCCCGGCTGTGATGTAGTAGGTGATGCGCACCGCCTCACCTGACGACCCGAGGTGGAACCTGAGCTCACGCAGTTTGCCAGCGAGCTGTCTGGTGTAAGGCTCGCCCAGCAAAGCGCCACGCTCGGCGAGCAGGTCGATGTAGAACTCGACGCGGCCGAACTGATCACCGGGCAATCCATCCAGCCAATCGACGACCTCTGGCTCCAGTTCGACGCTTCCCCAAGGCATGTCTCAACTCGCTCATACCACAGATGGTATATCAGACCGTCGGCTAGGCCCGGGTTCATCCAAGACACCCGATCTCAACCGATTGACACCGTACGACCGGCTCGAAGCCGCTCGGCAGGTCTGCTCAGTCATCAAGCGCCGCCTCGGGAAGCGCCGCGATGTTCCGCAGGACCTCCTCTTCGAACCGGAGCGGCTCCGTGCCCACCTCGTAAGCGAGCTCGGCCTCCGCCCGACTGCCCAGAACCAGTTCGAGGGCGTCCAGCCAGTCCTCACGGTCTCCGGACCACCTCGGCGCAGAGCGATGTGCCGTCGACAGCCTCTCGTGTTCACCTGTCCCCTTTCGGTCTCGAAGTGCATCATGACTGGGCGGTGTGACACGAACCGGCGTATGTCGCTCCAAGGATCCGGGTTGCCGGTAGCCGGAGCCGGCCAACGCCCGAGGACTCAACGAGACCTCGGACATAGGAATCTGCGGGGTCCGGAAGACCGCTAGGGCAGCGGGAAATACCGGTCCTCGAGGTAGGCGCAGTATCCGGGCTGAGGCTCCTCAGCCGTCCCGAGGCGCTCATAGAGCCGTTGGTAGGTAAGAGCAAAGAAGTCCATCTCATCGTCGATCGCCTCCGAGAAGCGCTCGAGCTCGGAGTAGTGCCGTTCGGCAATATCGCCCGGCCACTCATACCAGAGGTAGAGCAGGCGGAACCGGCCGACACCGTACTCGCGCTTGAGGCCGAGCAGGTGCTTGATGAGCTGGGCGGCTCCCAGGGTGTCGAACTGCTCGGCTCCGGTGCCGATGCCCTCGGCAAGCTGGCGAGTTCGTGTCATGTCATCCCACAGCCTGGGATCTTCGAAGTAGGACGACCGGAACTCGTTCTTCGCCGGCGAATACACCTCGGTGAACTTGGATTCGATGGCCACCGGGATGTGACCCTTCTGGTCGATCACCACGTCGAGATGCGGGGGGATCCCCTTCAGTCCGGTCGGGTAGGTGACCTCGAACCTGAGCCGATCTGCCCAACGATCTGCGGCGATCAGCTCGGTCAGCGGTCCGAGGTCGGTTCCCCGCCACGGGTCGAAGACGTTCACCGCCAGCGCCGCCGAGGACCGCAACGACGCCATCGAGCCGGGTGAGTCGGGGCGGCCCAGCTCGTCGCCGGCTCCCTTGCTGAACTCGGCCTCGGTTTCGGGGCGTAACGGGATGAACAGGTTGTCTTCGAGCGTGGCGCAAACGTTGGATCGGTCGAAATCGATCCCGTGGCGCTGCGCCCAGTCGACCTGACTCCTGATGATCCGAGCTTCGTCCGACATCATTCCTCTCTCTCCCACGACCGTACCAGCCGGGTGTGACACGCCGGGATGCGCCCCCCGCCGTGTCCGCGCAGGAGCTGCGTCCGTTGCCTCGACCTCAGCAGTCGACCGGGGATCGACGATGGCCCAGACCGTTCACCCATGTCTGTCGCCGTGCCCTTCCTCTGGGCCGACGCGCTGGAGACCGTCCTCGATCGCCAGGGAGATCCTGCGCACGAGCTGCCACTCGCTTTCGGTCAAGCCCGCGGCAGCGCGTGCGGCAAGGTCGTCGAGCAACTTCGGTGCCCGGGCCGTGATCCGCGACCCGGCCGGCAACGTGGGGAACAGAGCGCGCAGCGTGTGAAGCGTCGCGGCTTCGTGCCTGGCGACGGCGTCATAGATGAACGGTTCAGGGGGCGCCTTGGACACCTGCTCGATCAGAGCAACGAGGTGGGTGACGAGGGCGGCCATCTTCGAATAGTCGAGTGTGTCGGGGGTGTCGGTGGGTCGGTGATAGTGCTCGTTGCGCAGTGTGTTGTAGAACAGGAACGGGATACCTGCGTCCTGGAACCCCGAGTAGTCGCTCATCTGGTCGATGATGTCGATGTCGAGGCGTCGCACATGCATGCCCTCGACCGCGGGGACCGCTGCGAGCGCGGCACTCACCTGCTGGGTCTTCTCGGCGCCGAAGACGATCATCGTGTCGGCAACCTCGGGCGGCTGGCCGTGTCCGATGGCGTGGCCGACCATGTCGAGACAGATCATCAGATCGATACCGTCGAGGTCGATCGTTGGGTTCGCCACGAAGTACCGGGACCCCATCATCGGGGTCTGGAAGTACGGCGGTTCCTCTCCGTCGAAACCGATGAACACGACGGATCGCTGCAGCCGTGGCTCGGCGATGACCGCTTTCGCCACCT
>SMVA01394767.1_pt1 | contig 11314 bp, 6 predicted proteins | sample 2456451 | NCBI WGS metagenome assembly SMVA01 (sample SAMN11095933, study PRJNA526329) | marine sediment metagenome | biome: Marine sediment; feature: Surficial sediment; material: Deep marine sediment; isolation source: Hadal surficial sediment | place: Pacific Ocean | collected 2014-05 | depth 0-1...
TCGTCATCGACCATCTCCGGCTCATCGATCCAACCCCAAGGCGTCCACATATCGACGGCATTGCGGATCGCCCCCGCCGCTTCGATCTTCTCTGCAAGTCCAAGGCGGCGGATGGTTTGAGTCGCTGAGGGTTGAATAAAATGCGTGCACAGTTGCTTGAAGCCAGCGCCCGTTCCGTGACGCTCGACTAATGCTACTTTGAGTCCCTCTCGGGCGAAAAGGATTGCGGCTGTGCAACCTGCAATGGCACCGCCGATTACCGCGACATCGAAATTTTGCTTTGTCATGATAATTTCTTTCGTCTAAAGGCTCGTCGAAAATGGTTGCTTCGATTGCTCGATTTAGTCAGGCTTCGTCGGCGGGATGCCGTGTTCGACTATTATTTATCACGAGCTGAAGTGGACTGTAACAAGAACGCTAAAGGGGCGTCCATGCGATCGTCGTGCGCAAGTCAATTAGGGCGCCGGCTCTGGTTCTCCGGGGATCGATTGTGATTCGGTGAGGCGGGGTTTATGAAAGGCCTCGATCAGGCGGTGCAGGCGCATGGCGAAAGTTTGATGGTCGACCGCGGAGTTGCGACGCAGCACGTTCGACATCAGGGTGACGATGTAATGCAGCTTGCGCTCCCTTGCCGGCGATTCCACGATAGCGACTGAGTTCATGAAATTTTTCACATTGCCGTGATATTTCTTGCACTTAAAGTCGGGCTCGGGCTCGCATTTGTACAGCGATCCACTCTTGAAATAGACGGCGGCGTCGAATAGCGCCGGCGCCGAGGCGTAGCGGATCCGGCGTTCAGTGACATACAGCATGCGCTTCATTTCGCGCGAGGAGAATTCATCCACCAAACGACCTTGCTCCATCCGCAGCATGAGCTGCATCAACGCTCGGGACGTCGCATAGCTCGTAGTCCCCTGGACCTTCTTTTTCCCCGTACGAGTGAAAAAACTGCCCTGGCGGATCTTGTTTAGATCGAAGCCATTGCGGGTGACCGGCGACTGAATAAACGTCGCTAGCTGCGCGGTGAGTTCGGCTCTCGGCGTGTTCGCGAAATATTCTTGCGCCCGCGCTGCGCTTAACGGATAGTCGTACCCGAACTTTGTCAGGAGCATGCCGTGCTTGGTCAACGTTGCCGCAGCCGCATTCGCGCTCGGCGATAACATCCAATCGAGATATTCCATCATCGTCGCGCGATCGCCGATCATGAGTGGACGGCGGATCAGCCTTTCGTTCTCGCGGTCCCACAGGCGGACGGTGTGATGATCGGATATGATGAATTCGTCGGCGATGATTTCGGTGTCGCGCAAGATCCGCCAGCGCGCTTCGAGGTCTTCGGGATAGAGATCGGCAAGTGCCTGGTAGATACCGAGGGCGACAAGTAGCTTACCTACGCTGCCGGGATTTCGCGCCACCTCGCCGTTGACCTCCGCATAGCGCGGGTTGTCGGGGTCGCTCAAATCGAGTACCGACACGGCGTAGCGGTCGACGTATTCTCCGAGCAGGCCCTCGATCTGGCGTTTGAACACACCGTCGATTGGTGGGAGTTCCATTTTTGCTCGCGACAGCAGACGGATGTCGACCTCGGCGGTCGTCAACAAGGCGCCCGGCGGTTGCTTGCGCCCCTTAATCGTTTCCGCCTCGATCCGCCGCATGACCTCGAGCCGGCCGATCCCAGTTCTTTCGTAGGCGTCGATAGGATAGGCGCAGGCGTATACGGCTGACAGGAAAAGCATCGCGCAACCGGCGCCTCGGACGAAGCAACGCGATAGCCACACCGGGCATTGTTGGGGTGAACGATGTGCGGTGATCATCGTCAAGGATCGAACCATAGTACCCCCTTGTTCGCCGCCGCGGTGCTCATGGGATTTCGTCGAGCGCCACTGTCGCGCCCGCATGTGCGGCCAGGGGCGCATCGAGTTCTCGTAGCAGTTCATTGCCGCGCGCCTCGTCGCTGTCTAGAAACGGACGGATCTGGAACAGACGCAGATCGCCGTCGAGGAAGCCGAATTCGATATCCACCGGCATCGCGTAGCCTAACGCATCCACTATCGCGGGAAAGCGCTGCGGCAATTCTTTGGCGAAGGTGATGAGCTGCGCAATCTCGTCGTCGTCAAGGATCTGATCGGAGCTACTCACCGGGAGTTTTTGAACCCCGCCGGTGAGGTTAATTTTGCGTCGGATCGAGGCCGTGGACTGGGCCATGAGCCGGACCTTGCCGGTAACCGTGTTGACCCGGATCGATTCCGCCGACTGACCATCGACGGCACCACCGACCCCTTCGTTGACGGCCACTGAGATCCAACTACGGTCACCACTATCGATGTCTTGGGTCACCAGGACGCCGGATTTATCCGCATCGACACTCAGCATCAGCAATACCGCGGGATAAACGTGCTCGGGTTTGTCCATCAAGGTCTGACGCCAGGCGAACGAACGGGCGCTGAATGGCGAGGCCCACACCCGAGATATTGCTTCGAAAATGTTGTCAATCCCGACAACATTGGCAACGGTAAGATTCAGACCGGCGCCGGTGAACCCCGGCAAGTCTTCAACGTTGGTATCGCTACGCACGAATACCCCGAAGGTGCCGTCGATGCCGAAGACTTCGACGAGTTTGGCGCGTAATTGTGCGCGGAAGTCGTCGCCGGGATCGGCGTTACGTATCGTGTGTTGAAGACTAGCGCGAAAGCTTTCCGTGGCCGCGCGCCGTTCGGCGCTTCCCAGCGGCAGGGTCTCAAGCTCGCGATAGCCATGTTGCATCCATTCGAAAACGGTTGTTCCGGTTTCCGCCATGGGTTGATCGAGTAGGTCTTTAAAGATCGCGAAGGGGATCGCCAGGCCTTCGGCAACCGCGGCCGGGTAGTGGTGTTTGAGCTCTCCGAGCTTCGCCGCCTTGGGGCCGACGATACGGCCCGAGTCGCTGGCGCGCAGTTCGCTTAACGTGAGGAACTGCCTTTCTTTGAGGTCGAGTTTAACCAGATCGACCTTGATTAGGGCGCGCTGGTGAATGGATCCGCTGGTTTCTGACGATGTTTCAGCGACGCTTGCATCATCGATGTTGATCCGTACAGAACCCGCCGGACTAACCGCGAGAATGATGGTCTCGCCGCTGTGCGCCTTGAGTTGTTCGAGCAGGCTTTGATCGACACCGACATTTGGAATTCCCAAGTTGCGTGCCAGCAGCTGCACATGCGACAAGGGATTGCCTTCGCCCGCGGTCAGGATCCCCGCAACCGGGGGCAGCTCGGAGACTGTTTCCGATAGCAGGTAGATCCCATCGGGGTCGAGATCGGCGATATTGCCGGCGAGCGCAATGCGCAAGATACCCCGCGCGAGGCCAGGATTGAGGCTGCGCAGGCCGGCCCCGACGTTTTGACCAAAAAATTCGTTACTTACCCCGGCGAGGCTGTTGGCATCACGCGTCATGCGGTCGATCAATGAGGCGAAAAAAAACATCGGGCTGCCGCGCAGGTGGTCTTGGATATAGAGATCCGCACGCGGCTCGATCGAGCTGAGTTTTTCCATGCCTGCGCCGAAGAAACGACGCAGAGCTTGGGTCGCCCAGTGCGGCGCGAGCGCCAGGTAGTCAAGCTGGTGTTTATAGGTTTGCGCGTCAATTACCCCAGGTAATAAGAGAAGCTCTAGCTCCGAGCCGGCGGCGCTAAGTTGCCGCCGTGTGAGCAATCCAACGCCAAACAGTGCCAGTAGTGAGTCGTTCAAGATCGCGAGGTGCTCGGCGCGCGTAAATCCGCTGAGTTTGGTTTTGAGCACCGTCGCGGTGGTGAACAGTTCGGTTTCGGTCATGAGGCTCGTGTCGATGAGGGCGAGGCGCTGTCGCGGTCCATTCGGGACGGTCAGTCGTAGCCGCAAATCGGCCAACAGGCGCGCGAGGAGCCCGAAGCGAACGCGCGCCTCATCATTTTGCGCCAGTGCGTCGCTGGCGGCATTGGCCATCGCCGCGATATCGCCTGAACCGGCGGCGGTAGCGGCCAGAGAGTGTAATTTCGTCGTAATATCGGTACTAAATACGTGCTCAATAAGCATGGCGAGCCGTTCGTAGTCGGCCTTAAGTTCCGACTCGGAGAGGGTCTGGCTATAGGCGTTGATCCCCGTGGCATCGGCCAACTCTAGACTACCGTGGATCTTGTTGCGCAGCGCCACGAACGCATGATCGCGCTCTGCAAGTGACGCTGAGAGTTGCCGAATATCCTTTATCGACACGGTATCCGACCCATGTGCCAGCAGTTGTGCGGCACTGCGTAGTAGCAGGTAACGATAAGTTAACCAATCACGGTTCTCGGCCAGTTTGAACAGCAATTTTCTAGCACCGCGACGTTCCCCTTCTTCCTGGAAAGCACCACGGTAGAAACGCGCCCGGCGCACGATCCAGCCGTCATCTATGCGTACCAGGAACTGTTCGATGAGCATTTGCGCGAAACGATCGGTGGTCGCGACATTGTTGACGAAGGCGTCGATTTCAAGATCGGCGTAAAAATTTGCGATCTCATAGCCAGCCGCACGCAGAATTCGGGTCCGCTCGGACCATTCACCGTGCTGCGCACCGCCGCCGAACGTTTTACAGGCGTAGGACGCGGGCGGTAAAATTTGACCGTCGTTGCAAAACCATCGGATGCGCGAGAACGGGCCGCGCTCGGCGCTTTTCATCGCCGTGATCCAGGTCGAGTATTCCGATGCTGCACGGGACTGGCCCGTATCTATCGCCATGCAGTTAACAGCGGCACCTAAAATGACAACGCTGAGACAGATTTTCCACATGGTGTGTTTCGCTGCTACACCGACGCTTGCCGTAACACCAAGCATTCGAAGCGAGAGCGAATTTGTCCCGAAATTGATGGTGTTGAGTTCCTGGCCCACATTTTTCATCGATGATGGTGCCGGATCAATTACGCATCGCAGCGCAATTGTTGGTTGTACTCAGGACGGTGACTCACGGTCCATCATACCGCACAGCCGCTGCCGGCAATAAGCGCCGGTGGTTGGAGTGTCGAACAGCAAGCTATCGGGTCGTTGATCGCGGTGGTGTCGAAGCAGATTGGCATCAATCCCCCTCACCGGGCAGCCAGCGTCGAGCATTGCGTCACACCGACGCGGCGTGATCGCAAATCGAAGCGAAGTCAGGGGTAAAATCTGATTGTCGAACGCCTTGTTGCTGTGAACTGGGTAATGGTTTGGGGTAGCGCACCCCGGCTCCGTTAGGCCGATGATGCAGGGGCCTTGCGGGTCGATCTGACGCGCTATGGTCGCAACCGTTGGCGACCGATTTGGCACTTCGGTGACGGTTCCATGTGGGAACCCACGGCGATTGCTATAATCCTAGGCTGAATTTCCGCCGCGATTCCGCCCCTGGTCGCGCTGTCATTGGGTGTCGCGCCGTTGTGTCGCATCGGTAACCTAAGGATGTCGGGCTTCGACCATGGCGATTGTACGAGGCAGTATTGAAAGTCCTTAAACTAGAGATTAATCGGTTCTCTATGCACGATTTTGCTTTATGAATCTAATGTATTTGGCTGAATCTATTTGCAAATGCAAGGTGTTTTCGGCAACATCGTACGGTTAACTCGCGGACAACCTACGTCGCCACGTTTAATCCCATGAAATTAATTATCGTCGACGACTCCAAAGAGTACATGATCCTGATCCGGCGAATGCTGGCCAGCGTGATCCCAGATATCGAGGTAACCGAGTACGATCCGGAACAACAAGGACGGCCGAGTGCTGAGTTTGACTGGGGATTTTACGACGTCCTTTTAATCGATTATCAGCTGGGCTTGCATGAAAACGGCCTCGATTGGATCGAGCAATTCCGCCGCGCGCCTGGATTCCCGCCAGTGATCCTGATGACCTCGATCGGTGACGAATACGTTGCCGCGCGCGCGATCAAGCTGGGCGCGAGCGACTTTATCAAAAAGACGGATATCGACGCCGAACGACTCGCCGCGATGGTCCGTGTCGCCGCCGCGGAGCGTGCAAAACGGATCTCGCCCGACGATACGACGATCAACGCCAAGATCGATAACGACGCGTTCGTCTTCCGGGAATTCAAGTTTAATCAGGAACGCACCCCCGACGGCCAGCGGATTGGTTACCGCTTTGTCAGATTAATCGGCCAAGGTGCCAGTTCGCGCGTCTATCTGGCCGAACGGTTATCGGATCGGATGACGCTGGTACTCAAGATCATGGATGTAACCAGCATCAAGGAACCGCAGGCGCTACAGCGATTCGTGCAAGAGGCGGAATTGGTCGCCGAGCTTGATAGCCCCTATGTGGTGCATTTTCTGGAGCACGGATTTACCAAGCATTACGGTTACATCGCCATGGAGTTTTTTACCCGCGGCGATTTAAAACAGCGCATTGAGCATGGCATCTCATTGCCCGACGCGATAAATTACGTTCGCCATATTGGCTACGGTGTGAGCGCAATCCACGCGGCCGGCATCATCCACCGGGACTTGAAACCCGGCAATATTATGTTTCGTTCTGATGATAGTCTGGCGCTGGCCGACTTCGGTATCTCCAAACGCCTCGACGATACCAGCGAAATCACCAAGCTCGGTAGTGTACTCGGTACGCCAAACTACATTAGCCCCGAACAAGCGCTGGGTAGGACCGTTGATCAACGATCAGACTTGTACAGTACGGGTGTCATCTTTTTCGAGATGTTGACCGGGCGAAAGCCATTTCGGGCGGAGACCGCACCGGCGCTGGTCTATCAGCATGTGCACGCCGCAATTCCTCAGTTGCCGGATAATTTGCAAAGCTACCAACCGATCATCGAAATGCTGCTGGCCAAGGAGCCCGACGACCGATTTTCCTCGGCGGACGAATTTGTCGAGGGCCTAATGTCGATCGATCGCGCAACCAGCAACATCATTTAACGCTGTCCCAGTAACTAGCAAGCGTGTCCTGGCGGGCCAATGCCGTCGCGGGGGTTGAATCAGACGTCGGTAAACCCAATATTTTTGGAGGTATTCCCCGCACGCGCCGCAGAGTAATCTCATGCCCATGGAAAAAGAACCAGAGATCATACGGAATTCCGACGAATTTCACCGTCATACCGTGCCCGCACGGGTTGACCCACGGCTGCCGGACAGGATTTTTATCCTGCCCGTACACGCTCGGCCGTTTTTTCCGGCGCAAACCATGCCTATCATCCTTGACGAGGAGCGTTGGGCCGAGACTATCGAGCAAGTCGGCAATACGACTCACCGTCTCGTCGGATTGGTATTGGCCGATAGTGACCAGGAACAAATGCCGAGCAGCGGCGACTTCGCCGCCATGGGGACCATCGTACGGGTGCACAATGCGATCCGCGGTGAGGGCAAAATTCAGTTCATCGCTGAGGGTCTGCAGCGATTTAGAATAGTGCAAATGGCGAGCGAGAAGGCGCCGTTTCGGGCGCAAGTCGACTATCCCCCAATTCCCATCGAAAGTAGCCAGGAGATCCAAGCCTACGCGTTGGCGATCATCAACAATATCAAGGAGCTGCTGCCGCTCAATCCGCTGTACAAGGAAAACGTGCGCGCCTATCTGGAGCGCTTCAATCCCGATGACGTCTCACCGCTCGCAGATTTCGCGGCAGCGCTCACCAGCGCCCCCGCGGCGGCGCTGCAGGAGGTGTTAGACACAGTCCCGCTGTTGCGACGAATGGAGAAGGTCATGCTCTTAATCCACCATGAGTTGGAAATTGCCGGGTTGCAGAGCGAGATCAGACGCAAGGTCCAAGAGCGCGTCAGCGAGCACCAGCGAGAGTTTTTCTTGAAGGAGCAGCTGAAGGAAATTCAGCACGAACTCGGCATATCCAAAGACGATAAAACGGTCGAGCTCGAACGATTCCGCGAGCGCTTAGTCGATCGCGATGTACCCGCAGCGGCGACGAACCGGATTGAAGAAGAGATGCAGAAATTCTCTTTCTTGGAATCGGGTTCACCGGAATATGCCGTTACCCGGAATTACCTCGATGTGCTGACGGGCTTGCCCTGGGGCACGTACTCGGAGGATCAATTCGATCTAGTCCAGGCCAGAAAAATTCTGGACCGCGATCATCAGGGTCTGGATGATGTTAAGGATCGAATCATTGAGTTCTTGGGGGTGGGTGCCCTAAAAGGAGAAATTTCAGGATCGATACTTTGTTTGGTCGGTCCGCCCGGCGTTGGTAAGACCTCGATTGGGCGTTCCGTCGCGGATGCGCTGGGACGCAAATTCTATCGTTTCAGCCTTGGCGGGATGCGCGATGAAGCGGAGATTAAAGGTCATCGACGGACCTATATCGGCGCGATGCCGGGTAAATTTATTCAGGCATTACGTGATACCAAGGTATCGAATCCGGTGATCATGCTCGATGAAATCGACAAGGTTGGAAATTCCTACCACGGCGATCCGGCATCGGCCTTGTTGGAGGTTTTGGATCCCGAGCAGAATTCGTCGTTTCTGGATCATTACCTCGACGTCCGTTTCGATCTGTCGAAGGTGTTGTTCATTTGTACCGCTAACCAGCTGGATTCGATCCCGCGAGCGTTACTCGATCGCATGGAGGTGATCCGTTTGTCGGGTTATCTCACGCAAGAGAAACTGCGCATCGCGAAGCGTCATCTATGGCCCAAACAACGGCACATGGCCGGGCTGAATGCTCGGCAAGTGTCGATATCAGACGCCGCAATGCGCGCAATCATCGATAACTACGCGCGCGAAGCCGGTGTGAGAAATCTGGAAAAGCAACTCGGCCGCATTGCGCGCAAAGTGGTGGTCGAAGTGTTGCAAAACGAGGCGGTCAGGATCAAGGTTGGATGCGATAATCTGGCGCAATTTCTGGGGCAAGCCGTGTATCGCAAACGAACCCCCGAACGCGGTATCGGGATCGTATCCGGTCTGGCATGGACCGCGTTGGGCGGGGTAACGTTGGATGTCGAGGCGGCACGCGTGCATACCAAAAATCGGGGCTTTAAAATGACCGGACAGCTGGGCGATATCATGCGCGAGTCGGCGGAAATTGCTTATAGTTATGTTGGTTCACATCTCGTTGAATTTGGCGCAGATCCCGCCTATTTTGACAATGCCTACGTGCACATCCATGTACCAGAAGGGGCGACACCGAAGGACGGCCCGAGCGCCGGGATCACGATGGCAACTGCACTGCTGTCACTTGCGCGCGGTGAGCAAATGTGTCGGCCAATCGCGATGACCGGAGAATTGACCTTGACCGGACGGGTTTTGCCAATCGGCGGGGTGCGCGAAAAGCTTGTCGCCGCAAAGCGCAACGGAATCAAAGAGGTAATACTTCCGGCCGCCAACGCCGGTGATTTCGAGGAACTGCCGGACTTTATTGGCAAGGGCATTAAAGTCCACTTCGCCGAAAACTATGGCGACGTCGCAGCGATCGTGTTCAAGTGAACGATGCGTCGGCGAGTTGCCGCGGTACTCTTATCACCATTTGATTTGAGTACCACAGCCGCTTGCCTGGCTGTCCCGGAAAATCGTGGCCGGGCTCTTTAAATTTAGAGCTCAGCGAGATTTGATTTCAACGCGGCGATATTCTCTTTTATCGTCGACCTCTGCTCGGCATCAGAAGCGTCTTCGAGCATGGACTCAAAACCCGCCAAGGATTTCTTCAAACGAAACTCTATCTCGTCCATCGTGTGGTCGATGTAGCGGGTAGCACCGTGCGCCATCATCGCCGGCTCAGTGGTCGTTTTGGCCATTGGCGCGGGTGCCGCGGCCGTTGTGGTCGCTTTTTCATTTTGTTTAGTGTCGTCGTTACCACAGGCGCCCAACAGCAGACCCACGGTAATCATGAACATAATTTTCACGGTTATCATTACGATGCCTCCCCTCGTCGATATCGAATTAGTTCGCATAGTGTATCAGTCGTTACGGTGACGGGAAGCCATCTCCGAACTGCTGCGGCGCAGCACCAAGACCCGGGCGCGCATTGCGAATTCCGGCAACATCACCATCGCCCCCGCCATGGCGACCAAGTTGAGCACCGCGACGGTACCGAAAATGCTTGGGATGGTCATGTGAAAGTGGTAAAGGGTGACGGTAAACAATGCCGAGAAGACCATGAACAGGGCATTTGTAACGTTTAGAGCGGCGATAACTCGAGCGCAATGAGCCTGTTCTGCGCGGGCCTGAAGCGCCGCGTACAGCGGTACGATGAACACCGCGCCAAAGACCCCGATGAGTGCGAGATCGACAAATGCGCGTACCGCCGGTGGATGAGCCATGACGGTTTTAAGCGTGAGGATCTCCATGGTCGTGTCGGGTTGGCCACTGAGCAGGAGGTCCAGGGCAAAAATAGAGATACCGACACAGCCGATCGGCACCAGGCCCAGTTCGATCCGACCGCGCGACAGGCGAGCGCAAAGGATCGCCCCGCTGCCGATACCGAGGGTGAAGGCCGCGTTGAGCAGGGTAACGACCTGCTCATTACCATGGAGCAGATCCTTGCCGTAGGTCGGCATCATGCTCAAGAACGTCGCCCCAAGGAACCAAAACCACGATATCGTGAGTATCAAGGCCAAGATTTCCCGGTTGCGCGCCGCGTAGCGCAGCCCGCCTAGCGTCGAGCGCGGCAGATTCCAGTCGATCACAATGGTGCTATCGGCGGGTTTAGCGAATGGAATCGCGAATGCGCAGATCCAGCCGGCCAGTGCCAGGACGACGACGCATGAAATAACCGGGGCCGGCCCCAGACCCTCGATGGCGGCGAGCATACCGCCCGCAATTGCGCCCAACAGGATGGCGCTGTAGGTGCCCAGCTGAATCAGAGCATTACCGCCGGTGAGTTCCGTCTCAACGAGATGCTGCGGCAGGATCCCGTATTTGAGCGGACCGAAAAACGTAGATTGGGTACCCATGAGAAAAAGGACGAAAAATAAAAACTGCGTGCTTTCAAGCCAGAAACCGATAGCGGCCAAACTCATGACAATGATTTCAACGAATTTAACGCGGCGGATGATCCGAGATTTTTCGAATTTGTCCGCGATTTGTCCAGCGAGTGACGAGAATAGAAAGTACGGTAAGATAAAAATTCCACCGCTCATTACCACTAAGGTGCGCGCTTCGACGCCGGTCTTTTCGGCGAGCCTAAAGGTGAGAAAAATAATTAAAGCGAAGCGAAATACATTGTCGTTAAATGCTCCAAGGAACTGAACGACAAACAGCGGGCCGAAGCGGCGTGAGCGGAGCAATCGTATCTGATTCATGTTTTATGCGTTAAGCGCGGCGCTAATGTTTGGGCAGTGGGCGGCCGATATCTTGTTTTGGCGAATGTGTACGTCATGCCGCTCTATATTCA
>SMVA01450377.1_pt1 | contig 11313 bp, 10 predicted proteins | sample 2456451 | NCBI WGS metagenome assembly SMVA01 (sample SAMN11095933, study PRJNA526329) | marine sediment metagenome | biome: Marine sediment; feature: Surficial sediment; material: Deep marine sediment; isolation source: Hadal surficial sediment | place: Pacific Ocean | collected 2014-05 | depth...
ATAACGTTTACATGCTCAAAGCGGCGCTCAACGGGATCCGTAAATATCGCGGGCAACCCGAACTCGATGCCGTCGATTTCCTGGCCCTGGTCAAGGCTAAGACCAAGGCCGTCGGCATCGACCAAAGTTTGTTGAACCGCCCGGTCAACACTGGATTTTCCGGCGGTGAAAAAAAACGCAACGAAATATTCCAGCTCAGCGTGTTAGAACCCCGTTTGGCGATCCTCGACGAAACGGATTCCGGGCTAGATATAGACGCGCTTAAAGCCGTCGGCGCCGGGGTCAACCAGCTGCGCGACGGCGAGCGTTCGTTCATCATCGTCACCCATTATCAGCGCTTGCTTGATTACATCGTGCCCGACTACGTACATGTCCTGGCCGGCGGGCGTATCGTGCGAACCGGTGACAGCCAGTTGGCGCTCGAACTTGAAGCCCGCGGATATGACTGGCTGACCGATGAGGTCGCCACCGCATGAGTGTGTTGCTGAACGCATTAACCGACCAGTTCCGTGAACATGCCGGCGAACTGCCGGGCACCCGACGACCGCGGGTGGTTGAGGTTCGCGAGCAAGCATTCTCTCGCTTCGAAGCGGCCGGGATGCCAACGATAAAGCTCGAGGATTGGAAATATACCGACATCCGGACCTTGCGCGACGCCGAGTACATCGCCCTCGGACGGCAACGCGGGCACACCGACACCGCTCCCGGCGCCCTGACTTTATCCGAGCTATCACTGCCCGAATTCACCCCGCATGTCGTGGTCTTCCTCAATGGCGAATTCTGCTCACGCTTATCGACCTTGGATTCGCTGCCCGCCGGCGTCAAATTCACGACGATCGAATCACTCCTACAGCACGGTTCCGTTGAAATACTCGAACACATGTCGCGCCACGATGCGGCCTTTCCATCGTTGAACTCCGCGTTTCTTGCCGATGGTGTAATTATCGATCTGGCGCCCGAGACAGTACTTGAGGACCCGATCCACGTCATTTTTGTGAACGCTCGCACGCTCGCGCCGCAGTTGAACACCGCTCGCCTCATCATCAATGGACGGCGCAATAGCTCGGCCACAATCGTCGAAAGCCACTGCGGTCTACCCGGCGCACAAGGCATGACCAACGCGTTGACCGAAATCGAGGTTAACGACGGGGCATCACTGTCACATTACAGGGTTCAAATCGACCAACCGGCGACCCATCACATCGGCAGTGTATTCGTCACCGTCGGGCAAGACGCCGCCGTCGCAACCTACTCCTTTGCCTTCGGCGGCGCCATCACACGGATCGATGTTAACGCCGACCTCGTCGGACCCGGCGCCAGCACTGTGGTGAACGGTTTATTCATGGCCGGTGAGAACCAGCATATTGACCACCACACGCGGATACGGCATCAGGTTGGCCGAACCCGAAGTACCGAAAATTATAAAGGGATCGCCGACGGCAATGGGCGCGGGGTATTCAACGGTAAGATCATTGTGGCCAAAGATGCGCAAAAGATTGAAGCCACGCAATCGAGCAGAAATCTGCTGTTGTCCGAAGGCGCGGAGATCGATACCAAGCCGGAACTCGAAATCTATGCCGATGATGTCAAATGTGCGCACGGCGCCACAGTCGGCCAGCTTGATGAAGATGCGCTTTTCTATCTGCGTACGCGCGGCATTGATGAACGATCAGCGCGGAGCATACTAACCGTTGCCTTCGCGGCGGATATTGCCGACGGTGTCGACATTGCCCCGTTGCGCCAGTGGCTCGAACAAATCATCACCGCACGAACCAGCGACGGCGGTGTAAAAGAGATCGAAAACCGTGATTGAATCGCCCGCCCAATTGTTAGAACAGCGGTTCGACGTCGAACAAATACGCCAGGAATTTCCCATTCTGGGTACTTTTGTCAACAGTAATCCGCTGGTTTATCTTGATAATGCAGCCACAACCCAAAAGCCGCAATGTGTCATCGTCACGATCGCCGAATACTATCGTGCACAAAATGCCAACATACATCGTGGCGTACATACACTGAGCCAGCGTGCCACCGAGGCCTACGAGAACGCACGCCGCACAGTTCAGAAGTTCATCAACGCCGAAGCGCCGGAACAAGTTATTTTTACCCATGGGACGACGGATTCGATCAATCTGGCGGCCCACGGCCTGGCTCGTTGCCTGTTGCGGAGCGGTGATGAGATTTTAATCGCCGAATCCGAACACCACTCAAATATAGTTCCCTGGCAACTCGTCGCCGAACAATTCGACGCCAATTTGGTCGTTGCTCCCATCAATGACGCCGGTGAAATCATTGTTAGCGAGTTCGACAATCGACTATCAGACAAAACGCGGATCGTTTCCCTCGGTCACATCTCGAACGCGCTTGGAACGATCAATCCCGTGCAGAAACTGACCCAACTCGCGCACGCAGCAGGCGCCAAGGTACTGATCGATGGGGCCCAGGCTGTCGCGCATGCCATGGTTGACGTGCAGGCTATCGATTGTGACCTTTATGCGTTCTCCGGGCACAAGGTGTTCGCGCCGACTGGGATCGGAATACTATACGGAAAAAGGGAGCTACTCGAAGCGATGCCACCCTATCAAGGCGGGGGGGACATGATCAAGGAAGTACGTTTCGATAAGACCGAGTACAACGACGTGCCGTATAAATTTGAGGCGGGAACACCGAACATTGCCGGCGCGATCGGCTTGGGCGCGGCACTCGATTACGTCATGGACATGGATTTCGCCGCGGCGCTCAACCACGAGAACGATTTGCTCGCTTATGCGACAGGTCGCCTGGAAGCGATCGACGGCGTTCGTATTGTGGGGACGGCGGCCGAGAAAGCGGCGGTATTGTCATTTGTCGTAGAACAGATCCACCCGCACGACCTCGGCATGCTGATGGACAACCAAGGCGTTGCCGTGCGCACAGGACATCATTGCGCAATGCCGGTCATGCAGCATTTCGGACTCGCGGGGACAGTCCGCGCGTCGTTGTCCCTTTATAATACCGAGCAAGACATCGATCGCTTCATAGAAGCGGTCATTAAAGCAAAGACAATGCTGGCCTAAGCGCAAACGAGCGAACGGAACATGAATGATCCCCGTGATTTCAATGAGCCGATCAGCGTCCTCCGGGATTGCGAAGCAACCTTGATCCCGGAAGGTTCGCCCATTACCTTGACCAAAGGCACGACGGTCTACGTCACTCAGGCGCTGGGCGGTTCGGTGACAGTGAACGTCAACGGTAATCTGGCGAGGATCCCTCCACACAACCTCGATGCCATCGGCCTCGACGTTGAACCAACCAATGCGGAGGACTCACCGGTCGCCAGTGGTGACGGTACGGTTGACGAAGCCTTACTTTGGGAGCATTTACGCACTTGCTACGATCCAGAGATCCCGATCAATATCGTCGAGCTCGGCTTGGTCTACCGTTGTGAAGTGCACCCACTCGATGGCGGCGGCAACCGGGTTGAAGTCGACATGACCCTGACCGCACCCGGTTGCGGCATGGGCCCGTTCCTGGTCGACGACGTGGAGGAGAAGCTCGCGCAGGTACCGAATGTCTCGGAAGTGGCGGTCGAGCTGGTTTTCGAGCCAGTGTGGAATCAAGACATGATGTCCGAAGCGGCGAGATTGCAAACCGGGATGTACTGATCCCTGATGTTCGTGCTCCAACAACCTAATACGGATGGGGCTTCAATCGTCTTGTGAGCGTTGTGCAGAGCACGCCTTGCCCGGGTGGCGTGATTACGTTGCAAGCGGCGCAGCGCCTTCCATAGACGCTGACAAGGCAACCCCAACGCGCGCTCCAGTGCTGGCGCGCAAGCGGCCCACATCGTCGATGACGACACCCCGGGCAAGTGATTTTCCGCGCCGCAACCTCTATAATACCGCCGGTTTTTCAATACCTTATGAACCAATTTCAGGAGCGCGGCCGATATGGCTACGGAACGAACCCTTTCAATCTTAAAACCCAGCGCGGTCGCGGCAGACCAAATTGGCGGGATTTTGACATTACTTGAACGCGCGGGGCTCAAGATCGTGGCGGCTCGGATGACCCATTTAACGCGCGATCAGGCCGAGGCTTTCTATGCCGTACATTGTGACCGGCCTTTCTTTTCCGAACTGGTTGATTTTATGATCTCAGGGCCGGTGCTGGTGCAAGTACTCGAGGGTGAAAACGCCATTAAGGTACATCGCGATGTCATGGGCGCAACCAACCCGGCGGACGCTGCTCCCGGGACCATCCGGGCCGAATTCGGCAAGGATATTTCGGAAAACGCCGTGCACGGGTCCGATGCGAGTGCTACGTCGAAAACCGAAATCGCCTTTTTCTTCGATGAGAAAGCAATCTTTTCGCGCTAAAACGTCATCATGGCCCCCGTGAAAACCAATCTTAGCGACCTCGACATTAACGGGCTCAATCAGTTTATGGAACGGATTGGAGAACGTCCCTATCGCACCACCCAGCTAATAAAATGGATCCACCAATTCGGCATCGTCGATTTTAACGAGATGACGAATTTGAGTAAGGCATTTAGAGAACGCCTAGCGACAGATACCGAAATCCGTTTTCCATCCGTCGTTACCGTAAAGGAATCCCAAGACGGGACGATCAAATGGTTGCTAGAGCTCGATTCGGAAAATTGCATCGAGACCGTTTTCATTCCGGAAGTCGATCGCGGAACGCTGTGTGTTTCATCGCAGGTTGGTTGCCCACTCGATTGTCGATTTTGTGCCACCGGGACCCAGGGGTTTAGTCGGAATCTAACCATCGGGGAAATCATCGGCCAGGTATGGTCGGCCGCTCGATTGCTAGGGCAAACACCAAAGACCGAAAGGCGCATTACCAATATCGTCATGATGGGGATGGGCGAGCCATTATTGAATTTCGACAATGTCGTGGGAGCGATGCGGCTAATGATGGATGACCACGCCTACAATCTTGCGCGTAAACGGGTCACGCTGAGTACTGCTGGCCACGTTCCCGGGATCCAGAAACTGCGCAACGTATGCCCGGTGAGTCTGGCCGTCTCATTGCACGCCCCAAACGACGAACTCCGCAGTGAACTTGTCCCCATCAATAAAAAGTACCCGCTGGAAGCATTAATGGACGCGTGCAGGCAATATGCCGATACCAACCCACACGACCACATAACGTTCGAGTATGTCATGCTGAAAGGTATCAATGACGACCCGAGTCTGGCCCGGGACCTGGTAAGGCTGTTGCACGGGATCCCGGCAAAGGTGAACCTGATCCCGTTTAACTCGTACCCGGGCATAAGCTATGAATGCTCCTCGCGAGACATCATCGATAGGTTTAGAGACCAGCTTGTGCGGTCCGGAATTGTAACCATTACGCGGAAAACGCGAGGTGATGATATCGATGCCGCGTGCGGGCAGCTGATTGGGAAAGTGCAGGCGACAAGCGCACGGCGGCGTCGCACCCGCATAGAGTTGGAGGAAATCCAATGATCCGGGACGTTGGAAAAATTATTGTATGCCTGTTCATCGTGGCCGGCCTGACCGGGTGCGCTTCGCTGACGAGTGTTAGAAAGTACCATCCGGAAGACCGTAGCAAGGTCGCCGATCTCAACACCAAACTTGCAATTGTCTACTTACGCGAAGGCAATAATGAACTGGCGCTGAAGAAATTAGAAAAAGCGATCAACGTAGACCGGTCTTACGCGCCCGCTTATGGCGCGCTCGGACTCCTTTACGATCGCATCGGCGATTTCGACAAATCCGACAAAAATTTTCGCAAAGCGCTGCGCCTCGATCCGAATAATTCATCGATCTTAAACAACTATGGCCAGATGTTATGCCGGCAGGAACAGTACACGAAAGGCCAGAAAATGTTTCTCAAAGCCAATGATAATGCGCTATATCGTACGCCAGAGATTGCCCTAAGCAATGCCGGTACGTGCGCGATGGAAGCTGGCGATACTGCGGCCGCTGAGCAGCACTTTCGTGAAGCTTTGGTACTTAACCCGCGGATCGCCCCGACACTATTACAGATGACCGTAATTAGCTACGACTTGGGTCGCTTTTTGTCTGCCCGTGCTTACCTGCAGCGCTATCTGGAAATCGGGAGGCCGACGCCACAAAGCCTATGGTTAGGGATCCGAATCGAACGCGAAATGGGTGACAAAGACGCGCTTACGAGCTACACGTTGCAGCTGGAAAAGATCTACCCCGATACAGAAGAAGCCCGCCTGCTACTCGAGTCAACAGAACATTGATGTCAGCGGACACATCTGAATCCGATACATTTAGCCAAACTCCCGCGGATTCACCGGGACGCCTCATCGCGGATGCTCGCAAATCACAATCGATCAGTCCGGCCGATCTAGCACTCCGTCTGCGTCTGGAGACAAAAGTCATTAAGGCGCTTGAACGCGACGACTTCGAAAACCTACCGGCACCGATGTTTATTAAAGGCTACATTCGTTCCATTGCGAGTCATTTAGATATCGACGCAGCACCGATCCTTGATGCCTACGCCGCACATGCGCCGCTCGATTCGCCCACGTTCGCGGATTTCGCGTCTAGCGCCCCCGTTCAGATCGGGGTCGACAGCACCATCGTCAAAGTAGTTACTTACGGCCTTTGTACAACGCTGATACTCCTTATCGTCATGTGGTGGCGCTCGAACTACCCCAACGGTGAATATCGCAATGGTTTGAACGGCACGGAAAATTTCGTCGTAACCGCCGACAAGGCTGATCCGCTACCCTACCAATTTACGATCGTAGAACACGATAACAGCGGCTGGCGCATCAATTATCCGCTTGCGTCCGCCCACGCATCGACACACGATAAAGGGATTTCCGGGTCGCCGTTGAGCGCGTCTGCGAATTTGTTTATCGCGACATCAAGCGAGGCTTGGGTAGAGGTATATGACGCCGCTGGCAACCGGCTCTACTACGGCATGGCAAAGGCTCAAAACGCGATCGAAATAACGGGACAATCACATTACCGGCTGATCCTCGGCAACGCGGCATCGATCACGCTGCGTTTTAATGGCGAGAATGTCGATCTCGGTTCGCACTCACGGCTGGGAGTCGCACGACTGGAACTGGGCACTGCGCCGAGGAACGACGAGCGGCGATGAAGTTGCAGTCGATAAAAGGGATGAACGATATTCTCCCACCATGCTCTAGCACCTGGCAGCACGCCGAAGAGCTGCTTCGCGAGATCCTCGAAAGCTATGGGTACCGGCAGATCCGCCTGCCAATTATGGAGCATACGGCCGTATTCAAACGATCCATCGGTGCCGTAACCGATATTGTACAAAAAGAAATGTACACGTTCGAAGACCGCAACGGCGACAGCATATCGCTGCGTCCAGAGGGTACCGCGGGGTGTGTACGCGCGGTGCTCGAGGGTCAGCTACTGCACCACCAATTCCGCAAGCTGTGGTATATCGGCCCGATGTTCAGGCACGAGCGTCCGCAGAAAGGCCGCTACCGTCAGTTTCACCAGATAGGGGTTGAAGTATTCGATATTCCAGGCCCCGACATTGACGCAGAGCTGATCATGATGACCGCCCGTATGTGGGCCGAGTTGAAGCTAACCGACCTGCGGCTCGAACTCAATACGCTGGGCACACTAGAAAACCGTACGCAATACCGGGACAGTTTATTTCAGTACTTTACTGACCACCGTGACCACCTCGATCCGGATAGTCTGTCGAGACTCGATCGCAATCCGATGCGCATACTCGACAGTAAGAATCCGGACCTGCGTGGCGTAATCGATAACGCTCCCAAACTAGAGCAGTACCTCGACCAACAGTCGCGCTCTCACTTCGATAGCTTGTGTGAGATGCTAATTGGCGCGGGGATCGAATTCCAGCTCAACCCATACCTGGTACGCGGACTGGATTACTATTCAAATACTGTCTTTGCGTGGGTCACTGACCGCTTAGGCGCCCAGGGCACGGTCTGCGCGGGCGGTCGTTATGACGGACTGGTCGAACTGATGGGTGGGAAACCAACTCCGGCGATCGGTTTCGCCATGGGCCTCGAACGCCTGATCGAACTCGCTGAACAGAAGCTGAGCCGCGGCGACGACGCCGATGCTGACATTTACATCATCGTGGCACATCAAGATTATTCCGGGGAGGCGTTATGCCTAGCGGAATCACTTCGTGTAGCAGACAAAAAACAACGCGTAATATGTCATTGTGGCGGCGGCAGTATAAAATCACAAATGAAAAAGGCCGATCGATCCGGCGCCGAATTTGCATTTATTATTGGCCAACAAGAGCACATCGACGGGACCGTGACGATCAAACCGCTAAGGCAACGGGCGGAGCAAATAACCGTTGCTCGCGACGCTGGTATCAGTGCTATCGCCGAATTCAGTTCGTGAATCACACGGATCGGAGGTGAGCCCACTGTCGCGTTATAATGCCACGCTGCCGTAACAATATCGCAGCGCGCGTCCGCGTTAATCATCGGCCTTCGTAGCGCAGCGGATCTGCGCACGACATCGCCGGCATTGCTGGCGCCGTTACGCCCGGGGGATCGACCCGACAGCGGCAGCTGATTAGGTCGGATCAATATGCCGATAGGGCAATGCAAGGAGCAGCGGCCGATAAGAACGAAGGAAAATACGAGTTAGACCGGGGAATGAAGTTGGACGTATATACGACTGAAAAAGAACAAATCGAACAGATCAAAAAATGGTGGAGCGAAAACGGCAAGGCCATTGTTCTCGGTCTCGTACTTGGACTGGGTGGCTTATTCGGCTATCGCTATTGGGATGCGGCCCGCATTGCCGAAGGGCAAAGTGCTTCGATCAATTACGAACATCTGCTGGCGATCGCCTCGAGCGGATCGAGCGACGATGTTAAGGCGGCGGGCGAGGCAATAATTGCGGGCTATCCAGATAGTACCTACGCCAAACTCAGCGCGCTGGTGCTCGCCAAATTTGCCGTCGATATGCGCGACATTGACGGAGCAAAGACGCGGCTGCAGTGGATCATCAACGGTTCCGGTAAAGGTAAAGGTAAAATTAAACCCATCGCGCAAGCTCGAATAGCTCAACTGTACCTGGCGGAACATTTAGTCGAAGATGCCGCACGCTACATGCAACAAATCGACCCCGCTCATGCAGAACAATTCACCGAGTTGCGTGCAGATGTGCTCCTGGCCCAGGGCGAACTAGGCCAAGCGCGTATACTTTACAACCACGCGCTAGCCAATTCCCAGCAACAGGACGGGCGCGGCAACGCCATCCAACTCAAGCTGGATAATTTGAACGTGGCAACCCGTTCGGACCTTATTCAATAAACTAGAGAGGTGGCTTGCAGCCAGGCCGGTTGTTGCCAGATTTTCTGTCACCTGCATTAAACGGCGCAATTATTGGCTCCAAATGATAGAAAAATCCGACGCAAAACACCTTTCCTTCGCTAACACTTCATTGCTTGCACCGGCTCGGTGGATAGTCGCCTTATGATGACGGTTCGCGCATTCGGGGCGCTCATCCTAGTTGGACTCGCTGCCTGCGGATCGATTACCGCGGTGAAAGACTCGGTTACCGGACTGCTTAAACAAGAAGAAGATAATTCGATCCCCCCGGTCGATTTGATCGATTTCGAACCAACGATTCAGGTCGTAAAAATTTGGTCGGATCGGTTTGGCAAAGGTGTCGACAACCTATTCATACAGCTCATTCCGGCAGCGTACAAAAGCGCGATATATACCGCAGATCGCGATGGCCGCATGATCGCGTTGAGCATTGAAACGGGGGAAGAGCTTTGGCTCGAACGCAACAAGAAACAGCGGATTTCGGGAGGTCCTGGGGTTGGCGATGGTCTCGTTTTCGTCGGCACATCCGACGCCGAAGTCGTTGCACGTGATGTGGAAACCGGCGAAGAGAAATGGATTGCGCACGTGTCAAGCGAGGTTCTGGCAGCGCCGCGCGCTGCCGATGGGACGGTCGTCGTCCGCACCGGTGATGGAAAATTGTTCGGGCTGGACTCGCAAACGGGCAACAGGAAATGGGTGTACGACCGAACTATTCCAGTGCTAACGTTGCGCGGTACTAGTGCTCCTGTGATATACGGCCAAATGGTTATTGCTGGATTCGACAACGGTCGGCTCGTAGCCCTCGATTTGGCCACCGGGAAACAGGAATGGGAAACACGTCTCGGTATACCCAGCGGGCGCTCTGACCTTGAGCGCATGGTCGATGTAGATTCTGAGCCGACGGTGGTCGATGAAACAGCGTACGTCGCCAGCTTTCAAGGCAACGTCGCTGCCGTGTCGGTGGTCAATGGCCAAATGGAGTGGACGCGCGAGATCTCTTCTCATTCGAAGGTAGCGGTAGATGAATTGCACGCTTATGTTACCGACGAGTTTGGTACGGTGTGGGCACTCGAACGGAACACCGGCGTGTCGATCTGGAAGCAAGAAGGATTAAAAGCGCGCCGTGTGACCGGACCGGCCGTGATCGGCGATTACGTCGTCGTTGGTGATTTCGAAGGATATTTACACTGGATTGATCGCAATACGGGGGAATTCGTCCACCGATTGCGGTTGGACAAGAAACGGATATTGGTTCCGTGCCGAACGGTCGGTAATGTATTGCTCGCATTTAGCTCATCGGGGGTCTTGGCGGCTTTCAGACCCGAGTAGCGTGTTGGTCTCGCGGCAGGTCGTTTGCAACGCATATAAGTGAATCAAATGGACGGCGAAATCAGTCCGAATGCCAAACCGGTAATCGCAATTTTGGGTCGGCCTAACGTCGGCAAATCGACGCTATTTAATCGACTAACCAAAACTCGAGACGCGCTCGTTGTCGACGTTCCCGGGGTAACTCGAGACGTCATCGTGGGCGTCGGCAGAATTGGGAAGGCGCCCTATCTTGTAGCCGATACCGGCGGTATCGTCAGTACTGCGAAGGGCAATCTTACTGCTCGGGTAACCGAATACGCGCTGCGCATTATCCCGGAAGCCGACGCCTTATTGCTGCTCGTTGATGCTAGAGACGGCCTGAACAGTGAGGATGAATACATTGCAAATGCAGTTAGAAAGAGCGGGGTACCCGTTTACTTAGCGGTAAACAAGATCGACGGTTTCAATCTCGAACTCATGGGCCTCGAATTTGATCGGCTGGGATTGGCCAGTTCTAACCTCATCTCCGCGCTTACGGGTGATGGCGTTAGCGAACTCATCGCAACAGTGACGCACGGCTGGCCGGGGGACGGGTCGTATGCGCCAATGGTTGCCGAAGGTCGAATTCGTGTGGCTATTGTAGGCCGACCGAACGTCGGCAAATCGACACTGGTTAATCGCATGCTCGGCGAGGATCG
>SMVA01226205.1_pt1 | contig 11312 bp, 10 predicted proteins | sample 2456451 | NCBI WGS metagenome assembly SMVA01 (sample SAMN11095933, study PRJNA526329) | marine sediment metagenome | biome: Marine sediment; feature: Surficial sediment; material: Deep marine sediment; isolation source: Hadal surficial sediment | place: Pacific Ocean | collected 2014-05 | depth...
ACATGAATGGATACCAAGTGAAATTCTGGTAGTACCCTGGCGTGGTCTCGAACAAGACACCAAAACGCTTCGAATGGGTGAGCTTTCCCGCAATCTCGAGCAGCTCGTCCCAGGTCTGCGGTATGTCGCTTTCGTCGAGCCCCGCCTCTTCGAACGCTTCGATCGAATAGAGAATGGCCATGGGCTCGACTTCCATGGGTACCGCGAAGATCCGCCCGTCGACCATGCGGCTCGCCATGACGCTTGCCGGGAAATCCGCACGCGCCTCGCTCGAGATGAAGGGCGTGAGATCGCCGAGCGCACCGCCGTTGTAGTAGCGAAGAAAGTCGCCCGGGGAAAGAATGAACAGGTCGGGCGCTTGCCCCGACGCAAACGAGACCGCCAGTTTGATCCCGTTCATATACTCCAGTACCGGCACGTACTCGAGCTCGATCTTTCGGCGGTTCGATGCATTCCATTCGTCGACCATGTCGACGAACCATTGGGCTTGTGCCGCAACCTCGCCGTCCGGCGCGTAGAATTGCAGGAATCTGAGCGCCGCGTTCTCGGAGTCACCGTTTTTGTCAGACGTGCACGCGAATCCGGCTCCAGCGAGCGCCGCGCCGTATCGCAGCAGCTTTCGCCGCGTAATCGGGGTCGCTGCTCTGCCGGAATCGATGCTAGCTTCTGACATAGTCCCTTCGTGAAACGCATCCTATCAGGGAGATGGCAAGTCTGGAACGATCGGAGACCGCGAGCCGGTCACTCACGAAGGGCCGAAGCGACCTCACGCTCAGATTGGAGGTAGGGCCTAGGAATCGACGAAGCTGCGAATTCGCGCACGCACTGTAAGCGGCAGCAGGGAAGTCTCGCCCCACTGCACCGATGGCGTCCCGTAGAGGCGCATGATGACGCTCGGCGCGATACGAGGACTGAACCAGAGCAGAAACACAATCCCCATCCCACCCAAAAGAGCGCATGAATGGAGCGCGTTCGTTGCCCTGTGCGCCCGTGCGAGCTCGGAGTTCATCTCACCGCGAGTCTCGAAGACTCGCTGACGCCCGGGCTCATTGAAGCAGCCGCGACGTGGCAAGACTCGGGCGGTAAGGGCGATTAGGGGAACAATCTAGCGGGCTGGGACGTGAGAATCAAACGAGAGGACGCTCAAGCAACATTAAATAAATTCGGCCTCTCGCGTTCTCCGCAAGATCGCAAAAGATGGAACGTCGGCTACACCAAACGCTCCACCGTGAAGCCGCCTACGGACGTGACCTGACGCTTGTCGAGGATGCGCTTGACCTTCATCTGATCGGTTTTGGAGCCGCTGAGGTGGTTCACCAGGACTTCACCGAAGAGATGAGACAGCGGGCCGCGGTAGAGATCGATATCCGCATCAAAGTATACGAGCTCGTCCGTATCGTCATAGCTGAGCTGCAGATTCGCCTTGCGGAAGGTTTTCTGCTTGAAGCTACCCACTCGGTACCGATGAAGTCCCGCCGGGGCGGTGTCGAATTCCCGGTGATCCTTGACGATTTCCAAGAGCGGCCTCTTCGCCGAGAAATAGAATCGGTCGGTGTAAATGCGCTTGACCTCTATCCCGAAGGTCTTGCTCATCAAATTCCGGTCCGGCTCACTTGTTTCGATGGTTCGCATCTGCGCGGCAATGTTCAACAAAGCGAATTTCTGCGGACCGGAAAGGCTGTCATATAACTCTTTGGTGATCGCACCGTTCAGCTCTTCGAGATCCTCATGGTGCGGGAAAAGCGGTACTTCAACCTTCCCGAACGCCTTCTTCGTATCTTTGACGATGTCGTCCACTCTGTCGAGAATCGGCCGGAACAGGCGATGAGAGGACGTCTCTCTCTGCCTCCTCGCCAGGGCTACGGCGCGCTCCAACCCATCGGATTGCCGCCGATAAGCGTCCCGGAGCGAAGACCGATCGACGTCGCCAAGTGCAAGGTCGTTGAGGAACGCGTTGGTCGATTCGAAGGCGGTCGCAAGCTCCTGGAAAGTTCGTTCGACCGCTCTTTGGTCTTCCTCGCCGGCCTCCGTTCTCTTCATGAGACGCTTGTATTGAGACCACCCGCGGCGAGTGAACGCATAGAGCGTCCGGTTGACGTCGCTCAATCCGTCCACGGCGGCGGGAAACAGAGCGCACGCGACCTCCTGAAGCCGCTCTTCCACATCGTTCAACTGGAGCCAGAGCTCATTGAACAGGGACACGTCCGAAAGAATGGCCTTCTCGAATTTATGGGCGGCCGAGACGAGCTGGTCGGTCTCCCCGGTGATGCGGGTCTCCATGTCGACCACATCCAGGGCCGTTTTCTCGATGATCGTCAGCGATTGCTGGATCCTCTCGATGGCAGCGTTGAATTGGTCGTCGGCTTCCTCGACATCTTCCAGCAGCTCCGGCTCCAGATCGTCGGCTTTCTCGATAACTTGTTGCTTAAGGACGTAGGTCGCGTATAAGAGCTCTTCGCAAGCTCTTTGTGCATTGTTCACGAAATCTTTCATCGAATCCTCGTGGCGTCATCGCTCCAGCAGTGGGTCCGCACAACGTACACCTTCGAGACGAGCGTGCCACGTCGGGGTCGCGCCGCCCTCTCTGTGACGGAGGCTTGGCCAAGCTCCAGCGAGAGTGACACCTTCTTGTCGCGCGACGCTCGGCAGGACCCGCGGGCGGCTCCGTCCCCTCGACGCCGGGTGTTACTGGCCAATCGCCACCCCGATCTCCTCTAGAATCGGGCCGACTCGAAATCCCTGGTTGCGATGCCACCGGCCCGGCGCGTTCGGCTCAGCGACGCGCTGGTTGTGGAGAGCCACGACTTTAAAGTAGTCATTGAACACTGGGGAGCCGGACGTTCCATAATCCGTATCGGTCAAGTACTGAAGATAGTTGTCCGTCACGTCCTTGACCTGGTTGTCCCGAAAGGCAATTTCCTGGAAACGACCCTGCGGATGCTGAACGATATTCACACGTTGATTCTTGAATACACGCACATTCGGATCCAGCCTCAGATGGCCCCAAACCTCGCCAGCCTTCTTGCCGTCTTTGCCTTTCATTCTGACGACGGAATAGTCAAGAGAGGGGTTCGTCATAAAGAGATCGTCCGGGTCACACTCCCAGTCGTCTCGCTTCGCCAAAGTTTCGTCGGCCTTCAAACGGTAGTTGAACTGAATCACGGCATTCTTGGCGTCATCTGCCGTCTCGAACACGTGATGGTTCGTCATGAGAATATCGGGGCCGATGAGAAATCCGGTAGCGGAACCGGAAGGCAGCTTGACCCGCGCCACGCTCCGGGCCGCCTCGACCGCGCTTTCGAGCCACCAGACTTCCTTGAAGTTGGGCTCGCCAATGACCGCCTCGAGCGAAAACCCCGTACCTCGCTCCACAGTTGCGCCACCCGTCCACTCGAAACCCGCTTCGCTCGCGCCCTTGCTCACCCATTGCGCTCTCATTGCAGACCTCCTTTACGTTGTCCCGTCACTTCACTCAGTTACGTATCGCACTCTTGATCGCGCCGACCGGAATTCCTTCATTCGCCTCGTACACACCCGGGTCCTCGAGTCGTGGCGTGTCCTCCCCGCCCCCATGATGGATTCCGATAAGCTTCCATTCGTCGTTGAACAGCGGAGACCTGAGCTTCTGGGCTCCGTCGGCGATCGGTAGTGGATTCGCGTCGCGTTCAGCCCAATCAAGAAGTTGTTTTGAAGACTATATGCAAGCTCGTCGCCCTTCGGATGGCCGATAATATAAACCCTGTCTTCACGATGTGACGCACGATCTCGGTACGCGATCCCGAGGCGCCCCACGAGATTGGATCGTTTCGGACTTTGAGACCCATGGGGTCGCCCTGGTTCTCGACGTTGACATAAAGATCCATCAGTGCTCCGTTCAGTACGCCATCACTCCAGTGCGTGGGAAGGAGGATACACCCTGAGCGTCGAAAGCGAGGGCGGGCTTTGTCTCTACGAGCCGCCGGAGTCAGAGGAATTTGGCCGGCGAAGATCGATTTGTGTACTATGGGACCGAGTTCGGGTGAACGAACGTCAAGGGGAGTCCTCTTATGCCAAGTCTCGCTTCGAGTTGTCTCCTCCTCACCTTGTTTGCTTCGTGCTCCGCGAGCGAGCCCGCGAAGGCTAGGCCGCCTGAAACGCTGACGCCGGAAGCGAAGGTGTCGAGCGAAGCCGCAGCCGAAAGCCCGACAGCTCAAGAAGACAAGCCCGCCTCGGTGGAAAGCTTCGTTCGCCAAACCTACATTCACGGCTTGGCGTACGAAGACGCGAGCCGCTATGACGCTTCGGTCGTGCCAGCCTTGCTGAAGATCTTGCAAGACCCCAAGGAAGAATCCTACTGGTCGAATAGCGTTCAAATGTTGGGCATCGTCGGCGACGAGGACGTCGCGGATACTATATTCGCATTCATTCGAGAGGACGCGGGTGCGGAAAAACTCTCGAGAGACCAATACGCGGCGAAATCCAGCGGCGCGTTGACGGCTCTCGGCTACTTGGTCCACCGGATCGGAAGCGAGCAAGCTCTCGACTACCTGATCGAAGGACTGGATCCCGAAACGTGGCAGAAACGAGTGGATTGGACCAGCCCCTACCAAGCCGCGAGCGACGATAGAAACCGCCAGATGACCGAGCTATGCGTAATGGCGCTCGCTTTGAGCGGCCACCCCCGAGCCGGCGAGGCCCTCCGCTCGCTGAAAAGCGAAGGGGCCCGGCCGGAGATGTCAGGCCTCCTGGACGAAGCCGTGGCGACCCACGAGCTCATCATCAAAGAAGGATTGAAAAACTACTACAAGGGCCGAAAGAACTGAGCTCACCTGCCGCTCTCCGAGTAGTACCCATCCAATCCTTTCTCCCCGATTTCTCCGTGCGCTTCGATGGCTTCGGCGAGCAATCCTCCCGCTGCCGCCATAATCTCTGAGTCCGGCGGCCCCGCCTGGAGGTCGCGCAGCGCGGCGAGGCCGGACTCGCGGCCGCTCAACGCGAGGCCAATGATGCTCAGTTGTGCGAGCTCGACGTTCCGATCGGCGTTCGTCTCGTGAAAGGGGCTCGTCCACTGCACACGGTCGTTCCAGTTGTCGGGCGAAAGGCCTCCCGCCAAATAGTCGATCGCGCGGTCGCTGCCCGCTCGGTTGGCGAGATAACCGAACGCAACCACCGCCGTCGAGGCGGCGCGGTACCACTCGGACGAGACCGGCTCTTCGTCGGCGCCGATGAAGGATTCCAACGTGTCGACGGTGGCGTCATCGCCGACGATACCGAGAAGTGCGACGATGTTGGCCCAGTAAGGCTCGTCTCGCTCGTCAGATAACATATCGACCAGCGTGGGAACGGCCGAGCCGTCGTAGCGCGTCGCGGCCTCGAACGGAAGGCCGTGGTAGTAGATGCGACGAACGAATTCTTCCACGGACGCGGCCTCGACTTCGGAGCCACCGGCATCGGTGGTGAGCGTGACGGCGATGGGTTGCCGGAGAGCCGTGCACTCGGTCGCGTTGAGGATGTCATGATCGACGCCGATGGACGGAAACATGACGGCCCGCGTCGGTGAGTTTCGATGATTCAACGTTTCGTTGTGACCGAACTCGTGAAGCCAGAGAATTCCTTCCTGATTCGCAGTAAAGCGAACGACCGCCAGCGACGCGCCGCCGACCGGTGCACAACCGATGATGTTAGGGCTGAAGGCGCCGCACCAGTTGATCTGATTCACCACTTTGACGTGGCCCGGAAGGCCGATGATGGTCGCGAAGTCGGCGCTCGAGTTGACAATGCCGCTACCCTGGGAAAACGTGGTCACCGGCACATCGCGTCTCAACACCACCTCGCAAGCAACGTCGCCAGCCCCGTCGTCTTCACGAGCAGCCCGGGTGGCGTCGGCGAGGATTTCATCGGCCCGCTCATCCGTCAAGTTCGTGCTCGTGTGCCGGCTCACTTCGAGTGAATGACACACGAGCCCCGGGTCGTCACAATCGAGTGGCTGCGGCTCAACGTCACCGTCACCGCACGTTTGTGCTGTGAGTATCAGTATCGCCAACGGCGACCAAACAAGAAACTTCATTCTGGATTGCCTCAAAGACATGGCTCAGTTTCCTTCCTCGCGCGTGCAAAACAGGGACTTCTAACGTGTTGAGACGGACGCTCCGTTGAAATTCCTCTTCACAATATCCCCGCGGTGCTCGCGTCATCAAGTGTTACCGCGAGTTGCCTTCCAGAGGGATCGGGGTGCGCGAGCGCTCCGCCCAAGAGCGGGCGCACTGTCTCGAGCCGTCGACGCCGCCTAACTGAGCTACAATGTGACGAAGTCTCAGCTCAGCACAGGGAGCTCCGTGAGCAAGTGCCGGAAGTACAGGAAAAAGCCGAGCCAAGCGATCACCGCCGTCCAGCTCAATCTCGAGATCGAAGGCTTCACCTACCACAAGTGGGGTCACGAGCAATTCTGTAAGCGTGGCGATTGGCTCGTCGACGGCAACGGCGACATCTACACGGTTTCCAAGGAAAGTTTCGCGGCGACATACACGAGCGTGAGTCCGGGCCGTTATATCAAAACAGCCCCTGTATGGGCGGAGAAGGCCCGCGCGGCCGGCAAAGTAAAGACGAAAGAAGGCTTCACGGACTATGTCGGAGGCGACTACCTCGTATCCAACCACGAAGATGGCTCCGACCCATATGCCGTCAGCAAGGCGGACTTCGAGGAACTGTACGAGCTCGCGAAGGACGAGTGAGGAATTCCAAGCTTCCGTCCGTCGATCCGGCTAGGGCGATGCGGCCGCATTGTCTTCGGGGCTTCGGCGCGGTGGCCGCCAAGGACGAAAAGGAGCGGGCTGATGACGAGCAAGAAACTGTTTGAACGGCGACGGGTCTGAAACGATCTCGATCCCAATGGGGGTAGCGGGTGAACTGCCGCCACGTCGAGAACACCGGGAATGAAGTCTCGCCTTCGAGCTGCCCGATCGCCCGACAGTGATCTCGAACCCGCGCGATAATGGCTTGCTCGTCGTCCGCCGTCTTGCCCGTCGGGAACTCCAGCATCTCGAGCTCGGCTAGAGTGCCGTTTCCCAGGGCGACGAGGCCCACGAGCATGGCTGGCACCGAGGCGAGATGTGCCCCTCCGATATTTTGCTCGAGGAGTCGGGCCTTCCACGACTGTCCTCCATCGATTTTTCAAACGTTTTGAGAGAACAGTCGATGTTGACCGGTAACTTCCTCATCGACCGTGAGTCTATCTGTTACATGTCGCCCGAACGTTACTTCGGACAAGCGCGCACCAAGCTTACCGATCAGTACTCCTTGGGGCTCATCGCCACCGAGCTTCTCGCGGGTCCGAGGCTCCACGCGTCGTGAATCCTTGCGATCTCGAAACGAAGTCCAATCTGTTCAAGGACCTCGAGTCCGGAAACGGAGATTAGGCCAAGCGTTCGCCGGAGTTCACCGGCGTCGTCTGCCGGATGCTGAGATCGATCCCGAAGGCCGATGGTCCTCGTTGAGGGTGGTGCACAACCTTCTGAGAGAAATCGTAATTGCCGAGTCCGCCGACGAGCTGAAGCACAAGGTGTCGTTTTGCGAGCTGAAAATCTGTTTTTGCTGATATAGAATGTACCCGGTAGACGCGTTTAGACAGGCCGTTCGGGCCCTGAAGTAAGCGGAGGAGGCTGGGTTGTGCGCATTCCGGACGATAAGTTTCGCATTTTTGTCAGCCACAAGCACGAAGACGCCGCCGTGGCGCGCGCGGCGAAACAAGCCCTTCAAGACCTCTGCGGCGAACGCATCGAATGCTTCGTCTCCGGGGAGAACATCATCGCCGGATCCGATTGGAATCGCCGGATCCGGCAGGAGCTCGGGCGGAGCCACATTCTTCTGCTTCTCTTTACCATCCCAACGCGGAACTGGGACTGGTGTCTCTACGAGGCCGGGCTCTTCACCCGCTTCGGCGAGGAGGACGTTATCTCCGTTGTCTGTCTCTATCCCGCCGGCGGTGAGGCGCCGAGCCCCCTGAAGAACGTCCAGGGTGTTCCGGCCGAGCCCGCCAAAGTCGTGAAATTTCTCTCGAACCTCTGCAAGAAAACCTGGGCGATCGCCGATGATTGGAGGCGCGGGGCGCTCTACCCGAAGGTAACGGCCCGGAGACTCAAGCAGGCGGCGGAGACGATCTGCCAGGCGTTCCCGCGGGGGGACGAGACGTTCTATCACCCATGCCACCGAGTCGTCCTCGATATGAGCCACGTTTCGGAGGTCGGAGACAAGATACCGGAGGAGGCCGTTGTCGTGCAGGAAGACGGGGCCACTTCCAGCTTTACGTTGTCCTTGTTCAAGGCAGCCGAGGGTCCAAGGGTACGAGCGTGGGGCGATCTGTTGGATGGCGTCGACGGCCGCGAGGCCCTCTGGCGCGAGCAACTCGATGACCGTTTCGCGAAGGCTCTTCATCAGGATCTCTTCCAACCCATCACCGCGACATTACACGCCTGGGACCCCAACGGGCGTCACCGGCGGATCTTCAAGCCCGTCCTCTACCGCATTCACAGAAAACCGACTCCAGCGGCCCAAGCGGAGGGCCGACCCGATTCCGTCCGCCCCATCGGGGTCACGATCATCTTCGACTCGCAGTTGGTCCCCGATCGTGTCGGCGGCCTGGAGCTCAACTTGGTGCGCATCAATGCCCGGTACAACCGGGAAGTCTTCGAGCGCTATACCGGGGCCGTCCGGGCCAAGCTGCAGGACGATGAATAGATCTTCGCCGAGATCCGCGAGGCCATCCGCTGGGTACAGGAGGAAGCCGACGAGTACGGCATCTTCGATCCGCGCTCTGTTCACAAGGTTTACGGTGAGGATTACGAGGCGAGCGGTGTTAAGGAGCTCAGCGAGACATGGCTCGCCACCATGCCGTCGCTTCACGACGCTCTCGAAGAGCGGGACCCGGACAAAGTCGAAACCTTGCTGCGGGAGATGGGGGCTTTGAACCGCACCTTCTCGGTTCGCGCGACAAAGCGCTATCTGAAAGTGCTGGAGGCCTCGCCCTCGAACGTCTTGCCGATGCGGTCGGACCGATTGCGACGACGCGGGCCGGGCCCCTCTCCCGGTCCGGCTTGAATCGAACCGAACTAAGCTTCCAATACCTCGATCCTTCCATCACTCGTGAGGATCTCCCCGCGAGCTTCTCCGACCGCCTCGAGAGCCGTATCGCCGGCGCGTGAGTTCATGAGGCGCAGGTCGCCGTCCCCAACCTCGACCTTCAGACACTTGAACCCGAAGGTGAGATGGTCCGTGCCCTCGAAGACGACCGTGCTCGCCGACTCTTTGTCGCTCTGGACCGAGACGTTGGCGCCGACAAGCTGTTGGATGACGGGCACGTCGACCTTCGCGCCCACGCCGCGCTTGATCTCGTAGTTCACCGTGAACTTGTTGGCTTTGGTCGTCTCCGTGATGAGAAAGAGTTCACCGTTGCCGAGCACGTACTCTCTGAGAATCAAGTTGCCGGCATCGACCTCGCCGTCGCGAAGAAAGTCTCCGATATCGAGTGGGCGCGCGCGATCCGTCACGACGTCCGTGTAGTGGAACGTGATCTTCTTGGCGTTCGTGTAAGACACGTCGACCCCGAGATTGCCGCCCATCGCCGAGATGATGGTTCCAAGAATATTGACTCCGATGCCCAGAGTGAGTGTGCTCGAGGATTGGCCGTTGATGGCCGCCCCCGGTTCATTCTCGATAATCTCGGGAAGAGCGCTTCTCGAGGACGCAATCAGCTGATCGATTCGGCCGAGCCGGATTACCGATTTGTCCTGCCGCCCGAGGAGCTCGAGCGGACGAATACCCTTTCGTGGATGTTTGACCACGTTGTATCCACGGTCCTTGAGGAACTTTGTCGATTGATCGTTACAACCCATGAGTTGCCTCCTAAATGAATTGAAAATGCCTGTTTCTACTGAACGAGATCCCTTTCCGAGTGAGTCGACTCAATTTCGACCGTTCGAGTCGTAGGTACCCTCGTCAAGAAAATCCAAAACTGTCTAGTTTCCTCCTGCGAGGTGATTAGCGCGCGTTCATGATGTGTAGGAAAATCCTATATACCCTAGCGCCGCCTGCGACCGCAACCAAGAAACTCACCGCAGAGGCCGTCCGACACATGGAGTGTCGTGATGGACTTTTCGTGCCCCGACTGGTTATCGTCGCAATTACGCTAGCGTGCGCTACAGCACACGGAAAGGATGGACCGATGGTATGGAATGGCTTCGAGTCGGCGGAAGAGCTCGAGAAATCCTTGGAATCAGGAGACATCGAGCGGGGGCGCGCTCTCGTCGACGACTACGTGGCGCAGATCGACGACCGCGGCCAGATAGGTGACGAGAAGACCATTCGGAGAGTTCTGACCGTGCTCCGAAACTACACGCTTTTCGATGAGCTCCAGGCGCTTGGACAACGCATCAAGAACTGGGACCCCGATAATCCTCGCGCACGTACCCTTTACGCCCAGGCACTCATCGACCAAGGGTCCGTGACCAAGGCGATACAAGAGCTCATAGAGATCAAAGAGACGTTGGAAGACACGATCGAGGAACTTCGTGGTCGTACGAGGCCCGCGGAAATCAAAGAGCGAGACGACGCCAAAGGCGAGCTCTACGAGGTCTTCGGGCTCTTAGGCCGCGCCTACAAACAGCTCTACGTGGATGCCAAGCCGAACAAGGCGGAGCCTCGAACCTCCGACCTCGACCTCGCCGTGAACTTCTATGCCAAAGCTTTCCGCGAGAATGCAACGGACAACTATTGGCACGGCGTGAACTTGATGGCACTCAAGACGCACCACGAACGAACGGTCTCCGGGAAGCCCAAAAAACGCTCGCGAGAAGCCGGAGATACTGCAGAAGTTGTTCTCGAAGCGCTGGAAGAGCTCGAGGCGAAGCGGAAACCGCTGGGCCCGTGGGAACTGGCGAGTCGCGCCGAGGCGCATCTCGCCCTCGGTGACTACGACAAGGCTATCGAATCGACCCAGCAATATCTCGATCACGCCCAGCTGAACCGATTCGCGCTTCAAGGAACGCTTCGCCAATTCCAACAGCTCTGGGGACTCGACGAAAAAAACCCTCCCGGCAACCACCTTATCCCCATGATGAGGGCCAGGCTGGCGCAACTTCCTGGAGGGCGCATCGAGATAGAAATCGAGCCGGGATTCGACTACGAGGGCGTATGGGGGGATGTGAGCTACCAGCCGATCGAATGGCTGAAGTTGGGACTGGAACGGTCGCGATCCGTGGCCCGGCTTGGCCGCAGTCTTTTCGACGGTTCCGGTACGGGGTGGCTCTTCGATGGCTCGTGGCTTGGCCCCAAGTTCGAAG
>SMVA01014234.1_pt1 | contig 11311 bp, 9 predicted proteins | sample 2456451 | NCBI WGS metagenome assembly SMVA01 (sample SAMN11095933, study PRJNA526329) | marine sediment metagenome | biome: Marine sediment; feature: Surficial sediment; material: Deep marine sediment; isolation source: Hadal surficial sediment | place: Pacific Ocean | collected 2014-05 | depth 0-1...
CTGGTCGCAGGTGCGCTCGACCTCGGAGAGCAGGTGCGAACTGACGAGTATCGAACAGCCTCTTTGTCGCGCCGTGAGGATCCAGTCTCGCGCATCGCGAATGCCGATGGGGTCCAACCCCGAGGTAGGCTCGTCGAGGATCAGAAGCTTCGGCCTTGCGAGAAAGGCCTGCGCGAAGCCGACGCGTTGGATCAATCCCTTCGAGAGAGAACCGAGCCGGTCGAGAGCGCGCGCAGACAGACCCACCTGCTCCAACACAGCTTCGACGTCGCGCTCCAGCTCCGCTCCGTTCAGACCTGCAAGAGCCGCGTGATGTCTCAGGAAGGAGAGCACCGTCATGCGGCCCGGCAACAGCAGGCGCTCGGGGAGATAGGCGACACCAACCCGCGAGGCTGGATCACGCGGCGACAACCCCTGAAGCCGGACAGTTCCCGCGCTGGCTTGGGTGAATCCGAGCAGCATCCGCAGGGCGCTGGTCTTGCCGGCGCCGTTGGGACCCAACAACCCGAGCGCCGAGCCGGGGGCAAGCGAGAGGTCGACGTCGCGCAGCGCATAGCGTCGGCCGTAGCGCTTGGAGACGCCGATGAGTTCTAGCGCGGTCATCGACCTGACAGTCGACTACGCGTTGGATTGGCGGCGGACGGTCTTGACGCCGCCTAGCGCGGTGAACTGCACGACCCGGCGTAGGGTGGAGTTGGCAACCGCCGAACTCTCGGTCGACAGCGCGCGCTTGAGCGCTTCAAAATCGCCGGACCGCTGGAACGCTTCGACAGCGTCGATCTGGCCCCGGGAGGGCCGCTTGGGGGTCCGCGGACCGCGCGAGGTATCCGCCTCGTAGTCGCGCTGAAACGCCTCCGGGCTGAATCCACGCTTCTCGAGAATGCGCTTCACCTTGGGTGCGGCGAGCACCTTGGACCAGAAATCCTCGGCAGCCTTCCGGCCACCGCTACGTTTAGAGACAGCCATCTCACTCCCTCTTGGAAGGTTTGACTCTGGTTTTAGGCGATGTGCTCTAACCGCGAGTTAGAGAACTCGACTGTCATATCCGCCGCGGCTGCCACAACACAGCTTGGGGGGAGGCCGATTGGCCCCTGTTAAGAGGCATACTATCGCATAGATTTCGACTGCGGCAAATAGCGACAGCGACGCTGGTGATATTGCTGCTCTTCGATAGCCTGTAGCGTCCCGCTCGGCGATCGCCAGGCACGATCACGTACTACAGAGGACGAATGGCCAAAACCAGCCGAATGCGATGGCAACACGTCCTACCGTGGGTTGTGTCAGCCGGACTACTCTTTTACGTGTTCAACGTAGCGACCGACTGGGGGCGCCTGCAAGCTGCAACCGAGCAGGCGGATCTTCCGCTCTTTCTCGCGTTCACGATCGCCGACCGAATCGCGTTCTTCGTCGTCTGGTCGCTGCTGCAGGCGATGGCACTGCGACGCTTCGTCGCGCAGGTTCCGATTCATTCGATCATCGCAATTCGCGGCGGCTCGGAGTTACTCCGAGCCGTCAGCAATCCACTCTCGGACGGAGCCTTCTTCCTCGGCCTGGGGCGACTGACCGGTGGGAGACTCGAGGCTGTGCTCGCGGCGGCCCTGGTTCCGACGATCTGCCATTTCCTGATCCTGGCACTTCAGATGACATTGGCGCTGCCCTTCCTGCAGGGCAGCTTCGACGCAAATCGCGACGTATTCGTCACAGTCGGAATCACCTGGTTGGTCGTCCTCGCCCTGGCTGTCGGCGTCCGGATCTCGGCAACGGGTTCGACCCGGATTCCCGGAGCCCGACGGGTGCGAGAATGGCTCGAGCGATTTCCGCTTCGCGAGATTCGACCGTTCTTCATCGGCTTCTTGGCCTTGACGATCTTCGACATTGCAATCCAAGGTCTCGCATCCCGCGCGTTCGGGGTGGACATCGCATGGACGGCGCTCGCGGCCCGCATCCCGCTCCTCTATCTGGCTCTCGTGATTCCCAGTCTCGGAAATTTCGGAACCCGAGAACTCGCCTGGGCGGGCCTGTTTTCCGAATTCGGCTCGCGGGACGCGCTGATCGCCTATGCGTTCGCGGTCAATTCCGTTTTCCTGATCCTGAATGTCTTGATCGGAATCGTCTTCCTGAAGCGCGCTCTCCAACTCGTCGGAGAGGTTCGACGCGCTCGACAGACCGGCGAACCCGCCCCCGCCCCACTCCTTCGAGACCCCAGCGACGGCTAGCCCCAAACGCACCGAGCGCGACGAACCCATCAACCTCCAATCAGAAACAACCCGGCCAACTAGGCCCCAGCCAGTGCAGCCCTTCCAAATCAAAACAAACCCAGCCAACTGGCCCCGGCCAGTGCAGCCCTTCCAAATCAAAACAAACCCAGCCAACTAGGCCCCGGCCAGTGCAGCCCTTCCAAATCAAAACAAACCCAGCCAACTGGGCCCCGGCCAGTGCAGCCCTCTCAGTAGGCAGCGGTACTGTCCGGGCAGTACTGTCCCGGCAGGGCCTGTGCGCGAGCGGCTCAAGCCGTGTAGGATACGCGGGCACCGCCGGTTCGGATGGTGCCTCCAACAGAACCGCTTCCTCCGAGCGGTAAAACCGAGTGGGAAATTCGCATGGCCAGAAAACGGAGCCGGACGGCGGTTCTCAAACGACAGCGAGAGGTCAAGAAGTCGGAAAAGCAGGCGCTGAAACGGGAGAAGCGCGAAATCCGCAAAGATGCGCCAGAACAGGAGCTGGTCGCCACGCGTGAAGACCTGGCGGGCTATGGATTCCCGATCGACGAATCCGAAGAAGGGGAAACGTCGGATTCGACCCCCGCCGAGTGACGCCACCATGGCTGACGAAAGACTGATCGCGGTATTCATCGACTACGAAAACCTCGCCATCGGCGTTCGCCAGATGCGCAAAGGCAATTTCAAGATCGACCTGGTGTTGCGGCGTCTGCTCGAGAAGGGTCGGATCGTCTACAAGCGCGCTTATTGCGACTGGGGTTCGTACCGAACCGCGGTCCGCGAATTTCATGGACATGGTGTAGAACTCGTCGACATTCCGCAGACCAAGGCGAGCGGGAAGAACAGTGCCGACATCCATATGGTCGTCGATGCACTCGACCTCTGTTACCAGAAGCCACATATCGACACCTTTGCGCTGATCTCGGGCGACAGCGATTTCTCCCCCCTCGCCGCCAAGCTCAAGGAAAACGACCGACAGGTCATCGGCTGCGGGGTCAAGAGTTCCACATCGGATCTGCTCATCGGAAGCAGTGACGAGTTCATCTATTACGACGATCTGATTCGCGTGGCCGAGAAGGCCGAAAAACCCAAGAAAACACAGAGCGCGAAAGCGACGCCGGCCGCCGCGAAGCGCCAGGATGCCACGGGGAAAATCGTCGAGATCGTCCGATCCCTGGAGCGGGACTACGACACGGTCTGGGGCTCGATGGTCAAGCAAACCATCCGGCGCGTGTTTCCGGGCTTCAACGAGGAGTATTTCGGCCATCAAAGCTTCGCTGAAGCGCTCGAAGCAGCCGAGAAGTCTGGCGCAATCGTTCTCGACTACGACGAGAAGCGCGGCAACTACGTCGTTCGAACCAAACGCGCCTGACCCATCTGACGCCGACCCAACGCGCCGCGTGAACGTAGCGAGCGAATCCTTCGGATTCGCTCGCTACAGTCGACGCCAGAGACGCATTCCGAAAAAAGCCGCAATGGCCAGGAAAATGAGAATCGGCCCCCATCCACCAATGATCGGAGGTATGGCTCCACCGTACCCCAATGATCGGGAGACTCCGGTCAACAGGATGTAACCGATCCCGACGACGCCGCTCAGCAGCAGCGTCTGTGCGGGACCGGGAAATGGCGGGCCTCCCACCGCAAAAAAGAGCAACAGCGCTGGGAGCACGATACAGGCCAGGGGCTGGGCGAGCTTCACGTGGTAATCGACCCGCAGGGGGCGGGGATCCACATTGTCGTTCTCTGCTTCTTCAATCAATTCGGCGAGACCCGCGACACTGAGGTGCATCGTGTCGACTTCTGCGGGAAGCGCCACGCCCAGGTTTGCAAAATGGGGCGCGGGTACCGAGCGCACCTCCCCTTCGGAAATCTCGATTTGAGCCGGATCCGTCAGGAGCCACCAGCCGTTTCCGATGTGACGCGCCGCACTCGCATCGATTCGCTTCACCGGCAGTCGATCTTCGCCAATCTCGTAGATCGACAGACCCAGCGCCGATCCGCGATCGGGATCAAAACGCTCCGCCTCGAGAATCGTGTTTCCAAACCGATACCAGACGGAGTTCTTTCGCCGCTCTTCCAGTTGTTGGGCGAACCTGCCCTTGATTTCGGAGCGTTTGACTTCATCTGCGAGCGCATTCGTGCGCGGCACCAGCACGTTGTTGAGGACCGCGTCCGCGGGAACGACCAGCGCCGAGATGAAGAGCACCGGTAGCAGCGCACTCGGAGCCGGAATGCCGCAGGATCGCATCCCGATCAACTCCCCTTCGACGGCGAGCAGGCTGACGGTCAACGCCGTTGCGACCAGCAGAGACATCGGGACCACCCGCGATGCGAGCAAGACCACCCGCGCACCGTAGAAATGCAGAACCTCCAGTCCCGTCGCGTGGTACCGGCTGAACCAGGCGAGCCGCTCCATGATGTCGATCAGTAGGTAGGCGACCAGTAGGATCGCGAAGGAAATCATCGCCAGATGGATGAACCGGGCAGCGATATAACGCGGCAGTGGATAGCGTCGGGGGCGCCGCTCGCGGACGGTCTGGTTCGCCCTCCGGTTGGTTCGATGCACCGGCCGATCGAAGGAGTGGCCGAGTACACCCTCCCGCCGCGCCCGCACGATCAGCACAGCAGCCAGCAGCATCAAAACCGCGTTGGGCAACCACACCGCTGCCGCAACGCCGATCAGCTCGCTCCGAGCCAACCCCTCCCCAATTTGAATCAGAGCGTAGTAGGAAATCGTGCACAGCAGGCCGAGCACGCCCCCCGCAGCTCTGGAGAAGTTGGATCGAACGAAAAAGAGCGGGACAGCGAGAGCGCCAAAGATCAACGCCGCGAACGGCATCGCAAACCGGCGGTGGTATTCGATCGCCGCCCTCGATATCGATAGGGTGGGACTGGGCACGAACGCGCTCGCGCGCTCCGAGAGCTCCGCGAGTGAAAGCCGGGAAACCTTGTCCTCGACGATGCTCAGGAATTCATCGCTGTCCGGCAGGCGCGCCGTGAGCTCATCAAACGTGAGCGTCTTCGGCCCGCCTTTTGCGGACAGGACAATGCGCCCTTCTTGCAGTGAGATCTCCGTAACACCATCCCCGATCGTATCAATCCGGGCGAAGCGGGCGAAGACCGTCTGACCGATGTCGGGTAACCAGAGCAGGACCCCCTTCAAACGGTCGCCCCGCGCATTGACTTCCCGCGCTTCGAGTCGCCAGTCACCAAATTGGGTTACGACACCCTGTTGAACTTGCGACCAGGGTTTTTCGAGCGAGATCTCGACAAACACCCGATCGAGTGCGCGATTGGTCCACGGCGCTCCAGACAGCGAGAGCCCGGCGGACAGCAGGGTCATTGCGCTCGCGAACGCGACGAAGGGCCACACCAACCGCGTGGCCGTCACACCCGAGGCCTCGAGAGCGAGGATCTCGAGATCGGCGCCCATGCGGCCGAGCGCCACGAGACAACCGATCAAGACTGCAAACGGAAGCATCAGCGTGGCGGTCGGAACCGCCTGATAAAAGGCGATCAAGGCAACGGTTGCGCCACCCATCCCACGGTTGACGAAGAGGTCTGAAAGTTGGAGCAGGTTCTGGGTGAGCACGACCGTCGTGAGGCCGAAGAGGGCCAGAAACGTGGGCGTGAGAGCCTCTCTGGCGACGAGTCGATATAGCGTCAAACCAGGTCGGCGATGAATCGGCGCAGCGTGCTCGACGCGGCGTCCATCCGAAGCGGTTGCCCGCGGGGGCACTCCGGCTTTTGCCGCCGACGGACCTGGACTACAGTTCGGGCTCTCCCCCATATGGACCAAATCCTAGGCCTCCGGAGTGGCCGGAGGCAATGGCCTGCTTTATAGAGGGCAGCGAAGATCCATGAGAGCGATCGTACTCAGTGCGGGCCAGGGCAAACGTTTATTGCCGTTGACGGCATCGAGACCGAAGTGCCTACTAGAGGTTAGCGATGATCAATCGGTGTTGGAGTTCCAGCTCGAGTCTCTCGCCCGTTGCGGAATCGAGCACACCACCGTTCTCGTGGGCTTCGGGGCCGAATACGTAGAGCACAGCCTGACGAAATCCCGCTTCGGCGAGATGGAGGTAACGACGCTCTACAACCCGTTCTATGCGATCACCGACAACCTCGCGACCTGCTGGATCGCCCGCGCCGCAATGATCGATGATTTCATCCTCTTGAACGGAGATACCGTCTTCGAAGACGGTCTGTTGCATCGGGTTCTCGACGCGCCACAGGAGCCGATTGCTGTCACCGTCGATCGAAAACCCGAGTACGATGCGGACGACATGAAGGTCACACTCGACACCGACGGACGCCTGATTGCAATCGGCAAGAAGCTTCCGCTCCACACAGTGGATGGGGAGTCGATCGGGTTGCTTCGATTTTGTGGAACCGGCGTGCAGACGTACCGGGATGCCCTGGATCTCGCAATGCGCCAACCGGAGTCGTTGCGCAACTGGTATCTCTCCGTCGTGAACGAACTCGCCCACAAGATTGCGGTTCAAACCACATCGATCGAAGGGCTCTGGTGGTCGGAAATCGATTCGCCCGAAGACCTCGACGCCGTACGCGGACACTTCTTGCAAAACGGCAACGGCCCGGACACCGCGAGAACAACGAGATAGCGATCAACTCCGGGCCGGACGCGAAACAGACCGGTGCCGAAAACAGACCCCATCCCACTGAGCCGCGCGACGTGCGTTGGAGAGGCCGAATCAAACGAGCACATCTCAACCCCGGGGGGAAGCCGCACTCGCGATCTGCTGGGGCGGATAAGCTATAGAGCCCACCGTGAACGTACTCCGCTACTTCGCGAGCCGATACCGCGCACAAAGCCTGCTGGTGCTGGTTTGCATCCTGCTCGGCGGGCTCGTCGAGGGTGTGGGAATCTCCGCGGTGCTGCCCGTCCTGACGATTGCCATGCGGGGATCATCGGACACCCCAGGTTCGGAATCCGCGGACACCTCCGCGCTCGGTAAAACCGTCGACAGAGCGCTCGAGACCATCGGCCTCGAGCCGGAACTGCACGTACTGCTCCCGTTCATCGTGATCTTGTTCTGGATGAAGGGTGGCATCATCCTCTTCGCCAAACGTCAGGTCGGTTACACGGTGGCCAAGATCGCCACCGACCTGAGGCTCGAGATGCTTCAGACCCTGATGGCTGCGCGCTGGAGCCACTTCACACGACTGCGAACCGGAAGCGCCGCAAACGCCCTCGCAACCGAAGCCCAGCGCGCGTCCATCGCCTACGAACACATGGCCCAGGCTTGTGGGCATTTGATCGAATGCCTCATCTTCCTCGCGTTGGCATTCACGATCTCGATACCGATCACGATCGGCGTAGCCGTAGCGGCGATCATTACCCTGGTCGTACTGAACAAATTGGTCCGGATGTCGAGCAGAGCGGGAAGCAAGCAGACCAAGTATCTGAAGTCACTGCTCACCCGGGTGACTGACAGCCTGCAGGTGGTGAAGCTGCTCAAGGCGACCGGACGCGAGTCTCTCGTCGAGCCGCTGCTCGAAGGCGACACGGCTCAGCTCAATAAAGCGCTTCGGAGGCGCGTCATCAGCCGCGAGGCACTGCGCTCGATGCAGCAGCCGATCCTCGTCACCGGTCTCTGCATCATGGTATTTATCCTCATCCAGATGCTCGGAACATCGTTTTCGGAGATGCTCCTACTCGTGGCGCTCTTTGTGAAAACGAACACAAGCTCCAACAAGATGCAGCGCCGCTACCAGCAGACGATCACGGAGGCGAGCGCGCTGTGGTCGATGCGCGAGATGATCGACACCGCGCATTCCGACGCCGAGACGATGACGACCGGTGCTTCGCCGACCCTCGACCGGGGTGTCGACCTTCGGAACATCCGGGTGGAATTGGACGGCGCCAGCATTCTCGACGGATTTTCGCTTTCGATTCCGGCCGGGAAGATCACGGCCCTGCTCGGTGAGTCGGGTTCGGGCAAAACGACCGCGGCAGATCTCATCACGGGGCTGGTGCGACCCGATATGGGCGAGGTCTACATCGACGACGTTCCGCTCGGAGAACTCGATCTCCGCAAGTGGCGGCAACTGATCGGCTACGTGCCGCAGGAAATTCTGATGCTGCACGACAGCGTGGCGAACAACGTGAGCCTCAGCGACCCGAACGTGACGCCGGAAGACATCGAACGGGCGCTTCGAGATGCCGGTGCCTGGGAATTCGTTTCGAAACTTCCGGATGGAGTCGAATGCTCGGTCGGCGAGCGCGGTATGCGGCTTTCAGGTGGCGAGCGCCAGCGGATCGCGATCGCGCGCGCGCTCGTTCATGGCGCAAAGCTCCTGATCCTCGATGAGGCGACGACGGCTCTCGATCCAAAAAACGAGGCCTTCGTCTTGGAGGCCATCGAGGCACTGCGCGGACACACGACGGTGCTCGCGATCTCGCACCAACCGGCGCTGCGGGGCGTGGCCGATCGGATCTACCGAATCAGCGACGGAAAATGCACGGAGATCGAAGCCTCGGATTGCTCCGATCGCGCCGCACCCTGACCCCCTCAGAGCTTCGCTGGGGCCGCTACCCATGAACGAGTTCAACGCACTCGTGCTCGCAGGACGTCGCAGCACGACAGACCCGCTCGCAGAAGTTCGGGGCAAAACCCATCGAGCACTTCTCGAGGTGGTCGGGGTTCCCATGTTGACCCGGGTCGTTCGCGCGCTGCGCGCCTCATCTTGCGTGGATCGAATCGCAGTGAGCATCGACGACCCCGGCGCGCTCGAAACCGTCTCCGAACTCCGAGAACTCGAAGCCCGCGGCGAAATCGCCCGCCACCCAAGCCTCTCATCACCGAGCCGCAGCGTGCAGGACGCATTGAACGGGAACCTGCTCGGAGATCGGGTGCTCGTCACCACTGCCGATCACCCGCTGTTGACGCCGAAAATCATCGATCATTTCGCGGCGTGCGCCGAACAATCGGACGCCGACCTGGTGGTGGGCGTCGTGGCCGAATCGGTGATTCGAGCCAGCTATCCGTCGACGACCCGCACCTATCTGCGATTTCGAGACGCGGGATACTCGGGCGCCAATCTCTTCGCGTTCCGGTCGCGGCAAGCCCTTCGGGCCGCCGATTTCTGGACCCGAGCGGAGACTTTTCGCAAACGGCCGTGGCGGCTCGCGAGCACCTTCGGCCCGATGACCTTGTTGCTCTTTGCACTGCGCCGACTCAGCCTCGAAGAGGCCCTCGAACGCGCGTCCCGTGCGATCGGTTGCCGAATCCGCGCCGTACCTCTGCCGTTCGCGGAAGCAGCCATCGACGTCGATCGGCCGTCGGATCTCGACCTCGTTTCGGAAATCCTCGCAGCGCGCGGCGAATCGACGAGCTGACGCTGGGGTCCGACCCGTTGGGGTCGGCTGGCCTTCCGCACGAGCACCTAAGGGGCAAGCTCCCGCTCACCCTCAGCGCGGAATCGACCCGAGTCGGGATCGTAACCCCGGATTCGCAACGCGATCCGAAACCGTGGACCTCCGCTTTCGTCATTCCGCTCGATCTCGTAGACATGGTACTGGGCGCGGCGATCTGGCCTTTGCCCGATGTCCGAGGCCGATCGTACGCCGACGACCGGGACCGGACCATCGGGCCCGTCGATCGCGGCGAATAGCGTGCGGTGATTGTGGCCATGCACGACGAGGTCACAACCCGCGCGACCGATGACACCCCGAAGTGACTCCGCATCCCTCAGCCACCTCCGCGGGTGTGTCGCGCCCTCGGTGATCGGATGGTGAATCGAGATCACCCGACAGAGATCGCTTTTGGCGAGGCCGTGAAGCATGCGCTCGAGTCGTTCGAGCTGCGCATCACCCAGGGTTCCGGTGGCGTCGAAGAGCCGTGTCGGCAGCGCCGAACACAGCCCAACCACGGCCAGCGGGCCGCGAACCCGCAGCGTGGGAAACCGATCTCTCGGATCGGAACTCTCCACAGCGGTTTCGCGGTCATCGGATTCGCGGTCATCGGATTCGCGGTCGCCGGGCTCGCAATCATCGGATTCGAAATAGTCTGCCCAGAGATTCCATGAGGCGGCCTGCGCAACGCGCACGTAGGCGTCGTGATTTCCGGGCACGATCGAAACATCCCGCGCATCGCCGAACCGCTTCAACTGTTCTCGCGCGGCGCCGAACTCGGAAGCGAGAGAGAGATTCGTCAAATCACCGGTCACCACCAGGTGATCGATCGGGGCGTGACGCAAATCGTCCATCAACGCGCGAACCACCGAGGTGCGATGGAAGTGCCGACGCCGGATTCGCCAGGAAAGCCAGCCGAAAAATCGCTTATTGAGCAGGTGGAGCGGATTTTCGACGATCACGGGCGTCGCGTGAAGATCCGACAAGTGCCCCAAAGAAAACACGGGATTTCCCCCTCACCCCGGGTGATCGGCAAGGCTAACCCAGCTCCGAGGCCTGTGATACTCTCCGCGACCGCTCGCAGAGCTCCCCTCTACGAAAATTGGCGGAATCGGATGCCGCAGTTACCAGCTGACAGGGCGCGTTCAGCGTGGATCATCAGAAACGAGCGCAGCTCCGATGTCCAGGTGTGGGCAATCAGCAGCTCTGAGCGTCACCGCCGCCTTTTGGCGCGAGCTGGCTGCGAAACCATTCGCGAGCTCGACGCAAACGAGAATCCGGGCGATCCGCAAACACCGAGCGTGATCATCGTGCGGTCCGACGCAATCCTCGACGAGCGCCTCGTCGAGGGTCTTCTCGCGGTGCAAAACACGATACTCGTCGCAAACCGCGCGCGACATGCCGGCTGGGGAGGGGCTGTTGCGGCGCACGTGGATTCCGCGCACGCCGCTGAGGCACTGCGCACCCTGCGACACGCAGCAGACAATGAGCAGCCAGCCACGCCCGAGACCGAAGGCCCAACACCAGCGGCCGGCATTCGGCTCGCCGCTCCGGGCGACCTCGCGCCCGCTTATTCGGCAAAGCTTCGCAAGTTCGACCCGCCGTACATCTATCCGGCTCTCGCCGAGAACATCCGCGAGATCGAAGACCGCATCTTTCAGTCGTCCTACAAGGGTGTCACCGATCTGATCACCAAGTGGCTCTGGCCGCGACC
>SMVA01019181.1_pt1 | contig 11311 bp, 6 predicted proteins | sample 2456451 | NCBI WGS metagenome assembly SMVA01 (sample SAMN11095933, study PRJNA526329) | marine sediment metagenome | biome: Marine sediment; feature: Surficial sediment; material: Deep marine sediment; isolation source: Hadal surficial sediment | place: Pacific Ocean | collected 2014-05 | depth 0-1...
AACTGAGATCACCTACCGCAATCCGGCCGAGCGTACGACGTTGGAGGTCTTTCGGAATTATCAGAATGCGATGACTGAAGCAGGCTTCGACCTGCTGTTCACATGCAAGAACGCAGAGTGTGGCGGTTATAAATTTAACGGTGCTATTACAAAGATCGTCAACTTGATAGGATCCTATGGAGATCAGCGTTATCTCGCAGGAAAATTGTCCCGCAGCGATGGCGATATATATGTGTCACTGTATGTTGCAATGGCAAATGTTGGCGGGGGGGCGGACTTCAAGCGAGTGATTACCCAGTTGCATGTCATTGAAGTGGAAAACATGCAGGAAAACATGGTAACGGTTGATGCCGCAGCAATGGCCAGGGGTATTGGCGAGGAAGGCAGAATTGCACTGTATGGCATCGGGTTTGATCACGACCTGGCAATAATAAAGTCGGGTTCGAAGCCGACCCTCGAACAAATCGCCGCACTGTTGAATGACAATCCGGACCTGGAACTTGTGATAGTAGGGCATACCGACAACCAGGGCAGCCTCGAATACAATATGGATTTGTCAAAACGTCGCGCCAAAGCTGTTGAGGCCGCGCTGACAGGAAACTACGCTATCCCACAAAGCCGCCTGAGTTCATGGGGAGCCGGATACTTGTCGCCCGTCGCGACCAATCGGAGTGATGCCGGTCGGGCCAAGAACCGACGAGTCGAACTGGTCGAAAAATAAAATTAGAGACGATTGACAGATATCAGTCGGTAGCCTGTTGTGCCGTAGGCATACGAATGCATTACCGAAGCAGTCTCATAGCAAACGCCGCCTATGGCGTTCTTCGCGTGACGAATACGCAGATCAGGTAGCGGGAAAATTCATTCTTGTAATACCTTATCGATATACAGAATCGTATCTGGTTCACTTGCAATTAGGCAAACCTGACACGCAGTCATTAACCCGCCTTTCAGCCGCCGTTCCGGGACTGGTGTGGAGACAGTTTGGCTACCTGAAACCTAATGTGTTCCACCGTGTCACAAGTACCCATATTGACCAAAATTCAAATTCGCGGGGACAATAATGAAAAATCTGGCGACTCTTGTAGCTATCACGCTAACGGCAATTACAACAGATGCACAGGGTGACGATGGGCCGTTTCAGTTCGAATTCCAGGAGATCGCTGCCGGCGTCTGGGCCGGCGTTCGACCTGACGGGCCCCGCTATCCTGTGATGGGTAATGCCACCTTCGTCATCAGCGACGAAGGTGTTGTCGTATTCGATGGGGGTGGCATGCCGGTGATGGCCGAGCAGATCATCGAGAAGATACGATCGTTGACCGACCAGCCGGTTACGCATGTAGTGATCAGCCATTGGCACGGGGATCACAGCTTCGGCGTGTATCGTTTCGCAGAAGAATTTTCGGGCGTGCAGTTTGTCGCGCACCAGTTTACGAGGGATGTGTTCAATAGTACGCGCATCGCCTACATCGACCGCCAGCACGATTTCATAACGAACAACCTGGAGGAATTCCAGAATATCGTGGACACGGGCGTTGACTCAGAGGGAACGGAACAAAGCGAGTCTGATCGCAGGGATTACCAGCGTATCATCGAAGATGCAGATGTGATTACGCGCGAGTTTGATCGCGCACGAGTGACACCGGCCGATGTCACATTTGCCGATAGCTACACTATTCAATCCGGCGGCCGCATCATCGAGTTGCTGCATCTCGGTCATGCCAACACGGCAGGGGACATTGTCATGTGGTTGCCCGCCGAGCGGATTGTCGCGACCGGTGACATGGTTGTGCTGCCGTCACCCTATGCGTTCAATACGCCACCCCGTGCGTGGGCCGCGACACTTCGCAAACTGAATGAACTCGACTATGCCACGCTGGTGCCGGGTCACGGGCAAATCCAAAATGACACGGCCTATGTAGATCTGTTGATCGAGGTTGCGGATTCCATCGCGGCGCAACGCGACAAATTTCTGGCGACCGGTCTCAGCGACAAAGAGGTTCAGGAGCAACTGGACTTTTCTGCTTTTGAAGAGCGGTTTACGCACGGCGATGAATACGTAAAGGGCTACTACGACGCTTACTACGAAACACCGTTCAGAGCCGCAGCGATGAAGGCCCTGACGGGCGAACCCATGGTGAAGATCGAGCCGCCGCAACACACGCCCTTCGACGATGAGCGCTGGGAAATTGAAGCCGAGGAATACGAGATTGTGGAATATCTCGGACAGCAGGCGCTACGATTACGCGGTGGCGCGGCAATGCTGCCGGACCAGAATATCCAAAATTGCCTGGTCGAATTTGACATCGCTGCATCAGATGATCGCGGTTTTGCGGGCCTGATGTTCCGGGTGCAAGACGACGCCAACTTCGAGCACTTCTACATTCGGCCACATCAGTCTGGCAAGCCGGACGCCAACCAGTACACGCCGGTGTTTAACGGTGTCAGTGGCTGGCAGCTCTATCACGGGGCGGGCTACAGCGCGCCGGTCGAGTACTCTGTCGATGAATGGATGCACGTAAAGATCATTTTCGCCGGATCACAAGCGAAGGTGTACATCGATTCCGACCAGCCCGTGCTGCATATCAATGACCTGAAACGAAGCGCGCAGGGTGGCGGGATTGGACTGAATTCGGCGAACTTTTCTGCTGTTCATTTTGCAAATTTCAAGACAACAGTACTAGCCGATGCCTATGCGTTTCCACCTGCGACAGAGGCCAATGACGCCGAGATTGATGGCCTGGTGACGTCGTGGCAAGTGTCGGATGCGTTCGACGGTGCAACGCTGGCGGGAATCACGAAACTCGAAGCGGCACATAAGGACAGTCGAAGCTGGACTCAACTGAGTGCCGAGAAGAGCGGTATCACCAATCTTGCCCGGGTACAGGGAATCGGTGAGGCTACAGACACGGTATTCGCACGCGTCATCGTCGACTCCGACGGTCCGGTCGTGAGGGAGCTTTCCCTGGGCTACAGCGACGTAGCTGCGGTGTTCGTCAATGACGCACTTATCTACAAAGGTAACAATACCTACCAGTCACGGGATTACCGCTATCTTGGCACCATCGGAATGTTCGATCGGGTCACACTGCCGCTTCAAGATGGGGAGAACGAAGTCTGGATCGCGGTCTCTGAAGCCTTTGGTGGATGGGGCATTTTGGCCACCATTACAGAGTTTGCAGATTTGCCTTGACGCTCTGAGTGTGGATTTGCGCCGAATCTGATTCAAATTTCAGCGCAACTCAACACACAGATTCGGCGGGTCTCTCGATTAGAGTATTTCGGCGTGCGCTTTTTCGCGCTACTACTTGCGGGAGTAACTAATTCCATGACGTTCACGGCCTCAAAGGGACGGTGTTCCATATTGCAACGTTCGCTGTTGCCGGTTACTCCCTTCGATAGGCATATTGAATGTAGCTCTGGTCATCGTCAAAAAGATCCCTGGAGCCGCCGTCTACGCGCTTGATTGCAGCAATTGATACAGAATGTTGCTTGTTAAACACGAAACGTATCCGTGCGCCCGCGATGTAGTTTTGCAAAGAAAAATAATCTTCTCTATTGGAGTCCTCCGAATAGCCGAGTGCTGTTTCGATCCAGGCGCCTGCCGAAAATTGATTGACCGTATAGGTGGCACCGATGCTGAAATCCGCGAGGTTGACGGATTTTCGGTATACGTCAGGATCACTGTCCCGGTATCTTCGATCAACAATGCCGACGAGCCGGGCAGATGCGTCGATATTGATCCTGCCTGCGTCGCCGATTTTCCAGACTGGGGCTGACAACGCGCCGAATCGCCAGTGAATACTCTTTGTTACTACGTTGTATTGCTGCGCATAGGTGACAGGAAAATGTGCGACGTCATTTTTCAAGACAAAGTCTGTGTCCGTACTGATGCCGCGAAATTTCAAATCGATGCCGAAGTCGTTCATTTCATTGTCGTCAAATTGATGGATGGCCCACGCATTCAATTTGAAGTCGTAGCGGGCGACTTGCTCATCAACTTCCTGAAAATTGCTGCGCAAGTGCTCGCCAATCGAATACTCGAAATTTGCACCGGCTTCGGGGCCCCTGGAGCCACTTCGCAAAGCGACACCAGCGGACAGCTTGTGACGATTTTCGACGGCAGGCGAAAGTGAATCCTGCTCATAAGTATCGGGTAATGCTTTCGCCACCATGTGCTGACGATCGCCGGGCTTCGAGCGACTTTCTATGGTTAGTACCTGGCCATTAACAGAAAGCTCTGAATACCGGATTAGGTATTTCGACATCAACTCAAGCGACACCGCTGTCGCAAATGCCGCCGATCTCCAATGAGCAATTTCATCAGCAGTTCCACCACCGAAATAAGTGCCTTCGGGAAGAGACAACATCTCGCCATGATCGATTGACGAGTCTGGCTCGCTTAAAGAGATGGTATGCGAAATTGCATCTTCAATCCTTTCCCGTAATTTTTCCGGATCGATAATCGCCATTTCAGGATATGCCTTACCAAGATTCAAAAGCGCGACCCCGCCCAGGGCTGTCGGCAATGCGACGGACTCATCGACAGGCTCAAACCATTGACCACGCTCTTTCGCGAAGGAGGATTCGTCCTGCTCTGCTACCAATTCACGCAGCAATGTCATCATCGCTCTGTCGAATCGATCCTGATCGTCATGGTCCAGGTCCTGGCAAGCGCCTGCATCGGCGACCGCTCTGGAAACCATGTAAGGAAACGTCATGTGTGCGGGGAAAAACAGCCCACACGATTTCCATACGGCGACCTGCTCGTCTCCCGTGGAGCGCGGATTTTGGTTAAGCCTTAACTCGTTATTTCGATCAAGTATCACGTTGCTGATCGCGTTACAGGATTTGACGTAGGTCGGCCGGGTTTCGGCCTCGTCCCTGACTTTTGTCAGCGATAATGAATACACCACGTTCGCAATAGCATTGCAGTCCACCGAGTTCTGGCCGGTCAAGGAAACACCTGACGTGGGGTCATCATAGATAGGTTTGCTTTCATCGTAACGCCAGGTCAGGAATGCACCGGAGTAACCTGAACTGTATGCGTCATAACGCCATGCCTCTCTCGGGTCATCGAGAGAACAGTCCTGGATAAACGATCTGTCGGCGAACAGCGCCTGTCGGTCCGCCAACGCCGGTCGCGCCTCCATCAATGTTCTGCACGCAGCCAAATGCTCTTTATAGCGCCTGTTACTTCGTGTGCTGAAAGTGTCGACATAATTCGCAAAGGTGCGGCTTATCTCGATGTACTCGTCCATGCGTTGCAGGTCGTGACGATCGCGATAGAAGTGGAAGTTGCTGGCGACCGCCAGGGCCGTATCGTCGGTGTCATTTGGGACGTTGAACAACACGTCAAAACCAATGTCCTTGTTGGCGAGATCGATATTGTTCCGCATCCAGCGAAGGCGTTCAGGAAACAAGTCCATGCGCAGGAATTTTTCCGTTGCCGTAATGATTTCAATTTGTGTGCCCAGGAGAATTGGGGAAAGATTCAGTGGTCCAATTCTGTTGACCTGGTTCTGCCGGGACGGGCCGATCTGCGGCCAGAACGCGAAGCCATCGTCTCTTTGAAATAGATTGATCGCAGCCATTGCGCTGTAAATCGCATTCGACCGCAGCATTTCTTTCTCGGGTTCCTCGAAACGAATAAAAAAAAGCGGCAGCAGTGTTTGCGCCGTTACAAACACATTCGAGTCAACGAAACGCATTGGAAAAGTATTTTCGATAGCAACCGGAATTATGTAGGAATCCCAGGTACCAACAATTCTTCGTTCGCCGGGAGATTCCTTGTTGCAAATATAGTTGGCTGATTCAAAACCACCATCGCACGTTACTTGCGCATTGATCAAATAATTGAAATTTCCCAGCAGTTGATCGAGCACGTCCTGCTGTTCCAGTGCGATGCACCATTGAGGCAGGAACAAAACAAAGAGGGTGAAAGCTCTCATTTTGATTAGGCAACCATGACCTCAATCCTCGAGTGGTCGTGCCGGCACGCGACAGCGTTACGCAGAATTACAATATCATATGCAATACGAACAGCAGGAGTTGATACGTGCAGGACTCGTTTTTCGGTAATATGAAATCAATGCAAAAAAATGGCCATATCCAAATTCGTCTCGAGGGCCGATAATGGGTGGGCATCGGACACGAAATATGTGAGTGGGAAAACCCGAGCAGTGGTCTTGGGTGCCAGCATCGCTGGGCTTCTTGCAGGACGAGTGCTGGCGAATTATTTCGACGAAGTGATTCTGATTGATAAAGAAGAACTGGACGAGGGAGCGGTAGCTCGCAAAGCAGTGCCCCAGGGCAATTACGTCCATGTCATCCTCACACCAACCTCACGGTGCTGCAAAAATTCTTTCCGGACTTGTCGACGAACTTGTCGCGCACGGTGCATCAGTACAGGACGCAGGCAGAGACGCGCCAGGCATTAGGGAACGCAAATTAGACATGCCACTGATCCAGCCCGACTACAACCCTGAGCCATCTTCGGAGTAGATTACCCAGATCTTCGTGTATCCATCGGTGTCCCAGATGCCAGTCCATTCTTTCGGAATTGTCACGCCTTCGCCGGCGCTAATTTCCGTCACCGTGCCATCGCTGGATGTCAGCGTCACACCGCCTTCAAGAAAAAACATGAACTCATCGACACCGTAAGGCTCGTTTATCTCAGATCGTGTTTTACCGGATTTGTACATGCCGGACGCAAACTTGCCATCGCTGCTCAACAGCGTCGTCACGTCCAGCGTTGTGTGCCCATCATCGTGGTTTACCTCGAGCATGCCTTCACGGTCAAATATTTGGCCGGCAGTGTCAGACTTGCTGATTTTGGACGGGTACACCACTCCTGACTGATGCTGATCGGCGAGGGCGAATGCACTCATCAACGTCAACACAACTGCGCCCCTGAACATGTTTCTCATGGTTTTCTCCTGTCACGCAAAATTCTGTTTTTCAAGATTTTAGTAATTCATTTACCGCTCTGTCAGCCGCATCGATGGCGCCGTTAACGTAGGCATATGCGCTGGCATCCGAATTCGCGATGGATATTCGCCCAATTTGCTTTCGCGCAATCAGGTGCGGACCTTTTTCGGGTCCAAATGTCGGGTCATCGAACAGCTCGTTGTATTCATACGCATAACCGTGTGGCCAGCGATTTACGGTGATGCCGGCAATGTCTTTTTCCGGATCGAATCCTCCGCCTGAAAGAGCGCCACTCATTTGTGAAATAATTTTATCTTCACAATCATCGAAGCTCATTTCATAAAGATCTTGCCGGCCTTTCTTGTGCTGCTCGATGCTGCTTAAACCCTGGTCCGGCACGGCCGGACACCAGGTGCCGTGCAGGACGGTTGGTTGATCTGAATTGCTGGTGAAGTTATATCCGCCCATGCTTACCGGGAAGTCCATGCCGAACGAGTGCATTAACGTCGGTTGTGCACAATTAACCGAACGTATGCCAAGATTTTCCCATGCTCGCCAGTTCCGGATTGCGACGTTGATATAAACCAGCGGCACTTTCGTAGCATAGTCAATCGCTTCTTTTTGCTCGTCCGGCAGTTCCGGGCATATATGCGGCAGCAACGAATGGTATCCCGCGTACACCGAATGCCGGGCACGTACACGATGCGCTTTGCCATTGGCTACATAGGTAACGTCAACCGCAGACCCATCCCCGGTGTTTCGCAGTTCGACCGCGGTGCTGTTCAGGCGTATGCGGACGTTGGAACCGGCAACATCCAGCAAACTGTAGTCGACGCGCGACTGGACCAGGTCTTCCATTGTCGTTCCTGGCACCGCCTCGGGGATCAATGCGCGCACAAGTGATCTTGCGACGCCAGCGTTGCCATCGGGAAAATGAAAAATGTAAGGCTCATCCCCCCGATGAGAAACCCAGCCGAGATCAACATCGGCCAGATTCAGGTGGCCCATTCCCGGATTACCCCAGCGGAAGCCTTCAAGTGCCGAACAGGCATCCCAGCCGACCCCCCAAATGCCACGCGGACGATCGCGAAAAATATCGGTGACTTCCTTCGGCGTGTCCGTGTATCGGGCAATGAAATCCGTGTAACTGGTTTTTGTCAGGATAGCAATTTTTTCGCCGTTGCTCTTACCGGCGAGATAATCGGTCTCGCTGGTCATCAAGCGAACCAAAGCAGCTTTGGCCTCGTTGGAAATCGGATATGTCGCAACGTCGTCTTCCAGGTTGCCGACATAACGGCCATCGACAAAACCGCGAAAAACGTTTCGCCGAAGAAGGTCCTTGCCGTATTTGTCGCCGCCAAAGTACAGGGCGGAAACGAGATTTCTCGAACGGTAATAGTCCTGGTCGTAGTATTCGTAAAAAGCATCCGTATTAACGCCGATATCCTTGAGAACTTTGGACGATGCAGGCGAATAAGCTGCCGGCGATTCGATGGTCTGGCTGCCGCCATAACCAATCAATAGCTGGTCATCGACGGTAAATTCATTGCGCTTTGCATGGCCACCAAAGTCATCGTGGTTATCCAGAATCAGAATTTTCTTGTCGCGTCCCGCTTGCTGCTGATACAGGAGTGCGGTGGAAAGGCCTGAAATTCCGCCTCCGGCAATGACGAGGTCATATTCGTTGTCGGTCAGTTCCTTCGGTGACTCGAATCGAGTTCCACGCAAGGACACAGCATGTGCAATTTCAAAAGAACCGGCGTGACTGCCGCGCATGCCGGTTAACGCCGGTGGATAATGCGCTGCCGACTTGGCGAGCAGTTCTAGTGGAGACAGGTAGCTGCCAGCGGCGACGCTCAACGCCACGCCGTTCATAAAATCACGCCGGGAAATGTTCTGTCTTGCCGCCATAATTATTTCCGATTCAGTCTCCCCAATCTCTTGATGTCACCGGTAACGCATCGCCCGGGATCATAGCGGAAATCGGAATTGGCGGCACATAAGAGAAACATCGCACACGCCTCCCCGGTTCAATCCCTCCCATGCATACATCCTGAATCAACTTTTCGGCAAAACCGGAAGTATGAAATCGGCGCCTGGAATACTTCGACATTAGAAATTCCCAGTGGTGCAAGCTCACTCGCCAGACCTGCAGTTCGTTGTAGTCAGAAATCCTGAAAAACATGCTAGATTGATCAGTGCGACGCTCGTTACGGAAAAATAATAATGGCTAACACGTTCGTCCTCGCTGATCATCCGAGAATTCGCTACGCCACTGGGGCGATGATGTATTTCGCCCAGGGGATTCCCCAGGGACTGTTGGGTATTGCAATTCCGGCCTGGTTGGCCAGCGAGGGAATTGGCGCAGCGGAAATTGGCTCTTACCTTGCAGTCATCGTATTGCCCTGGGCATTCAAGCTGGCAACGGGCCCGTTGATGGATCGCTACGAATTTCTGCCTATGGGCCGACGCCGTCCATGGGCGCTGGGTGCGCAACTGGGCCTGTCGTTGTCGTTACTCGCGTTGATGTTGATCGAGAACCCCACTGAGCAAATTGGTCTTTTGATGCTCGTCGGCGTGCTTATCAACACCTTCGCTGCAACCCAGGATGTTGCGGTTGACGGGATGTCAATCGACCTCACGCCAACCAGGGAGCAAGGTCGCCTCAACGGCTTCATGAGCTTTGGAAAGGCAATGGGATGGGCGTCGGCATCGGCCGTGTCCGGAACGCTACTCGTTACCGTGGGGCTGAAAGCTACGGCGATCATCGCTGCTCTGGTCTCCGGTGCCGTGTTGATCGCATTCGTTTTTGTGCTTGAGCGAGAAGGCGAGCGCAGGCTGCCCTGGTCGCCAGGTGAGGCAGCATCGGGCCATCAGCCGGGAAATTCGTTCCGGGCGGTCTTCGGCGGAATCAATGAGGTCCTTTGGTTGCGCGGCAGCGTCATCATCATGATCATCATGTTCTTCGACGGACTGGTTGCTGGGTACGGCCATGCGCTGATGCCTTTTGCGGCAGTGAAGCTTTTCGGCTATACGCCGCCGCAATGGTCGCAGCTGGTTGCAGTGATGGGATTGATCGGTGCCTTTATGGCCCTTGCACTTGGGCCACTGATCGATCGATTCGGCGCCAAGCGCATGCTGTACTTCACGGTATTCCTGGTCGGGGCGCATGCGCTCATGCTCGCCCAAACGCAGCACTTGTGGCAAGACACGACCTACGTGAGAGTGATGCTCTCCGTCTGGATCATGTTGAATCCGGTGGTGATGGTTTGCATCATCGCGCTGGCAATGGCGATTTGTTCGCGCAGCAATTCAGCAACGCAGTTCGCTATTTACATGTCGGTCGCCAACCTGGGGTTTTCAGTTGGCTCAAAAGTCTACGGAATGGTTGCCGATCGTGCCGATTATTCTGAAACCTACATGCTGATCAGCGCATTCGCCGTGGTGATGATCGTTGTGTTGTTTTTCCATCGTGACGAACACTTGCTGGACGAGACGGAAGGGAAGCCGCCGCTGGCTAGCCACAAGAACGCGCTCGCAATCGGCGGGGGTGGGACGGGTCTGTTCTGGTCCGGCGCCATGCGCTGTCCAAAATGCAGAGCCGATATGGAGCCGGTTGTTTACGAAGGCGTTGAAATTGATCGTTGCAAACACTGCAAAGGCATCTGGTTCGACGCAGGTGAAAGCGATGCGCTGCTCAACAAGCAGGCGGCAGCTGCGATCGATATCGGCAGCGCGCGCACAGGAAGGAAGACAAACAAAATAGACAATTACCGGTGTCCCAGATGCAACGGCGGGATGCTGCGGATGGTTGATCCGCAGCAGAAGCACATCTGGTACGAAGAATGCACTGCTTGCAGGGGTTCGTTTTTTGATGCCGGTGAGTTCGTCGATCTTTCGCAGCACTCTATTTCAGACATCTTCAAGCGCTGGTCGACAGCGGAACGAAAATGACAGATTCTGATTCGGCAGGTTTTTGCCAAAGGGGTCCGGCCCCTTCTGCCTGACGCATGAATCTCAAATCGAAAACTGGTTGATATCTGCAAATATGAATGGAGACGCGCAGTGCCGGAACTCCCGCTAGCCTGGGGCGCCCGCTCATCGCATGTAACGAATCGACACCACTGTCATCTTGCTTGAGTTTTCCTTCAAGCGAACCGAAATTTCATCACCAACCCTTTTTGCGAGCAAACCTTTGGCAAGTGGTGAATCGATGCTGATTGCGGATGACTTCGCGTCGGTCTCGTCGGGCCCGACAATGCGGTAACTGTGAATATCTCCGGCTTTGTCAGTCAATTCCACGATTGCGCCAAAATAAATTGCGTCGTCACCGGGTGATTCCCGAACGATGTTCAGGACAGGCAGGCGTTTTTGCAAATAA
>SMVA01268374.1_pt1 | contig 11309 bp, 12 predicted proteins | sample 2456451 | NCBI WGS metagenome assembly SMVA01 (sample SAMN11095933, study PRJNA526329) | marine sediment metagenome | biome: Marine sediment; feature: Surficial sediment; material: Deep marine sediment; isolation source: Hadal surficial sediment | place: Pacific Ocean | collected 2014-05 | depth...
AGCGGTGCATTCTCGGTGATCTGCTGGCGCAGATCAGACGATGCGTTGAACAGCGCCCAGCGCCGGCCGTCGGCGCTGACCGCGATTGAAGACTGGGTCCGGGGCCGGGCACGCCCATCGCCGGCGCGCGCCGCCTGGCACATCCGGCAATTACAGTTCCATTGCGGAAATCCACCGCCCGCAGCCGCACCCAAAACGAGGACTCGCATGATTCACGACTCCTCGTCCCGGGCAAATTGCGGCGTGACTCGCTGCGTTACTTCTTCAGTTCCGCACACGCGTAGCTGTTGATTTCCATGCCGACGGCGATCTCGACGACCTTTGGCTTGATCCAGGTTTTTTTCATGCTTTCCCCTTTCTGGAATAAACCGTGGCCAATTGGCTCAACGCCAACCAACACTACGGTCATTTCATGCCAAGCTGGCGCGCAAGGCAAGCGTTTTTCTATTCGTCGGCGAATGATCCAGCCCGGAACCGCTCTATTTGATTTCGAAACTGCCGAGCATGCCGCTCTCGCGGTAGTTCTCTACGAAGAATTCATAGGTCCCCGGGCGAATGGGGATGAAATAGACGTCGATCGCGCCTTCGTCGTCGAACTCGAGAGAATAGACGCCGCCATAGGGCTTCACTTCCTTGTCCTCGATCACGATCTGGTCGAACCAGGCGTTGCGCGAAAGCCCGGGGAAGCGGAAGCTGTATTCGTCGCGGCCGTCGGAAACCACCCGCAGGCGGTAGTACTTGCCAGTCTCCAACTTGTAAGACGTAATGGAGAAGCCCGTGGCGGCATCGATTTTGAGCACCGCCAGGCGCTCGGCGCGGCGCGTCAGGTTACCTTCGGCGGCGGCCTCGGGCGTGGCGGTCAGGATCGCTAGCAGGCCGGCGAAGGTAATTCCCACGCAGTTCATTCTGGCCCAGTTCATTCTGGCCCAGTTCATTCTGGCAAGTCGCATGACGATTCCTTTCTGTCGGTGCCCAGCGTGTCCAGATAGTTGTCTGGGTGCAGGAACCCCTCGATCGGCGCGCGGGCGATGACCGCATTGTGAGTATGCAAGAGGATCGGCTGGCGCAGTTGGTGGTTCCAGGCGCGGTAGCTGCTGGGAGCGCCCTTGTAGCCGTCGATCGTTGTCGCCGGGTCGATCAGGAACCTGCGCAGGTCATCGAATTCGGTCGTGCCGGTTTTGCGAATCGCCGCGACCACCGACTTCACGCCGATCCAGGCCGCCCAGTCGGCGCCGGCCATGCGCCGGCCCTTCTCGATGCGCGCGAACCGCTGGTTGAGTTGCGGGGCGCCGTGGCGCTCCCAAGTCCAGTGCCAGGTCGCCGGGATCAAGCCCTGGTCGCCGATCAAGGGCCGCGGCAGGTAACTCTGGTAGGCCACATAGCGGCCGAATTCGCCGTCACGGTCGGCGATGAAAATGGCGTCGTAGTCGCGCCCGCCGGTCAGCAAGGCGACATTGGATTCACCGCGCTTGCGCGGATCGTTGGTCAGTTCGAATGTACGGTCGGCGACGATTTCGATGCGCAAACGGCGGGCCGAGGCGAGGAAGGCATCGGCGTAGGCCGCATCGGCTGGGCCCGGGCCGCGCAACATCAGCACTTTGGTCCAGCCCTTCTTGAATAGGTACTGGGCGAGGGCGTCGGTCAGCATGCGGTGGCTGGGTGCGGCGTGGAACAGATTGGGCGTGCAAACCGCGCTGCGCAAATCGTCGTCCCGGCTGCGCAGGTTGAACAACAGCACCGGCGCGCCGCCGAGCTTCTCGGCCACAGTGCGCAATCTCTCCGCCGATAGGTCGAGCAGGATGGCCCGGGCGTCCGATTTCTGGCGCAGCGTTTCGATGGCCGCCACAACGTCGCCATCGTTTGCCACGAAATGCTCGATCAGCCTGAACTTGATACCAAGCGCGCGGCCGATGATGCGGCTGTCGCGCAGGCCCAGCTTGGCGCCGGGCAACGGCGGGTGGGGCTGCTTCAGGACCAGGCCGGTGTAGCGCCGCTCGGCATCGTAATAGGGATCGTCCACAATGCCGACATAGGCGAAGACGAACTCTTCGGCGCGCAAAGCTCCCGACCAAGCCGTGGCGAAAAATGCTAGTAAACACGCGAGCGGAATGAATCTGCCCATCGCCGCCTCACTCGTCGTCGATCAGGATTCCGTACGGCACCCTGCCGACCGGGATCGATTTCAAGCCCTTGCGCGTCTTGGTATCGACGATGGTGATGTCGTCGCTGAGGCCGTTGGCGACGTAGAGCAGCGCCTCGTCCGCGGTCAGCGCCAGGCCCCAGGGGCGCTTGCCGACCAGGATGTAGTCCAGGATTTTGCGCGTCTTCACATCGACCACGGCGACGTGGTTGGCGCGTCCCAGCGCGACATAGGCAAGCGCGCCGTTCCTGGTGATCAGGAGATCGACCGGCGTGACCTGCTCGCGCCGGAAGCCGGTCGGCCGGAATGCGATGTCCGCGACCACCGTGAGCGTCGCCATGTCGATGATATTGACCATGCCCGAAAGCTCGGCGGAGACCCAGAGTTCGCGCTGGTCCGGGGTCAGCGCGAAGCGCCGCGGGCGTACGTCGACCGGGATGTCCTTGACGATCTTCCCGGCCTCGACGTCGATGACATGGACCAGATCGGCGGCTTCCGAGGCGACGAACACCAGCTTACCGTCGGCGGTGATCAGAACGCCCTCGGGTTCCTCGCCGGTTTCGAATTCGGCCAGCATTTCTTTGGTTTCGATGTCGAACAGAGTCGCGGTGGCATCCTCTTCGTTGGAGATGTAAAGGTGGCGGCCGTTGGGGTGGAGATCGAAGGTCTCCGGCTCCTCCACGCCGCGGATGCGCCCAACCAACTTCTGAGTTGAGACCTCATAGATCGCGATCTGGGAATCGTCGGCGCAACCGACGAAGAACTGGCTGCGGTCGGCGTTGAAATGCATGCCGCGCGGTCGCCGGCAGGTTGGGAATGTCCGAATTACCTCCTGGGTGCGGGAATCGAGCACCGTGATCTCATTGCTCTTCTCGTTGCTGATGAAGATCAGCCCGGTTCCCTTCGCTCGCGCCATATCGGCGGCGCAAAGCAATATCAGGCCCGCCATCAGGCCCGCCATGCCGGGGCGCAGTATTTCAATCGGGGTCATTCACAATCTCCTCCGCGCGGCATTTCATGCGAAGGTTATTGTTCTGGCAAGCGCGACGTTGGATGTGGCCAACAGGAAACTATTCGTTGGTATACGAATGCAAGGTAAAAATCTGCAGACAAGCGCGGCACCAAGCACTACTATCGCTCCCAGAATCTCCTCGCGTCATGCGATGGGGGGCATGTAACAAACAATCTCTCGATCTCAATTTCATGAAAACAAACGGTCATTCGCGGGCCGAAGGGGGGAAAGATGTTTCGCAATAAGATTCATTCTATCAAGGTACTGTCGGTTCTCGGCCTCGGCTTTGTGATGGGGGCATTCGCCGCGACCGCGACCCAGGCTCAGGAAGTTCAGAACGGCACGCTCTACGGCGATATGCAGGTCGTTAGCCAGGACATGTTGAACCGCGCCGCCGGCGACGGTAACAACTTCCTGCACACCAACGGCAACTACGCTCAGACGCGCTACTATCCGGCAAGCCAGATCAACGTCGGCAACGTGGCCAATCTTCGGCCGGCTTGGATCTTCCAGACCGAGGTCGTGGAATCCTTGGAAACCACACCGATCGTGGTCGATGGGATCATGTACGTGACGACTTCTTTCAGTCACGTCTACGCGCTTGACGCGGCGACCGGCGTCGAGATTTGGCACTACAAGCACAAGATGGGTCCGATCGCGACCTATTGCTGCGGGCCGAACAACCGCGGCGTCGCGGCCTATGGCGACAAAATCTATCTGGGTACACTGGACGCCAAGCTGGTGGCGCTCGACGCCAAGACCGGCCGGCAGGTCTGGGAGACTCAGATCGCCGATCCAGAGTTGGGCTACAGCGAGACCATGGCCCCGACCGCGGTCAACGGCAAGATCCTGATCGGCACCAACGGTGGCGAGTACGGCATCCGCGGTTTCGTCAAGGCTTTCGACGCCGAGACCGGCAAGCTGATCTGGACTTTCCATACCACGCCGGAAAATTCCGTCGGCGTCTGGGCGACTCACGACGCCACCGGCCGGGACATGCACCGCGACATCGCCGCGGAGAAAGCGGCGCTGGCGGCTCAGGGCGATCCCTACAAGACCCTGGGCGGCGGCGTCTGGCAGAATCCCGCCTACGATCAGGCGACCAACCGGCTCTTTTTCGTGGCCGGCAATCCCTCGCCCGACCTGGACGGTTCGATACGCCCGGGCGATAATCTGTATACGAATTCACTGATTTCGGTGGATCTGGATACCGGTGAGTACGCCTGCCACTTCCAGTATATCGCTCATGATGTCTGGGATCTGGACGCGGTGAGCCCGCCGGTCCTGGTCGACGTACAAGACGAGAACGGCAACACGGTGCCCGGCGTCATTCATGGCGGCAAGACCGGCCATATCTACGTGCACGAACGCAGCAACTGCCGCCTGATTCGCTTCTCCGAGGCCATGGTGCCCCAGGAGAACATGTGGGTCCTGCCGACCGCGGATGGCGAGCGCATGCTTCCGGGCGCCAATGGCGGCGTCGAGTGGTCGCCACTGACCGTGGACGAAAACCTCGGTCTGGCCTATGCGATCAACCTGCATCAGCCAATGACATATCATGTCGAAAGCTCGCCCTATCCGGAAGGCAAACTGTGGCTGGGCGGTGCGTTCAAGGTTATCCCCAGCGAGCAGCAGTGGGGCAACATAAGCGCGGTCGACTACAACACCGGCAAAATCCGCTGGAAGGTCAAGACCGCTGAGCCGATGATCGGCGGCATCATGGCCACTGCCGGCGGTCTGTTGTTCACCGGCGAAGGCAACGGCCAGTTCTCTGCCTATGACTCGGCGACCGGAAGCGTGCTTTGGACGTTCCAGGCCGGTGCCGGCGTCAATGCGCCACCGGCCTCCTACACCGTGCGCGGCAAGCAGTACATCGTCGTCGGTGCCGGTGGCAACACGCAGATGAACTACAAGCGCGGTAACAACATCATCGCGTTCACGCTGGCGGATTGACACTACGCGCTAGCTTAAGTAACTAGATTGGGCCGGCCGCCACCGTGGCGACCGGCCCTTTTCTTTTGGCAATTTGGTCAGAACCGCAGCGGGGAGCGTCAGGTAGGCATGCAGACTCAAGGGTTCAAAAATTCGACCGCAGGAGCCGCGGTCTCGAACAGGACCTGGGCTTTGGCGCTGGCTCTCACACTCGGCCTCGTTCTGGTTTCGGGGACCTTGGGTCAGGCGCGAGCGGCGGAGGACGCCTACGCTGCGCAGCGGGATACGCTGGAAACCTGCTTCGCGTGCCACGGTGAGAACGGCGCCTCCACCCAGGCCGAGTTCCCGATCCTGGCCGGGCAGCACTTCTATTATCTTTACGTCCAGATGAAGGACTTCAAGGCCGGACGCCGCGCCAACACGGTCATGGAAGAACTCCTGGCCGAACTCAGCCGAGACGACATGAAGACCCTGGCCAAGTTTTTTTCCGAGCAGACCTGGCCCAACATCGGCTACCGGGCCGATCCGGCCCGCGCCAGCATGGGCGAAGTCGCCACCACAGGGGGACAATGCGTGCAGTGTCACCTCGGTGGCTACGAAGGAAACAGCGGCACGCCGCGTGTGGCCGGGCAGCACCTTGCCTACCTGGAAAAAACCATGCTGGATTTCAAATCCAAGGCCCGCGCGAACGCGGCGGCCAAGTCGTCTCTGATGCAGTCTTACAGCGCCGAGGACATCGGGAAAATGGCCGAATTTTTGGCCGGCATGTAATTAAGCGCTGGTATCGGCTACGGCGTATCGCCCAGTGCCGCGATCGCATTCAGGCTTCCGGTGGCACGCGCCAGATCCAGCGCTGTTTTGCCCGCTTTGTCCCGGATATCGAGTGTTGCGCCGGCCTCGATGAGCGCTTTCACGACCTCGGCATGATCGCTTTCGGCCGCGATCATCAATGCCGTGCGGCCGCGGTTGTCGCGCGCGCTCACCTCCGCGCCGAGTTCGAGCAGCATTGAAACCGTCGCCAGGCCGTCGCTGGCCGGCACGTCGTTGCTGTAGCCAGCCGCCCACATCAGCGCGGTGAGATCGTTGCCATGGGCCAGATTTACATCGACGCCGAGACCGTGCAGCGTCTCGACGATGCCCGTAAAGCCGCGTCCGGCGGCGTAGAACATCGCCGACTTGCCGGTTTTATCGACCGTTTTGGGGTCGGCTCCGGCCTCGATCAACAGCGCGAAAATGCGCCTATCGCCATCGAAGGCGGCGGCGATCAGCGGCGTCACGCCTTTGCGGTTGGCCAGGTTGACCCGGGCGCCGGCGGCGACCAGCGCCTTGACTGCGCGGTTCTTGCTGGCGGTGGCGGCATGCAATAGTGCGGTCGCGCCGCGCAGGTTCTGGTGGTCGATCTCCGCGCCCGCATCGAGCAGCAACTTGACCGCCTTGGTCCGGCCGGCGCGCGCGGCCACCAGCAGGGCGGTGTTGCCGAAGCGGTCGCGCCCCTCGACCGGCGCGCCCTCGGCCAGGAACCGGATGACGTTTTCGGTCTCGCCCTTCTGCACCGCCTCGAACAGCCGCATTCTGAGCAACTGGAACTCGGCGCCCGTCGCAGAGGGGGGAATGAGGTCGGGGTTGTGGCCCGCCCCGGCCGGCGCCGGCACGAACGCCAGCACAGCCAACGCCAGAGCCGCCGCAGCCCAATTTTTCGATTTGCGTGTCACTTCCATTTTCCCGTGCTCTGCCGGCCAGGGGGCATTTTGCGTGCTTGCCCCAAGTCCTGCAATGCTACTGTCTGGTGATCTCAGTATGCAAAAGGACCGCCATGACCGCCGACTTCCCCGCCGCCCTGGAGATTTCCGGACTTGGATTCAGCTTCGGCCGCAAACGCGCGCTGGACGGCATCGCGCTCGGCCTCGTTGCGGGCGAGTTCAAGGTGCTGCTGGGGCCTAACGGGGCCGGCAAGACCACGCTGTTTTCGCTGATCACCCGGCTCTACGAGAGCGCCGATGGCGAAATTCGGGTCGAGGGCGCGGAACTGCGCCGCGACCCGGGCCGGGCGCTCGCGCGCATGGGCGTGGTGTTCCAGCAACCCACACTCGATCTCGATCTCACGGTGCGCCAGAATCTGCTCTACCACGCGGCACTACACGGCCTGGGCCGGGCCGAGAGCCTGGCGCGCATCGAGACCGAACTCGATCGCCTGGGCATGGCGGAGCGCGCGCGCGAGCGAATGCGCCGGCTCAATGGCGGCCATCGCCGCCGGGTCGAGATCGCCCGTGCGCTGCTGCATCGGCCGGGGCTGCTGCTGCTCGACGAGCCGACCGTGGGTCTGGATGTGCCGACCCGCCAAGCCATCGTCGCCCACGTCCACCGCCTGGCGCGTGAGGACGGGGTCGCGGTGCTCTGGGCCACTCACTTGATCGACGAGGTCGCCGACGACGACAGCGTGATCATCCTCCACGAGGGCCGGGTACGCGCCCAGGGCAGCCTGCCCGAGGTGCTGGCCGAGACCGGGGCGGCAGACATTGCTGCGGCCTTTGCGAAATTGACGCGAGCTGAGGAGGCCCCCTTGCGGGAGGCGGGGGCATGACCGTCACCCACTACGCCCGCTGCTTCGCCGGGATCGCAACCCGCGAAGCGCTGCGCTTCCTGCAACAGCGAGAGCGCTTCGTCGCCGCCCTGGTGCGGCCCTTGGTGTGGCTGGTGATCTTCGCCGCCGGGTTTCGCTCGGTCCTGGGGGTCGCGATTCTGCCGCCCTACGATACCTACATCACCTACGACGTCTACATCGTGCCCGGACTGGTCGGCATGATCCAGTTGTTCAACGGTATGCAGTCCTCGCTATCCATGGTCTACGACCGCGAGATGGGCTCCATGCGGACGCTTCTGGTCAGCCCGCTGCCGCGTTGGTACCTGCTGGCCTGCAAGCTCCTGGCCGGGACCCTGGTCTCGATTCTCCAGGTCTACGCGTTCCTCGCGATCGCCTGGGCCTTCGACATCCGCATGCCAGGTCCCGGCTATCTGGCGCTGCTGCCGGTGCTCGTCGCCACCGGGTTGATGCTGGGCGCGCTCGGCATGCTGCTGTCTTCGGCGATCAAGCAGCTCGAGAATTTTGCCGGGATCATGAACTTTGTCATTTTCCCGATGTTCTTCCTGTCCTCCGCGCTCTATCCCTTGTGGAAGATGCAGGAGACCAGCCTGCTGCTGTATCGCATCTGCGCGGTCAATCCCTTCACCCACGCGGTCGAAGCGATCCGTTTCGCGCTCTACGGTCAGCTCAACGGCGCGGCGGTGCTTATTGTCCTCGTGACTCTCGCCGTCCTGCTCGGGCTAGCGATTTACGGCTACAATCCGGCGCGCGGCATGATGAGCCGCAAGGGTGGCGGCGAATAGCTGAGCCTCGGCCGCCTTCCCGGCCTGGGTAGTGGGGCACGATCCGGCCCGGCGCATCGGCTGCGCGAGCTACGCCAAGGAATTGACCGCCAAACATGTCCGCGATTGCCGCAAGGGGCATGGTCAGGGATCACCCTTTGACGCACACCACTTGGCGCAGCGTGTGCACCACTTCGACGAGATCTTTCTGCGCTTCCATCACGGCGTCGATGGATTTATAGGCGGCAGGCGATTCGTCGATCACGTCTTCGTCCTTGCGGCATTCAACGTCCTTGGTCGCCTCTAAGTGCTCTTCGAGGCTGATGCGGCGCTTGGCTTCGGTCCGCGACATCACCCGACCGGCGCCATGGGCGCAGCTGTGGAAGCTCTCTTGGTTGCCGAGACCACGCACGATGTAGGACCTCGCTCCCATCGAACCCGGAATAATCCCGAGGTCACCCTTACGGGCCCGCACTGCGCCCTTGCGGGTCACGAGGATATTCTCCCCGTAATGATTTTCACGGGTGACGTAATTGTGGTGACAATTTACCGCCGCCACTTCCGCGTTGAAGGGCTTGGCGATGACCCTGCGTGCCGCGGCGACAACATTCGTCATCATGATTCGCCGGTTGACGAGGGCGAAGAGCTGCGCCCACTCGACCGCCATGACGTAGTCATTGAAGTGCTCCGTTCCTTCGGGAAAATATGCGAGATCTTGGTCCGGCAGGTTGATGTACCAGCGCCGCATGTCTTGCTTCGCCAACTCGATGAAGATACGACCGATTGCGTTCCCGACACCGCGCGAGCCCGAGTGAAGCATGAACCAGACCCGGTCCGCCTCGTCGAGGCAGACCTCGATGAAGTGGTTACCCGTGCCGAGCGTCCCGAGATGGACGACATGGTTGCTCTTCTCGATCTTCGGATACTTCTCCGTGATTTCCTTGAAACGGGATTCCAGGCCAGACCATAGTTCCGTCACGGCTTCGGGTGGCTCCTCCCAGGCGCCTACGTCGCGCTTCTTGAAATCTGCGGTACGGCCGTGGGGCACGCCCGCCTCGATGGCGCTGCGCAGCTCACGCAGAGTATCCGGTAGATCGCTGGCCGAGAGGTCCGTCTGCGCTGCCATCATGCCGCAGCCGATATCGACGCCGACTGCAGCCGGGATGATCGCACCCTTGGTCGGGATCACGCTGCCCACCGTGGAACCCTTTCCGACGTGCACGTCCGGCATCGCCACCAGCCATTTGTAAATGAACGGAAGGCTCGCCGTCTTGATGAGCTGCTCCTTGGCCCGGTCGTCGACGGGAACACCTTTAGTCCACATCTTGATCGGCGTTTGATCTTTTTCCGCGATCACGTCATAGGTACTTTTGTTCATCATTGTCTCCTGAGCGATCGGTTGCGGCGACAAGGGATCGGTGAAACTTCCCGCTCACCCGCTGAGCTACGGGGTCAATTGGCAGCCCCGGCGGGATTCGAACCCGCGACCTGCGACTTCATGTAGTTCCACCAGCATTCGCCGTTACGATCAGAGTGGGCGACAGGAATGTATGAGACATTTTCTTATCGAGAAGATGTAATCCCACGGGCATTCTCCTCTTCCCTCAAGTTCGGCCGGGGGGACAAGGAGTGCGGTGACGCATTTCCGATGTAGTCGCCACGGCATTCCCCCGGACCCTTGCATTCAAAGTTCCACCTCCTTGATCTTTCCGACCCAGTGGCCGGGACCCATCTCATTCTTGGCGTAGGCCGCGATCACATCGAAGACGGCGTCGGAGAAGCCGCCCACATTCAGAACATCCGGCCGCCCCTGCGCCTGCGTCGTGCCGTAGGGCGTGATATCAATGCAAACGAGCCACGCCTCGGGATTGCGGCGCCTGAGGCTCGCCCACTCGGCCATGGCGCGCGTCTCATGGGAGCGCCCGGAATCCACCCAGGACGGGTTGTCGGATACCACGATAACCAGATCCACCATGGCACGTTCGCGGTTCAGCTTCTGCAGCGGCGCGGAGCAACTGGTGCCGCCACCACCGATATTAGCAAGCTTGCGTGCATTCGTCATCACGCTGTCGCGAGAGTTGATCTTGACGTCGATCACCCGATGAGATGGCACGTCTTCGCCGGACTTGGCAGAGCACGGATGTCGGCGGCTCAGATCGGTTGCTTAAGGGCATTTTGGACGATGATCGCATTGCCGCCCTTGATCTCTTTGATGGACTTTAACTCGGTGAAGTCGTCCAAATTTGTCGCAGTTCATCCTCACTCAGCTCTGCCGGCCGTACCCTCTTTGCGATCTCGCGCAAGAAGAAGGCGCGCGCCAACGACGCCGATCGGCTGCGAAAGTACCTTCAGCGCTTTGGACTCGATTGGCGCGCCGTCAATCAAGTTTGAAAATCGCTTGGTGTTGTTGCGAACCGACACCCCCGCCGCTCCTAGCCGAGCCCGGACGACTGGCCTCTCAACTTTCGAAGTCAGGCACATCGAAAAGAGTGAGCAAAGTCCGAAGGGCCGAGGAAATGTACTTGTCCTTGTGCAGTAAGACGCCATAGGTGGTCTCACCTTCGAATTCCTCGGGAACCTCGATGATGTGGAAGATCGCCTCGTCCTCGCGGGACAGACACATACCGGGTACCACAGCCAGGCCATGACCATGCGCGACGTAGTATTTCACCGTCTCAAAATTGCCAACCTCCAGGCCGACATTGAAGGGCAGGCCCAGGCGCTCTAGGTCATAGACCCATAAAAAGGATTCCTTTTTGGTCTCGATGTGATTCAAGCTCCTTGAAAGGAGCTTATCATGGCACGTTTTGATTTGACGGATTTCGAGTGGTCTGTGATCCAGCCCTTATTGCCGAACAAGCC
>SMVA01447125.1_pt1 | contig 11309 bp, 6 predicted proteins | sample 2456451 | NCBI WGS metagenome assembly SMVA01 (sample SAMN11095933, study PRJNA526329) | marine sediment metagenome | biome: Marine sediment; feature: Surficial sediment; material: Deep marine sediment; isolation source: Hadal surficial sediment | place: Pacific Ocean | collected 2014-05 | depth 0-1...
AAAGGGCCTCATTCTCACTCAACATACTCGCTTGCCGCCCAGAAATAGCCACTAGCTCGACGGGTCGGATTTATCTAAGGAACCTCTGAACAATTCGTCTTGAATTAATCAGAGTTCCCCTAAGGCTACTGGCCTATATTCTTCTGGCAGTGTTCAAATTGCTCGCACCAGAACATTAAATTGTTATAGCGCAATCGATAAAATATATTCTCGCTGCCGAGCGGGATTATCCACGACTTGTGTGCGACTTCATCGTATTTTCTCGACCACTGGCTCATCTGGTACCACTCCAGGCTGATGCCTGCCATATTCACCGGCGCCCAGAGAAAAAAGCCGAGAAGATAGATTAAAAACAGGGCTAATATTATTTTTTTAAACATTTATGGCTACTAGCAATCAATCCATTCAGCAATGCCTGGCCATTGTACTCGCCCTGTCAGAATAAGACATAAGCCAGTTTTTCGACCTCGGGAACCATTGCGATAGGGCGCTTATAGCGGTATCGGTTTTAAATCTCTACTTTTGTAAAGCGGGTGGCCGGGGCGACCGCTTTTTAGTTTAGTTAAGCACCTGGGGTTGTTCAACAGGGGAAGAACCTGAAGATCCCTGTTTTTATACCCGCCATCGTCTGTCCAGGCACAAACAATTTCAGTAGCCTGATCACTGAGCCTTTTTAAATGCCCATTATTATCGGGCCCAATGGGGTCATCCACCTGGTACAGCATGGATTTATCTTTTGAGCGATAAGCAAATAAATTAGCGATAACCATGCCCCCATACCCCCAACGTTTGGCATAATTTATACAGACCCTCGAAGTATTGTCGTCGGTTTCATGGTCGGCGGTCGATGGGTTGAGACAAATGAATAGAACCCACGGCTTCGACGAATTCCAGATTCTTCTTAACTCGTACCGGTATTTTGTACAGGACGAAATAATCGCGGACTTTTGCATGGCCTAATTGGCTAGTAAAAAAGTGACAGCCTACCAAATAACACCCGCACTCGCCTGTAGTACACTACAACCTGATTGATATATCACATCCGAACGAAACAGGATCGTATATGCCCGATTCATTCAAACTGTTATACAGCCGTCGGTTCCTGCCTTTTTTCCTGACCCAGTTGCTAGGCGCGTTTAACGACAATTTGTATAAAAATGGTCTAACGATTTTTATCGCGTTTCAGGCGGCGAATATATCGCAGGAAGCTAGCAATACTTTGGTAAACATCGCAGCTGGTCTTTTCATTCTGCCATTCTTTTTATTTTCAGCTATTGCCGGTCAATTGGCCGACAAGTTTGAAAAATCAATTTTAATTCGTCGCATTAAACAACTAGAAATTTTTATTATGCTGCTTGGCGCTGTGGCGTTTTATTTGCAAAGCGCCCCTATGTTAATTTCGATATTATTTTTAATGGGGGCACAGTCATCCCTGTTTGGCCCGGTTAAGTATAGTCTCTTACCGCAAGTTTTACGTCCTGAAGAACTGGTGGGTGGTAATGCGATGGTTGAGTTCGGAACCTTTCTGGCAATATTGATGGGTTTGATCGCGGCCGTTTTTATAATCGGCTTTGGCCTTTATATACTATCAATCGCGGTGGTAGTGTTCGCAATTGCAGGTTACTGGGCGAGTCGCTCAATTCCCACTCTGGCTGCTAACGCACCTGAATTGTCGATTAGTTTCAATATAATAACTCAGACCAGGAGCATACTCCAAGATGCTCGAGAAAACCGTACCGTATTTTATTCTATCCTCGGTATTTCCTGGTTCTGGTTTATCGGCATTACCTACGTCACCCAGTTACCCAATTATGTACGTTATGAATTAGGTGGTAACGAACAGGTCTATGTACTGTTACTCGCTATGTTTTCGATCGGAATCGGGATGGGTTCTTTTTTGTGTGAGCGACTATCTGGACGCATTGTTGAAATAGGATTGGTGCCAATCGGCGCGCTGGGTCTGTCCCTTTTTGGCATCGATATTTACTTTGCTCAAGCGCAAGCATCGGGTAACACTTTGATCGCACCGATGGTTTTTCTTTCGAACAGCAGTAATTTGCGCGTCATGTTCGACATCGTCATGCTTGGGATATCGGGTGGTCTGTACATCGTGCCACTCTACGCATTGATCCAGCAACGCAGCAATCCAAAAAAGCGTTCACGTGTTATCGCAGCCAACAATGTCTTAAATGCATTGTTCATGGTAGTGGCTGCAGTTTACGGGATGATCATTCTATCCTCGGGCATTGCTATATCGACCCTGTTTTTGATCATGGCGATTATGAACGCTGCTATCGTATTGTTCATCTTCAAGCTAGTACCCGAATTTATCTTGCGTTTGCTGATCTGGCTAGTGATCCACATCCTATACCGCGTGCGCCAGATCGACCTGGACAAGATACCCGATACTGGCCCAGCCGTGCTGATTTGCAATCATGTTAGCTTCGTCGATGCGTTGCTACTCGCAGGCTGCATCAAACGACCGATTCGTTTCGTGATGCACTACCGTATCTTTCAGCTGCCGATTCTTTCTTTTGTGTTTAAAACCGCCAATGCCATTCCAATTGCAAGCCCGCGTGAAGATGCGACGATGATGAAAGAGGCCTTCGATCAAATAAACGCCGCGTTAGAGCAAGGAGACCTGGTGTGTATTTTCCCCGAAGGCAAGTTAACCGAAGATGGTGAAATAAATCCATTCAAGTCTGGCGTGAGCAAAATTCTGGAGCGTGACGCGGTCCCTGTGGTACCACTCGCTTTGCGCGGCCTGTGGGGCAGCTTTTTCAGCCGTAAATACGGAAATGCGATGACCCGATGGTTTCCGCGTGGATGGTTCAGTAAAATTGAGCTGGCTGCAGGGGATCCGATCGATGCTGCCGACGCCTCGCTTAAAACTTTGTATCGGCAGGTATCGGAGCTGCGCGGCGATAACAGGTAATCGGACAGGGCCTGGTACACACCCTTTGCTTAGCGAGGGTTAAATGTGTAAAAACGCACAGTGAGTGTACGGGGTACCCCATAGAAATACACTAATATCTTGTTTATACTGCTCGCCTCTCAATATATCGGATCATTCACGGAGTCATCATGAGCCAGCCCGCAGAAGTAGTCAGCTCGAAGATCAGTCAGTTATTCCATTACATTAACGGCGAAAGGGTCGCTGGCAACAGTGGTCGTTTTGGCGATATCTTTAATCCAAGCCTGGGCGTCCGGGCAGCCGAAGTGCCGCTTGCCTCGAAGGCAGAAGTCGAAGTTGCGATAGCGGCAGCACAGGATGCGTTTCCAGCCTGGGCTGCGACTTCGGTCCTGGCGCGCTCACGCATCATGACAAAATTTGTGCACCTGCTATACGAGCACCAGCACGAACTGGCCGAGCTAGTTTGCAAGGAACATGGCAAGGTGATCGAGGATGCAATGGGGTCGGTTTTGCGCGGTATCGAAGTCGTCGAATTTGCCTGTGGCGCCCCACACCAGCAAAAAGGCGAGTTCTCCGATAATGTCGCTCGGGGTATAGATATCTACTCGATGCGTAAACCGCTCGGCGTTGTGGCCGGTATTACTCCGTTCAATTTCCCGGCGATGATTCCTTTATGGATGTCGGGCATGGCACTGGTCACCGGCAATACCGTAGTCTTAAAGCCATCTGAAAAAGACCCTTCCTGTCCATTACGAATGGCTGAATTATTTGTCGAAGCGGGCGGTCCTCCCGGCGTATTCAATGTTATCAATGGCGACAAGGAAGCTGTCGATGCACTGCTCAACGACGAGCGCATCAAAGCCGTCAGCTTCGTCGGTTCCACCCCCATTGCCCAGTACGTTTATGCTACCGCGAGCGCCAACGGCAAACGCTGCCAGGCGATGGGTGGTGCAAAGAATCACATGCTAATTTTGCCAGACGCCGAACTCGAAGATGTTGCCAATGCGCTAATGGGCGCGGCTTACGGCTCAGCCGGCGAACGATGTATGTCGATATCAGTTGGCGTTTGTGTCGGCGACGAAGTCGCGGATCGGCTGATCGATATACTCAAGCCGCGGGTCGAATCGTTGCGTATCGGCTCAAGCCTGGATACCGGTCTCGAAATGGGGCCACTAGTGACCAAAGAGCACCGCGAAAAAGTGATGAATTATATCCAGATGGCTAAGGATGAAGGTTCGCTACTGGTGGTTGATGGCCGCGACTTTGTCTGCGATGGGCACGAGAATGGCTACTTTCTTGGCGGTTCGCTGATCGACCAGGTAAAACCCGATATGCAGTCTTACCAGGAAGAAATTTTTGGCCCCGTATTGCAAATTATACGCGTGGGGTCGTTCGACGAAGGAATGGCGCTAGCGACCGACCATCCTTTCGGCAACGGAACTTCGATTTTTACCAAAAATGGTGCGGCGGCACGAACTTTCGCCGACAAGGTTGAAGTCGGGATGGTCGGAATTAATGTTCCTATTCCAGTACCGTTGGCATTTCACAGTTTCGGCGGCTGGAAGTCATCCTCCTTCGGTGACCATAACCAGTACGGCATGGAGGGATTGCGCTTTTACACCAAAGTCAAAACCGTGACCGCGCGCTGGCAGGATAAGGGGCTGGAAGCCGAATTCTCGATGCCAGTGCTAAAGTAAGCATATCGTAGGACATTGAGTTGCCCGGAATGCGGAGCAATAGTCTATATTCTGGGTATTTCGATAAATCGTCGATATCGCTTGAGGCTGACGCCGTTATCGCTGGGCAGATGCGTAATTCGGAATATCCTTAATTTATTAATGCTGTAACTGTAGTTCCTAAGTACGGTGCTGTTGTAAATCGGTGGGTGGAACGAATCGGGCAATACCGGGTTGACCTTATTAATGGTGGACAACCCATTTTACCAGCAAGATATCCGACCAAAGTTTGACAATATTCGGGGTCGTACGCGCAATGGTTTTGGCCATCAAGATCCCCTGTATCAATGATTTTTATAGTAGTAATTTAATCCCCGAACCACGCCATACTGATTCAAAATAAAGGGTTTACAGGTCAGGGGCCTCGTAATTCCGACATTTTTCAATATATTTCGCTGTGCCTAACGGCATCGGAACTCGCGCGCCAGCTATATTACCCAGTAGTTCCCTGCCCTCGCGCAACAGTGCCTTACCCTGATCGGTACGCATTTTCAGCAATTGATCGGGGTTGTCCGGCAAGTCCGGTTCGAATGAATCGAGTGCTTCCGCAAGCGCCACGAACTCTGGCCATATATTGAATATATGCGGATCTTTTTTCATCGTTTCAGCCGCGTGCCTGGCTGCAGCGGCATATTCGATAATGGTTTCCCTGGCATCTGCAAATAATACGCTGGAACAAAATGTTGCAACCATGGTATCGGCGATCAGGTCGATATCACGCATGCTTTGCGCAATCTTGACAAATCTGGACTGGTAAAAATCTGCCGGGGGCATGGTAAAAGCTTTAAACGGTTCCCCCCATATCTCATCTATTCCTTCGCAGCCGCTGTGGTGCTTAACCTGTTTACCCAGCCGCAATGCCTCTTGAAAACAATCGCTACATTCGCGCATCAGCTCGTTAGTCTTGCTCACTTTAACGCCGAGTTCAGCAAGATCAACGATCGAGGTAAACAAATCGGTAGCCCGATTGAACAGGGCCCCAGCCAGCATCGCCGCATTAACGCGCTTGCGCTCCGGGCAAGTTTGCGCCCGGTAGGCTGCACGTGCCGCTTCGAGGCTGCGTCCCGGCGTGTTAATGCCTGCTTCGGTATGGTGAAACGCACGACGGGTTAGGCTGTCGATCAATCGCTTGCGATTGGTCAGCGTATCGTCGAGCGGTGGGTAGTAGCGAATCCAGTAGCCATAATAATAAATATGTTCAGTGCCATCGATTTCGCGACGATCACAGTTTTTGGGGGAATTTTTCATCTGCACATTAACAATAACCTGCTGCCGAATGGAACCCATCGGTGGACGAATCGATGCGCAAATCATAAATCAAACTTGCGCATCCATCCAGGATATACGTCACAGTACCAATAACAATCACCGATACTTCGTGGGAGGACTCTGATCATAATGGCACTTGGAAAATTCCGACTCGTACGCCCACTATTGTTTTTATTCCAGTAAGGATAGCTCATCTACTGAGCCATTATGTGTTTATAATTAGGCAATGGCATTTTCCATCCTTAGCTCTAACCGCATCGAAAAATTGCAGCAGTCGATGTGTCGCCATCTGTCCGAAATACCCCTACGTGATCCATTGGCACGTGAAATAATTGTAGTTCCAACATTTGCGATGGCGCGCTGGCTCAATTTACAACAGGCTCGGCGACAGGGAATTGCCGCCAATATCAGTTACCCGCAGCCTGCTGAATGGATTTGGCAACTCGCCGCATCGTTACTCGAACAAGTCCCCGATCAGGATCCCTTTCGAACTGAGACCACCTGCTGGAAAATATTTTCACTATTGCCGGACAGGTTAAAAGGGCGTGCTTTTGGCCCATTACAACAGTACCTGTACGATGACGAGCAGGGCGTCAGGCGCTGGCAACTATCTAATCGTATCGCCGATGTATTCGATCGTTACCAGCACTATCGGCCTACGATGATACGAGAATGGTCGCAGGGTAAAGAAGATCACTGGCAGGCTCAACTATGGCGCGCGCTGGTTGAAGCCGATGCGCCAGTTCATCGCACCGAAGTACTCGGGCTCCTGATCGAATTACTACACTCCAATGTAGCCCTGGACAGCTTACCCGAACGGATCAGCCTGTTCGCACTTTCCAGTATACCGCCGTCTTATATTGATGTGATTTTGGCACTTGCCCGACATATCGAGATCACCTTCTACCAGCACAGCCCGACCGACCACTACTGGGCCGATTTAAAATCGAGCAAATCGCAGGCTCGACGCAAGCTTTCAAATCCGCAACAAGATGGATACGACGAAGCAGGTAATGAGCTGCTTGCGTCCTGGGGACGGCAGGGGCAGGTGTTGCAGGACTTGTTGCTGGATCAGGATTCTCTATTGACCAGCGACCTCGAACTTTATTATGCACCGGGTGCTGCTACGCTGTTAACAGCGATTCAACAAAGTATTTTCGATCTCGATGCAGAAGAATTCGATATTCAGGCCGATGAGTCGATCTCGATTCACCTGTGCCATAGCCCGCTGCGCGAATGCCAGGTATTGCACGATCAATTGCTCGCCATGTTAGACCGCGATCCCGATTTAACAACCGAGGATATTCTGGTGATGGTGCCCGAAATCAGCCGCTACGCACCCTATATCGAAGCGGCGTTTGAGGAAAATACCAACCAGACGCGACCCAGCTTACACTGGAACCTGTCGGATATTACGCTCGCAGACGAACACCCACTGGTTCTGATCTTTTTACAACTGCTCAAGTTATCAGGCAGTCGATTTCACTATAGTGAAGTCACCGCTTATCTCGACATCGCGGAAATTCGAAAACGCTTCGATATCGATGAAACGGCGCTTCAGGATATTCGCTCATTACTCGATGAATCTCGTGTACGATGGGGCGTTGATGGGGCGCACAAAACAGCGCTTGATCTTCCTGCAACCCTGGAAAATACCTGGCAACAGGCCCACCAGCGTATTTTTGCAGGTTACGCGTTTGAGAACGCCGATTTCTGGCATGGTATTGCCCCACTGCAGGGAGTCGAGGGGGAAAGGGCTCAAAACCTGGGGAAATTCTGGTTACTCTTCGAACGACTATTATTCTGGCGCGAACAACTCAATACTGCCTGCCCTGCGTCGACGTGGCAATCCCGCCTGAACCGCCTGCTTGAAGACCTGTTTGTCGAAACAGATCCAAACTCTGGCCATCTGCAACAAATTCGCGATGCGATCAGCCAACTGGAGCTGGCTGATGAAACAACCGTTTCCCCTGCATTACTGGACCACTGGATGGAAAAGCAGCTTGCCCGTCAGGAAACACGGGGGCGATTATTTTCTGGCGGTATTACCTTTTGTGGCATGCGCCCAATGCGTAGCCTGCCTTTTAAGGTAATCTGCCTGCTCGGGATGAATGATGATGCTTTTCCACGTCGCGAAACGCCGGTGGAATTCGACCTGATGACCGACCAACGGCATCCCGGTGACCCGTTAAAGTCAGACGAAGACCGCTACCTGATGCTCGAAACCCTGCTGTGCGCGCGACAGGCACTTTACATAAGCTACTGCGGTCGCAACCTGAAAGACAATAGCGATTGCCAGCCATCGGTACTGGTTCAGGAATTACTCGATTTCATCGATACCCGGTTTGCGCCGTCCGGCAAGCGTGTTCGACGCCTGAGCGAAGCGCTCACTACCGTACATCCGATGCAGACTTTTGCGGCTAACAACTTTGGCCCCAGATCAAGCAGTTATGACAGTTACTGGTGCTCGGTCGCCAATAGAATGCTCTATCCGGAAGATCCGAATCTCCTGGCATCCTGGCCGACGAAGCCATTAGCAACTGATTCGGACTCGGAGTTAGATATTAATTTGGCTCAAATGCGACGTTTCCTGCAACACCCGATCCGATACTTTTTCAATCAGCGGCTGAATCTCTGGCTGGACGAGGCGCAGACTACGGATGAAGACGAAGCTTTTTCGCTGGAAGGTCTCGAGAAGTGGCAAATCAAGCAGCGACTGGCAAAGGATTATCTCGCTTGTGGAGAAATACGACCCGAGAGATTACTCGCCGAGGGTTATCTGCCCCACGGACATGCCGCGATCGAAAGCTTCGAGCAAATAGAGCTCGAACTCGAAAATCTGTTCGTACGCTTGGCGCCTTTTCGCGGGCTGACCGGCGAGTCGCGAGAGTTTGAGCATTATTTCGGTGGATACGGTCGGCTCAGCGGGAAGATAAAACAATACTATGTCGGCAAGGGCCTAATGCACTTGGCTACCGCTTCATTGAAAGGGAAAGATCTGCTGGCGCTGTGGGTAGACCATCTGGCCCTGTGTGCCAGCGAGCAGCTTGCAGACGATGAATCCAGTTCGCTAATCTGGCATGGTGGTGGCATACAATTAAATCGGCTCGAAGCCGACGACGCACAGGAACAACTACAGGATTATCTGCTACTGTACCGAACGGGCCTGGGTTATCCACTACCCGCATTCCCAGGGGCCAGTTTCGCCTGGTCGCGTGAAGAAGATGAGGTTAAGGCACAAAGAGAATCCCTTAAAAAGTGGCATGGGGACAGCTTCCGTGAAATTCCAGGGGATAAGCACGACGCTTATGTGAGGCTCGCTCTACGCAACACTGACGAGGCGCCAGTACCTGGTTCCGAATTTGAGCGCTGCGCAAGCCGCATTTACGCCCGCCTGCACCAGCGCAGCCTCGATCTATGAGCAGGACGCAAAATCCAGTTAGTCTAGATGCGGCAACCACGCTCGAAATTGACCTGATAGGAATCAAACTCATCGAGGCGAGCGCAGGAACCGGTAAAACCTATACCATCGCCAACCTTTACCTACGCCATATTCTCGCCGGACGTGATCCAGGCAAATTGCTGGTAGTCACCTTCACCAATGCCGCTACAGAGGAATTACGCGGACGAATTCGCGCCCGACTACGCGACACGCTGTTATTACTGCAACAACCCACTGCGAATAAGGATGAATTTCTGACGCTATTGTTGTCGCAGTGGCAAGACCACGATGGTGAAACACAAAAGGCCCAGCTACGCCGACTGCAACTGGCCTTACGCTGTATGGACGAAGCCGCTATCTATACTATTCACAGCTTTTGCCAACGCGCCCTGACCGACCATGCATTTTACAGCGGTCAATCCTTCGAAGTCACATTGCTGGATGATGACCGTTTGTTATGGGAGCAGGCGCTGAAAGACTGGTGGCGAAAACAAAGCTATTCGCTCGACAGCACCGACTGGCATCTTTTTAAAACCTGCCTGGTCGATTTACCCAAACTACTGAAGTGGCAAGCTCAAATCAGGACCAATCTAGCCCACAGATTATTGCCCGATGTGAAACAAAATCTGGCCTCGCTATATGCTTCCTGGCGCGAAAAAAAACCGGAAATGCAAGCGCTGGCGTCACAGTGGAAAAAGCAAAAGAATGAAATACTGGAAATTCTACAGCTATCTCCCGCGCTGAGCCGTAACGCCAAATTACCTTACCATGCCGACAATTTGCCGGGTTGCTTCGAGCAATGGGATAATTATTTTAACTCGGATCAATTGCTAATTATTCCTGACTCGCTCAAATACCTGTCGAGTGCCTGCCTGGTCGAAAATTCTACTGCGAAAAAGAAACACTCGGATCCGAATCTGGAAAACGACTTTTTTCTCAACGTGCAACAGGCACTGGTCTCTGTCCAGAATTTCTACAATCAATTCAGAGCGCGCGCGCTGATCGAGGCGCATGACTTTTCAACCCAACGCGTTCGATTACAAAAACGCGACTCTCATACTCTTGCCTACCAGGATCAACTCACACTGTTACTCGAGGCCCTACAGGGCGCCCAGGGTGAGGCACTCGGTCAACGCCTTCGCGATCGTTTTCCGGTCGCGATGATCGACGAGTTCCAGGATACCGACTCGATTCAATACGGCATTTTTCATCGGTTATATTTTAATCACGAGCAGACCAGCCTGACCCTGATCGGCGACCCCAAACAGGCAATTTATAGTTTTCGTGGCGGCGATATTTTTACCTACATGAGAGCAAAAAGTGAAGCCAGTGTGCAGCATTATTCGCTGCAAACCAACTGGCGTTCCGAGGCACCGTTAATCCGGGCGGTAAACAGCCTGTTCGGGGGCCGAGAGGCTCCGTTTATCTACGCCGATTCGATCGATTTTAACCCGGTATTACCCGCACCAAAGGACCATAAGCTACCGCTACTAATCGATAATTCAGCGACTTTTCCACTGACTATCTGGCGTATTCCACTCAATCAAAAACAAAAACCTCTCAGCAAAGATGATGCCCGCGAAATACTGCACCAGGCCACCGCAAACGAAATCGTGCGACTGATCCAGGGCGGCGAAAAGGGTCAGGTTAAACTGGGCGAAAATCGTTTACACAGTGCCGATATTGCGGTACTGGTGCGCTCTGGCTACGAGGGTAACGCGCTGCGAGCAGTACTTTCGGAAAAAGGCATTAAGGCGGTCACCATAGGTCGTGAAAGCGTGTTCGACAGCGAGGAGGCGAGCGGCCTGTTCGATTTGTTACGAGCGATCGTCGACTATCGTGACCGACGGTGCTTGCGCAGTGCGCTCGGCAGTTCCCTGCTCGAACTGGACTACCTCGCTATTGCCGAGGTAATCGATGACGAAAGTGCCTGGCAATCCTGGTTAGA
>SMVA01052319.1_pt1 | contig 11308 bp, 9 predicted proteins | sample 2456451 | NCBI WGS metagenome assembly SMVA01 (sample SAMN11095933, study PRJNA526329) | marine sediment metagenome | biome: Marine sediment; feature: Surficial sediment; material: Deep marine sediment; isolation source: Hadal surficial sediment | place: Pacific Ocean | collected 2014-05 | depth 0-1...
ACCGCAAGCTCAGCGTGCAGTCGCAGTCCGAACTCGTGCGCAAGCTGGCCTCGCAGCTATACGTGGGTTAGCCACGTAGGAGCGGCATCCTGCCGCGATTCATCACCGGCAAGTCGGAATCGCGGCTGGCAGCCGCTCCTGCGGGCCGGTCAACAATCGCGTCCGCCGACATGCGCGTGCATTCATCCCGCCCAAACGTGGATAATGTCGCCGTGAAACAGAGCCTCGTCGACAAGCTGCAGCAACTGGTCGCCCGTTCGGATGAACTGGGAGGCCTGCTGTCGGACCCGGTAGTCATCCGCGACCAGAGCCGGTTTCGCGACCTGTCGAAGGAATACGCGCAACTCGGGCCCATCGTCGCGCTGACGCGCGAGTATGAGCAGGCGCAGGCAGACCTGGCCGCGGCCGAGGAGATGGTCGACGACGCCGAACTCCGCGAACTCGGCAAGGAGGAACTCGAGGTCGTCACGACCCGACTCGTAGCACTGGAGCTGGCGGTCCGGCAAGAGTTGATCCCGAAGGACCCGCACGACGACAGCAATCTTTATCTTGAGATCCGCGCCGGCACGGGCGGCGACGAAGCCGCGATATTCGCCGGGGATTTGTTCAGGATGTACCTGAAATATGCGGAGTCACAGGGCTGGAAGGTCGAGGTCATGAACCAGAGCGACGGTGAGCATGGCGGCTATAAAGAGGTCATCAGCCGGATCATCGGCAAGGGCGCATACTCGCGGTTGAAGTTTGAGTCCGGCGTGCACCGCGTCCAGCGCGTCCCGGAAACCGAGACCCAGGGGCGGATTCACACATCGGCCTGCACGGTTGCGGTGCTGCCCGAACCTGACAAGATCGACGAGATCGAGATCAAACCGGCTGACCTGCGAGTCGATACGTACCGTGCGTCCGGCGCCGGCGGACAGCATGTCAACAAGACCGATTCGGCGGTGCGGCTGACGCACCTGCCGACCGGCATCGTCGTCGAGTGTCAGGACGAGCGCTCGCAGCACAAGAATCGCGCGCGCGCGATGGCACTGTTGCAGGCGCGCATGATGGACGAACAGCAGACGGCCCAGGACAAGGAACGCGCGGCCAGGCGCAAGAGCCTGGTCGGCTCCGGAGATCGTTCGGAACGCATCCGCACCTATAATTTCCCGCAGGGCCGCGTGACGGACCACCGAATCAACCTGACGCTCTACAAACTCAATGACATTCTGACGGGTAACCTGGCCCAAATCATCGAGCCCCTGAACAACGAACACCAGGCCGATCAGCTCGCGACCCTGGATCAATAAGCGGGCGATGCGGGCGGGGTCGGACGCGCCACCGGCGAGAAAATCATGAAAACAAAGCAGTACCCATCGACGATTGATTACATAGGCAACACGCCATTGCTTCGTCTGAACCACGCATCCGACGAAACCGGCTGCGAGATCCTCGGCAAGGCCGAGTTCATGAACCCGGGTGGCTCGATCAAGGATCGCGCCGCGCTTGGCATCGTGCGCGATGCCGAGGCGACAGGACTGCTAAAACCGGGTGGCACGATTGTCGAGGGCACCGCCGGCAACACCGGTATCGGCCTCGCGGTCGTCGGCAACGCGCTGGGTTACGACACAGTCATCGTCATGCCGGACAATCAGAGCCAGGACAAAATCGATACGCTGAAGTCTTACGGCGTCACGCTGCATCTCGTACCGGCCGTGCCGCTGAAAGATCCGAATCACTTCACGAAGGTATCGGAACGCATCGCCGAGGAACTGAATGAGAAGAATGCAAACGGCGCGATCTGGGCGAACCAGTTCAACAACACGGCGAATCGTGAGTTCCACGAGAAGACGACCGGTGTTGAGGTCTACGAGCAGACCAACGGCGAGGTCGATGCGTTCATTTGCTCGGTCGGCACGGGCGGCACGCTCGCCGGCGTGGCGCGGGCGCTGAAGGCACGCAACGAGAACATCCAGATCGGTCTGGCCGACCCGGCCGGTTCGGCGCTGTACAACTTCTACGCACACGGCGAGTTGAAGGCCGAGGGCGACTCGATTTCCGAGGGCATCGGCAACAGTCGCATCACCGACAACCTGGCCGACACGCCCATCGACATTGCGTATCAGCTCCCCGATTCTGAATCGATCCCGCTCGTCTATGACCTGATCAGGCGCGAGGGGCTGTCACTCGGTAGCTCCAGCGGCGTCAACGTGGCCGGCGCAATCCGAATGGCTAAGGAACTCGGTCCGGGCCACGTCATTGTCACGCTGTTGTGCGATTCTGCGATGCGCTATCGGGCGCGCCTGTTCAATCGCGAGTTCCTGTCCGGGAAGGGGCTGGAGCTGCCGGAGTGGCTGGATCTGGATTAATCCACCGGCAAAGCGAACGCCAGCAAATAATCCGCGACCTTCTCGCGGTAGTACGCATGATGCCCCCCGGCCGCCACGACAACATACTGACGGCCATCGACTTCGTAGGTCATCGGCGTCGCCATCGCGGCCGTCGGCAGCTGGATCTGCCAGAGTTCCTCGCCGGTCGCAACATCGAAAGCCCGGAATGTTTCGTCCGCCGTCGCGCCGATGAATATCAAACCGCCGGCGGTCACGATCGGGCCGCCGATGCCCGGCGCACCGAGTTTCAGCCCCAGCGGCACAGGCATCAGTTTATCCAGCGTGCCGAGCGGCACATCCCATTCGATCGTCCCGCGGTCGAGATCGACCGCGACGAGACGCTGCCACGGCGGCTTCGTACAGGGCGCACCGAACGGCGATAACAGTTGCTGCACGCCGCGCTCGATGGCGTACGGCGTGCCGTCGATGATGCCCGGGGGCCCGCCGGGGAGACCCGCCATTGGCGAAGCCGCGAGTTCCAGGTCGACATCCCGGCGTGGAATCAACCGCACCAGGTTCGGCACGCTCTGCGGATTCGTGATCAGCAGGTTGCGCGACTCATCGACCGCACCCGAACCCCAGTTGCTGACCGTACCCGGCATCATGACGGTGCCCTCGAGGGACGGCGGCGTAAACATGACGCCGGTACGATGCGCCTCGAGCATCTTGCGGCACATGCCCCGGTCGTAGAACGTAAAGCCCCAGGCGTCATCCGGCGAGATGCCGGTCGCCGATAGCGGCGGCGGCGCCGTCGGAAACGGCTGGGTCGGTGACAGTACCTCGCCATCGACGCCGTCCGTCGGCACCGCACGCTCCTCGACCGGAAACAGCGGAACACCGGTCTCGCGATGAAACACGAAAACCAGCCCGTGTTTCGTCAGTTGCACGACGGCCGGGATCGTCTCCTCACCGCGCTGAATGTCGACCAGCAACGGCTGTGACGGCATGTCCCAATCCCAGACATCGTGATGAACGATCTGAAAATGCCAGACGACTTCCCCGGTCGAGCCGCGCAACGCCACCGTCGAGTTCGCGTAGCGATTCTGACCGGGTCGCGTGCCGCCATAGTAATTGGGCGACGGACTCGACGTCGGCAGAAACACGAGGTCGCGCTCCTCATCGGCCGACATCAGGCTCCAGACATTGCCGCCGCCGGTCTGCGCCAGCGCCGCCTCGTCCCAGTTGCGCGCTTCCGGATCATCCCGGTTGCGCGGCACGGGGTCGAACGACCACTTGAAGGCGCCGGTTCGCGCATCGAATGCCCGGATCGCCCCGCTCGGTGCATCAGCGCGTTTGAACTTCGCACCCACCGACGACCCGATCACGATCGTATCGCGCACGATTGTCGGCGGCATATAGGTCAGAACCGTGTCGCTGTCGACCGCCGGTTGGGTATCCTTGATCAGCGGCATCAGGCGCACGAGGCCGAGGTCGCCGAAGCCGGCACAGCTCTTGCCGGTCCGCGCGTCGAGGGCGTACAACCGCTGATCGAACGTCACGAGCAATATGCGCCATGTGCAGGCTGCGTCCGACGCGGCCGAATCGTCATGCCATTGCGCGACGCCGCGACATTTGTACTGCGTGCCGCGCTGACCTCGCACCACTCGCGGATCGAAGCGCCAGCGCTCGCGGCCGGTCGCCGGGTCCAGCGCGATGACCTCGTTAAACGCACTGCAGATCACGAGCGAGCCGCCCGCCTCCTCCGGAAGCCGGATCGGCGTACCCTGCAACCCGGAGAAGCCTGCCTCGGCCGCCGTTCCTTCGCCGTCGCCGGTCCGGTAGGTCCATGCGAGTTCCAGCGACTGGACGTTGCTGCGATCGATCTGCGCGAGCGCCGAGTAACGCGAGCCGCCCCGATCGCCGCCGTGATCCAGCCAGTCCGACTGCGCGAACGCCAGCGCCGGCAACAGCCAGACGAATGGTGTCCATGCTGCCGGTCGCCTCATCATGTCACGGGGCCCATGTTGCGAGCCTCACTTCCCCCGTACTCATTTCGCCGGGGCAGCCAACGGCAACCGATCGATCGCGTCGAGGACATCGGCATAGGCCCGGGTCGCGCGTTCGAGGCCGCGCGGGCTGATCGTATCGAGTCGATCCCCGTCCGAATGAAACCACAGGTTCGCATCGAGGATCTGCACGACCAGGCGACCCGCACGGAAGAAATCGAACGCATCGCCGGTCGGGCGACGTCCGATCATCGCATCGACGACGAGGCCGTACCGATCGATCGCTGCCTGGTAGGCAGACACCAGCTGTGGAGTCGGCTTCGAGATCGTCAGCGAGCGCTTGCTCTGACTCGTCGTCGCGATGAGCTGGCCCGGCACGGTGACGCGCTCCAGTTTCAATGCACCCCGGTAGTAACTCTTGATCGACGACGGGTGCTCGATGTTAAAAACCAGCGCAGTCCGGGCGAGTACGTCCGGATGCGCGGCGATGAAGGCCCGGGTCCCGTCGGAGAATTCGTGATGCGCGCTCGTCCCGATAAACAGGAGATTGCGCGCAGGAGCGGGCCGGGCCGGATCAGCGAAGAACTTCGCGAGCGCGAGCGCTGCCGCAACCCCGCCGGCGTTGTCGTTGGCCGCTTCGAAATAACCGTCGAGATGCGCGGTGATCAACACGTACTCATCCGTGCGCCCCGGCACGAGGCCGATTACGTTCTTGCCCTGCCACGACGGGCGCAGCTCGGCCGCCAACCCGAGCTGCACGCGCGGCGCTTCAACGCCAGCTGCGGCGATCACATCTTCGAGGAACCGCCCGTCCGCACCACCGAGAATAAAACACGGCACCTCGACCGAACCCAGGAGTTCGAGCGCATACTGGTGATTGCCCGGTGCGTCCATGATCGTGATGACGCCGACAGCGCCGGCGTGCACGATCGATTCGATGTATCCACGCGCCGTCTGGAAGAACGGATCCGGCTGTAATTCCGTACGCACGACGGCAATCTTGCCGCGCACCTCTCGACCGACGAGATCGACTGCGCGCCCGAGGCCAACATAGATCAGTTCCGCCTCGACGCTGGCATCCATCGCGCCCTCACCGAGATGCAGCGCCGGAAAGGCCGATGTAAACGAGTAATCGGCCGTCCCCTGACCGTATGCTTCATCGGCGAGCAGGGTGACGGACCAGTCGGTCGGCCACCACTGTGCGCCGCCGGTGACCGGCTCGGTATGCACCTCCTGCAGGCCGAACGCCCGAAATTGCTCCGCGACGTAATCGGCCGTCGCGCGTTCTGCGGCAGAACCCGCGATTCGCCCCCAGTACCGCTCACCGGCCGGTCGATTCGCAACGGTGATGCGAACGATATCTTCGAGATAGCCATATACTTCCGCGCCATCGATCGTGGCGTAGGGGTCCTCCGCCGCGGGTAGACGCAGACTGAGCGGCGCGAGGTCGGGCGTCACATAGGCCTCGCGATGTCGCTCGGCGGATTTGGCGCGGCGCTCCGGCATCTTGAGACCGAACCAGGCCTCGGCAGCCGTCGCGTTTCCGGTTGCGATCAGCGTCAGGCCAACCAGGGCGCACGCGACACGCAGCGAACCACGCCGTTCAGTTCCAAAACCCCCGATTACCCGCATCGCTTGACCTCGACTGTACCCGCACACCAGGACTCTACCGGAAATTGCACGCCACGCGTGTCCGGCGCGCCCCCCGGTGCGTACATGCTCAGCAACCGGCCAGCGCCTGGTCGAGGTCGACCAGCAGGTCGTCGATGTCCTCGATGCCGGGCGACAGGCGAATAAGGTTGTCCGGTATTCCGAGTTCCGCGCGCCGCGCCGGCGTTACATTCGAATGACTCATGGTGGCCGGGTGGCCCGCGAGACTTTCGACCCCGCCGAGGCTCTCGGCCAGCGTGAACACGTCGAGCGCGTTCATGAACGTGCCGACCTCGGCAAGCCCACCGCGCAGCACGAACGAGACAATCGCACCGAAACCGTCCATCTGCCTCGCTGCCAACGCATGTTGCGGGTGACTCTCGAGACCGGGATAGTGCACCTGCTCGACCTTCGGGTGCTCGTCCAGCCAGCGGGCCATCGCCATCGTGCTCTGCTGATGTCGCTCCATGCGCAGCGCGAGCGTCTTGACGCCGCGCAACGTCAGATAGGCATCGAACGGGCCGGCAACGCCGCCGACCGCGCTGCGCAGCGAAACCATCCGCCGCCCGAGTTCCTCATCCGCGACGACGTTCAGACCACCCAGCACATCGGAGTGACCACCGAGATACTTCGTCGTCGAATGCATGACGATGTCGCAGCCGAGTTCGAGCGGCCGTTGCACGCATGGCGTGGCGAACGTGTTGTCGACGGCCACCAGTACGCCGTGCTCGCGGGCGAGTTCGACGGTACCTTCGAGATCCATAATTCGTAGCAGCGGATTCGTTGGCGTCTCGACCCAGAACAGCTTCGTGTTCGGACGAATTGCCTGCTCGACCTCGGTCAGGTCGCAAAAATTGACGAACGAAAACTCCAGGCCGAACGTTCGGGTACGCACCTCGCTGAACAGGCGCAACGTGCCGCCGTAAATGTCAGCCGGCGCAATAACATGGTCGCCCGCATCCAGCAGTTCGAGGATCGTCGCCGTCGCGGCCATGCCTGACGCAAACGCCAGCCCGCGGACGCCGGACTCGAGCTCGGCCACGACACGCTCCAGCGCATCGCGCGTCGGGTTCGACGCTCGCGAATAAACGAAAGGACCAGGCTCGCCGAACGCGGGCTGCTTGAATGTCGTACTCATGACAATCGGCGGCATCACGGCACCGGTTGCGACATCGACCGTATCGCCCGCGTGGATGCAACGGGTCGCCAGCTTATGTTCAGTCGACTTCTTCATCATGCGTTTAGGCAGTCATTAAGTTGGATATCGCTCGCCCCGACGCGTGCAAAAATGTATGGTTATCTGTCTGTGCCGGATAATACTACTCAGGCTAACATAAGGCGGCATATGCACACAGATCGAGAAACCACTGAGCCCACGATCGGCGGGCTCCTGCGAGAAACGGCCGATGAGCTGCGCGACACCAGCCCGTCCGCGCGACTCGACTGCGAACTCATTCTGGGTCACGTACTACGCAAGACGCGTGTCCAGCTATGTAGCGGCGGCGACGAGCAGGTCAGCCGCGAAAACACCGCGATATACGTCAACCTCGTCCGCAAACGACAGGCCGGCGAGCCGGTCGCGCACCTGGTTGGCACTCGCGAGTTCTGGTCGATGGAGCTTGCAGTTACGGCGAATACGCTGATACCGCGGCCCGAAACCGAAATACTCGTCGACTGTGCGCTGACGCACCTGCCGAAGGACAAGGCCACCAACGTGCTCGACCTCGGCACGGGCTCTGGCGCCGTTGCGCTGGCGCTGGCTCAGGAGCGCCCGCACACGTCGATCACTGCAACCGATATCAGCGATGAAGCGCTGCGTGTCGCCCGATATAACGCACACTCACTCGACCTCATCCAGATCGAATTCCTGCGTGGCGACTGGTTCGTACCGGTCGCGGGGCGCAAGTTCTCGACGATCATTGCCAACCCGCCCTACGTATCCGAGATGGAACTGGTCGTCCACGACTTCGAATTGCAGCACGAACCCCGTCTCGCACTCGCCGGTGGTGACGATGGTCTCGAAAGCATCAGGAAAATCATCGAAGGGGCGCCGAAGCACCTGTTCCCGGGCGGCTGGCTCGCGATCGAGCACGGCCACCGGCATGGGCCGGCAGTGGAGATCCTGATGCGTGAAGCGGGACTCCGGTCGATCTTTGGCTACACCGACCTGCAGGACCACGTCCGCGTCACGGAAGGCAACCTGCCCGCCTAAAAAGGTACCGGGTTTATTTTCCGGGGAAAAGGACCCTTTTCCCCGGAAAATAACCCCGGTACCTTTTTCTTCCCCTACAATCCCCGCATGAGCGACGACCACCCCCTTCGTCATGCCCGTCACGTCAGCCTGCCACAGGTCGGCGCAGACGGGCTGGCACGCCTCGCCGACAGTCATGCACTGATCATCGGCCTCGGCGGACTTGGCACGCCGGCGAGTCTCTACCTCGCGAATTCCGGCGTCGGCGCCCTGACGATCTGTGACATCGATCGCGTGGATGAAACCAATCTCGCACGCCAGATTTTGTATGGAGCGGGTGATATCGGCCAGGCCAAAACCGGTGCGGCCGCGGCGCGGCTGCTGGCCGGCAACCCGCAACTTCAAATTACCACACTGAACGAGCGCCTCAGCGGCGACGCGTTGACCAGCGCCGTGACCGCAGCCGACGTCGTACTCGACTGCACCGACAACTTTGCGTCGCGGACACTCATCAATCGCGCCTGTGCATCCACGAGTACGCCGCTCGTCAGCGGCGCGGCGATCCGCTTCGAAGGACAACTCGCCGTCTTCGACTTCGCGAAATCGGTGGCCTGCTGCTACAGCTGCCTGTACACCGAGGCGGACGAAAACCTCGAGGATTGTGCCGGCCAGGGCATCCTCGCGCCGGTCGTCGGCACGATCGGCTGCATGATGGCGACCGAGGCGATCAAGCTGATGCTCGGTCTGGCCACCGAACTGAACGGCAAGGTCTGGGTCTACGACGGTCTCGCTGGCTCGTCGCGAACGCTCACGATACCGCGACGCAAAGACTGCCCGGTCTGCGCCTCTGCATAGCGCATTCGAGACGGCCCGTGGAAGCGACGAATCTCTGGGCGTTCAGTGTTCTGAGTCTGACCGTGGCGCTAACGCCCGGTGCGAGCTGGCTCTATGTCATTACGGCACGCGTCCGCGACGGAGCGGCCGGCGCGACGGCCGCGATCGCCGGCAACGCGACGGGTATCCTGTGTCACACGCTGCTGGCCGCCATCGGGCTGTCGGCCGCACTGCGTTATTCGGCGCCGCTGTTCTCCGGCGTCAAGCTCCTCGGTGCGCTGTACCTGGTCTGGCTCGCCGTCGACACGATTCGCAGACCCCCGCGCCAATCGACCGATGCCGACGTCCACGAACGGCGCGCCCTGTCGCGCGTCTGGCGCAACGGCGTGCTGATGAGCCTGCTGAATCCGAAAGCAGCCCTGTTGTTGCTGGCCGTACTGCCACAGTTCGTCGATGTGACCAGCGCACAGGCGACGCTGCGTTTCGCACTGCTGGGCGGAATCCATGCGGCCATCGCGAGCGGCGTACTGACGGCCGTCGCCACGATCATGGGTGCGGCCGGCCGACGCATCGCGCCGTCCGCGGCACGCGAGAGAACGTTCCGCTGGATCATCGGGCTGATCATGCTCGGTTTCGCGGGCGCGCTGCTGTGGATGGGGTGAAAATGGGTCTAATTTTTGCTCCTCGTAGATCCTATGAGGACTGCTTGCCCATCCTCTAAAATTGGTTATTGCAAACTAAACTCAAGAGGATGGAACAATGCAAGCAGCCCAAGTTAAAGGATACGAAGATAAAACGGTTATGTACATGGCAATGGAGCTGTCGAACAGTAAGTGGAAGCTGGGATTTGGCAACGGGTCAAAGCTGCGGCGCAAGTCGATCGAGGCGCGGGATCGGCGCGGTTTGCTGGCAGAAGTGGCGTTGGCCAAGGCGAAGCTGGGGCGGCCTGCAGATGCGCGGGTGGTGTGCTGTTTTGAAGCGGGCCGGGACGGTCACTGGATTCATCGCTGGCTGGAGTCGGAGGGTTTTGAGGTGCTGGAGATCGACTCCTCGAGCATTGAGACGGCGCGGGGCCGCAAGCATGTGAAGACGGACCGGATCGATGTGGACAAGCTACTGGACCTGTTGATCCGTCATTATTGCCTGGGGTTGCGCAAGGCATTTGCGGTGGTTCGAGTGCCCGACACGGCGGCCGAGGCAGCCCAGCGCCTGCACCGGGAAGATGAGTATTTGCTCAAACAGCGTACGCGCATCAGTAACCGCATCAAGGCCTTGCTGGTGACCCAGGGCATAACGGAGCTGCGCCTGGGGCCGGGTTTTGCCGAACGCCTGGAGCGGGCGAAGCTGTGGAATGGTGAGGGTGTAACGGCGGAGTTGCAGCGCGAGCTGTTGCGCTTGCATGAGCAATATGGGGTGTTTGTCGACCAGTTGAAGGAGTTACAGCGCGCCTATGCGGCTGAGCTGCTGACCGACACGCCGGTGGCGGAGTACCGGCGCCGGCTGGAGCGCTTGAAGAGCGTTGGGCCGAAGAGTTCGCGGCTGTTGGCGGCCGAAGTATTTGGCTGGCGCACGTTCGCCAACACCAAGCAGGTGGGTGCGATGTCGGGACTCACACCGACGCCCTCGCAAAGCGGGGATACGCGCACTGAACAGGGTATCTCCAAAGCGGGCAACCGGCGGGTGCGCCGCACCATGATCGAACTGGCCTGGTTATGGGTGCGCTGGCAACCGGACAGTGCCTTGAGCCAGTGGTTTAACCGGCGATTTGCGCACGGCGGCAAGCGAATGCGCCGGATTGGCATTGTCGCGCTGGCCCGCAAGCTGCTGATTGCGTTGTGGCGCTATGTGGAACACGGTGTGCTGCCCGAAGGTGCGGTACTGAAAGCGTAAAGCCGGTACCCGCGTCGTATCAGATGATTGATGACAGATAACCAGGATTTCAAGGTCAATGTACTCGCGCCGCTCCAGGGCCAGCCAGGCTGAAGCCGTTTTCGTAGATGGAGTCCATTTTATTGTGATCGATACCCGTATATGGGATGTGGTGTTCGGTTGAACCGGCACGGATAGAAGGGGGTTCCGATCCATTGATCGGACCAAAGTAAGATCACAAGCCAGAATTTAGCCTGAAGGCAGGAAATATCGACAAATACAATTGAACAATTTGGGGATTGACAAGCGAGCACTCATAGAAGGAGCGGCTTCCAGATTCCGCGCCAACAAGGAATCGCGGCTGGAAGCCGCTCCTACGGGGAAGCGCCAGGCCCGGTTACGGTCAGCGCGCGTCGGCGGGCGTAGTAACGCGCGCGTAGACCTCGACT
>SMVA01083561.1_pt1 | contig 11304 bp, 8 predicted proteins | sample 2456451 | NCBI WGS metagenome assembly SMVA01 (sample SAMN11095933, study PRJNA526329) | marine sediment metagenome | biome: Marine sediment; feature: Surficial sediment; material: Deep marine sediment; isolation source: Hadal surficial sediment | place: Pacific Ocean | collected 2014-05 | depth 0-1...
AAAATTCATACCTACTATCTACAGGATGAATGGCAACCGACAGACCGCATGACACTGACCTATGGTGTGCGTTACGACACCTATGACTCAAACGATTCGCCGATTTATAATCCGAAATTCGAAGCACGGTTCGGATTCGCCAATACAACATCATTTGACGGTCTTGATCTGATCATGCCCCGCATCGGTTTCACCTATGACATGGCTTTTGACGGCTGGGGTGATATGCAGTTACGTGGCGGTTACGGCACCTTCTCCGGTGGCGATCCGACCGTGCATTTTGCCAATTCCTTCCAGAATTTCGGTGGCGCGCTGGGCAACAGCACCGGATTCGATTCACCATGTACATCTGCAGACAGGGATATTCTGGCTGGCGGTTTTACCGGCCTGCCGGACTGCATGAGAATCGCTGCTCAGAATGCGGCCTTGGCAAATGAAGGTGGAACAGCGGCGATTCAACCGGGCTTCGAACTGCCCTCGCAGAATCGCTTCAGCATTGGCATGAGCCTGCATACTGAATCAGACTCTAATTTCTTCGACGATTGGCAGGTAGAAGTTGATGCAATCTACAGCGATCACCAAAATTCCATCGAATACTGGGATTTGTCGAATACACCTGCGACCAATCCTGACGGCAGCATTATATTCCTGCCGGATGGACGTCCGAAATTTGCGCCAATTGATCCATTGCTTCCCGGCTGTAACGCAGTATTCCAGAGTCCGGGTGCAGGCTTTACCGGTGTAACACCGGCCTGTGAAGTTGCAAGAGCCAGGGGCGCTACCGGCGATAGCCTGCAGCACATCCTGATGGGTAACGGAGTCAGTGGTGAAACACGTTCCATCTCATTCCAGGCGGCCAAGACTTTCGACATTGGCGAAGATACTTCATTGAACTTCCGCTTCGGTTATGCCTGGACGGATTCTGATATAGGTAACTCGGTTAACAGCTCAACCGCGACTTCAGGTTATGAAGAAGTGGCCCAAGCGGTTATCAACAAGACCGAATTGGGACCAGCGGTTTATGTGAATGAGCACAACTTCGTCATCGGTGCGACCTTCAAGCACTACTTTTTTGAAGATCACCCGACTTCGATTGGCCTGTTTTTCCGCAGGCGTTCCGGTCGTCCGTTCAGCTATACCTATGACAATCCTACATCGCAGAATGTTTTCGGCGATTCGGATGATGAAGAACGCAACCTGTTCTACGTGCCGACCGGGCCTAATGACCCGTTGGTTGACCTGTCTGTTCTGGCTGCGCAGGGAACACTGGCTGATTTCTTTGCATACCTTGACCGTTCCGGCCTGACCAAGTACGCCGGTCAGATTTCACCCAAGAACGGTTTTAACCAGCAGTGGAACTCAGATATGGACGTGCGTATTTCCCAGGAAATCCCGCTGGGTGATTCACGCAATTCACTGCAGTTCTTCCTCGACATTGAAAACATCATGAATCTGGTCTCTGATGGCAACAATATCCAGAAATACACCCGCTCTGGCGATATCAGGGAAGCAATGCCGCTGGTAGATGCAGCACTGAGCGCTGATGGATCGCAGTACATCTACTCAAACTTCCGCCCAGGCGGAACCGGTGGACCAACTTTCCACCCGATCTCGCTTGATGTAGATGACTCCATATGGCGGGTTCAGATTGGTCTGAAGTACTCCTTCAACTAGGCAAACAGGCAATACCACTATATGTGGGGAGTGACCAAAGAGGCCGGCTTTATGCTGGCCTCTTTATTATTCGGGGTCAGGTACAATAAATTCTTTATACCCGGTCATGTGTTGCGAAACATCTATTTAGGGGTCAGGTACAATTAAGTTGAATAATTGCTTCGCAACCAATACGTATCTGAAATTAATTGTACCTGACCCCTTTCAGACACCTTCCAGGGAGATTTCATTTGCCATCTGATTCAGTAAGCGCGCATATCTATCCAGCGGGGATTCTGACGACCTTAAGTCGCATGGAAGTGGAGCGCCTGCACGATGCCAGTCGGGGTGACCTGGCCGCTTTACTGCGCCGATGTGCGCTGGCCGTTCTGAATAGCGGTAACCAGGGTGATGATGCAGAAGCCATGATGGCGCTCTATCATGATTTTGAAATAGAGGTTCAGCAATTTAACCGGGGAATCCGGCTGGAACTGAAAAACGCGCCTGGTTCTGCTTTCGTTGATGGCCGGATGATCCAGGGCGTCAGGGAATTACTTTCCTCCGTCATCAGGGATCTGGTTTATTTCGATACTGAGATTAATGACAATCCAAACTGGGATCTCAAGGACTCAGATAGCATTACCAATGCAGTATTTGAAATTCTGCGTAATGCGGATGTATTTCATCCGGCAGAGGAACCCAATGTTGTGGTGTGCTGGGGTGGGCACTCCATTCAACGCGAAGAATATGATTACACTAAAGAAGTGGGGTATCAGCTTGGGCTACGAATGCTGAATATTTGCACTGGCTGCGGTCCGGGTGCGATGAAAGGGCCGATGAAAGGTGCAACGATTGCACATTCCAAGCAACGCGTGGCCAAAGGTCGCTATATTGGAATATCCGAGCCTGGAATTATTGCTGCTGAATCCCCGAACCCTATCGTTAACGAGCTGGTCATTACGCCTGATATCGAAAAGCGTCTCGAAGCTTTTGTGCGTTTCGGTCACGGGTTCGTGGTTTTTCCTGGCGGCGCAGGAACTGCAGAGGAAATTCTCTATCTGTTGGGCATTTTGTTGAATCCGGCCAACGATGGAATGCCATTTCCGATGGTGCTAACCGGGCCGGCGACTTCTGCCACCTATTTTGAGCAAATTGATGCGTTTGTACGGCTTACCCTGGGGGATGAAGCCGCTGCAAAATATAAGATCATTGTTGATGATGCAGATGAGGTCGCGAGGACCTTGACTACTGGACTGGAGCAGGTCAAAGAATACCGTCGTATGAACAAGGATGCCTTCTATTTCAACTGGCTGCTGGAAATTGAAGAGCAATTCCAGATACCCTTTGAGCCCACGCATGTTGCGATGGCAAACCTGGAACTCCACCGGGATTTGCCTACCCATGAGCTGGCGGCGAACTTGAGGAAGGCTTTCTCTGGAATTGTTGCCGGTAACGTTAAACCCGATACTTTGCAATCAATCAGGGATAATGGAATTTTTGAGATAAAAGGCGAGGCTGCCATCATGCACTCAATGGATGGTTTGCTGACCTCGTTTGTCGCTGACAACCGGATGAAACTTCCCGGTGCACACTATGAGCCCTGTTACCGTATTGTTACCTGACTGCTGATCTGGAATTATTTCAGGCTTCGGTCCAGGGTCAGGCCATTCGGGCCCATCAGCTTTCTGATCTCGCTGATTTCAATGCCATGCGTCAGTTTGAAACCTTGATCGACAGCAAACAAATATCCGTCTTCCAGTAATTGATTTCGCTCCACTGGCGATATCGCTTCATCTTTTATTATTGCGTACGAATCATGGAATTCCATAGCCTTCGCTTTAGCGGTTAGATCATCCGATAAAAGGATGCCGTCAACTGGAAATCGCAGCGCATACTGGCCGTTATCCTGCACCAGTACATCCAGGCTACAACCCTGTTTCAGACCGTTGTACTGGCCTTCTACATCATTGCTGAATTTGAGGAATACCAGTTGCCGGCGACCTTCTTCCAACACCGTTGGGTTTTCAAAATAGCACTCACCCGGGTGCAGGCCTTGTTCGTAAACTTCCAGGATATCTTCAAATGACCTGGTAACCTTATACGGGATCAATACCTTTAAAAAAGCAGTGCCACCGCTGGGAAACCCGCGGGTGTATTCATAATCCGTATCCAGCACTTGAATTAGCGCTACCAGGTCTGCCGAGGCAGCCATTTCCGCCAAAGTAACAGGCAGTATCGGTTGTTCTTCCCCGCTATCCACCTGCGCAGAGGATAACAAGGAAAAAGTCGCAAGAATTGTAAGTGCAGCAAGGCGAATCAATATACGCTCCTGTCAGGTTTCATGGCCATCATATGAAATTCGAGTACAGGCCAGTGAAATAGTTGCCTGCATGAATGGTCAGGACTTCATTACTGCAAGTTTCTGGCCAAGTTGCACCTTGTCGCCCGCGCCCAAGCCAGGATTCTGAGAGACGGCGCCTGGCGGCAAAAGCAGGATGACCGTTGAACCCATATTAAATCTGCCCATTTCCTGTCCCCTTGAAAACCTGATATCGCGATCCTGGTAATGCTTTGTGCTAATGGTGCGTGATTTTGTGGGCGTGATTTCGCCCTCCCAGGTAGTCGCCATGCTGGACACCAGCATTGCCCCCACAAGGATTTGTGCAACCGGCCCGTATTGAGTATCAAAAACACTGATAACGCGTTCATTCCTGGCGAATAAGCCGGGTACATGCCTGACTGTATACGGCGCAACACTGAAAAGCCGGCCAGGGACATGGATCATGCGATTCAGGCTTCCCGACAGGGGCATATGCACTTTGTGGTAATCCCTGGGTGAAAGATAAATAGTGTAAAAGTAACCGTTTAACCACTGTCCGCACCCTGGGTCATTGGCCAGCAGGCTGTCCAGGGTATAACTTCTACCCTTGGCCTGGAAAATTCGATTTTCATCAATGGGCCCTAGTTCTGATATCCGGCCATCGCAGGGGCTAATCAACAACTTTTCATCCGCTTGGAAAGTGCGTACACCATCTTTCAGGTCACGGGTAAAAAATGCATTGAAATGGGGGTAATCCTCGAGGTTTTCCGAGCTCGCCTCTGACCAGTCAACCGATACCATTTTGCTGATGATCCGGATTTGAAGGTTTTTTATCCAACGGGTTTCAATGCGCATAAACCGGTAGATCAATGCGGAAAGAAAGTGATGTGGTAGCAGGTGCTGGGCCGCGGCGGCTGCTTTTTCCAGCCAGTGGATCATGGTGCAAAAACCTCTGTTGGCCTTGATCCGGGTCGACTTTGGTAGCTGTTTGTCATCATCCGCTGAATTATACTTCCAAGGCCCAATCCGGGTTGGCATATTTGAAGGACGAAACAGGCTTAATGACACTGAGGGAATGGGTAAATACCTGCCGCGAAGCACTGCTCGAAGCTGGTGTGTGGTTTGGACATGGAACCGACAATGCTGCCGATGAAGCGGCCTGGTTAGTACTGGCTGCAACTGGTCGTGCCGTTGACGGACAATTTACTGAATGGGATACCGAAGTCGCCAACCAGCACGTGACCTCCATTGAAAGGTTGCTGCAGCAAAGGTTGCTCAGCGGTCAGCCATTGGCTTACCTGACCGGTGAAGCCTGGTTTTGCGGTCACAAGTTTTTGGTTAATAACAATGTGCTTGTTCCGCGTTCACCGATCGCGGAGTTGGTTCATAAGCGGTTCTCACCCTGGGTTGACTGCGGGAAAATTGCCAGTGTCCTTGATCTTTGTACCGGCAGTGGATGCATTGGTATTGCAATCGCACTTGAAATGCCATGGCTAAAGGTGGATGCAACAGACTTGAGTAGTGCAGCGCTCAAGGTCGCCGCAAAAAATGTCCAATTTCTCGATGTGAAGGACAGGGTTGAGCTAATCCGGTCAGACTTGTTCGATAGTCTAGCCGGACGGCGCTACGGATTGATCGTATCTAACCCGCCTTATGTTTCAAAACCTGAATTCGACGCTTTGCCTTCTGAATACCATTCTGAGCCGGAAATGGCATTGTTAACCGGTATGAACGGCCTGGAAATTCCACTGAAGATATTAAGTCAGTCGGTAGATTATCTTGTATCCGATGGTGTATTAATTTGTGAAGTAGGTGAAAATGCAGAACTGCTGCAATCTGAATTGCCAAACCTGCCACTGACCTGGCTGGAGTTTGAAAATGGCGGCGGCGTATTTATGATTGGACAGGAATCTTTACTCAATCATGGACCGGATATCAACGCAGTAATAGAGAGGCTCAGGAATGTCGCATAACACTATTGGCAAGCTGTTCAAGGTGACGACTTTTGGTGAAAGCCATGGTCCTGCAATCGGCTGCGTTATCGACGGGTGCCCGCCGGGGTTGGAGATTGAAGCTTCTGAAATTGAAACTGAGCTGGAACGAAGGGCAACCGGGAAGTCCCGGCATACCTCCCAGCGTCATGAAGAGGATAAGGTTCAAATTCTTTCTGGTGTCTTTGAAGGTCGAACCACCGGCACGCCTATTGCGCTTTTGATTCAAAATACAGACGCCAGGCCAAAGGATTACACAAAAATTGCCAGCCAGTTCCGTCCGGGTCATGCGGATTACACTTACTTCAAGAAATATGGATTTCGAGATTACAGGGGCGGAGGTCGATCGTCTGCGCGTGAGACAACCATGCGCGTAGCCGCAGGAACGATTGCCCGTAAATACCTGAAATTGCATCTCGATATCGGGATCTATGGTTGGCTCGCCCAATTGGGCCCCATTCGTACTGATCGTCAATTCGACATTGAGACGATCAACAAAAATCCGTTTTTTGCGCCTGATGGTTCTGTGGTGGCTGAACTGGAAACCTATATGGATCAATTACGGAAATCGGGTAATTCCGTCGGCGCCCGAATTTCAGCCTGCGCCAGTAACATACCTGCTGGCCTGGGTGAGCCGGTTTATGGAAAGCTTGATGCAGAACTTGCCAGCGCAATGATGGGGATCAATGCTGCCAAGGCGGTTGAAATAGGAGCGGGCTTTGAGTCAGTGACCCAATTAGGTACAGAGCACCGTGATGAAATGACAGCGGAGGGTTTTCAGTCCAATCACGCTGGCGGAATCCTTGGCGGCATTTCCAGCGGCCAGGACATCCTGATCAGCGTGGCATTTAAACCTGCCTCCAGTCTCAGGTTGCCATGCAGGAGTCTTGATGTGGATGGCAATGAAGTTGAGGTGATTACCACCGGGCGGCATGATCCCTGTGTGGGTATACGTGCCACTCCGATTGTTGAGTCGATGCTGGCGTTGGTCCTGATGGATCATGTATTGCGTCACCGTGGTCAGACCGGCAGATGAGTATTACCAATAAACCCGTCATTGCCGTGATAGGGGCAACCGGAGCCGTTGGTGAAGCGCTATTCTCAATCATTGCCGAACGAATGGGCACTGATTTACAGGTACACGCAGTAGCCAGTAAAAAATCCTTCGGTAAAACCGTGCACTTCGGAAGAAAAGAGCTGGGTGTCGAAGTACTGGACTCCTTTGATTTCGCTGCTGTGGATTTTGCGTTTTTCTCTGCCGGTGCCCGTATCAGCCGCAAGTTCGCACCCAAAGCAGCCGCGGCAGGCTGTATTGTTATCGACAATACTTCGGCCTTCCGGTACCAGGATAAGTATCCACTGGTTGTGCCGGAAATCAATCCCGAACAGCTGGATTCGGTTAAGCCGGGCTCAATTATTGCTAATCCGAATTGTTCGACCATTCAACTGGTAATGGCCATAGCACCCATTCACTGGGCAGCAGGGGTTGAACGAATCAATGTTGCCACCTACCAGTCCGTATCCGGTGCCGGCCGGGCAGGAATGGAAGAACTGGCAAAGCAAACGATGGCAAAGCTACAATTTGGTGAAGTAAAACCAGTTGCATTCCGGCAGCAAATCGCGTTTAACGTTTTACCTGAAATCGATAGCATGCAGGATAATGGGTATACCCGCGAAGAAATGAAGCTGCAATGGGAAACCTGCAAGATCCTTAATGATCCAAATGTACGGGTCAATGCTACAGCCGTACGTGTACCGGTGTTTTTCGGGCACTCAGAAGCAGTCCACCTGGAAACCAGGGAGGACATCAGTATTGAAGAAGTTGCTGCTTTGCTTAAAAAATCGCCGGGAATTTCTGTCCAGGAAGATGTGAATAAAGGTTTCGCAAGCGCCGTTACCCATGCGGCTGGAAAGGATGATGTATTTGTCAGCAGGTTGCGACGGGACCATACGCATAAAAGAGGGATTAATCTTTGGGTGGTATCTGATAATGTTCGTAAAGGGGCGGCATTAAATGCCATTCAGATCATGGAAGCAATTCAGAAAAGGGCCTGAGGAAAGGATATTCAGTACATGAAAATTATTAGCCGACAAAGCCTTATCAGCATCACAATGGTTCTTTTGTTGCTGTTTGCAGCACCGCAAGCATTCGCAATTGGACTTGGTGATGCTGAAGTTCGCTCGTATCTGAATCAACCTTTGCTGGTGCGGATTCAGCTTCTCAGTAGTTCAGGTGAGGAGTTAGGCTCAGTTACAGCAGGCCTGGCTTCAGCAGACGATTTTGAAATGATGGGCTTACGCCAGGGTATATCAGTGCCCTTGCATTTTGATGTGCACGCAGATTCGGGAAATGCCTATATAGATGTTAGTAGCCGCCTGGCTATCACCGATCCTGTTGTTCAACTGGTGCTTGAGGTTCGCTGGTCCGGCGGTCGTATGTTACGCGAATACACGATGTTCCTTGATCCTCCGACGTTTGCGTCCCAGGCACCTCAGCCACGAGTGAGTGTAGGACCCATAGTGCCTGCAACTGATCCTGTAGGCCCGCCTGCAACGGAAGATTACCCGGATCCCGAATTACTCGATGTGGTTGAGACCATTAAGCCTGAAACTGCTGCAACTGCCAGTATTGAAATTGAAACAACAGCCGAAACTACGCCGCCCGGCAAAGAACTACCGGCACAATCCACCGTTGAGCCAGTAATCCTTCCAGAAACCCCTGTTATCAGCGATTCTGAACCAGCAGAGGACCCTGCAGAGGAATTAGCAGACCGCCAAACAGCAACGGTGCCGGACGATCCCCAGTTTCAGCTGGAGGTTTCCCCTGCTGTTCCCGATGACGAATTGCTGGACCAAGCTGATGCCGCCAGCAAAGAGAGTGATGTAGCCGGTCAGCAGCTTGGACCGGTCATTGAGGAGCAGCACGAATCCATTGTCGAGATTGCGGAAAAACCCTTTTCTCCGGCAATTGAACCATCACTTCCTGATTCACCTGTCATTGATGAGATGGAGTACCAAGCGGGCAGTGAAATCGTTGGTCCGGTGCAGCGTGGGGCAACCTTGTGGGCGATTGCCAGTAATTTTAATAAGGGTACCAACTTCAGTATTAATCAGCGGATGCTTGCGATTCAGCGAATTAACCCCGATGCATTTGGCGGGGGGAATATTAATTTCCTGAAACAGGGTGCTATTTTGAAGATGCCAAACTTCAATGAGACCGCCAGGCTAAGTAAACGACAGGCCATGCTGGCGGCAATAAAGCAGGAGCAGGCGTACCTGGCAATGCGAGCAGGAGTGCCGTATGAAGAGCTTCCTGTTATTTCTGATCCAGCGACAGAACTACTGGCAAATAATGACCTTGAGCGTCCAGTCCACAATTCCGACAGCCCGGACAGTGATGAAGGTAGATTACAGTTAATTCCTCCAGCGCAATCAAGCGACGAAATTTCGACCGGTAGCGGAGCCGGTGGAGTGGGTGTGGTGTCTACCGCTGATGTCCAGGAAGTGCTGGCAAGAACTGAAGAAGAGCTGGCCAATGCCCAGCAGGAGAATACGTATCTGAATGAGCGGATTCTTGAGTTGGAAGCCCAGATTTCGAGCCAGCAAGCCGATGGCTCCATTACCGACAGTGATATGGCTGACATGGAAGCGAGCCTGCGCGAAAAGCGCTTGTCAGAAGCCGCTGAGAAAGAATCGTTGCCGGAAGCATCGCTGCCGGAAGCTAAAGATGATGAAAAGCCCTGGTTTTATTCTAATGCCTGGTGGGTCGGTGGTTTACTGCTGCTGCTGGTTGCAGTGGTCGTATGGATTTTAAGAAAGCTCGGAGGCAAAGGTGAAAAAAGCCCTGAACCCGATGCGCAGCCAAGCGATGAACCCGATGCGCAGCCAAGCGATGAACCCGATGCGCAGCCAAATAATGAACCTGAAGCAGATAACGTAATTAGTCTTGAAAGTTTTTCTGCTAGTGATCCGGAAACAGAGATAGAGCCGGAAAATGAGTCGCGCCAGCCAACTGGCTTCAAGAAAGCAAAAGTCATTCCCATAGACAGTGAACAGGCAGTTGAACTGGATCCCGAAGATCCTGAAGTGAAGCTTGACCTGGCACGAGCCTATATCTCTATGGGGGATGAAGATGCGGCCAGGGAAATACTCAAGGAAGTTCTTGATACGGGTGACGATGCACAAATCAGGGAAGCCAAAGAAATGATGGAAGAACTTTAGCCCTGAGCTCCTATCCAATGAAGCGCTATGCCCTCGGAATTGAATATGACGGCAGTGGATTTAATGGCTGGCAAGCCCAGGCTAATGATCCCTCGGTCCAGGTCTGTGTTGAAAATGCGATCAGCAAGATCGCCAACCACCCGCTCAGACTGGCATGTGCGGGTCGAACTGATACTGGCGTTCATGCAGTTTGCCAGGTTGCACATTTTGATAGCCAGGTCATTCGCACGGAACGGCAATGGGTTCTTGGGATCAACAGCCATTTGCCGGATACCGTCTGTGTCCGTTGGGTGCAACAGGTGGATGAAGAGTTTCATGCACGCTTCAGTGCCATTGAACGGCATTATCAATACCGAATACTGAATCGTTGGGTGCGGCCCGCTCTGCGGGTTGGATTGGTGAGCTGGTGCCGGCGGCCACTGGATATTGAGATAATGAACACAGCAGTCGGCGCCTTGCTTGGTGAGCATGATTTCAGTGCATTTCGATCTGCTGGCTGCAAGGCTAATCATGCTGTCCGGGAAGTCACAAAAGTATCTGTTCAGCGAAAAGAAGATGAAATAATACTCAATATTGCAGCCAACAGTTTCCTCTATCACATGGTCAGGAATATTGCCGGTTCATTGATTAAAATAGGCCATGGCGAAAAGCCGGTCGAATGGATGGGTAAATTACTGGCAGAAGGTGATCGCAAGCAGGCAGGGATGACGGCGCCGGCAGATGGTCTCTACTTTATGTCGGTTCGCTATCCAGATGCTTTCAGGATTCCTGGGGATCTTGCTGCTTTTCCACAAGTCAGGTAAATGGTTTGAATAAAGTTAGGGTCAAAATTTGCGGACTGACCAGGGCAATGGACGTTGATCGCGCAATTGCCGCAGGGGTGGATATGCTGGGCTTTGTTTTTGCCCCTGGCCCCAGGCACTTGAGCCCGGGTAAAGCGGGTGATCTGGTGAATAAAGTGCCGGAGAGCATCCTTCGGGTAGGCCTGTTTTTGAATCCGGAAGCGGCTGCTGTCAGCAGGATACTGGATCGTGTTTCACTCGACCTGTTACAGTTTCACGGATCGGAAAACAACTCGTTTTGCCGATCATTTGGATTGCCTTTTGTAAAAGCGATCGC